>Ga0210405_10002537_pt1 | contig 18868 bp, 12 predicted proteins | sample IncBWH11MmetaG_FD_155492 | JGI IMG/M metagenome (GOLD analysis project Ga0210405, IMG submission 155492) | Forest soil microbial communities from Barre Woods Harvard Forest LTER site, Petersham, Massachusetts, United States - Inc-BW-H-11-M | ecosystem: Environmental > Terrestrial > Soil >... | reverse complement strand
TGCGCGCGGCCGCCATCGAGCACGAAAAGCCGATCGCCATTCTCACCGACCTGCAAGGGCCGAAAATCCGGACCGGGCCCCTGGCGGGCGGCGGGCCGGTGTTTTTGCGCGCCGGGCAGCAATTCGTGATCACCACCGCGAAAGTGCTGGGCGATTCGACGCGCGTGAATACGGTGTTCACGCCGCTCCCGCGGGAAGTTCACCGCGGCGACCGCATCCTGCTTTCCGACGGATTGATCGAATTGCGGGTGGAAAAGGTCAGCGGCAGGAACGTGATCTGCGAAGTCGTGAACGGCGGAGCGCTTGGCGAACACAAGGGGATCAACCTGCCGGGAGTGAAATTGCGTGTGCCGGCGCTGACGCCGAAAGACCGCGCCGACCTGATCTTTGCGCTGAAGCACGGCGCCGATTACATTGCCGTGAGCTTTGTGCGGCGCCCGGAGGACGTGCTGCTCGCGAAACAATTGATTCGCCGCGCGGGCAAGAGCACCCCGGTGATTGCCAAGCTGGAGAAGCCGGAGGCCATCGATAATCTCGATGTCATTCTGCAGGCTGCCGACGGCGTGATGGTGGCCCGCGGCGACCTCGGCGTGGAGATGAATCCCGAGCGCGTGCCCGTGGTTCAAAAGACGATTATCGCGCGGGCCAGGGAATTCCGCCGTCCGGTGATTACCGCGACGCAGATGCTGGAATCGATGACGGAGAACCCCCGGCCGACGCGCGCGGAGGCCTCGGACGTGGCCAACGCGATATTCGACGGCTCGGACGCGGTGATGCTCTCGGCGGAAACGGCCTCGGGAAAATATCCCGTCGAGGCCGTAGGGATGATGGCGCGCATCATCGAAGAGGCGGAAGCGAGTATTAGTGAATTTCCGCGGCCGGCGTCCCAGGAGCGACTGAAGGTGGCGGAGACCGTCGCGGAACTGGTGTGCCACGCCTCGCGCGAGCTGCACATGAAGCTCATCGCTGTTTTTACCCACAGCGGATTCACGGCGCGGCTGGTGTCGCGTTACCGGCCGCTGGTACCGGTCGTGGCGTTTTCGCCGGAAGCGGAGACGCGGCGGCGCATGGCGCTGATCTGGGGAGTGCTCCCCAGGATGATCCAGGACGTGCAAAAGGTGGACGGGCTGGCCAAGGTCGCGGAGAAACGCTTGCTCGAAGAGCGCCTGGTGCGCAAGGGCGACGTCATCGGGATCGTTGCGGGAACGCCGATGGGCATTCGTGGCACCACAAACTTCATGAAGTTTCACATCATTGGCGGGCCGGCTTGAGACGTCTGTCTCTTGATAAGCTTGGTCTCTAGTCTAAAACTTCCAATCACCAACCTCTAATTCACCCAATTGTCGGGGCGCGAGGGTGGCTCTTTCTTGTGCTTGTTGATGTAAACCTCGAAGCGCCTGCGGTTGCGGCGATGCTGCCAGTCCGTGACAGTGTTGCGGACGTTGTATAAAAACGAGCCGCGGCGCAGATAGAGATAGCCGACAAGCATGCCGCCGAGATGACAGATGTGGCTGACGTTGTCTCCGCCGGAGCCGAGCGTGGAGAAGAATTCGATGGCTCCCATCACAGCCACATACGGACGCATCGGGATAGTGACTGGAAGAGGGATAAGCCAGATGCGACGGTCGGGGAAGAGGATAGCATTGGCCATGAGAATGCCGAAGATCGCACCCGAGGCGCCGATGGTAGGAATCACCGAAGGCAAGCTTCCGAAGAGAACTGGAATCGTTTTGATTAAAACCTCGATGAGCCCCGCCCCCACCCCACAAATGCAGAAATAATTTAGAAACTTACGCTTCCCCCACACCAGTTCCAGGTCGCGGCCGAACATCCAGTTCCAGGTCGCGGCCGAACATCCAGAGCATCAGCATGTTGATCAGCAAGTGGAAAAGGCCGCCATGCATAAAAATGTATGTAAAGGGCTGCCAAATGCGGGGAGGGATGTGGTGCGTTACGGCGTCGGGAATCAGCGCAAACCACTTGAGCAGCCAGAGGGTCGCCGCGGGAGGAGCGAGCAGGCTGAGAAGAGTCTGCAATAGAAACACGCCGGAGCAAACCAATACGAGCAGCTTTACTCCGGGCGTAATAAAACTGCGCCAGTCGAAGTTATAACGCCGCGCGCGGAACGTAGTTCCCATTAAGCCAGTTTACGGCGCTCAGTCGCGCGCGTCAAAGACCCGGTGGCTCAGCTAGTCGAGCTTTTTGCGCGCGAAATAGAAGAGCGAGCCCGCGAGAAGCGCGAACATGAAAATCCCGAAAAGGTTGCTGGTGGCCAGCGGTCCCATCAGTCTGGGGCCAAAGGCGAAAAGATCGGCGCGCCACGGCAGACCAAGCGCGGAAGTGAGCCACTGCGGGACGCGATTCGAGATTTCCGGGTCCTGCAAGAGATTGATGATGATGCCAAGCAGCCCGAACACGCCTCCGGCGGCGATCAAGCCGCTGGAGAAGAGCGCCCCGGGACTGGCCTCGCTTTCGTCCTTTTTCTTGGTCGTGGCTTCAACGAGCATACGGACGAGTCCTCCGGCGAACATAGCAGCGGTCGTTCCAAGCGGAAGATAAGACCCCGTGGCAAACGCCAGCGAGCGCACGCCAAGAATCTCCACAGCGACTACCAATGCCACGCCCATCAGCACCAAATGCCAGGGCAAGCGCTGGTTCAAGATGCCACTGATGACCGTGGCCATCAGACGCGCCTGTGGAGCGGGCGCCTTGTCGCTGCCAATCCCCTGTGCCCATTGGAACTCGATCTGTTTTGTGCCCGCGTCGTAGAGGTATTCGCCGTCGGGAATTTCATGTGAGCCCAGCGAATTGACCAGGACGTAGGTTTTTCCCTTATGGATAAAGGTATCGCGCTCGACTTTTGCGCCCGCAGGCAAATTCTGAATGTTGACGGGAATCTGCGTGGGCAGATATTTCTCCAGTCCTTTATTCATCAGGTTGAGGGTGGTGCCAATGGCGAGGGTGGAAACGGTCACGCCGATCAAAAGGCCCATCTGTTGCCAGAACGGCGTTGAGCCGACCAGGTAGCCGGTCTTGAGGTCCTGGGATGTGGCGCCGGCGATGGCTGCCGCGATGCACACAACTCCGCCAATCATCAGCGCCAGCACCTGATAGTTCGGGGCAGTCCATCCGGCCACGAAAAAGATGGCGCAAGTGGCCATCAAAGTGGCGATGCTCATGCCGCTGATGGGATTCGAGGAATTGCCGAGCAGCCCGCTGATGCGCCCCGCGACGGTAACAAAGAGAAAGCCGAAAATGACGACGAACACGGCGGCAAAGGCGTTTTGATACCAAGAGGTGCTTGCGCCTTTCATGGGATGAAAGGTAAGCAGAACCCACATCATCGCGATGATGACGATGGAGCCGACGATCACCCAGCGCATCGGAACGTCGCGGTCGATGCGGCTCGAGGCCGTCGCTTGGCCAGCGCCTTCGGCACGCACGTCTTTCAAGCCGGCGCGCAGCGCGGAAATGATGGTGGGCAGGGTGCGCAGCAAAGTGATCAAACCAGCGGCGGCGACCGCGCCCGCACCCATCGGCCGAATGTAAGAGCCCCAGATCTGGTCCGGGGTCATTTGCGCGATGGGAATCGTGGACGGATAGATGGGCGTGTTGCCGCCAAGCTGGCCGTAAAACTTGATGGCGGGCATCATGACCAGCCAGGAAATAATTCCGCCGGCAAAAAGGATGCCAGAGACGCGCGGGCCGATGATGTAGCCAACGCCGAGGTATTCCGAGGTGATGGCCGCTCGAAAACTCGCGCCCGGGAACCAACTGGGCCGGCTTTCCGGCTGCGAGGTCCACGCTTGCACGGTGTTCATCAGGAAGGTGTAAGCGCCGCCGAGACCAAGTCCCCAAAACACGCGACCCGCGAACGAACCGCCGCGCTCGCCCGCGACCAGCACGTCAGCGCAAGCCGTGCCTTCGGGAAACGCCAGGTTCCCGTGTTCCTTCACGATGAGTTGCCGCCGCAGCGGCACCATGAAGAGCACGCCGAGCCAGCCACCGAGAAGCGCCAGCGGAAAAATCCGCCAAAATGTGAATTCCGAACCGAAGCCGAGAAAGATTAACGCTGGAATCGTGAACATCACGCCGGCGGCGAGCGATTCCCCCGCCGAGCCGGTGGTCTGCACGATGTTGTTTTCAAGAATGGTGGAGCGGCCGAAGGCGCGAAGAATGCTGATCGAAAGCACGGAAATCGGGATAGAGGCAGAAACGGTAAGCCCAGCGCGCAATCCGACGTACACGGTCACAGCGCCGAAAAGCAACCCGAAGAGCGCACCCAGGATCACGGCGCGGATGGTGAATTCCTTGAGGCTCTCTTCGGCTGGCACGTAGGTGCGGAATTCACCCGGAGGCGCCGTGGAACTCCATGCCCTTTCGCGCCCTCCCGTTTGTTCGCTCACTGAATCCTCCTCATATCCGGATCTCGGATGCCAATGTGGCCTGTGTGCGGGGGGATTATGCCGCAGGTGGGCGAGGTGGGGAAGGGAATCCTCGCCGCGTCAGGGAGAACGATACTTCGAGCTCTATTGACACCAGCCGAGCATCCCTGTAGTGTCCAGCGGTATACGTTGCTCAGGTCAGCAACACCCATGGGACGGGACACTCTCAAAGCGCGGGCGACCGCGAGCCTGTCAGCACCACTGGTGACCGCATCGCTGGTGGCCGCGACATTGATGGCCGCCGAGCGGTCCATTCCCCGAACTGCGAGCTGCGGTTGCTTTCCCGCAGCCCATCGAATTCAGCATTCCTGCCGAAACAAATTGGGAGAAATATCGTGAGCTATCGCCGATTGTTCGTGCTTGTCTTGTTGCTGATCGGGGCGGCCGCCGCGGGGCGCGTGCCGCAGGTGAACGGGGATGACTGGCAGCCCATCTCGCCGGAAGAGCTCAAGATGACCAGCGTGCCAGAAGCACCCGGAGCACCCGCGATTTATCTCTACCGGCAGGTGGATCGCAATGACAGCGGCCGAGCGGCAACCGAATATAACTATGTGCGAATCAAAATTTTTACGGAGGCCGGCCGTGACAATGCCAACGTCACGATTCCCTTCGAAAAAAACCGCACGAATGTCAGCGGCATCCGGGCGCGGACGATCCGGCCGGACGGTTCAGTGGTCAATTTTGACGGAAAAGTGTTTGAAAACACGATCGTCAAGTCGAAGACCCTGAAATACCTGGCCAAGACGTTCACGATGCCCGAAGTCTCTGTGGGCAGCATTATCGAATATCACTACAACTATGACTTTGAGGACAACTACGTTTTTTCTTCCCATTGGATTCTCAGTGAAGAACTTTTTACCAAGCGAGCGGTATTCAGTTTGAAGCCATACTCACATTACCCGTGGACGGTGCAGTGGCTGTCGCCGGCTGGACTACCGCAGGGCACGGAGCCTGCCAAGGAAGGACCGGACCATGTAATCCGCATGGCGACGCAGAATGTGCCGGCCTTCCAAATGGAGGATCACATGCCTCCGCCCAATGAGCTTAAGTTCCGCGTGGACTTCATTTATCACGATGAAACGCCCGAGCAGAACATGGACAAATTCTGGAGGAACTTCGGAAAGAAGCAAAACGATCGAGTCGAAGGTTTCGTCGGAAAGAGAAAAGCCATGGAGCAGGCCGTGGCGGAGATTGTTTCTCCGAACGACTCGCCCGAGGAAAAATTGCGAAAGATTTATGCCCGGACCCAGAAAATCCGCAACCTGAGTTATGAAGTTCGAAAGTCTGAACAGGAAGTGAAACGCGACAAGCAAAAGGAAATCAAGGACGTGGAGCAATTGTGGAAGGAAGGATATGGATCGGGATGGGACATCACCTGGCTGTTTTTGGGGCTGGCGCGAGCCGCGGGATTCGACGCATCCCCTGTCCTGGTGTCCGACCGGCGGGAATATTTCTTCCAGAAGCAGCGCCCGAACAGCAACGAACTGAACGCCAATGTGGTTCTCGTCAAATTGAATGGAAAAGACATGTATTTCGACCCAGGGGCGGCGTTTACGCCCTTTGGGCTTTTGCCCTGGGTGGAGACCGCCACGGCCGGCCTGAAACTCGATAAGGATGGCGGAACTTGGGTCGAAACAACTCTGCCCAACAGTGACACTTCTCATATAGAGCGAAGCGCGGACCTGAAGGTCGACAGCGAAGGAGCGCTTCAGGGAAAACTGAAAGTGACGTTTACCGGCTTGGAGGCCCTCTGGCGGAGGAGCGAGGAGCGCAACGAAGACGATACCGAGCGCAAGAAGTTCCTGGAAGAGCAGGTGAAGGAGTACATCCCCGCAGGCTCGGAAGCGGAATCATCCAACAAGCCGGATTGGAGCGCTTCGGAAACACCGCTGGTCGCCGAATTCGATCTCAAAGTGCCGGGCTGGGTGGCCTCCGCCGGACGCAGGGCGTTGTTTCCCGTAGGGCTCTTCGGGGCGACGGAAAAACATCTCTTTGAGCATGCCGACCGGGTTTGGCCCGTGTACTTCGCTTATCCCTATAAGATGATTGACGACCTGACCGTCGAGTTGCCGCTCGGCTGGCAGGTCGGCAGCCTGCCCAAGGACATCGATACGGACGCCAAAGCGGCTGAATATTCCCTGAAGATGGAGAATCGAAATGGGGCTTTGCGCGTCCGGAGGGAATTGCGCTGCGATTTGTTTATGGTTCCAAAGGATACGTATCCCGCGCTGCGAAAGTTTTTTCAGTATGTGAGAACTCAGGACGATCAACAGATTATCCTGCAACCAGGCGAAGTTTCCGCGAGCCATTGAGGTCCTTATGCGAAATTGGATGGGAATCGCTGTGGCGGTAACTCTGGGAATGAGCGTGATTGCGGCGCCTGCTCCTGCGGCGCCCGACGCTCCATCGTGGATGCATGCCCTAGTCAGCACCCCGCTGCCCAAGTATGACGAGAAAACGGACGCCGTGCTTCTTTACTCTGAAAAGGTTTTGAACGTCCAGCCGAACGGGAAGATCAAGGAAACCGATCGTGCTGCATACAAGATTCTTCGTCCCGACGGACGGCGCTACGGAAAATTGCACTTCCCTTTCACTGCTGATTCCAAGATCACCAGCCTTCGCGCCTGGTGCATCCCGGCGCAAGGCAAGGACTACGAAGTGAAAGAGAAGGACATGGCCGAAAGGGGCTATATCGACGTTGAAGGCGGCGAGCTGTACAGCGAGCTCCGTGCGAAAATCGCGGAAATTCCCGCCGCCGAACCAGGCAATATCGTCGGATTTGAAATCGAACGTGACCGTCGGCCCTATGTTCTTCAGGAGGAATGGTTCTTGCAGCAAACGGTGCCCGTCGCGGAAGCGCGCTATACACTCCAGCTTCCCCCAGGTTGGGAGTACAAGGCCGTCTGGTTGAACCATCCGGAGATGCAGCCAACACCCAGCGGAACCAATCAATGGTGGTGGGTAGCGAAAGATCTTCCGGCCATCCGATGGGAGCCGGATATGCCGCCGTGGAAAGGCGTGGCGGCGTTGATGATTGTGTCGATAGTCCCGCCCGGCGGGACCAAGCGCGGTTTTTTGACCTGGGCGGACATGGGAAGCTGGTACAACGATCTCACTCAGGGGCGCCGGGACGCCTCGACGGAAATAAAGCAGGAAGTTGCGGTGCTCACTGCGTCCGAGTCGACACCGCTCGGGAAAATGCGCGCGCTGGCGAGTTTTCTCCAGCAGGACATCCGGTATGTGGCGATATCGCTCGGGATCGGCGGCGTGCAGCCACATCCCGCGACCGAGGTGTTCAAGCACCGCTTTGGCGATTGCAAAGATAAAGCTACTCTCCTTAGCTCCATGCTGAAAGAAATCGGGGTGGACTCCTACTATGTGGTTATCAATTCCGAGCGCGGGGAAGTCACGCCTGCGACGCCGCCGCACATCGGCGGATTCAACCATGTCATCCTTGCCATCCGGCTCCCCGAAGCTATTTCGGATAGCTCCCTGGTAGCCACTGTCCAGCACCCCAAGCTGGGTCGGCTTCTCTTCTTCGATCCCACGGACCTGCTCACCCCGTTCGGGCAATTGTACGGCGCCTTGCAGGCCAACTATGGAATGCTGGTCACGCCGGATGGAGGAGAACTTCTGGCGCTCCCGCAGCTTGCGACATCCGCTAGTGGAATAACGCGCACCGCCAAACTGTCCCTGGATGAGCGCGGAACCTTGAAGGGAGAAGTTCACGAAATCCGCGTTGGAGACCCGGCATCCCATCAGCGGGGCGCGCTCAGCAACGCGGAAAAAGACGCGGACAGAATCAAGCCTATCGAATCTTTGATGGCAAATTCCCTCGGATCGTTTCAACTCACAGGCGCCACCGTCACCAATCTCAAGCAAACCTCTCTTCCCTTTGAATATCGATGGTCTTTCGTCGCTCCGGCTTATGGAAAGACTGCGGGCAACCTGCTGCTTGTGAGGCCGCGCGTGATCGGAACAAAATCGCGCGATCTCTTGGAACGGAAGGATCCTCGCCAGTATCCAATCGAAAATGTGTGCCCCCAGAAAGATGCGGACACGATTGAAATTACGATTCCTGCTGGTTATGAAGTGGACGATTTGCCGCCGCCGGTGAACGCGGACTACAGTTTCGCGAGTTATCACAGCAAGACGGAAGTGAGCGGGAATACCCTGAAGTACACGCGGACGTTCGAAGTGAAAGAGTTGAGCGTGCCGGTAAGCAAAATCGAGGACCTCAAGAAGCTCTATCGCATCATTGCCAGCGACGAGCGGAATACTGCGGTGCTAAAACCGGCCGCTCACTAATTCCTATCCCCACTAAGGCTCGCCCGATTTTTCCTCAGGGCCGCAACCGACCAGACGGAGTCGGCGCGCCCGAACAAAAACGCGGCGAAGCAGAGCGCAAACACCGAGTGGCTCAAGCTGGCGCCGAAGTATTGCCAGAAGGGCGCGCCCGCGCCGGGATAGTCCGAAGAGAAGAGCATGGTGAGCATAAGGAGGAGACCGCCGAAGCTGGCGGAACGCACCAAGAGGCCTATAGTTAGCCCGAGCCCGATCGCGAATTCGCCGTACGCTACCGCGAATGCGATGATCGTGGCGTGCGGGAGGACAAAGCCGCGCAGGGCCGCGACCATGAACGGATAAGCGCCGCCCTCGAGGAATTTGTTGATCCAAAATTGAAAGCCGCCGTGAAGTGTGAACTCCGTGCCGAAAACTTTGTATTGGCCGAAGATCAGGAAAAAAACGCCGACGCTGATGCGGAGCGAGGCGAGAGCGTAGCTGTTGCGAGTGCTGGGATCGAGAGTTAGTGTCATCGCGATTCCTATTTTATGGCGGAGTTCCGGCTACCGCGGAGTTTTTGCGCGGGGCGAAGAAAAGAATGGCCGCGGGAGTGTGCATCGGGGCTAATTTTTTTCGCAGGGCGCGCGGAGAGGTGTCGCGCAATTGCTTTAAGAGCGCGGCAGCCATTTCCGGGGAAAGATGGACGCGGTAGACGTCGGCGCGTTCCCCATGAGAATACCTTTCGTAGCGCGGAGTTGAGACTTTTGCTGCGTCGAGCAAGATTTCCCATGGGCTCCGCTTTTGGAATAGGCGCTTCGCCGAAGCCTCGCGGCGCGTGATGTCAACCAACGAACGCTGCGTGCCGCCTCCAATTTCGAGAGAGACTGCGGTTACTTCCTCAGGGTTGAAAAGACGAGCGGGAGCGTCATCCGGGAAAAGTGCGAGGAGTCCTGTGACTTCGTTTTCGTTGGAAGAAAAACCATCCCACCAGTAGCGGTAACCGTTATAGACGACCGTGCCGGCGCTGAAAATTTGCTGCACGCGCGGCACATTCTTGCCCGTCACGCTCACGACCATATCCGCAAGCTCGGCAAGGCGAAACGTTTGCTTCACGACCGGACGCACGGTGACGTAACCGGCGTCCTCTTCCGTGAAGCGCATCGCGATGGTTTCCGAGAGCGGCATGCAAAAGGAACGATGTGAATTCTCAGCCCAGTTTTGAGAGGCGGTCGCGCACGCGATCGCTGAGCGCTTTTCCGTCAACGGTCTTGCCTTCCAGCGCGGCCTTCGCGGCTTTCACAACCGCTCCCATCTGTTTGATGGAGTTCGCGCCGGAACCGGAAATTGCCTTGGAGATTGCCGCATCCATTTCGGCTTCGCTGGCGCCGGCGGGCAAATACGATTCGATGATGGCGAGTTCTTTGGTTTCTTTTTGCGCGAGTTCCGGGCGGTTGCCCTTGGTGAACTGCTCGATCGATTCCTTGCGCTGCTTGACGAGCGTTTGCAGAATCTGAATGGACTCGGTCTCGTCCAGTGCACGAATCTTTTCTACTTCCTTGTGCTTGATGGCCGCCTTGATTCCTCGCAGGACGCTCAGTCGCAGTTCGTCCTTGGCGCGCATGGCTTCGACCAGATCTTTCTGAATTTTTTCGGCAAGACTCATCTCCGGTTCCTCACGTCATTGAATATAGCAGACCGGGAAATCAGCCGCGAAGAAATGGTTCGCGGTGGCGCGGCGCTGTATCAGCCGTACTTATTTGACAGCGCGCGAGCGGCTCGCTACTTTTGATTGCTTATACTGCGCGGGGCGAACCCGCTTGAGGAGACCACGGGGCGCATGAAAGTCATCGTTGCGGACAAGATCAGCGAGCGGGGCGTGCAACTGCTGCAGGAGCAGCCTGGGTGGAACACTGTACTGACGACGAAAGACACGCTGAACGAGGAAATTGGCGATGCGGACGCCCTGATTGTGCGCAGCGCGACCAAAGTCACCGCGGAATTGCTGGACCAGGCGAAAAAATTGCGCGTCGTGGGCCGCGCGGGCGTGGGCGTGGACAACATTGACCTGGAAGCGGCGACCCAGCGCGGCATCCTGGTGATGAGCACGCCGGGTGGAAGTTCCGTCAGCGTCGCCGAGCATACCTTCGCGCTGTTGCTGGCGCTGGTCCGGCAACTTCCAAAATTTGACGCGGCCATGCGCGAAGGCCGCTGGGAAAAATCGTCCTCGGGTGCGGAGGTGCGCGGCAAGACGCTGGGTCTCATCGGTCTCGGGCGCATCGGCAGCGAGGTGGCGTCGCGGGCGGAAGCGTTCGACATGCGCGTTGTGGCGTACGATCCATTCATAAGTGAAGCGGCGGCAAGAGAACTTTCCGTGGAACTCGTGCCACTCGATCAGCTTTTGGCTGAATGCGACTTTATCTCGCTGCACACGGCGGTAAGTCCGCAAACGCGGGAGATGATCAATGCCGCGTCCATCGCGAAAATGAAAAAGGGCGTGCGCATCATCAATGCCGCGCGCGGGGAACTGATTAACGAAGCGGACCTCGCCGCGGCGATCCAGAGCGGCCATGTCGCTGGGGCCGCGCTGGACGTCTTCGCGGAAGAGCCGCCGAAGAATTGCCCGCTGATCGGGCTTCCGAACGTGATCACCACTCCGCATGTCGCGGGTTCCACGGCCGAGGCGCAGGAAGAGCTGGGAACGCAGGTGGCGGTGCAGATCCGGGACTATCTTGTGGAGGGCGTGATTCGCAACGCCGTGAACCTGCCGGCGCTTTCGCCGGACCAATACCGGCGGGTGCGCCCTTACCTGGAACTGGCGGAGCGGCTCGGAGCGCTGGTTTCGCAGGCGGCAGATTCGCGGCCGGCACGGATTCGCATCCGGTATGCGGGGGAAGTGGCCGAGGTAGGCACGCATCTGCTTCGCAGCGCGGTACTGGCGGGCGTGCTGAACGCGGTGCTGGACGCGAAAGTGAACGTCGTGAATGCGCCGGCAATGGCGGCGGCGCGGGGCTTGACCGTCGTGGAAGAGACGCGCAAGCGCGAGCACGGGTTCCCGAACACTCTGGAAGTCGCCGCGCTGCCGGAAAAAACCGGGTCGGCGGCCGGTTTTACGGCGGAGGGCACGGTACTCCACGATGGTTCGCCGCGCGTGTTGCAGATCGAAGGGATTCCGCTGGAGGCGCAGCTGGAGGGCACGATTCTTTATTTGAGGAACCGCGACGAGCCCGGGGTTATCGGCCAGATTGGGAGCACTTTGGGGAAGCTGGGAGTCAATATCGCTACCTTTGCGCTGGGGCGGCGCGAAGCGCAACGGGGTGCGGACGCGGTTTCCCTTGTTCGGGTCGACGGACAAGTGTCAGGTTCCATCCTTGGGCCGATTCGGGCGATTCCTGCCATCACTGAGGCTAAGCTGCTGCATTTAGGGTAGACAGAAGCGATCTGGAATGCGGCGGCCGACCTGGCATCTCTTTCCCTGACTTCAAGTATTACGTTATATTGCTTAGGAGCGGAGTACCCCACACCCCCATTTTTTTGCAAAGAGTGCGGAATTACCTGATTCCAAAGGAATTGGCGTTTACTCTGGTGCAAAAGAGCGCAAAAGAGTGCGCAAGTGCTTGATTCTAAAGAGCCGAGCCTGCGTTCGCATCCAGAAAGCAATAAGCAATCTCAATCCAGCTAAATAAATAAATGGATCGGCCCAGACTAAGGGCGCTGTTATAGAAGATGAGAGGGAAGATGAGAGGGTTGCCCCTACCGGAAAGCGTCGTTACCTATAAGAATAAGTATAGCAAGATTATAAGTATAGCAAGATTAAAGGAAATTCAAGGGGGGGAACGGTAGTGGGTTAGTTTGAATTTTGACCCCTATTGTCACGATTCAGATAGTTCAAACTGATGGGGTACTGGAACTAGGACCAGGGAAGAGCGAAAAAAAGACTGGATTGGATGGAAATAACTTGACTTGACATTTTCGGGGGACCTGTTCTAAAAGCTTCGTCAACAATAGATTCAGTCGAGTGGCGGGTGAGGTTGTCCGGGGTCCATTGACATCTTGTTAATGCTCTTGAGCCGGCGGCGAGTCGGCGCTGCTTCTCAATTGTCCGGCACCTTTATCTTGTATTTTGTTCGATCTTCAAATTAGGGTGCGCGAAAGGGTGATTTATGGAATGGTCTTTGATGAAGCGCAATCTTTTGATTACGGCCGTGGCATTCCTATTTGCATTTAGCGTGGCGGTGGCGCAGACCGGCACGTCATCCGTTGAGGGGGCGATCACCGACCCGCAGGGCAGACCAGTAGCGGCTGCGAAGGTCACGCTCACCAACGTCGCGACCAACGCCACGCGGAGCACGCAGTCTTCGGGGACGGGAGCGTACTTGTTTGACTTAATTGCGCCCGCTGATTACCGCCTGGAGGTCGAAGCCAAAGGATTCAACAAGGAAGTCATCAACAATGTGCGAGCCCTAATCGGGAGGCCGACCGAAACCAACGTGCAATTGAGCGTCGGGGCAATGAATCAAACGGTTGAGGTGAAGGCGAACCTTCAAGACGCGGTCATCAATACGCAAGATGCCACGCTCGGGAACGTCATTGAATCAGTTCAGATTACTGAGCTTCCGCTGGAAGCCCGCAACCTGGTCGATTTGCTCAGTCTGCAGCCGGGTGCCACGCGCGAAGGCTACGTAACGGGGTCACGCGCCGATCAGTCAAACGTGACGCTGGACGGCGTGGATATCAACAACGCACAAACGGGCAATGCCGAGATACCGCGGACTACAAATCAGCTAGTGATAGGCCAGATCGATACGGACCGGGGCAATATCACTACCGGTCCAGTTTTGCGTCTCAATACTGAGGCGATCGAGGAGTTTCGCGTTACCACCGCGAATGGAAACGCGAATCAGGGAAGTACCTCTGGCGCCCAAGTCAATTTGGTGACGAAGACAGGTACAAATGGTCTGCACGGTGCAGCATCTGAATTCTACCGGGGCACTCCGTTTGAGGCCAATGATTGGTTCAGCAACGCCTCAGGAGTTCCCAGGACAGCATTGGTGCGGAATACATTTGAAGGTCGTCTTGCAGGTCCGATCATAAAGAACAAACTGTTTTTCCTTTACGACTATGCGGGCCGCCGCGATGCCAAGTCCCAGGGTGAAACCAGAATCGTTCCGCTTGCAAACTTAGGGCAAGGCATCATTAAGTATACCTATTGTCCCGATAAAGCCTGCAATGCACCGGTAAAATCCTCGCTGAGTGCTGCGCAGGTTCAGCAGGTGTATTCAGATACGGGCATTAATCAGACGGCACTGAACGCTCTTGCCGCCGCGGCAGCCAAATACCCGGCCAACGATACAACAGTGGGCGACGGGTTAAATACAGGGGGTTTCCGATTCAACGCGCCCACGCCCGTAAAGCTGAACTCGCACGTTGCGAAGTTCGATTACACGCTTAACACCAAGCAGAATCTTTTCGTCCGCCTGAATGCGATCTATGATCACCAGGTTCTTCCGCAGTGGCTCCCAGGGACCGCCGCGCCACTGGTTTGGAGCCACCCGCGAGGTTTGGCCGTTGGCCACACCTGGACGATTGGAAACAACTGGGTGAATAATCTCCGCTATGGGTTTACGAGGCAGGCGTTTTCGCAGGGTGGGGATAGCACCGGGAACGACATCAGTTTCCGGTTTGTATTCCAGCCGAATGGCCAAACTCACACCGTCACCCGGATAACGCCGGTACACAACATCACGGATGATCTCTCTTGGATCCACGGGAATCACACGATTCAATTTGGAGGCAACGTCCGCAAGATCACCAACTCTCGCGTAAGCTTTGCGAATGCGTTCGACAATGCGGTCACGAACCCTTCTTTTTATCTTGGAGCCGGAGACCATGTTAACACGACATTCCAAAATTACTTGACAACGAACAATTTGCCAGGCGGCCAGGCGGGGCAATCACTGAACTCTACTGCCGAGGTACAAAACGCCGCGACTGCGGCAATCGGGCGGTTCTCCGAATACACGGCGAACTTCACGTTCAACAAGGACGGCAGCCTGTTCAACCCCGGAACTGCCAGCTCGCGGAACTTCGCCACGCAAGCGTACGACGAGTATGTGCAGGATTCCTGGAAGATTCGACCGCACTTCACGCTCACCTTAGGGCTGCGCTACAGTCTGGAGCGGCCGGTATACGAAACGCAGGGTTTTGAAGTTCAGCCCACGATACCGCTTGGAACATATTTCCAGGACCGCCTCGCCGCCGCGGCCCAAGGCAACAATTTCACCGCCCCGGTGGTTATCAATCGCTCCGGCCCAGCCAAGCCAATGGCGGAAAGCCGTTGTACAACTGGGACAAGACCATCTTCCTGCCGCGTGTCGCCGCAGCCTGGTCTCCCGGCTATTCAAATGGGCTGTTGCACGCGCTCTTTGGGGATGCCGGCAAGTCAGCCGTGCGAGGGGGCTTCGCGATAGTCAACGACAACTACGGGCAGGCACTTGCCGTGGACTGGGACTTGAACAATACTCTCGGCTTCACGTCGAACTTCACGACCCCGGCGAATACATACGACACAGTGGCGGGGAGTGTAAAGCCGCTGGCGCCATTGTTCACAGGCTTCAACCAAGATGTCCGGTCTCTTCCCAATGTGGTTAAGCCTGGCAGCCTCAAGTTTCCCTTGTCGCAACCCATCGATGAAGGGGAGCGAATCGAGACGGGCGTCGATTCGACTTTGCACGCGCCCAAGGAATATGTCTGGAATTTCACGGTCGAACGCGAAATGCGGGCGGGCACCACTCTTTCCGTGTCCTACATAGGACGGCTGGGGCGAAGCCTGCTGGCCCGCCGGGACGCTGTAGCCTTTAACGACGTTCGCGATCCGAAGAGCGGCATGGACTGGTACACGGCGGGGACGATTCTGGAAAAACAGCGCCAGCTAGACGTGCCCACCAGCCAGATCGCATCCATCCCGTTCTTCGATAATCTTTTCCCTGCCAATTTGGTGACCCTCATGAACAATGATCCGAACATCCAGGCGGGGTTTCCGTCCACCTGGACCCCTACGCAGGTATTCTATGGTTTGCAAAGCCGCGGCGGGGGCGGGCACCCCACGAACCCATTTGCGTTTTTTGCCGGCAACGACTGGACAGATGGGCAAGCCCAAATTGACATAGCGCTATTCGATGCCGGGTTACCGACGCGATTCATGCAGACGCAATACGGCGCCCTTTCCGCGTGGAGTACGGTTGGGAATTCAGCTTACAATGCTCTAGCGGTGACGGCGCGGCAGCGGCTCAGCACCCTGACATTGGACTTCAACTACACGTATGCGCACTCGTTGGACGATGCTTCCGGTCTGCAAGGGGCAGCTGGTTACAGTTCTGCGGCGTTTATCGTAAACCCGATTCGCCAAAGAAGCTGGTATGGCAACTCCACTTTCGATATAAGACATCTTGTTAATGCCGACGCCGTGTGGCAAATGCCATTCGGGAGGGGCAGAGCGTTTCTGAACAGCAGCAATCGAGCTGTGGATGCCATCATAGGCGGATGGCAGCTCTCAGGTATCTACCGTTGGAACACGGGGCTACCTGCGTTGGCGCCATACGACTCTAACCGTTGGGCAACCAACTGGAACGTGCAAGCCAATGTGACTCCCTTGGGTCCGATCCAGACCTGCCCTAGCCGTACAGGCACGCCGAAGCTCTTTGGAGGCAGTGGCTGTAACGAAAAGGCGATCTATCAGAGCTTCCGAAATGCGTATCCCGGCGAAACAGGCCCGCGAAATTACCTGCGCTTGCCTGGATATATGAACGTAGATCTTGGTCTGGCGAAGACCCTGACCATGCCATGGAGTGAAAAGCACCAACTGCAGCTCCGTTGGGATGTGTTTAACGTCGCCAACCGTCAAACCTTTGCAGTGACCGACACTAGCCGTACGGGCACCGGCGTCGGCCGCGATCCCGCGCTACAGAGCTCGAACCCTCCCACAAACTGGTCCAACTTCCAGCCGATAATTCAGGGGCAGCCACGCGTATTCCAGGTGGGAGCGCGTTACTCATTCTAGTTGCCAAATACTGACTCCAACCTGCCGCCGGAAGGCATCGTCCTTCTGGCGGCACTGCTTGTGAGTGTCGCGTCACGGATAAGATGATTGACATGCGGGGGATGTCGCTCGTGCATTTGACGAATAGCGCTAGGCGTCGCTGGCGCTCCTTGGCTCAAGAAATCGCGAGGAAGGCCACAGCCGTGTAGCCCGGTAGCGTGGCGCTGTGTTAATCTGAGAGTGGCGCTTGGGTCGGAAAGTTCGGCCTGGGCGAATCTGTCGGGGCGTAGCGCAGCCTGGCTAGCGCGCCTGGTTCGGGACCAGGAGGTCGATGGTTCAAATCCATTCGCCCCGACCATTCCATCCCATTCCTTCAGTTACTTACGATAGTGTTTTTCTTGAGCCGAACTCAAAGTGGAAGCAAAGCAAGTCTGGCTTTCGTGCTCGCTCGCAATTTCCAACCGCGCATTCGCGTTGATATTAATCCTGCCTAAGCATGAGCGCCCCTGACCTTTACTCGCTGGCGCATCCGCGTGAACTCGATTTGACGATTGTTTTTGTCCAGGGGAGGCTCGCCCGTCCAAGTCATTGCTTCGGATAGATAGGGGTATTCGCGCCCGCATTCCAGGCACCAGGCTCGGAAATAGGGGCGTTCATCCATCCATTGGATATCCACGCCAGCGGAGTGCGAACCCACCGAAGCATCAACTGGTTCTGCAAAAAGGGGAATGGGGTTTCGGCATCCAAGACAGGCCACAACCCAGTAGCGGAATGAGTACTCTTTGTCGCTCATGGCAATGCTCCAGTGGCGCAAGGTGGTTGCCGACACATCGTACTTATCGGCAGCAGGGGAAGAAAAAGATACACTTCGAAGCCGTTGTTTGCAAGGGATTCGATAGCCGAACGCCTCCCAAGAAGACTACTCGCCGTAAGGAACCCAGATATTTTTCACCTGCACGGTGTGGTCGAGGAACCACCGGCCTTCGGCTTGTTTCACGTCGAACCAGTCGATGGCGCGGCCTTCGTTGGTGAACACCTGTTTCAGGTTGCCGACCGAGAGAGTTTTCGCCGTCGAAGCGCTGGCTTCATCCGTAAAGCACCAGATGGCGTCGATGTCGTCGTGTTCGGCGAGCGTCTTCATCAGCTCGGCGGAGCGCCCGGTGACTATGTTCACGACGCCATCCGGAAGATCGCTGGTTTCGAACACTTGATAGAGATCGCCGGTAATCAGCGGATATTTTTCCGAGGGAATGGCGACGACGGTGTTGCCCATGCAAATGGCCGGCATCACGAGCGAAAGGAAACCTAGCAAAGGCGCATCGGCGGGGCAGATGATTCCCACCGTTCCGATCGGTTCTTTCATCGCCAGCGCGACGTTGCGAAATGGGGGATTGTGAACAGCGCCGTCGTTCTTATCGGCCCAGGCGGCGTAAGAGAAGATGCGCTCGATGCCGAGGCTGACTTCGGCTCCCGCTTGTTTCTTGCCCACCACTGCGGACAAACGGCTGGCGATTTCTTCGCCGCGCTGCGAGAGATTTTCCGCGACGTAGTAGAGCACCTGCGCCCGATTGTGCGCCGTTGCTCTGCCCCAGCCTTCAGCTTTGCGCGCCGCCTCCACCGCGTTGCGAATGTCCTTGCGATTGCCGAGCGGCGCTTCCCCAAGCAAACGCCCGTCCGCGCCGCGCACTTCCACGCTGTAACCCGAATCGGGCCGCGCCTGTTTTCCGCCGATGTACAGCTTCACGGTGCGATCGATGGGGGGAGCCGCGAAATCGGCCGGCTGCTCCGGCGGCTGATCGATCGCCAGGGGCGTTACGCGAACCGGAGGCGCGTTCTTGAACCAGGAAGGTTCCAGATATTCCAGCAAGCCCTCGCGGCCACCCTCACGTCCATAACCGCTCTCGCGGTAACCTCCGAAGCCGCAAGCGGCGTCAAACAGATTCGTGCAGTTGACCCAAACCACGCCGGCTTTGAGCTGCGCCGCAACGTGCAAGGAAACATTGATGCTTTCGCTCCACACGCAGGCCGCCAGGCCATAAACCGTATTGTTGGCGAGCTCCACAGCCTCGCGGGGCGTTCGAAACGTCATCGCGGCGAGCACCGG
>Ga0210405_10002535_pt1 | contig 18877 bp, 9 predicted proteins | sample IncBWH11MmetaG_FD_155492 | JGI IMG/M metagenome (GOLD analysis project Ga0210405, IMG submission 155492) | Forest soil microbial communities from Barre Woods Harvard Forest LTER site, Petersham, Massachusetts, United States - Inc-BW-H-11-M | ecosystem: Environmental > Terrestrial > Soil >... | reverse complement strand
GGCTTTCCTTTTTCTTTCGCCGGTCATTGGAATGATTCTCGCGATCATTCTAACGATCCTCACCAGCTGGATCGTCCGCCGCATGCGTCCGCAGAAGGTGGATCGGTGGTTCCGCCGCCTGCAGTTGCTATCTGCGGCGCTCTTCAGCCTCGGCCACGGGACGAATGACTCACAAAAAGGCATGGGCATCATTACTACCGCGCTCGTCGCCGGAGGCCTGCTCAAATCTTTCTCTGTTCCTTACTGGGTCATCATCTGCTGCCACTTAGCCATGGCTGGCGGCACTATGGCCGGCGGTTGGCGCATCATCAAGACCATGGGCCAGCGCATCACTAAACTCACTCCGTTCGGCGGTTTTGCGGCGGAGACCGCCGGCGGCCTCACGCTCGTCATGAACGCGGTCTTCGGCATCCCCGTCAGCACTACCCACACCATCACTGGCGCTATCGTCGGCGTTGGAGCCACGCGCCGCCTCTCCGCCGTCCGCTGGGGCGTTACCCGCCGCATCGTCTGGGCATGGGTCCTGACAATCCCTGGCGCTGCCCTCATCGGCGCCGGTGTCTTCCATCTCCTCGCTCCTATCCTCCGCTGACTGCCCTCGCCCCGTGACCTCATCTTCGAGCGCAAGTTCACTTTCCTCCCCCGCTAAAACTGCCACACTCCGGAGATTTTCTTGGCTTTTCGATGATTCTTTTGATACACCATCTCCATCAAATTGGCGGAGGTTCTCATGAGCACATTTAGCCGATTGACAGGCGGCGCACGCGAATTAAATCTCGAACTCCTGATCATGCGCGTCGCTTGCGCGCTGCCCTTTATCTTCCACGGCTGCGCGATCCTGTTTGGAATGTTCGGCGGACCGGGCCCGCAAGGCTTCGCGGCCTTCATGCACATGCCTGCTCCCGTCGGCTATCTCGTTGGCTTAGCCCAATTGGCCGGAGGCATCGCCATCCTGCTCGGCGCCTTGCTCCGCGTCGGAGCCGTCTGCGTGATCATCGTCATGCTCGGCGCCATCTTCATCGTCCATCTCCCGAACGGCTACGACATCGCCCACGGCGGCCTCGAATACGCTCTCACCGAGTTGCTGCTTGCCCTCGGCTTATTGCTCGCCGGCCCCGGCAAATATTCCCTCGCCGGCATCCTCCCCGCCCCGCTCCGGAAGTTGTAGCAGGCGACAAATTCGTCCTTGAACCGCATCCTAAGCGTACAATGGCTGAGGATAGCCTCTTGTAAACAAGCCCCGCTCTGAAGAAACGCAGAGTCCGGCCCGAGGTATGCATTCGCTGGCGAGGTGCCCGATGCGCTTGATGAGATTTGTAGTTCTTTCCACCGTGTTACTCAGCGTCGCTCTGCTCCTCACTATGCCTTCCAATTCCCAAAGCACGGACGACGATTCGTCCGCACCTCGAGGCAGCGTTCCGCGGTCCTCCGCGGACCGTTACCATTCGCATGCCCAGAGCGACGGTACGAGCGACGGTACGAGCGTCGGAGCGGACATTCTCACTCCCAAGCAGGTGCACCAGACTTTTGTTTCCGATCTGAATCGTTGCTGCATCGTCGTGGAATTTGCGTTCTACTCCAACAAGGAAACCGTTCCGCACGATTTGTCGCTGGATGATTTCGCCCTATACGTTTCCGGGAGCGATATAGGCACAAAGCCGCAGGGTGCCACTTTAATCGCCGCTTCGCTGCAAAAGAAAGCCGGTTCTGGGCCCCCGGTTGCGGTGCACGGTGCCGCAGGCGTTGGCTATGAATCCGGCACGGCCACTGATCCAAACACGGGGCAGCCCACGAGAGTTCATGGGGTCAGCACTGTAACGGAAGTTCACGTGAGCGATCCAAAACCGGCCCCGGGTTCAACGGCGCGGGATCGTCAGGACATGGAAAAGGAACTGGACGAAAAAGGACTGCCTGTGGGGAAAGCCGCAGCTCCCGTGTCAGGGTACCTTTACTTTTCCATTCACGATCGCAAGAAAGACACCAAGTATCAGTTGGAATTCAATTTCAACGGCGAAAAGCTGGTTCTCCCCCTTCCTTAATCTCCATATTGCAACAGTTGCTTTGCATACAACCTTTTTGTCTCCTCGGCGCAACCTATCAGCAGCCAGTGTTGGTCTCGCATTCGTAACCAGGAGTGGGGGCGATGCGTTACAGATCCAGCCGTCTGTTCGAATTCGTCATTCTGTGTCTTCTGTTCGTCAACTCAGCCTCTGCGCAGACGCTCGTGCGAGTGAACGAACACGCCGTTCGCATCCAGTTTCTCTCTGAAGACACCGTCGTCGATCTTCCGGTAGAAAACCCAACGCGCGATGCCATCGCTGCGCATTTGCTCCTCGAACTCGTCGACCCGGCCGGCATAGTTCGAGACAAATCCGAACAGGACATTTCGCTTCCTCCCGGCGAAACGAGGCTCAAAGCCAGCTTGCCCCTCGCCACCGCCCTCACCAACAAGATCGACCGAAGAAATCTTTTGTGGTACCGCTTGCGCTACACCTTCACGCAGACCGCACCTGCCACCGCGACGCCTTTGGTTGGAATTGTTTCCGTGGGCGAAGCAACTCCAGGAATCTTCGAGTTGCACGCCGCGGCTCCCGAATTGGTTCGAGAATCCGGGCATTACGCCATTCGCGTTCGCGCGATTCACCCCGTCACAGGGCGCCCAGTCGCCGGCGTCGCCGTCCAGGCATCCTTCGATCTCGACACCGACAACCAAAAACCTCTCGTAACCAAGACTGCCTTCACCGATCGTCGAGGATTCGCCACGCTTCCGTTCGCGCTTCCGCAAACCGTCGAAACCGACGATGTCGATGTAAAGGTGACCGGAAAGCTCGAGAGCTATTCCGCCGAAGCTGACAGCGATTTCCACGTCGTGCATTTCTCAAGAGCCTCGATCAGCACCGACAAGCCCATCTATCAGCCCGGTCAGGCTCTCCACATGCGCCTGATGGCTTTCGACGCCAACAAAAAAGCCATCGAAGGCGAGCCCGTGATCTTGAAACTTCTCGACCCCGAAGAAACTCTCGTCTATCGCGCGCAAGTGGAAACCTCCGCCTTCGGTGTCGCTTCCGCCGATTGGCAAATTCCCGAGAACCTGCGTCTCGGCACCTATCGCATTCAAGCCACTTTCGGGCAAGGCCCGTACGAAGACTCCGGCGCGAGCGCCAGCGTCAAAATCAGCCGTTACGAGCTTCCCACCTTCATGGTAGCAGCCAAACCAGATCGCGCCTTCTATCTGCCCGATCAAAATGCCTCGATTGATATCCACGCTGACTATCTTTTCGGAGAACCGGTCCGCCATGGCCGCGTTCGCGTTGTCCGTGAAACCGAGCGCAAATGGAATTATCGCGAACAAAAGTGGGACATCGAAGAGGGCGAAACCTACGAGGGCGACATCGACGACCACGGCCACTACGCTGCCAAAGTCGATTTGGCGGACGATCATGACGACCTCGCCGGAAAAGACTACTCCCGCTTTCAAGATCTAAAGCTCGCCGCCTACTTTACCGATTCCTCCACTGGCAGAACCGAACAGCGCCGCTTTGATTTGCGTGTCACCAAGGATCCCATTCACATCTACATCATCGGTGCGGACTTTGCTCAACCAGGCAGCCTCCCTCTCCAGTTCTACATCTCCACCGATTATGCCGATGGTTCGCCCGCGTCCTGCGACGTGGAAATCAATTGGCGGGACGAACAGCTATCCTCACAAAATACTGGCACCAGCCAATCCGTCGAGCAGTTGCTCCGCCGCGTCCACACCAACCGTTATGGCGTCGCAAAAGTCGCGGGCTTATCTGTGTCGAGCACAACCACGCACGCTGACAGCGCTTCTCAAGGTTTCGATCTGAGCTTTCGCGCGAAAGACAGTAAAGGCGCCGTTGGCCATCACGTGGAATCCATGACATTTTACGATCAGCCCGGCATCCGCGTAGCCACCGATAAAACTCTCTATAAACCCGGCGAACCGGTCCAGGTGCGGCTCTCGGCAGCCGAAGCTGATACAACGCTTATCGTCGAAGCCGTGCACGAATTTCGGGTCCTGGCCTCGAAGCAGGTTCATGTTAGCCACAACTCCGCCGAGGTCGTGTTTGACTCCACCGACAATTTTGAAAAGGAAGTCACCATTCTTGCCTACACCTTTGGACGCAAACCCGGCGACGACTACTACGGCTACTACAACTACTCCTCCTCTGGCTCACATACCGTCTCGTTTCCTAAAAATCACGAGTTGCAAGTCGAAGTAAAGCTCGCCAAATCCGTCTACCGCCCCGGCGACGAAGCCACCGCAAATTTGCAAGTGACCAGCCCCGACGGCGAACCGGCGAAAAGCGCGTTAGGCCTGGTCGTCGTCGATCAAGCCGTCGAAGAGCGACAGCGCACGGACGGTGATTTCGGCGGACAAGGCGGCTTTTTCAATTTCCGAAATGACTGGGGCGACACTACCGATATTGCTGGCGTTCGCAAAAGCGACTTGGACAAGCTCGACCTGACGAAACCGCTTCCCGAAGGTCTCGAGCTAGTCGCCGAAATCCTTCTTCAGGGGAATCGGCTTTGGCCCAAAACCTTCGCCAGCGATTCTGGTCATGTGGATTTGGCCCAGCTCTTCGCCTCGGAACTCAATCCTCAAATTGTCCCCATTCGCACAGCGTTGGATAATCGTTACGCTCAAACAGGTGAATATCCTAAGACGGAAGCCGCTCTTGAAAATGACTTGGCAGCTGCCGGATCCGCGTGGCAAAACGCGAAAGACCCGTGGGGAACGCCCCTCCACGCCGAATTCAGCGTCGCTCATCAATTCGACGTCTTGGAGATATCAAGTGCCGGCCCCGACAAAACTTTCGGCACCGAAGACGACTTCGTCGTGGCCAAAATGTCGTGGCCCTATTTCAAACCCAATTCCGAGGCTATCCGACGCTCTGTAAACGAATTTCATGCCCGCACCGGTGCTTACATTCGCGATGCACAAACGCTCAAAACGGAATTGACCCGACTGGGCATCGACTTCGATTCTTTGAGAGACCCATGGGGACATGCTTACCAATTGTCCTTCGGCGTGAATCGCACGCAATTCACCGTGACCGTCACGAGTGCCGGGCCGGACGGACGGTTCAATTCAAAGCAGGCTCCTTCCGAGGACGACTTTCCCCTGGTCACCGTGGGCATCGACTACTTCACCGAAACGCGCGCGCAAATTGATGTGGCTCTCGCGGTGAATTTCATTCAAAGCCAGTCTTTTCCGGAGACGCTCGACCAGCTCAAAGCCGCCCTCGATCATTCGGGAATCAGCTGGGACGCGCTTAGCGATCCTTGGGGTCATCCCTATTACGCGACGTTCCGCAAGGAAACGCGCTACTCCGATGACCTGAACATCGAGACCTACGAGCACCACACGCAAAAGGAACGGCAGCACACCACCATCGTGCCCAAAGCGCAGCAAATCAATTGGGTTCAAATTCGAACCGCAGGCGAAGATGGCCTCGAAGGCACATCCGATGACTTCGATGTGGCATCCTTCTCCCGCGGCGTCCTCGAACAAAGCAGCAAGGACAAGACTCCCGTTCAAACTGGCAATGCGGCCGTTTTGCAAGGCTCCAGCGGGGCTATCTCCGGCACCGTAACTGACCCCGCAGGAGGCGCGGTTGCCGGCGCGGAAATCAGCGCCAAAAACTCCGCGACGGCAGCCAACTTCACCGCAAATAGCGGCGAGAACGGCGACTACCTTCTGCGCAATCTTCCCGCTGGTTTCTACGTCGTGCAGTTCTCGGCCAAGGGTTTTCGCTCGTATTCCATCACTAACGTACCGGTGCGTTCGTCCAACGTGACGAAACTGGACGCAATGCTAAGCGTTGGCGCAGTCATGGAAACAGTCGAAGTCCAGTCAGCGCCTGTCCTACTGGAAACGACGAACGCGAGCCTGGGCGCAGTGATTGCGATCCAACCTGGCGTCACCGCTCTCCCGCTTCAGTCTCGGGTCCAAACTCAGATTCAACTCGCCACTCCGCGCCTCCGCGAATATTTCCCGGAAACTCTGCTCTGGCGTCCCGAGATCGTGACCGACGACAAAGGGCACGCCCAATTAAAATTTCCGCTGGCTGACAACATCACCACATGGAAGCTTTCCGCCGTCGCCTCCACGATAAACGGCGAGATGGGCACCTCCGAAAAATCCATCCGCGCCTTTCAACCTTTCTTCGTCGAGCACGATCCCCCGCGCTTCCTCACCATCGGCGACGAAATCGCGCTTCCCGTCGTTCTCCGCAACTACCTCGACCGGCGCCTCCAGGTCTCTGTCGAAATGAAGCCCGCGCCCTGGTTCACGCTCCAAAGCTCCGCCACGCTCAAGACCGCCATCGCTCCGCAAGATTCGGCGCGAGATATCTTTCGCTTCAAAGCGGTGGAAACCGTCAAGGAAGGCAAACAGGAAGTGCGCGCCATCGGCGCCGACGCCAGCGACGCCATCTCCCGGCCCATTACCGTCCGGCCCAATGGCGAAGAAAAAACGACCAGCGTCAGCCAGATTTTCAGCGACACCACGTCTCTCGACCTCGAGATTCCAGAGACGGCAATCTCTGGCGCTCTTCAAACGAGTCTCAAAATTTATCCGAATCTCACCGCTCACGTTTTGGAGAGTATCGAGGCCATCTTAGAGCGCCCCTATGGCTGCGCGGAGCAGACTATCTCCTCCACCTATCCCAGCGTCCTGCTTCTCAAATTCGCGAAATCCTCGCCATCCGAAAAATCTCCTCTGCTGCCTCGCGCGCGCCGCTACACTCAGACCGGCTACGAGCGCCTCCTCTCCTATCGCTCGCCTGATGGTGGTTTTTCCTATTGGGGCAGGGGAAAGTCAGACCTGGCACTCACCGTCTATGCCATCAATTTTCTCAGCGATGCGCGCGAATTCATCGATGTCGATGTTTCCGTCATCCAGGAAGCCGCATCTTTCGTCGTGAACCAGATCAAACCTGATGGCCATTGGGCTGCCCTAGACTGGAACAACAATGAAATCTCTCCGCGCAGCGCCATGCTCACCGCTTACATTGCCCGCATGCTTGTCACTGCGAAACTCTCTGCGGATGTTTCCACCGGAAACGACCAAATCGTTAAGTCCACCCCACTCGCTGTCCAGCACGCCTTAAACTATCTGCAGTCCCACGTGGATGAGCTCGGTGAACCCTACGTGATCGCCTCCTACGCTCTGGCAGCGCTCGGTGCCGGTGACAAGTCCGCCTTCACAACCAGCGTCACTCGGCTTCGCAAACTCGAACGCCGCGAAGGTGATTCCAGCTATTGGTCGCTCGAAATGAATACGCCTTTTTACGGTTGGGGTCTGGCCGGACGTGTGGAAACCACCGCCATCGTCCTTCAGGCGCTCAGTGCGGATGGCCCTTCCGCCGATTCCGACCCATTGATCTCGCGCGGCTTGCTCTTTCTGCTTCGCAATCAGGATCGCTATGGCATCTGGTATTCCACCCAAGCCACCATCAACGTTCTTAACGCCATCGCCTCTCTAACCGCGCGCAAGTCGGACACTCCTGGAGACAAAATAACGGCTGGATCGAAAGCGGTCGTTCTAGTCGACGGAATACAAGCCCTCTCCATCGACTTGCCGCCGCCCAATGTCCTCAGCGCCCCAGTCATCGTCGACTTATCAAAATTCGTCCAACCCGGCGCACACCATATCGAGGTTCGCCGCCCCAGTGGCTCCTCGCGCGCTTCCATTCAAGTGCTAGCGAATTACTACGTCCCCTGGGCCCACGAGGCCTCAGGAAGCGCTCTCTATCAGCAGGAAATGGTTTCTGACGCGCTCCGCCTCACCGTCCAGTTCGACAAACTCTCCGCCAATGTCGGCGAACTCGTCCAATGCAACGTCGCCGCCGAAAGAATCGGCTTCCGCGGCTACGGCATGCTGCTAGCCGAAATTGGCTTACCACCCGGCGCCGAGGTAGATCGCAGTTCCCTGGATCAAGCCATGAAAGCCTCTGGCTGGGAGATCAACCAATACGACGTCTTGCCAGACCGAGTAATCGTCTACCTCTGGCCCCGCGCCGGCGGCACAAAATTCTCCTTCACCTTCAAACCCCGCTTCGGCCTCCGCGCCCTAAGTGCCCCCTCCATCCTCTACGACTACTACAACCCAGAAGCCCAAGCCGTAGTCGAGCCAACCCAATTCACGGTCCAGTAAACTCTTGCAATTTTCATCGGCAAACTCCTCTTGACACCCTACGTTTTCGTCACGTAGCATCCCTCGCATTCGTTTCTGATCTCCGCCAGTTCTCTAGCATTTCAGAACGTTGAAGTCAGGCTCAAAGCGCGCGAGTGGCTTTCTTCCTGAAGCAGGACCGTCCCTCCCGCCTTTCCAAGAGTTCTCGGGATCGGCCACAGTGGCCTCGAATACGCGCTCACTGAGAAATCTCTCGCGTTGGGCGTATTGCTCCCAGGCTCTGGCAGGTATTCCCTCGCCAGCGTTCTGCCCGCATCAGTGCGAAAGCCGGAGCCAGCCGCATCTCGATCTCGATGCCACTCCTTGCTTCCGCTGTTCAGAATGGCTTTCGGTGTACCACGTGACGTTGGAATGCAAAAAAGGCGCCGTCTCCGGCGCCTTTTTTTAGGAACCAAGAACCAACTTCAGCTCGCCGGCGGCGTTGCGGGGCACGGCGTAAACGGCGACGTCAGGCTCGTCGGGTCAGGAAAACTGTAATCGCCATGGATTGCGTCGGATGGAGTCTTGCCTTCGAACCACTGTAGCAGTCCCAATGTCTGCGGGTGATACGTGAAGCCGTGCAAACTGATCGGCTGGGTTGGGTTGGGAAGATTCTCGATTACGTCTCCGACCTCCAGGTTATTCTGGCAGACTCCGGCAGGAGCGCCAGGTATCTGATAATTCGGAGTGGCGTTGTTGATGAACGGATCGTTCAGCAGTTCACCGAGTTCATGGGACAACGGAAAGATGTCGGCAAAAATCGTCGGATCGCCGAAGACGAAATCGGCGATGTCCGCGTCGAGAGATATCGCAAAGGCGAACGTTTGCACGAATATTTTGTTTGCAGTCTGATTGGTTTCAAATGCGGTATGGAATCCGCCAATGCAGCAGTCCTGGGGCTGCCCCTGAAAGAAGTCGCCGTACACCGCATTGCGCGTCAGGAAGATCGGTATCGCGTTCACGGTAATGGGTTCGGTCTGAACCAGGGTATTCAACTGTGAAACGATGAAGTTGATGTCAATGAGCGTGCCGAGGCTTCCGTCCGGAGCCTGGAACACGATCGACGATCCGAACGGAACTTCGATCGTGACCGGGATCAGCGTCTGCGGGTGGCCTAGGAGCACGTGAAAGTTATCGTCCCCGTCGTTGTCGCCATCCTTGTTGAAAAGCGGATAAAATTCAGCTCGCATTTGCGCATCTTCGTACTGCGTAAATCCCGTGGCGAACGGCGAGTTGTCGAACAGCGGAGAGTGCTTGATTTCATCGTTGATCGTGGTGCTGTCAATCACGATGTTGTTGCCGTTCTGGTCAACGAATTCGTCGAAGAAAAACGAGAGTGGGATGTATTGAGTCGGCACCGTGGTGCTCTGCTTTTTCGTGGGGTCTTGACCGACCATGGTGTAAGGAAAGACCTGCCCTCCGAAGCTGAACGAACGTGTGAAGTTGGGTACGGAGACGATGCGCGGATCCTGTTGTTTGGCGGCCGCATTCGTGGATGCCGACAATTTATTGAACGCCATATGCTTTTGTTTGGTGTTCAGTGATGCGAAGAAACCGCTGCCAACCACAACGGGGTGACGCGGGGTCTTCGCCGGGTTTTCTTGTCCAAATGCGGCAACGCAGCCGGACAAGCACAGCACAAGAGAACACAGAGACGCAGGGAGCCTTGCCATTTCTTTATTTTTCTCCTTACAACGAATTCGCGGAGGGAACAATGCCTGACTCTCTTGCAATCGTTATGCGAAGTCAAATTGTTTTTCTGTAACATCCGGCACTCAAGTACTAGAACGGGGCCTCGCAGAGCACTGCCGATATGCTCCGCTCACCGACGGATCAATCATTATACCAATAAAGTACTTAATATTACGACCATCAAGTGCTACCATTACCTGTGATCACCGCGTCGCTCTCTCTAGTGTCAGACCAGTCCGAGTCACTCGTTCCCTTTTCGCTCTCCTTCTTCTCCCTGCCCGCCGCGGCCTTCGTGCACTCTTTGTCAAAGTCCTCCCACAACGTCACCACTCAAAGTTACCCTCGGCGCCACCAATCCAACCACTTCCACCTTTTTCCACACCCAGTAAACATCCAACGCACAGGAACGCCCGCAAACCCTTTCCGCTCTATCGCTTACTTCACGATTCTCTGGACACCCCGGGGGTGGGGTACCTGCGCTCCTCTTCCGCCGCGTTCGCATTCGACGCCAGGCGCTGAACTAGCCCCAAGCCATCCCGTAACTCCTTTAGACGCAACGTTTACAAGAATCAAGGGGGCCACCCCGCGTCCTACCCCAGCCCCATGCTCACCACCCACTACTCACTCTCCCAATCAATCGGCTACACTATGCCTTTGAGGCAACCATGAGCGAAACTAACCCTCCATTCGCCACCGTCGAAGAAGCCGTCGAAGAAATTCGCCAAGGCCGAATGATTGTCCTGGTCGACGACGAGGACCGCGAAAACGAAGGCGACCTCACCATGGCCGCCGAAAAAATCACGCCTGAAGCCATCAACTTCATGGCAAAATTTGGCCGCGGCCTCATTTGCCTGGCGCTCACCGAGCAGCGCTGCGAAGAACTCCACCTTCCGCTCATGTCGCCCATTAACACCAGCGTCCACGGCACTGCTTTCACCGAAGCCATTGACGGCCGCGTCGGCGTCACCACCGGTATCAGCGCCTCCGACCGCGCCATCACCATTCTCACCGCCATCGACGAAAAGACCCGCCCGCAGGATCTCGCCCGCCCAGGCCACATCTTTCCCCTGCGCGCACGAAACGGCGGCGTCCTCGTCCGCGCCGGCCAGACCGAAGCCAGCGTCGACCTCTCTCGCATCGCCGGCCTCAACGCGAGCGGCGTCATCTGCGAAATCATGAACGAAGACGGCACCATGTCTCGCGTGCCGCAGCTCCACGAATTCTGCAAACAGCACAATCTAAAAATGTTAACGGTCGCTGACCTCATCCGCTACCGCATGCAGCACGAGCGTTACGTTCGCCGCGTAGCCGAAGCTATTCTCCCCACGCGCTACGGCGATTTCCGCATGATCGCCTACGCCAGCGACGTCGATCACGATCAACATATCGCATTAGTCCGCGGCAGCCTCGAAGGCGAAACACCCGCTCTTGTGCGCGTACACTCACACTGCCTCACCGGCGACGTCTTCGGCTCAACTGCCTGCGATTGCAACGAGTTAGTCGCCCGTTCGCTGGCCACCATCGCCAAAGAAGACCGCGGCGTCTTCCTCTATCTCCACCACACCGGCCGAGGCTTCAGCGTCGAAACCGCCGAGGAACCCGGCGCCCTCCCGCAAATCCATTTTCACAAACGCGGCCAACTCGACCGCGAACCCGCTCGCCAGCGCATGGTCCAGCACGAAAGCGGCATCGGCGCCCAAATCCTGATCGACCTCGGCCTGAAAGACATCCGCGTCCTAACCAATCACCCAAAGAAGGTGGTCGCCCTCGAAGGCTACGGCATCCGCATTGCCGACCAAGTCCCTCTGCGCGTCGAATCCCCATCGCGCGCGACGCATCAGGTCCTCTAATGCGCCCACAACTTGACGTCTCCACACGAGTTGCAGGGGTGGGGGCTTGTTTACACTGGAAGGACTCCGCCCGCGCTCCATTCAAGACGACCGTTGAAATGAGACAATCGTCAAGAAAATTTGTCATTCCGAGCGAAGCGAGGAATCTGCTTTTTCATTGCGATACCAGCCGCACCGCAAGTTATAGCGATGGATCAGGCGGGTCCGCGGGAACTGTGGAAGGCTTTGGCGGAACTGTAGGCTTAGATGGAGTTACAGGTTTAGAGGCTGACGCAGGTTTGCTCTGCGAACCAGCCTTGCCAACCGTCAAATATTTGCGCATTTTTTCGAGCCGCTTCGGCCCAATGCCGCGGACAGCGCGCAAATCGTCGACACTCTTGAACGCGCCATACGACTTGCGCATTTGCAATATCTTGTCCGCTGTCACCGGGCCGATCCCCGGCACAAGCTGCAGTTCTTCCGAAGTCGCCGTGTTCAAGTTGATGGGCGCCGGCGGCGGCTTCTTATTCGCGAGCAGGCTAGGCGCAACTGCACAGGACGCAACGATAAGGAGAGCGATTCGTGAAAAACAATGCCGCAACATAACGGCATGATACTACATAGATTATAGTAATAAATCAATAATTAGAATGGCTTGCGGCCTAGCTGAGTTTTTTGCCCTGTGCGTCAAAAACTTCGAGCTCGCCGAACAGCGCGACTTGCGATTCGATTTGTGCGCGGTCGCCGACCACGACAATCTGCATGTTCGCCGAATCGAGATATTTGCGCGCCGTTTCGAGCAAATCAGTCGGCGTGAGTGCACGGACCTTCGCCCGATACGTCTCGAGATAATCGTCAGGCAATTCGTTCAGAGCCACAACCGCGATCTGCGATAGCAATCCGTTCTGCGTCGCAAGACCCATGGAAAATATGCCGCTCAAATAATTCTGCGCGTCGGCTAGCTCAGTTTCCGGAACCGGCACGGAGCGCAGCTTGTCCATCTCGTAGAAGATTTCCGTAAGCGATGCAGCGACAACATCGTTGCGCACCGCCGCTGAAACCGAAAAGTATCCGTGCTCTCGCAATGCATTGACACCGCTTCGCGGGCTGTATGTATAACCCTTGTCCTCGCGAATGTTCATCACTAAGCGCGAATTAAATGCTCCGCCATACAAACTATTCGTCAGGCCGAGCTTCACCCAGTCCGGATGCTTTCGCGTGATCGCATGGCAACCCGCAAGAATTTGCGTCTGCACCGCTCCGGGCAGATGCACCAAATAAACGCGCCGCCCGCGTGGATTTGCCGGAGCGGGAGAAGTTCTTGCAACGGGCTTCTTTCCCTGCCACGCGCCAAACACTTTTTCAGCGCTCTTCAGCATCGAGTCAGGCTGAAAATCGCCAACGAGCAACAGCAATCCATTCTCGGGCGTGTAAAAATCGCGATAGACAGAAATCACATCGTCGCGTTTGTATGCCGCAACCTGCTCTTCGCTAGGCGAAACTTGCGAGTACGGATGAGCGCCAAACAAAACTTTTCGCAGCCGCTCACCAGCCAAGAATCCCGGCTGCGTGCGCTCCAGCTTGACCTCTTCAAGTTTTTGCCGCCGTTCGCGCTCAAACTCTGCTTCTGGAAACGCCGCTTCTCGCGCCAGTTCGTTCACCATTCCAAGCAGCGGTTCCGCGAATTCGGAAAGCCCGGCAAACGAAATTGCGCTTGTATCCGAGCCAGCGTTCATCCCGAGATCGGCGCCGATGCGCCGAAGATCTTCTTCGATCTGCCTGCTCGCGCGCTTGGTCGTGCCCGTTCGCGCCACAGTGGCCGTGATTTCAGCAAGTCCAGGGCCGCGGTCGATGGCCGCGACGTTGCCCGATCGGAAATAGAGGTCGCCATGAAATTTCGGAATTGTATGCGATTCCACAAGAACGACCTCGAGTCCATTCGAGAGCCGCGCCCGTTTCCGGTTCGGCCAAGTAACTTGCCGTTCGGCGAACAGCGCCGGTACTGCATCGTTTACTTCTACCGCGCGCGTCGCCATTATGCTGCCTCTTTCTTGTCCGCGTCCGCGGGTGCGCCGGTCGCAGATGGAGTCCGGAACACGATCGCTCGCTTTTCACTGAGCAAATATTTCTTCGCGGCCGCTTGAATATCTTCGCGTTTCACGGAGAGAAAACCATCCAGCACGGTATTCACAAGTTGCGGCTCGCCATCAAACAGCGTGAAGCACGCCAGCAAATGCATCAATCCGTAGCGCGGCATGCCGCCATGGCCGCTTTCGAGAAGCGAAAAATAGTCGGATTGCCATTTCACTTTCAATTGCGCGAGTTCGTCTTCGCTGATGCCCTTCTCCTGAACTTCGCGGACCACCTCGTCAAAGGCGGCCAGCGCCTGTTCACTTGAATACTCAGGCTTGTGCAAAATACGTGTCACCATCTGCGTGGGCCCGTTGTAGCCGAAAATATCTTCGATTCCACCGTCGAGTTCCACGGCCACCTGTTTTTCGAGCACGAGTTCGCGATAAAGCTTTCCGGCCCGCCCACCATGTAGCGCTTGATCGAGCAGAGCCATTGCACACCAATCCGTGGTACGCCGCTTCGGCACAACGTATCCGATAGCCATGGCAGGCAGCGTCCCAAATTTCTCTTCAACGTTTCCGCGGCGCTCTTCGGCCTGCTCAGGCTCCGTCGAATCGGCAAACGGAGGCGGCGCGCCGGCAGGAATGTCGGCATACAATTTCTTCGCGAGAGCAAACCCTTCTTCCGGCTTTACATCGCCGAGCATCAACAGTACCGCGTTGTTGGGTACATAGTAGGTCTTGAAGAATGCCTGAACATCGGCGAGGTCCGCCGCGTCGAGATCGTTAAAGTCTCCGTAAAAATTGTGGGAATTCGCCCAATTGCGAAATGCTACCGGCGGCAAGTCCAGCCAGGGAAATCCCCCATAAGGCTGATTCAAGACATTCACGCGTACTTCTTCCTTCACGACATCGCGCTGGTTGCGCAAGTTTTCATCATCCACTTTCAGAGCACGCATGCGATCTGCTTCGAGCCACAGCACGCGTTCGAGCGCGTTGGACGGCACGGCCTCGTAATAATTCGTCACGTCGTAATGCGTAGATCCATTGAGCACCCCGCCGCTCGAATTGATCAGCTTGATATGCTGCATTTTCGGCGCGTTTGCCGAACCTTGAAACATCATGTGCTCGAAGAGATGCGCGAAACCGCTGCGCCCGCGAGGCTCGAGCCGAAATCCAATCTTGTAGTACACGCCGACTGTAACCACCGGCGCGGTGGCGTCCGGCGCGATGACCACTTTCAATCCGTTCGCCAGCGTCGTGCCCTCAATCGCAATCTGCAGTTGCTTCACGCTTATCCCCCCGTCGATTTCCCTTTTGTCTTCTTGTTCACAGCCACTTTTTCCAGTTCCGCCTGCATTGCCGCTGAATCCTGCGCCAGAACCAAAGCGGCCAGACGATTCACCGCTTCGTATGCTTGCCCGAATTCCGCAGGCAGATCTTTCATCGCCTCGGCGTGCGCCGCCACCACGCCATAATCGCCTCGCGAGAGCGGTCCGGTCCACGCAGCGCGCGGGCCCAGCCGTTCAAAGTTTTCCAGCACTTGCCGCGTCAGCGGCAGCAACGCGCGCACGGCTTCGCGGCGTTTCATTCCGGCTGCTGCCATCAGCCGCGTCGCTGCTTCCATCAGCGCCAGAACATTTCCCGCGGCCAGCGCTCCAGCCGCGTGATAAAGCGGCTTCTTCGCTCCTTCAATCTGCACCGGAATGGCACCGAGAGCGCGTGCTATCTGCCGGGCCATTCGCACCGCGGCGGTATCTCCCTCGATCGTAAAAACTCTGCCTTCCAGCGGAGGTACTTCGACGCCGCTGAACGTTTGCAAAGGATGCATCGACCCAACAGCCGCACCGCACCGCCTTACGGAATCGAGAACGTCCGAACTCAAGGCCCCGCTGGTGTGAAGCACGATTTTACCGCGTAACTCTTCCGCCCCGATGCGTGCCAGGTCCTCGGCAACGTCCGCCGTGCATCGGTCCGGAGTGGTTACTAAGATAATTTGGGCGGCGAGCACCTGACGCGTCAGAAACGCATGCGAGCGTCCCGCGCCAATGGAACGCACCGCTTTGCGTGCGCTGGATTCGCTGCTGGCCACGACCGCGCCGATCTTCCAGCCCAACTCGCGCAACCGCCGTCCCAGCGCGCGCCCCACGCGGCCTGCACCGATGATCGAAAGGGTCCCCGGCATTACATGCTAGGATAACCTGAGCTTGTCACTCGACACCAATTTTGATGCACACTTTTGGAATTGTTTTTTTCTCCGCGATTGCTGCTTTCTGGGTGTTCCACGGACTCCGCGCCGCATACGGCGCAACAAAACTTCCCTGGGTCAAAGATTTCGCCCCTGCTGAAGACGTACTGTGTCCAACTATTTCGCTGATTTTCGCCGCCCGGGATGAAGAAGAAAAACTTCCGGCAGCGCTCGCGACTCTTGCCGCTCTCGACTACCCACATCTGGAAATCATTGCCGTCGACGACCGCTCGCAAGATGCCTCAGGCCGCATTCTCGATGATTTCGCGGCGGCGCATCTGGGTTTTCGCACGCTGCACGTTGCCGAGATTCCGGATGGCTGGCTCGGAAAAACGCACGCTCTTCAAAAGGGATTTGAGGCCAGCAGTGGCGAGTGGCTTTTGTTTACTGATGCCGATGTTCGCTTCAAGCCGGATGTCATCCGTCGCGCGGTCACGCTGGCGCAGCAACACAATCTTGATCACCTCACACTGCTTTGCAATGTGGAGATGCATGGCTTCTGGGAAAAAACGCTGATTACTTTCTTCGGCCTCGCGTTTCATCTCGCGACGGACGCCTATCGCGTGAGCAATCCGAATTCGCGCGCGTACGTCGGCGTGGGAGCGTTTCAGCTATTGCGGCGCAGCGCTTACGAGGCCATTGGCACGCACCGGCGTTTGGCGATGGAAGTGGTGGACGATATGAAGCTGGCCAAACTTGTGAAGCGGTCCGGCTTCCGCTCTTGCGTGGCAATCGCGCAGGAATTTGTCACGGTGCGCTGGCATGCGGGAGCGGGAAATGTGATTCGGGGCGTAACTAAGAATTTTTTCGCGGCGTTCGGCTACAACCTGGCGTTTGCGGCTGTGGCTCTTGCGGGAATGCTTCTGCTCAACGTAGTTCCCTTCTTCGTGGTTTTCGCGGGCCACGGATGGATCCGACTTTTTTCGGCGATTGCAGTGGTAGTTGCGCTGGCTATGCATGCCAGCGTGGATGTGGTCAACAGAGTCTCGCCGCTGTACGCATTAACGCACCCGATTGGCGCGGCTTTGTTTTGTTACATGATAGCGCGATCCGTCGCTGTCACACTGTGGCAGGGCGGAGTGACGTGGCGCGGTACGTTTTATCCGTTAAAGGAATTGAAGCGCGGCGTTGTTTAGACGAGCTTCTTGCCGCCCTCGCCTAACTAGCCGATTCCGCTGCGGGCGCTGGTTCGCTCGAAAATAAACCTGTCATGTCCCGTTGCTTCAACGAACGGATGCGGTCGCGAAGTTGCGCGGCGCGTTCGAACTCGAACTTTTTAGCGGCTTCGCGCATCTGCGTTTCCAACTGTTGCACCATCTCGGCGAGTTGCTGTTCGTTTTTGATCTTGGATGTCGCGGCGTCCAGTTCGGTATCGTCCACGGGAATGGTCACATAGTCGGCTTCGACGATGCGTGCGAGATCCATGTCCACGGACTTGATAATGGACATCGGCGTGATGTTGTTTTCCTTGTTGTACTCGAGTTGTTTGGTGCGGCGGCGATTCGTTTCGTCAATGGCCTGATTCATCGAACCTGTGCGGCGGTCGGCGTACAGGATTGCGCGTCCTTCGATATGGCGCGCGCAGCGGCCCATGGTTTGAATGAGCGACGTCGAGCTGCGCAGGTAGCCTTCCTTGTCGGCATCCAGTATCGCTACCATCGACACTTCCGGCAAATCCAAACCTTCGCGCAAAAGATTGATTCCGATGAGAACATCGAATTCTCCACGCCGCAAATCGCGCAATATTTTGATGCGGTCGAGCGTTTCAATTTCGGAATGTAGGTAGCGGCAGCGCACGCCGACTTCGGTAAAGTATTCGGACAAATCTTCCGCCATGCGCTTGGTCAGCGTGGTCACCAATACGCGCTCGTTTCTTTCCGCGCGCTTGCGAATTTCTTCTAGCAGATCGTCAACTTGGCCTTTCACCGGGCGAATCTCTACTTGCGGATCGACCAGTCCCGTCGGGCGAATCACCTGTTCAACGACAACTCCACCGGACTTCGTGAGTTCGTACGGGCCAGGTGTTGCAGAGACGTAGATGACTTGATTCAAGCGGTGCTCGAATTCCTCAAATGTCAGGGGCCGGTTATCCAGCGCGGACGGCATGCGAAATCCATAATCGACCAGCGTCTGTTTTCGCGCACGGTCTCCATTGAACATGCCGCGCACCTGTCCAACGGTCTGGTGCGATTCATCAATGAACATCAGGAAATCCTGCGGGACGTAATCGAGCAGCGTCGGGGGAGCTTCGCCCGGCAAGCGTCCGCTGAGGTGCCGCGAATAATTCTCGACACCGTGGCAATAGCCAATGGTGCGCATCATCTCGATGTCGAACATGGTGCGTTGCACAACGCGCTGCGCCTCGACAAACTTTCCCTGCTTCTCCAGCTCTTTTTTCCACCACCACAGCTCTTCCTGAATGGTGATGATGGCGCGGTCTCTCTGTTCCTGCGGCATCACGTAGTGCGTCTTCGGAAAAATCGTAACGCGCGGCAGATCTTCCTGGCCGGTCTTGACCTCGCCGGTGAGCGTATCGATTTGCCGGATCGCGTCGATCTGTTCGCCCCACATTTCGAAACGGAATCCGTCATCCTGATACGGCGGATAAATCTCGATGATGTCTCCGCGAACGCGAAAGGTGCCACGGCGCAAGTCCTCGGAGCGTTCATATTGGATTTCGACAAGCTTACGGAGAAGAGCCTCGCGCGAGGTGTGCTGGCCTTTCTCGAGCGTAATGAGCATGCCGTAATAGGCTTCGGGCGAGCCGATGCCGTAGATGCAGGAAACGGAGGCGACGATAATGACGTCACGGCGCTCAAAGAGAGAGCGCGTGGCA
>Ga0210405_10002534_pt1 | contig 18879 bp, 24 predicted proteins | sample IncBWH11MmetaG_FD_155492 | JGI IMG/M metagenome (GOLD analysis project Ga0210405, IMG submission 155492) | Forest soil microbial communities from Barre Woods Harvard Forest LTER site, Petersham, Massachusetts, United States - Inc-BW-H-11-M | ecosystem: Environmental > Terrestrial > Soil >... | reverse complement strand
CCCGGTTCTTGGGACAGGGCTTGCGTCGGCTGATCTCGCGCAAGGCAAGTTCGCCGCCCTTCTCGTACAACTCTTTGAAGCGATAGAAACTGTCTCGCGAGTAGCCCATCACCTTACAGGCCTCCGAAACGCTGCCCAACATCTCACTGAGCTTCAGCAAACCCACTTTGTTTTTGATGATCTTTTCGTCGGTACTCATCTGACATCCTCCTGCGCGCCAGCCGCGCGAGTTTATCAAATGTCAGATCAAGTTGAGACTAGGACACTTCATCGCTCAGAGTCCCAAGCTTACGCAGCAGAGTCGCCATGTCGAAGACGCCGAACAGCGATTCTATGTTGTTTATGTCCAGCTCTGATTTTGAGTGGACGTGCTGCAAAAGCGTCCGCGCCCTAAACACTAGGTCGAAGTATTCTCTTTCCTTTGGATAAAGACTCGGCGTTCCCCGCAGTATGTCCTGTGCCGTTCCAATGAATGTAGTCATGAGCGGGGCACCTGCTTGAGCAGACGCTCCTGCGCCAAGTATGAAAACGTTCCGGCTCATAGGCATTGTTACAGCTTCTCAGGAAAGCTCATTCATCGCACAACCGCAGAGAGGACATATTCGAGTCTCGTATGCCTGGCGAAGGACGTGGTAGTTTTCGAGTTTCGTGGGAACCACGACTCCAGGCTTTTTGTAAATGTAGTTCTCACCGTTCTTCTCGACGCGAAGGTCGCAAGGTTCGCACGTGAGCTTCTTGTCAAACCGCCACTCGCTGGTCTTGTGAGCCAGCTTAATCTTCGTGCCTGACTCCAGGTGTGTCACTTCGTAGTAGCCGCTATTCATCCCCATAGCGATGTTGGCTGGGTGGTCGGGATGGAGAACGATGTCAATCCCGTCACCTTCTTTGAACTCTGGAGGCAGAGTTTGCCCTTCAGCTAAGTCGAAGACCAGCTCTTTTGGACCATCCATTACCTGGAATGCAGCGGTGCCAATCCATCCAAGTTTGTAGTGCATGGCCGGATTGTAGCAGCTCAGGTTCGGCACACCAGCGTTCGACTGTTCACAAAAGCTGTCACATCCCGGAGCATTTCGGTGTTGAAAACAAAGCGAATGTTAGTGGCACTGAAACGTGCAGAAAAGACTTCTTTACTACAGCACCACTTTGGCACACTTGTCGCGCACTTCGTGAGTTGCAAACTAGCAGTTCGCCGCTGATTTGGAAAGAAGACGGCTGTTGGAATGTCAGTCGAAGGGGCAAATGCTGCTTGCACTTTTCGCGGTTCAGGTTCTACCCAACGACTATGTCGGCAAGGCGTATCGCCTGAAATCGACGAATGCCTAGCTGGGTACAAGATGTTGGAGATTGGTGCCGGGAGGGGGATTTTCTTTTATGGGTTTTCCACACCTTTCATTTTGCATAAGTTGCACATTCTTGCGCTTACTTGACCTACGTAGAAGTTTGTTAGGTCACTTCTGACCCCCTGGCGTCTGCAAAAACGGTAAGAAACGGTAAGGGAAAATTTGCTGAAAATCTTAAACTTCGACCCTCTAGTCCCGAAGCAACCACAGAAACACTATCTCATTGATTCGCTTAGCTTGGTTCTGCGTCTCAGACCACGGTTTTACCCGGTTTTCGGCAGCAAATGGACCCAAATTGGACCCAAGTTCTTTCCGCTCAAACGTGCCCATGATCGGTCAGGACCGTTATGAGTGTAATGGGGATGTTTCGCCAATCATGCAGCTGTGGTGTCACGTGCCTACATTCTCACCGACAGGAGGCCAGATTAGTTTGCTTCCACAGAAGGGACAGAAGTGTATCTGAACACCAGCTTCAGCGACTGGTACGTGCCAATCTTTTTGGTACATGAAAAGGAAACGGGTTCCCCTTTTGTTTGTCACCCTCATAATCCCAAGGCCGCTTTGAGGGTGGAGGAGCTTTTCCAACTCGCTACAGCAGTAGTTCATGTTAACCATTCTGAGTGTTATCGAGATGTTACGACAGTAATCCTCGACACTCTGTTTTTTTCAATACACTACGGCAGGGAACGTTCTGTGATTGTCAAACTGAGTGGCCGAGAATTTACTCCACAGAAAGTCTTTACGGGCCTTGTTTGCATCTTCGGATTCCTCACAGCAATTGCGAACTTGGGAACTTCGCTGTACTACCTTGCTGTCATGCCTCGCCTACCCGAACCAGTGACCGGAAGAATTTATCTCGCTGGAGCGGCCTTCAATAACGGCGTTTACGTCAACAAAGGCGAGTTTGCTTGGCTGAATTTTCTCCACTACAACATGATCAGTGTAGTTGGCATATCGGTTGTTCTTTTGGCGATTTTTGTGATCATACCCAAAGCCCGACGTGAAGGGCGCTTGTGAACACTCCCCTTCTGCGAGTCTGAACTGTTCTCCTTGCTGACGTTAACAGGCCATTACACCAATTACCCCTCCGCCTCACGCTCGACAAGGGTAGGCTCCTTGGAAGGCGCGAGTCACAAGCACAAACGTACGCAGGTCCGCCGTCTCGGGGTGGGATCGAATGTACTTCAGGACCACCTTAACAAGTCGTCCGGTTTCCGTGTCACTGTCGGTGCAATAAAGAGAGGAAGGAGACTCGCCCTTCGATCGGCTGAACGTGATTGCGGCGGAGGCACCTTCCACAAACCCGCTGATATAAGCGGCGCATACCATTTGGTTCGACTTGTCAGCGCTCGTCAGGTCGTGGTCCTTTTCAACCACCGAACACTGCCGGAGAAAAGCGTTTCCCGATTCCTCCAAAACTTCCTCGGCCATGAGTGGCGAAAAGAAGGCGCAGATCACTACACTGAAGATCAACGCAGAGAAGAATAGTTGCTTCATGGCGGTCCTCCGAAAATCCTTTATAGCCCAAAATCAGTTGAAGCACCTTCAATTGGCGAAATCAGGCCATTACAGTGCGCCGGGTTAAACCGGCATGAAGCAGAGGAGGGAGAAGCCTCACGAGAAAGGACTAGCGATCCACTCGGCCCCGAGTTTTGCGTTGGGCATCGCGAGGTGCACGACGAAGCGTAAACAGGGGAATAGGTGGGGTGGGTATTGAGCTCCGAAAAGATGCAATCCGGACGCCGACGCTCTTGTAATGGCGGCAGGCAACATGAGGGGGAGCGATAGCGCGAGTTCCCTCTCAGTCTGGCGTAGTCGAAGACCCCACTGCACGCCTAGAAACTTCATGCACGAGAACCGGGAGACCTCGCAGACGCCTGCGGCAAAAGTGAGTCGCAGGACGGCGGGAGAAGGCTTAGGCCACACGGCCCGCATGTACGTCTGCGAGGAGTCGGACAGCGGCGTAGTACCGATGAATCATTCGAACAAAGACGGCAAGCACGTCGGCGGAGAGTGAGGAGGGAAGGCTGCTGATCAAGGAGAACACCTCCTACTCGACACGTACCCGACATAGAGCGGGGATAACGCGTGTCCCACGGGTGGGCGAGTGTGCGGACAAGCAGCACGCTTGGCCGTTATTCATCTGCGATAAGAGCCGCATGCGCTAATAAGCGCTCGTGCGGATCCGCGCGGGGGGCGACCAGCAATGGTCGTCCCTACCGCGACCTCAAGTGCCCAGCGCAACGCCATGATGAGTGTAATGGGGATGTTTCAACAATTATCCAAGAAGCGCTAGGACAGGAAAAGGAGTTCCCTTGCCGAGTTGCGCAACTCCACGGCTTTCATTGACGGGTATGGTCTTGGGACATCACAAGGTTACTTTTGTCTCGATGTCGATGGGGAATTGCTTGCACAAGCGGTTATCGTCGGCAAGAATTTAGGCATATGCGGAACGTAAGGTGGCACATTTGCCTCCGGTGACGATCAAGACGGGAATTGCGGGTCCAGACGGCCGCGAAGAGGAGCTGACCGAATATCTGTGTGATTGGCCGGGCTGCTCGAACGTCGCCGAACATGCACTGGGGTGCGTGAAAGAATTAGGTCTTCCTCTCGCGGTTTGCGAAGAGCATGCGACAACAAGTCGCAATTCAGGTCATTGATTGAGACCGTCCATGGGCAAGGCGTTCCCGGCCTACGGACGGTATCGTTGCTTCAGGCTGGCGGCGGTCTACTGCCGGGCCATGGCCAGGTTCAGCCGTTCCTCCGGAGTAATGAAGTGATCGTGGGTGTCCTTGCCCAGGTCGATCTGCACCCAGTTGACCTTCCCGTTAAACACGCTGGTTTGGCGGGTGTAGTCTGAGCTGACCGGCGTAGCGGTATCCCGGCCAACATCGGTCGTCTCATCCGCAGAAAACGCCATTGGAACCGTGCGCTCAAGGCGGCCTTCACCGACCTTCTTGCCGTCGTAATAAAGGCTCACGTTGCCCCCCTTGGCCATGCCGCCGCCATCGTAGGCAAACTCCATTCTCACCTGGTGCTTACCGGCTGGAATTGACTGGCTCGCCTCCGTGGTAAAAGTTTGGAGACCGAAGAAGTTGTAGGCGAACTTTGCTTTTCCACCCTTGGCGTAAAGACTCATGCCGCCGAACGCACCGCCCTGGTGAATAATGACGCCTTCAGCCCCTTTCGATGGCACCTCGACCTCGGCGGTGATCGAAAACGACTTGTTTTTCATGTTTAACACGGTGTTCTCGCCCAACCTTCCCATCCCGCCAAATAGCAGTTGCGAGTTGCCTTTGACGAGTTGGGGCCGGCCAGCCATGTCACTGTTCAAACGCTCGATTCTGCGGTCGTCAAGCGGCAACACGTTGTACTTGGTCGCCTCGATCAACCACAGCCGCTGCAGTTCGTGCAGCTTCTCCGGCATCTCTTTCGCCAGATCGCGGGCTTGGGTCCAGTCCTTGCTGCCATCGTAGAGTTCCCACACATCGTCGTCGAAGGCGGGCAGCTTCGCGGTCACCGCCCAGGGTGTCGAGTGCCGGGTCACGGCGCTCCATCCCTTATGGTAGATTCCCCGATTGCAGAACATCTCAAAATACTGCAGATCGTGCCGCTCCGCCGCTTTGGCGTCGTCAAAGGAGTACGCCATGCTGGTGCCTTCGATGGGCGCCTGCTGCACGCTGTTGACGATCGTCGGCTCGGGCAGGCCGGCAACTTCCAGCACAGTCGGGGCTACATCGATCACATGGCTGAACTGCGAGCGAATCTCGCCTTTCGCCTTGATGCCCTTGGGCCAGTGTACAATCGTCCCATTGCGCGTGCCGCCCCAGTGCGACGCCACCTGCTTAGTCCATTGATAGGGCGTGTCCATGGCGTGCGCCCAGGCCACGGAGTAATGGTTGTATGACTCCGGCCCGCCCATCTTCCCGATCCGTTCCGCCATGAACTCTGGGGTCTCGATGCTAGCCATCCCATTGAGCACAATCATCTCGTTAAACGTGCCATTCGGAGTACCTTCGGCCGAAGCGCCGTTGTCCCCAATGATCACGTAGACCAGGGTGTCATCGAGAATCTGGAGGTCCTTGAGCGTGTCGATCAGCCGCCCCACATGATGGTCGGTGTGCTCCAGGAACCCCGCATACACCTCCATCTGGCGTGCCAGCACCGGCCTCATTTTCGGGTCGACTTCATCCCAGGCTTGAATCTCCTCGGGCCGCTTCGTCAACTCGGCATTTTGTGGAACCACGCCCAGCTTCTTCTGCCGGGCCAAACTTTCCTCGCGCAGTTTGTCCCACCCCTGGTCGAACTTGCCCTTGTATTTGTCCGCCCACTCTCTCGGAACCTGGAGCGGCGCATGGCAAGCGCCGGGTGCGAAATAGACGAAGAACGGCTTGTCGGCCATCAATGCTTTCTGCTGCCGCACCCAGGCAATAGCCCTGTCTGTAACGTCTTCGGTGAAGTGGTATCCTTCCTCTGCCGTCTTCGGCGGTTCCACCGGTGTGGTGCCTTCGTAAATCGAGGGGTCATACTGGTTAGTCTCGCCACCGATAAATCCATAAAAATACTCGAATCCTCCTCCGCCTGTCGGCCACTGGTCGAATGGACCCATCGGGCTGGTTTGCCAGACCGGCACTTCGTGGCACTTCCCGAACTGTGCCGTCGAGTAGCCGTTCAACTTGAGGGTCATCGCCAGTGGCGCTTTATTCTTGGGGAGTATGGAGCAGTAGCCAGGCGCAGAAGTGGCGATCTCGGTAATGCCACCCATCCCAATAGAGTGATGGTTGCGACCCGTAAGTAGCGCTTGCCGCGTCGGCGAGCAAAGCGCGGTAGTGTGGAAACGGTTGTATTTCAATCCGCCGGAGGCGAGCTTCTCAAAGTTGGGCGTCGCACACGGTCCGCCGAAGGCGCTGGACGCCCCGAAGCCCACGTCGTCGAGCAGGACGATTAGTACGTTGGGTGCGCCTTTGGGCGGGCGCAGAGGCTCGATCGGCGGGAACTTTGTGTTGGGATCTTTGGCGTCATAGGGTGAGAGTGCGGTGTGCGGCTGGGATGGAACGGGAAGGACGGCACGAGAATGTAAATCGGTCTTCTTGGCGTCTGACATTTGGCTTTGTTCCTCCTCAAATTCTTGATTGCCCAATTTGGTTTCGCGGGTACCTGGAACTACGACGGCGCATTACGCGGCCATACTTTAGGAGGCTCGGGCATGGTTCGGATTACAGGCAAGGGTCGCTCAAACATGCGGAGAACCGTCAATGCCAACAATCCTCTTTGAGGCTGCAAGCATCGACAACTGGTAAAAGTGATAGGCCTTTCACGGAGAAAGCTCGGCGATGATCGAAGCCATTGTGAGCCGTGTTCCGTTGCTTGCGCAATCCGAGCGCCGTTCGCGGCAATTCTCAACTGTTGTGAACAGGCGATTACACGTTTTGACCTGCCGTCTAAAAATCAGCCTCGCCTACCAAAATCAAAAAGGGTCCAAAGCGAGACTATCGCGGCGGATGCTGCCGCAACCCACGCGACGGCAGTCCAAGAAATGTCCCACCGTGAACCATGTGAGGAAGTAATCTTCGCAAGTGAGAAGGCCACTAAGAAAAAAGCAAGGCTAAACAGTGCGATAACCGCCCACAGTCGCCCTCCGGTCAGTACACGTCGCCGTCGCACGTAGAACTTTATACGCTTATTCCGACACAACTTCGAGACGGGTGGCGTTAACAGGCCATTTCACTCACGATCGGCGACCAGGAGAATCCTCGTTAAGGGACTCGAACTGACCTAAATTCGCCAACAAATTACTGAAACTATGGACTCGGCGGTTGGTCCCGAAGCAACCACGGAAACCCTATATCCTTGATTCGCTTAGCTTGGTTCTGCGCCACAGAGCATGGTTTTATCCTGTTTTCGGCAGCAATTGGACCCAAATTGGACCCAAGTTTTTTCCGCTCAAACGTGCTCATGATTCGGTCACGGACGCGATTTTTCGCCAGCAACCCGCCTGGCCTCTACCTGGTTTCCTGAACCTGGCCTGCGGAAGTCGCGGGCATCATGGGTGCGTCGATTAGGTTCTTCCCGGAATAATCGATGGGGACAACCCGATAGCGATAGGCCATGCCATGATCACCGACCACATAAGCCCGTTGTCTCGTGGGAAAACTATAGGCCTTCACGCTAGCGGGAAAGCGGATACCGTGTGAGTTCCAACGCTTGCCGCCATCGGTCGTGAACGTCAGTTTTTGCCCGTCAAATATCCATCCCACCTCGCGATCAGGAAACCTGATGTCCCCTGTCGGCGAAGCCACCACTCCGTGCCAGCTCTGCCCGCCGTCTGTGGTGGCAATCAGCTTGGCGTTGTTCAGATTCGCAAAGCCAGTATTTTCGTCGGTGAAAAAGACACGGTGGTCAGCTCCCCAAGCCCCTCCGATCCACACCTTGCCCACTTCGGGCAGCGGAGAAAGACTCCAGTTATTGCCGCCGTCTTCCGTCTTAGCGACTATCAACGTATTAAAGTCAGTCCCAGTGCCGCCGATGGCGTAGCCGCGACTGGCGGAGACAAAATGCATTGCCTTCAGGACGCAGTCCGCGTCGCGCGACAGTCCCTCCACTTGAATGGAGGCATGGCAGGCCTTGGGGGTCATCACTTCTCTCCAGTTTCGGCCGCCATTATCCGTTCGCAGAATATGCGAGACATTATTATTTCCATCGAGCATCACCCCATTGGTGGGGGACAGAAAAACATACTCCACCACACCCCACCCTTGCGGGATGGCGCCTATTTCTTCCCAGGCTTCGCCGTCGCTGGTGCGCAAAATTTTTCCGCCCTGCAGGGCCCACCCATGTTTCGCATCGAGAAATCGGGGTGCCTCGACCCTTTCCTCCTTGGACTGCGGATCTCCTCCGAGTTGCGGCGTCCAGGCATTGCCACCATCCTTTGTATGGAGAATAGTGCCGTGTTCACCTGTTACCCAGCCCTCTTCGTCGCTCACGAAGAAGACCCCCGTCAAAGTGAGGTCTTGCTGGTAGTTCACCGGTTCCCAGATCGCTTTGAATTTCGGCTGTGCGGCTTTCGCTGCGGCAACACCCGGCTTGGCAGGCGCCATCTTCGGCTGAGGCTTCTGGGCCTCGGCCATTCCAGCAAAGCAAAGAAGCAGCGTAAGCATCAGACTCGATAGCTTCATGGCTACCTCCACAATTCGAAGATGTTCTTCTGGTTCTCGACGAGTATTCGGTCTGGTCCTGGGGCCTACTCAACTTCGCAGTCTTTGGGAGTGCCTGTCCCCATGGGGCGCAACTATACGAGTAAATGGCTCATGCCCGTCAAAATTCTTTTTGCGTGAGAGGGAGCATTTCCGCCCGGCACCAGGATTTCAGTTTATGCCTTAGAGTGGACGTAATCCAGACAGCTGGCGTTTCTCAACGCACAGCACGACAATCAATTCCGTGGGGAGTGTGACGAACAGGGCGATTTAGGTTTCCCTCTACCGGAAGGCTAAACCAGATGGGTGCTCAACTGTTGTAGATCAGCTGATTACGACTCAGAACCAGGTCGAAAGTTCCCGAGCCGATGAATGGACTCAAACGGACCCAAGTTCGCCTGGATGTTGTTGGAATTAAACGAACCGAGATTGGTCCCGAATCAACCACAGAAACGCTATGTCATTGATTCGCTTAGCTTGGTTCTGCGTCTCAGACCACGGTTTTACCCGGTTTTCGGCACTTAACTGACCCAGATCTGACCCAAGTTTGCGCCGAGGAATTAACCCACGAGCTTCTCAAAAAGCGACGCCTCGCCTCGTCTCTTTCATCCGTCGTGAGTGCAATTGATGTTACGCCAAAAGCATGGCGAGGCCACGTGTTCAGTCGCCGATGAATCGGAGAAGAGCGCGGTCATTCTGGCATCGCACGGCTAGTCGCCGCACGCCAACAATCAATGCTTTTTCCTCAGATGCTTCGGCCCGTTGCTCCAAACGATCCCATTCCTTGAGGAACCGCCCTATCTGAAGGTGGTTGAAGTAGGTATCTCCGTACCAGTCAATTTTCGAAAGCAAACTGTCGGATGCCCCGTCAGCCGGGGGCAGGAGCTTGTGCAGGATGTTTTTCGGATCGTCGATTCTCTCAATGAATTCACCGTTACAATCTGTCAACACAATGTTCAATCCCATCGCGTGCCCCGTCACCTCGACAGTATTGCACAGTACCAAATTCTCAGTTGACGCTAACAGGCCTCAATTACACGCATTGAGAAATTGGCCGATTCGGGTCAATGGCCAAAAGTTTGGCCACAGGTGAAACTTCACTATGAAAGTGCCTCTCCCGATCCCGTGTTCTGAATGTGGCGTATTCGAGCCCGTCGATATTCACTTGAACGACGATTCTCCGGTTTGGGTTTGCAAGAACGGTCATCGCAACCAAGGGTTGTTTCCGCTGGATTTCACGGTAGGGAAAAGGATTTTGGTTAAGAGCTTCTACGAGCTAGTCACCCGCCGTGATTTCTCAATGTCAATCGTGTTCGCAGCAATGGGGCTGGAATGCGAATTGTCGTACCGGTTTGCGAAATGGACGCAGATCGAGGTCGGCCTGCGCGGTGACCGAAGGTTGGACGACGAAGAAATCGAGAAGATGTTACGGCGGTTCCGAACGATTGCGGATCGCCTCGAAGCGACCTGCCGCTTGCTGGACACGCGGGGCATAGATCAATACGTCGACGATACGGCCGATCTCAGGGACACTATCCAGAACGGATTTCCGAGCCTAACCCTTGGAACCTTAGCGCAGGATTTTCAGCAGACGGTGTTTTGGCCGCGGAATCGAATCTTGCACTTCGGGTACGCTGACTACGTCCAGGTGGATGCGGAACGGTGTTACAGCATTGCGACCTCGGAATTGAGATCCTCGGTCGGCTGGACAAATCGAAGTACGCCACGACGTTCCCATAGAACGAAAAACAGGGCTTCGTGGCACAATTTTACTCTTGCGAATTTCGCCTAGGTTTTCTCCCTTATCTCTCCAAATTTATGTCGCACATCGTCGATTGCTACGGTGACCATACGCACACTGTTCGGAATTGGAACAGGGGGTCGCGGCTAAGTGTGCGTCTTCGACGCTGAGTATACCCGGCTTTAGTGGGTGACTCTTACGCCTTCCCATATCGCCAGCGAAGGGCTCCACATTGACATTGAAACCACTCGGTTCCCTCCGCCTCTGCAAACCAGACACGCTTGTTGCAGGACGCACACCGGAAGGACTCAATGGCCTGTTCGCAGGCTTCGATCAACTTCGTCGCCTCAGGCCGAACGACATCAAACGTGTGCGACGCTCGGTTACCCCAAGAGATTAGCATCTGATCCGTTTTTTTTAACGCCTCCGCAGCGCCTTCATGAAACACGTAGTCCTTGCCCTCCTGCTTCTGAAAACACTTTCTCCCTTCCGCCACCAATCGCTCGAGGAAGTCGTGCGCGGTGCGCCTATCGTTCTTGTCGAAGCGCAGATACGGTAGTCTGATCCGCAGGCGCTCGGCAATGATTGCAAGTTCAACATCCATAATCTTGCGTGCGTCGTTCCCTGCCGAGTCTGGACGGTCTATTAGTTGCGCGCGTGCATCATCGAAGGTGGTAGTTTTATGTGACCATCGGATGCCGAGTTCGGGGTTTTCGTACGGAAGGAGTGTTTTAAAAGTCCAGGTTCCTTCAACTAGTTGCTGGCGTAGCTCGGTGTACCAGTCGCGGTCATGCGTCAGGATAATGACTTGCCTTGCACTGAATTCTCTTTGTAGGAGTTCGACGATCATGCCACGGTGGTTGCGGTCCAAACTAACGATTACGTCATCAAGAAAGACTGGCCGATCATCACCGGCTTCCCGTTTAGCCATCGCAAGGAAAATACAAAGGCCCAGGCTGTTCCGGTAGCCCTCGGAAAGTGTAAGTCTTGGAGACTCCTGTTCCTTTCCATGGAATTTCAGGCAAATGTCGATGGCTTTGTCCGTGTCCTTTGGAATGTAGAGGCGCACGTCCTCAATTGCCTCCCCCGGGTGCAGGATCGCCCACATCTTTTGAATATCAGCTGAGATCTCATCAATAGTGGCTTTCGAGCGTCGCCTGATCTCTTCCCGCGTATGTTGTTCAAGGGCAGCGACAATAGATAAGAGTTCCTCTATTTGTGCCGCGGACGTAGCTTGCCTACGGGCCTCGATCGTTGTCCTCGCTGCATCCACCGTGCCCTTGTCAGTCGAAAGCCGTTGGACGTCAGGCGGCGCAGCGGTAGATGCTGAGGCCGCAGCGTCGACGAGTGGCAACAGCTTGTTGTCGATTTCCCGCAAGGTATCCTCGCTGCAGGCTGTGCGAAGCGCCTCGGCATTAGCGTCGTCTAGGTAGGCGAAGCATGGTTCGAGCGGCCCTTTCGCGACCTCTTCCCGCCAAGACTTGACATCCGGTTTGTTCAGGCTGGATTTCAGGGATTTCACGGAGTCACATAAATCTCCCATCGCGACGTTCCGCTGGTTAAATATGCTTCGTATCTCGTGCAGACGCTCCAGTTCGGATCTAACGTGTGCCTGGAGCTCTGTGACTCCCATCGACTGTCCGCAGGCCGGGCACTTTGTCTCCCCGCCCACTGTCAACTTGCCAGCCCAAGCCTCGGCCGGCTGTAACACTGCAAGCTTCTCGCTAATGAGCGGGTCGACTGCGTCAGCGAGTTTTACACTCGCGGAGCGTACAGCAGCTATATGTTTCTTGATTTGTAACTCGCTGGCCGCTCGGAGTGTAAAGTGTTTCCGTTGATCTGCCGAGAGTTGGGCAGTTCGTCTCTCAAGAGCTGTTGCTAGATCGGCGCAAAGCAATACTGGGTCTTTTGTGGAGGGCTGGTCTCTGCAATACTTTGCACGCAGCGTCTCGATTGTCTTGAGAATTTCGTCGTCCTTGGCAGTACCGAACACCTCCTTCCGCCTGGTATCCGCTTGCTTGATAGCTGACTTCATGTCTTTGAGTTCCGAGGCGGTTTCCACGGCCTTGGCGAGTCGTCGAAGGTTCTCCGCGGCGATCTCTATCTGATGTAAGCCGAGGAGGGGTAATAATGCTGAATACTTACCGCCCTTAGTATCGTGGATGAAGGCGGCGACCTCGTCCTGTCGCAAGACCGTCCGCCGGTAGTCCCACATGCCCATTGCAACCAACATCGAGCCGGAACTTTTCGGCGCTCCATCTTCCGCGATCTCAGTCTTAGCCTCTGAGTTGTCACTGAACTTGATTGACAACCGGGTTGTTCGACCCTTTGGCCTATGGGTGTTTGGGACCGCATTCTCTAAGTGCTTGCCACTATATTCGTGTGAGAGGTGACCTATCTTGCCGCCCGTCATAACGTACTCGATTGCGTCCACGAAGCTCGATTTTCCCGAAGCGTTGACGCCATAAACAACAATAGATTTTCCATCCGGCTCCATGGAGACAGAATCCGCGGCGCCCCGAAACCATGACAAAGAAATGGCCTTGATTCTCACTCTGCTTTGTCCTTCGAAGGTACAGATGCCATAGTCGCGACGAGCTGCTTCGCGACTGTTGTGAGCTCTCCCGGCGAAAGTTGTTTGTCGCTAAGCTTTTCTTTGAGCAGGGTTCCGAACTGTGCCCAAAGGGCATCGGGCGCTGTGGGATTGTGCTGTTGAGCTTTCGTAACGACGACCGTAGTCCACTCAACCTCGCTAGACATCGTGTTTTCTCCCAATGGGTTATGCATTTAGCCCACATCTCCGCACGATTTTTCCCCCTATCGCGTGGTGATTGTCGGCAAGGGCGACGATCTGCCCCTCCTTAGTCTAAGGGATAAGGGGACTTTCTCGGGGCCTTTTGGCTTTGTGACACTGCACATCTTGACCGTCCCATCTTTCTGCAGCCGTGAAGTCCCCTTTTGCTGATTGACTTCGTCGCGCTGTGGAAAAGTCGACCGTTGGGATCTTTTCCTTCCTTTAATCCAGATATTGTGCTCGTCGCAACCCGACAGGCAATTACAAATTCGGCACAGGCTCGTGTTTGTTGTTATTTTTAGTCTTTCCCGAGTTAACCTAATGTTTTACTTTGCCATCATTTTTTGATCGGAGTCAGCAGGATGCCTATAAAGAGCGGCACGAAGCGTGCTTCAAGGCGACTTCTCGCGGACCTTCCGCCCCACGCGTCAAGCGGCATCACGTCCATGCGATCCCAGAGAAGGCGCGATATGAGATTCGATTTCCGCGTGTCGAGGGGTACACGCAGGCAATTCGAAATAGGGTGACGATGGATTGGACCAAGGTGCCGATGATGGTACTACAGCCCGACTCCATTCCGCCTGAGTACGAAGCAAAAGGACTAAGTGTGAACACGGCGGGGAGGATGTCGCTCAGTGGCCCGAGCCGGATCGACAAGGTTACTCTGCGCGAGTACCGTGCAAAGCGGCGCGTGCAAGAACTGATTTTCGATCTGGCTTCCGGATTGACCAAGCACTATGTCGCCCAGCCGCAGTGTCAGGTCCCGGCCCACGCCCTATTTCCCCAACTCGCGCGGATCATCGAGCGCTACTTGAAGGACCACATAGATGTGCGCCCACCCGCTGACATAAAGGATGCGGGTCTGTCTCCCTATTACGGCTGGCTTGTGGAGATACTAACGGAGAACATCCGCCCCGATACCAGCGAAGGTGAGGCCCCAGAGATTCCGCTGTATGAGTCGAGCCGTGGCCCTGGCTCGACCGCCGATGTGGATTATTGGACGAGCCGCGAACCGCGAGAAGCTGTTCACTGCCACCTGAATTATGTCGTGCCCGACACTGCGAAATGGGAACAGGCGGCTTCTTACTACATCGACACGCATCCCATGGTGGATGCATACGCGAAGAACGCTGGACTGGGCTTTGCGATCCCCTATCTACACAATGGGCAGATGCACGACTACATGCCAGATTTCATAGTGCGGCTCAAGACTGATCCTCCGACATACGTGATCGTTGAGACCAAGGGGTACGATCCGCTGGCCGAAGTGAAGAGTGCCGCAGCCGACCGCTGGGTGAAAGCGGTGAATGCGGAGGGCAGTTACGGACAGTGGACGTATGGCATGGCGCGGAAGACCACCGAGGTGCCCGGTATCCTAACCCGGAGTGAACAGATAGAAATAGTTAACGGGGTGCAACCTGCCCGTTAAAGGCGAACCTTTACCCGTCCGAGCATTCCGCGATCTGTTAATTCACCGCACTGACCATGGGGAAAAAAGATAAGGAGCGTGACTTTCGCGAACGCCAGCAAATACGGTGGTATCAATGGGAATTCTTGCGTAGGAATCCAGAATATGAACGAGATTACAGCGAGTTCATGGAGAGATTTGGTGAATGGTTCAAGAAAAGAGGCTTTTGGTATCAACTGCAACGACGTGACGCCGCATACAGCCGCCGCGATACGCTTTTCTACTACAACAGCATCTGGCCTGCATTGAAGAGCATCTGTGCGAAGTGGTGCATCAGCGACCCGTTTCCTCCTGAGTGGACATTTGACAAGCGCGGTTTTTACTCATACGCTCCCGGCCGCCTTGTCGCGTTACCAACGGGCTACACGTCAGAACACGCTGCGTTGCTATGGACTACCGGTCCAGTGGAGATAGTGAGTGGTAGTCGGAACGAACCCTTCTCCGCACAATTTACAACAAAACAACCCGCGCCTAAGAAGCGACATGAACAACTACCTACTCCAGAGATGCAGTACCTCCAGCTAAGAGTGGATGTGACTCGTCCTCAGAAGGAGTTACTGCCGGAGATCCAGCAGGCGATCAGGTTGCATCGGGATAAGCTCTCGCGGTCAAGGTTCGTCTTAGCTTCAACAAGACACACGAGGCGCAGGCTGGATCAATATTCCGCTTATCTCCGCGTTTGGGACTTGAGACAAAATGGGCTCTCCTTCCGTCAGATAGCGTTGGAGGTTTACCCAAACTTATATCCTCATCATCCGGCACCCCGGAACCCAATCATCCAGCGAGTGATGGATCACTATCGCCGCGCAGAAACTCTCGTTCACGGCGGCTATAAAGAATTAGTGTAACGGTTCGTTATCTCTTGCTCACGATAAGTGCGCGCGATGCATTCTTGTCGCGTGCAAAGCGATGCTCCGCAGCGGAGCGACGATCTAATGGGCAAGCGGAGTGCGGTCCGAAACAATTCCGGGCTACCGGTTGACCGCTCCGGTCCGGGCCTGAGAGTAGGGCCAACAACTCCAGCGACAGCCGACCGAAAGTCGGAGGCTTGCCCGCCACATGTTGATGTTGATCTTGGTGTTGATGTTGGTGTTGGCGTTGATGTTGCTGTCTCTCTCTCTCTTGGCAAAAGTGGGCGAGAGTCTGAGAGCAGAGCTCTCAGCGGCGCGAGTGAAGCGAGCGGCGAGCTGCGGAGCACAGCGACGCAGCAGTCTTCTTCAGTTCACGAACTACAGAATAATCGCAACAGGGGGGTTCTAGAGCAGTTTAAAGCGCTCAAGCGAAAACGTTATTGCGGGCAATGGACAGTTGTTGGCATGACGGAAGACGGGCGGCTGATTTTTCATCGTGTGAATTGTAAGACATGGGGTTGCCCCTTTTGCGGCCCGAGAAAAGCAAAACGATACAAACATCTCATCGCACAGCTCGCAGAACGTGAACAACTTCGGCGTTTTCTCACGCTCACGCTGGACCCCTCGATAATTGAAGGCGACTCCGTTCGGCACTTGCGTTCTGTCTTTAACAAGTTTCGGCTCTACTTGCGCCGGAAATTTGGCTGCCCCATTAAGTACATCGCTGTCCTGGAATTTCACAAGAGCGGCGTTGCTCATCTGCACGTTCTCGTAGACCGCTTCATTCCCCAGGAATGGATCAAGCAGAGCTGGAGCGCTTTGGGCGGCGGCAGCATCGTCTTTATCAAATACGTCGACGTGCATCGCGTCTCTCGCTACTTGTCGAAATACTTGACGAAAGAACTTCTCTTGTCTGCCCCAGAACGTTCACGACGAGTGACTACATCACGGTCACTGCATCTGATTCCGAAGAAAAACACCGAGGCTCTCTGGGTGCTGCTCAAGACCAACATCTTCTTTTTGTATTCACGTTTCTGGCGGACAGCGGAAAGCGTTCTTCTCGATGAAGACGGATTTTTGACGAGCTTCAGTTGCGTTCGGCACACAGCGTAGAACAGATTCTCCGGCAAGACTACAACGTAACGTTAGAGGTCAAAAATGACAAACATTCCATGCTTCCTTTGTGCTAAAGAATTACGAATCAGAAAAGACAAGCGCAACAAGCCCTACTTCATTTGTGACCCTTGCGGGATGCAGATATTCGTCAGAGGCCGTCAAGGGATCGAAAACCTTCATGAGCTGATAGCGACTCTTCGGAAGCACGACTTTCCTTTTCGTGAGCATGCAGGAGTTTTGTGTGAAATTCAGGCTGTACTCACTGAACTCCGGGGCGTGAAAAAGGAAATCAAAAAACTAGACAGTGTCTTTGATGTCTTCTCTGAAGATCCAGCCAAAGAACGTGCGCGCGAGCTTTTGCATTTGCGTATCGAGAAACTGCTGGGGCGACTCGAGCAGCTTGCAAATCATCGAGGCCGAGTGTCCCAGTGACGCTGACGACGAATCGGAAGCACAAGTAACGCAGGGTCCCAATGCAGAAAATATGTAGTAACTGCTCAGAACCGGCTCAATGTTCAGCAGTCGTGATCCTTTCGACGCTAGGGGTCAGCCCTCGCCTGCAGAACTCTTCGGAAGCCGTCTTGTTCTGCTATGAGTGCGTCGAAGAGTTGTCTGACATGTTGAGCTCAGATGCTCTGCGAAAAGCTGTTAACAACGCGTTTACAGAGCAGAAACAGCAATTGCACGACCGTGCGAGCGTCTCCGGAGAGCGATAAACGCTGATTGCATGAAGCTGAGCACACAACAAAGCACGATCGCAGCGCAACGTGTCTGGCCCGGCCCGGAAGACGCAGGTCTACAGATCGATTTACTAACGGTTGCCGACATCGCTGCCCTGCTGAAGGTGCCCGTCTCATGGGTTTACGAACACACCCGGCGTAGAGGCGTTGAACGAATGCCGCATCTCAAGCTCGGAAAATATCTGCGTTTTCGCGAGCGGGAAGTGCTTGATTGGCTAGACAAGATGAGGAGAAATTAGTCTTGCCCACCCGACGGACGCCATATAGGTTGGATGCCGACGCAGAACCCGCTGAGCGAATCATTCAAGGAGCACAAAGAATGGTTCGAAATCGACGTTATCAGCGCGGTTCACTTTTTCAGCGCGGTAAGCGGACGAAAGTGTGGGCCACGCGTTTGTGGGAAGACGTAATCAACGCTGATGGAACGGTGGTGCGGCGACGCATCTCTGAAGTACTTGGGACAGTCGCGGAAATTCCAACTCGGCGTCAGGCGGAGCAACTTCTAGCCGACCGACTGCGGCCGATCAACAGCGGCGAATTCCGCCCCCATTCAACCCGGATGTTTCGCGACTTCGGGGAGGGTTGGCTGGCGGAAGTGCTGCCCACGGTGAAGCACTCAACCCGGAAGCATTACACGTACATGCTACGGTTCCATTTGTATCCAGTGTTCGGCGACATGCAATTGCGGCTGATCACACGCGACGCTGTGCAGAAATTCTTAATGATGAAGCTGCAGAGCGGATTGTCCTGGAAAACCTGCAAGCATCTTCGGACTGTTTTCGGGACGGTCATGGGAGCGGCCGAGGTGGCTGAACTCATTCCGTCGAACCCAGTTCGCAAGACGCGGTTCCCTCGGCGGGGTTCGGTCAAAGAGAAGCCAGTCGTTGCTCCGGAGAAAATTCGGGAGTTGTTGGACAATGCCCGAGCCGTCGGCATCGCTGGCCTGGCTGCTCCTGCTCACGGGCTTGCGGATCGGTGAGCTGCTAGCACTACGCTGGCAGAATGTTGATCTGGAGCATGGGGTCCTGCGTGTGACGCAAACGTTGTACGACGGGGTCTTCGACTCGCCGAAGACGCAACGCAGCAAGCGGTCGGTACCCCTGGGGGCGAAGTCGATCGAGATTCTGTCTGCTCGAAAGTCGGCGGATGCGAATCCTGAGGCTTTGGTGTTTGCGACGCGGACGGGCACCCCGCTCGAACGGCACAATCTCGTCAACCGACAGCTCAAGCCCACATTGAAAAAGCTCGGCTTGGTAGGTGTGAGCTGGCACTGGCTGCGGCATGTAAACGCGACGCTGCTCGATGGGGTGGGCACACCGCTGGGCACGGTGCAAGCGCTTCTCGGGCACACGTCGTCAGAGATCACCCGCGAGGTCTACTTGCATTCGATCCCCGCGGATGCTCGCGCGGCGGTGCAAAAGGTCGAGGATTTACTGATTGGACCCAAATGGACCCAAGTTGTAGAAATTCCGAAAACGGGAAGCACGCTAATTCAATGATGGGATTGAGTGAGCGACCCGACACATAGGTAACAGATTGTACCGGACACATGGGTTACACTTTTTCCCCTTTTGGGGAGGGAGTGAATGCCTTGGAAGGAGTGTTCGGTGATGGATGAGCGACTGCAGTTTGTGGC
>Ga0210405_10002531_pt1 | contig 18882 bp, 12 predicted proteins | sample IncBWH11MmetaG_FD_155492 | JGI IMG/M metagenome (GOLD analysis project Ga0210405, IMG submission 155492) | Forest soil microbial communities from Barre Woods Harvard Forest LTER site, Petersham, Massachusetts, United States - Inc-BW-H-11-M | ecosystem: Environmental > Terrestrial > Soil >... | reverse complement strand
CCAAAACACCTAGAGCTCGGCCGCGGGTTATAAGCGGAATGAAACACCCAGTTTTCACGCCCTCCGCCCTTGCCAGCTCGCGCATCTCATGGCTGAATTGGTCTAGATCACGGTCGGTGAACACGACTGGGGTCAGCGTCTCAAAAGCTCGCGTACCGGGATCATTTTTGTCGGAGGTGACGACCTGCTCTTCGCTGACAAACCTCTTTCCATGCGGGAAATCGAGAGCGTGTACCCTGAACTTCCCCAATAGTTTGTCGTACAGCAAGATAGCGACCGCGTCACACTGCATAAGTTCGCGGATGTTGCCGGCTATCGCCCGCAACAGTTCCCGAAACTCCAGGTTGGAGGTGATTCGGTTTGTCAGGTTGAGCAGCAACTGCAACCGAGCTCCTAGGCTGGACACTTCTTGGAACGCTAACGCATTTTCAACGGCGATTGCTATCGGTCCTGACGCCCGGGTAAGGAAGTCAACATCTTCTGGCGTAAGCGGAGTTTCTGTAGTGCGCAAAATCGACAGGATTCCGAGGGCCCGGCCGCGATTCACAAGCGGAATATTGCAAGCGGCTTTCAAGCCCTCCGCAGCTGCAAGCCCATATGGATCGGGCTCGGGTTCGTCACGATCGCGCGTGTCAAAGACTACCGGTTTCAAGCTATCGATCGCTCTCTTAACCGCGGCGCTTGGTGTAACGAGCAGCTCTTCCTTGATGACCCCCTTGCCGTGCGGAAAATCCATAGCAAATACCCTGAATTTTTCCGAGGCTGAATCGGGCAACGCAACTGTTACGGCATCGGCGTGTATGACTTCGCGTATGTTCGCTGCAATCGCGCGCAAGACCTCCCGCAGGTCGAGGCTAGACGTGATTTTGGCGGTCAGATTCAGGAGCAGCTCAAACCGCTCGTTTTGACGTTGAAGTTTCGTGTCAGTGCTCATGGCTATTTAATTCAAGCCCACCGATTAGACCGCGTATTCACAACCCCTGATTCATTGACTGCGTCCATTGAAACGCTCCCTTTTGATGGTTAGGAAACTTATCCAGACAAACTCACATGTCAAGTTTTTCTTCACAGATGCCAGCGCTTTAGATGAATCCTGTTGAGCAAGAGTCTCAAAAAACCATCCACGTCGGAATCGGCGGTGCGAATATCAAAGGAAGCCGGGCGAAGTGTCGCAGGTTTCGGGATCAACGCTCTTTTCGGCCGTTCTGATTTGCTGCCAACTTGCTCCATGGAAAAGAAAGCCAGCCAATGACTGGCAGTGTGAAACAAATTAATCTCGTGCGCGTTTTGCGCATCGAAGGGATGTGCACGAGATCGTAGTCTTGCTGGGTCTAGGACTCTTGGTGCTTTGGACCATCGGTCCATTCACGGTTTTTATCGTTTATTACGTTATTCCACCACTCCGCAGATTTCTTGGACTCGATGATCCCATTAAGTGACCCTGGATCTGGGCATCCCGGAATGAATGCCGCGAATTTTGACCGCAAATAGCTAGAAAGATTGGCTCTCCCCAAGGATTCGACTCCCGATATGCTGGTCTATGAGTCACGGCTTACCTTCCTACTTATAGCAGACATTCTGAGTCGCTTCGCCAGCTTCGACAATTTCAACAGTTTCAACATCGCTTGGCTTCGACACTTTCGACCTCCGTTCAATCTTCTCCTGAAAATTCAGCGACTTACGGTTTTGTAGGTTTGGCGCGGGTCTTGCCTTTATTCCGCATGTAGCGGAAAGGCAGTGTTCAAGACTTTGGGCTCGCCTTTCGCTGGCACCCAGCTAATCAGGAGGTTCGCTATGAACAACCACCCAGAACCAACTATTGCTTGCCTGACTGACCCTGCAACGGAACAAATGCTCGTCGTTGCCGCCAAGAACGGAGACGAACAGGCATTTGAAACTCTCTTCAAACGTCACCGGCAAAAGATCCTTGGTGTTGTGCTGAGATACGCACATGTCCGGGAGGATGCGGAAGACATTGTCCAGCAAAGCTTCCAAAAGGCTTTCGTCCATTTGCACAAGTTCGAAGGGAAATCCTCCTTCTCCACCTGGTTAACGCGGATCGCTATCAACGAATCCCTGATGTTACTGCGCCATGGCCGCGCGCTCCGCGAGGTGTCGGTCGACGATCACAGTGAGGCCGAAGGAAATGCGGCCAGTTTGGAGATACCCGATTCGAGGCAAGACCCTGAAGCCAGCTACTTGCAGCGAGAGCGGGCCCGAGTTCTGTTATCAGCGCTCAAGGACTTGAGACCACGCATGCGACGAGCACTCGAACTGCGAGAACTCGCTGAGTTCTCTACGGATCAGACGGCCGAGCAGATGGGTCTGTCTGTCGGTGCGGTGAAAGCGCGAATTTTCCATGGCAGAAGAAAGTTACGCGAAAGGTTGCGACACTACATGACATCACCCCGGACTTTTGAAAAAGGCTCGAGTCGTCACGGCCGTGCGGCACGCATCTCTCGAGGTCTCCTCACCTCGGTGGTGTCTGCGTAGGGATCGTGCAAGAGATTCTCATGGCGCTTTTGTTCGCGGCTTTGGTTGCGATTCTGGCATTCCTCTGCCTCAGTGGCCCGGACGGCATGATCGGACCCAAGCATCGCCACTGAGTGACTTCGCCAAGTCGTGGACTTTCTGCTCGCACCATCCTGTCGCAGTCGTATTTGAGAAGTAAAACAGACCCTTTGAAGGAAAAACAACATGTTGAAAATCAGCTTTAGTGAAATACCGACGGAAGAGAAATGGATTCTGGAGGGCTGCCTTACTGAGCCCTGGGTTCGAGAACTGAGGACAAGCTGGAAGAAGAATCATCGGACAGCTAAAGAGCGTGCTTGCATCGTGGACATGAACGAAATCACGTTCGTCGACAAGAGCGGCGAGCGACTTCTGCGCGCCATGGTGATCGAAGGAGCGCAATGCATCGCCAGTGGGATCTACATCAAACACATTCTTGAGAACTTGACCACCAAAGGCAAAGGCTCGGTCCTCAACCGGTTTGCCGGATTTTTCTTTGCGGCTGTGGTAGCAGCATTCGCCGTCCGCTTTGGAGCGCAATGCATTGCCACTGGTGTCTACATCAAACGCGGTCTTGAGCAATTAACCGTCAAAGGCAAAGGTTCGGTCCTCAACCGGCTTACCGGGTTTTTCTTTGCGGCTGTGGTAGGGGTATTCGCCGTCCTCATTGGCGGTGCAACCGCCAAAGCACAGAACACTGCGGTCGCCGGAAGCGTGCCGAGCGGCCCAGCCAGCGATGAACTTGTTCAGCTGACTCTCCGGGACGCCATCAAGATGGCGCTGCGATACAACCTCGGAGCGATCGAAAGCGGACAAAACGCTCAGATTGCTCGCGGTCAGCGTCTACTAGCGCTTAGCAATCTGCTGCCACAAGTCAGCGCAGGCGCATCCGAGACTGTCGAGCAACTGAACCTCGCGACGTTCGGGCTGAACGGGTTACAAACCCAAGGAATTCCCACCGTTGTTGGACCATTCAGCTACAGCTCAGTGGATGCAAGCATGAGCCAAACACTGTTCAGCTATGAATCCATCCAACGGTTTCGCGCAGTTGGCACAGCTGAACAGGCCGCCCAACTCAGCTATCAGGACATCCTGGATGTTGTCACACTCACGGTCGGCAACGCCTATTTGCGGATCATCGAGGCCGACTCTCGAATTAAGGCACAACAAGCCCAGGTGCAGAATGCGAGAGCTCTTTACGATCGGGCGGTCGATCAAGTGCAGGCGGGTACCGCTCCACGAATCGACGCAACACGCACCGAAGTTCAGTTGCATACGGAGGAGTACAACCTAAGCATAGCTCGCAACAGCTTCGCCGTCGCAAAACTAGCGCTTGGACACGCGATCGGACTGCCGCTAGGGCAACAGTTTGAGTTGGCCGACACACTCCCGTATTCCGAGATCACTCCGCCGAGCGCCGACGACGCCCTGCAAGTTGCGTTTAAATCGCGCAGCGACTTCCGTTCGGCACTCGACTCTCTAAAGGCTGCGGCGCAAACGCTTTCTGCTGCTAAAGGCGAACGGTATCCGACTGTCGCCGTTAACGGTGACTACGGCGATATCGGACCGACGTTCGGCAACTCGCACGGAGATTTCACGTTTCAAGCTGGGATCAGGGTTCCACTCTTCACTGGCGGACGGATTAAGGGCGATATCACGCAAGCCGAGGCCGCACTGCGTCAGCGAAAGGCCGAGGCGGAAAACATACGTGGACAGATCGACCAGGACGTCCGCACAGCCCTGCTGAATCTAAATGCCGCAAAAGAACAGGTTGAAGTCGCCAAGCAAAATGTCGAGCTTGCCAATGAGAACCTCGCTCGGTCGAAGGATCGCTTCACTTCTGGAGTAACTGACAGTGTTGAAGTCGTCCAGGCCGAGCAGGCTCTCGCCAGCGCCAATGATCAATACATAACCAGCCTGTACAACCACAACTTCTCAAAACTTTCGCTGGCTCGCGCACTTGGAGTAGCACGCACGAATTACCAACAATACCTAGGAGCAAAGTAATGCCGAACAAGAATGGTACGCAAACCGAGGAACCTGATGAAAAGCTAACAATTAATCTTGCAGACGATAAAGCCGGTTCCCCGTCGAAAGAGAGAACCGACAAACCCTCAACAAGCCGGCGCAAAAAAGCCCTCGTGATTTCGGCTGTGATCGTGGTTGCCATCGTATCGGCCTATTTCGCGTGGAATGCTTTTCGCTACGAAGACACCGACGATGCGGAGATAGACGGACACATCATGCCCTTAAGCGCACGCATCAACGGCCACGTTCTCAAAGTGAATTTCGTCGAGGGCCAGTTGGTTCATGAGGGGGACGTGCTCGTGATCATCGATCCCGAAGATTACAAGATTGCTGTGATTCAGGCCCAGGCCGCGCTGGAGGACGCGCGAGCCAGCGCCACGAGCTCCCACTGGTACGTGCCTATCATCGCGGTGACGACCCAAAGCAATCTCGATTCGGCGCAGACGGCCGTGGTCAACGCAGAGGCCGGGCTCAGGGCAGCCGAGCAAAATCTCGAGTCGGCTAAGGCAGCGCTGACGCAGGCCGAGGCTAATGCTGTCAAGAGTGATGCAGACCTCGAACGCGCCAAACAACTCGTGGCGAAAGAAGATATCTCCCGCCAGCAATACGATCAGGCGGTCGCGACGGCAACGGCAAACCGGGCCGCAGTTGCTTCAGCGGTCGCGGCAATGCTGGCCGCCGAACAGGTCGTGCGTCAGGCGGAAGGGAAACTTTTGCAGTCCAAGGACGATTTGCGCAGCGCGCAAACCGCGCCGCAACAGGTATCCCTGAAGCGCGCCCAGGCGGACGCCGCGGATGCGCAGGTCGACCAACGCCGCGCTCAATTGGCCCAAGCGCAGCTGAATTTCAGCTACACCATCGTTCGCTCGCCGGTAACGGGAATCATTGGAAAGAAGAGCGCTGAAGTCGGTCAGAACGTGAGCGTCGGCCAAGAGATGCTGGAAGTTGCACCGCTGGATGACGTCTGGGTTACCGCTAATTTCAAGGAAACGCAGCTCGAGCATATGCGACCTGGGCAGCGCGTGAAAATCAAGGTGGATGCCTACGGGCGTACGTGGTACGGACGCGTGTCCAACATGGGCGGCGGCACGGGGTCGGTTTTCAGTCTCCTGCCTCCGGAGAACGCGACAGGCAATTACGTGAAGGTCGTGCAGAGGGTGCCGGTGCGTATCGATTTCGATCGCAGTGAGGGACAGGACTTCAACGCAGAGGGACTGTTGAAGCCGGGATTGTCAGTCTTGCCAGACGTGAGGGTGCGATGAGCGCGTCCGGTTCTGTTACCGGCGATGAAGCCGTTTACCGGCCCAAGGTCAATCCGTGGATCATCGGCGTCGCGGTTTCGCTGGCTGCGTTCATGGAGGCGCTCGATACCAGCATTGCCAACGTGGCGCTTCCACACATTGCGGGCAACATGGGCGCGAGCAATGACGAGAGCACGTGGGTGTTGACCAGTTACCTGGTGTCGAATGCCGTCGTGCTTCCTATTAGCGGCTTCCTCGTTAGCTGGCTGGGACGTAAGCGTTTCTTTCTGATGTGCGTCGCCTTTTTTACAGCTAGCTCGTTTTTGTGCGGTGTCGCGCCGAGCCTCGGAATGCTGCTCCTTTTCCGAGTGCTGCAAGGGGCCTTCGGTGGCGGACTGCAGCCAATGACGCAGGCAATCCTGGCGGATACTTTCCCACCCGAGAAACGAGGGTTGGCCTTCGCATTGTATGGAATCACGGTCATCTGTGGCCCCGCCATTGGTCCTACATTGGGCGGCTGGATTACTGATAACTATTCCTGGCGCTGGATTTTTTATATCAACGTTCCAGTGGGGATTCTGGCCGTCTTGCTGGTTTCTCAGCTAATCGAAGATCCTCCCTACTTATCCCGTCTGAAAGCTACCATGGCGAGGTTCGATTACATCGGGTTTGGCCTGCTGGCCGTCGGTGTGGGCGCTCTCCAGGTTGCGTTGGACAAAGGACAAGAAGACGATTGGTTCGGGTCGCGGTTCATTACCACACTGATTATTCTTGCCGCCGTGGGTTTGGTGTCACTCGTTATCTGGGAGTGGCGCCACAAGGAACCCATTGTGGATGTCCATTTGTTCAAACAGTTTAATTTTACAAGCTGCAATCTGATGATGTTCGTGCTTGGGGCCGTTTTGTTCAGTTCCACCGTCCTTCTTCCCCAGTTCTTGCAAACGCTCATGGGTTACACGGCGCAAAAGGCCGGGATGGTCATCTCGATGGCGGCTATTCTTTTGGTCTTTCTTTTACCGTTGGTCGGGCGCCTCGCCGGACACTTTCAGGCCCGGCACCTTCTCGCTTTCGGCTGGATCGCACTCGCCGTGGCCATGTATTTCTCATGCAAGCACATCGATCTACTCATCAGCTTTCGTTCTGCCGCGTGGATGCGCATTTGGCAGTACCTGCCGGTTGGATTTTTATTCGTTCCGCTTACGATGGCTGCCTACGTCGGCCTGCCAGAGTCAAAAAGCAACGCTGCGGCCGGCTTGATAAACTTCACGCGCAATATCGGGCAGAGCGTAGGAACCTCGGCCGTGACTACGTTGCTTGCACGACGAAGTCAATACCATCAGTCCGTTCTCGCTGAGTACACACGCTCTCATCGCTTCAATGTGGCCGTCGCAGGCTTGACGAGCCGTCTGACACATGTCGGTTTGAGCATGCACTCCGCTCAGCAACAGGCGCTTGCCAGAATGTACAGCGTGGTGATGGCACAGGCTCAAGCCCTCTCCTACGTCGATATCTACTGGCTGCTCGCCGCGACCTCCGGGCTAATGTTTCTGTTGTGTTTCCTCCTAGCCAAAAACGAGCCCGGCAAGGGCGGCAACGTTGCCGTTCACTGAGGGTATCGTCCAAAACGGTCCAGAATGGCTTGACCTGAGCGAAAAAACCGCGACATATCAGCTCGGACAACTGCTGATGCGATGATTCAAAGAACGCAGTATATGGCCACGTCCGAAGTTTGGGAAGCAACCTCGGTCATGCGGCTGCGGACGTGAGCAACTTTGCGCTTAGGCGAATCTCTGTACCGGCCAGCGCCTTCGATACGGGACAGTTCTGTTTTGAATCATGAGCAATTTTCTGGAACGTCGCATCGTCAATGCCAGGAATGTCGGCTTCCGTCTGAAGCACAACGCGCGTGATCGCGAACGCTTCTCCAACTTTGTCCAGTTTGACGTTAGCGACGGTGTGGATCCGTTTCGGCGTGATTCCCTTTTGTGACAGTTCCGCGGTGAGGGCCATGGTGAAGCAGCCAGCATGAGCCGCACCGATCAACTCTTCTGGATTGGTCGCCGATTGCCCTTCTTCAAGCCTAGACCTAAACGAGTACGGCCCGTCGAAGGCCCCGCTACCGACCTCTAGGCGGCCGGCCCCTTCGATGAGATTCCCTTTCCATTCTGCTTCTGCTTTTCGTATTGGCATAAGTTTTCTCCTTAACGTGAAGTTCTGAATTCGGGGCTGCTGACTTTATTCCGCAACGGCCATTCGAGAGTTAGGTCCCGGCGAGTCTGCGGGACTGCTTGACCCACCTACCTTATAGAGGCGCCCTCAAGAGACAGCGTTTGGTTCCCCGCCGAATGGACCGATTCAGAACCAGAGGCTTGGGCATTTCTGCGGCAATCTTGCTTAAGACAATGCGGTGACAGAAAGACCGCCATTTTTGGAGCCCCTCAATAGTCCCGAACGGAGGATGCACCGAACATAGGAAGATTGGATACATTCCAGCCTCCTCCCAGCGCCTTGATGAGGAGCACACTCGCATCCAATCGACGGCGCTGAATATCAATGGCATTTCGCTCGTTGGCGAGCTCGGTCGTCTGCGCGGTGATGACCTGGAGATACGTGTCCACCCCGCCTTTGTAACGATTCGTAAAAAGTTGAAGCGATTCCTCGGATGACGCGACAGCCTGCTCTTGCTGTTGTCCTTCGTTCTCGAGAATGCGCAAGGCGGCTACGTTGTCCTCGACTTCCTGGAACGCTGTCAATGAAGTCTGACGATACGTTGCGACTGTGGCATCGTAGTTCGCGCGCGCCGATTCGGAAGCGGCGCGACGACGCCCGGCGTCGAAGAGAGTCTGGGCGAGGGCGGGACCGACGGCCCAGAAGCCGCTCGGCCAGGTAAACCAGTTCGAACCATGAGTGCCGGCGAATCCTGACGTTCCTCCGAGGGTCACGGTGGGAAAATACGCCGCGCGGGCGATGCCGATCTGCTGATTGGCCTCCGCCACTCGGCGCTCCGCAGCGGCGATGTCCGGACGCCGCTGCAAAAGTTCAGAAGGGAGTCCAATCGGGATGCTGGGAGGTTGGTGGTTGAGCGGCGCGGCTGCGAGGCTGAAGTCCGCAGGCGGCTTTCCGATCAGAATCGCGATGGCGTGTTCGAATTGCGCTCGTTGTACGGTGACATCCGTATCCTGCACGCGAGTCGTATCAAGCTGGGTTTGCGCTTGCGCAACATCGGCCTTCGGGGCTACGCCCCCCTTGAAGCGATTGAGCGTGAGTTCCAGGTTATCGGTATAGGCCTTTACGGTGTCGTCGAGAAGCTGCTTCTGAGCGTCGGCGCTGCGCAATTCGAAATAGTCCAAGGCGAGTTCCGCCTCGAGGCTGAGCTTTGCGGTCTCGTAGTCGGCATCGCTGGCCTGCGCTTCCTCCCGCGCTGCAGCAACGCTACGCCGTACGCGGCCCCAAAGATCCAGTTCGTAGGAAAGATCAAACGGAAGCACGAAGTTGCCAGTGCTGGCCTCTTGTATCTTGGACGGAAAGCTCTGGGAAAAGTCTGAGCTCTTAACGTAGTTGGCGCTCGGCGACGTGGAGATGGTCGGAAACTGCGCGGCCCGATTGAAGCGAATGGCCGCGCGAGCTTCGCGGAAGCGCGCTTCCGCTACTTTCAGGCTTTGGTTGGAACTGGCAATCTGCTCTTCCAGCTTGTTGAGTTCGGGATCGCCAAAAATCTCCCACCAGTTTCCGCGGCTCGCTTGATCGCCGGGATGCGCGGGCTGCCACTGGCTTGATTCCTTGAAGGAAGCTGGTGGTTCTTCCTTAAAGGTTGCTGATGTTGGCACGGAGGGCTTGACGTATTTGGGGCCGACGGTGCAGCCCTCGAGAGCTACGATCAGCAGCATTAGAAGCAGCACGACAATGCTGGTGAGAATGAAACGCATGACGGCAAAAAAGCACCTCATCGCCCGGGCCCACCTGCTGGTTGATTGCTCACGCGGACGGGCATGCCGGCGACCAGAGAGTCCGATGGATCGACTATGACGGCGTCCGTTGGTTGCAGTCCTGAAACGATTTCGACGCTGTTGCCGTAATCGCGGCTGATCTTGACGGGAACCAAGTTCGCTTTGCCATTGCGAACCAGTCCGACTTGCAATCCCTCTTTGCGGAAGATCAAGGTATTCGAGGGAATTGTCACCGAGCGAGTCTCGTCAGGTAGCTTAAGGTGGACAAAAACGTAGGCGCCCGGCAGGAGTTGACCCGTCGGATTGTCCACATCGACCTCGACAAGCAGCGTTCGCGACGCGATGTCAATCGAGTTGGCGTTGCGAACGAGAGTGCCGCGGAAGGTTTGGCCCGGGAATTCATCGAGGGTCAACGCGGCTTGAGTACCAGCGCGTGCAGCACGGGAGTACACCTCGGGGACCGCGACGTACAGGCGGAGCGTGCGAATGGCGGCGATGTGAAAGAGCTCTCTCGGCTGGGTATTAGCCCCAGCATCGATGAGTGCTCCGATGTCCGTATTGCGGGCGGTGATGATGCCATCAAATGGAGCATAGACTTTTTCGAACGATTGCAGCTGTTCGAGGCGCCGCACATTCGCGGCGCTGGATTCGGCCGCGGACTTCACTGCGCTGAGATTGTTGACTGCCTGGTCGGTTTCCTGTTGGGACACGGAGCCTGTGCTCACGAGGTCTTGCCAGCGGCTGGCGGTGATTTTGGCAATGTTCAGGTTGGCCTGCGCGGTGTCCTGGTCCGCTTGAGCCTGCTGGAGTTGCTGATCGACTTCCGGGGTTTCGATCTCCGCCAGCAACTGGCCTTTCTGCACGTGCGCGCCAATATCGAAATACCAATGCTTGAGATAACCGCTGGTTCGGGCGTAGATCGGGGCGTCGCTGAATGCCTGGGTGTTACCAGGCAGGACTATTTCCTGTGTGGGGGCACCTTCCCGGGGGAAAACCACGGCGACCGTGGGAATGGCGGCTTCTTCGGTGCGTTGTTTGAGTCGCGTTTCGGCCACCGCGCGCGAATGAATGCCTGAGTAAATCACGAGAACGAGAAGGGCGAGCGCGGCGGCTGCGAGAATGATCGCGGTATGCCGCCGCGCTCCGGGACGAGAACGAAATCCATCCGGACTCGGTTGCATGGTTTGCACTTCAATCGTTTCTGGTGCTGGCGCGCTCGTCATATTTCCCTCGCTCGATGTGATGGTGTTCCTTTAACTCAGGCTTGCATTGCCTCGGGATTGCCTGCCGCCGGTTGTTGGACTTTCGAAGGATCACGTCGTCCGTGGAGTAAGCTGAAGACCGCAGGAACGAAAACCAGCGTGGCAACCGTAGCGCACAACAGGCCCCCAATCACGGCGCGGCCCAGCGGTGCATTCTGCTCGCCGCCCTCGCCCAACCCGAGCGCCATGGGAATCATTCCGATGATCATGGCCAGAGCGGTCATGAGTACCGGTCGAAACCGGGTGAAGCCCGCTTCGATGGCCGCTTCGACCGGGTCTCCGTGATGCAGGAGCCGTTCTTTGGCAAACGAAACGACGAGGATGCTGTTCGCCGTACCAACACCCATGCACATAATCGCGCCCATTAAGGCAGGAACGCTTAGGGTTGTATGTGTTACGAACAAGAAACCGACGATGCCAGCAAGCGCGGCGGGAAGCGCGGTGATGATGATGAAGGGATCGAGCCAGGATTGAAAGTTCACTACGATCAAGAGATAGACGAGAACGATGGAGAAGGCGAGTCCGCCCAGCAACCCGAGGTAAGAAGTGCGCATGGTTTGCAGCTGGCCCTTAACGGTCACGAAGCTGCCGCGCGGCAACGACTTTCGATTGGCATCTACAATTCGCGTGACCTCGCGGCCCACCGCTCCCAAATCGCGGCCCTGGACGGCGGCGTAAATATCGACCACACGCCGGATGTTGTAGTGGTTGATCACTTCCATCTCGTTCGAACGATTGATGGAGGCAACATCCGCCAGAATTTCAGGGTGCGCGGCGGCTGAGGCGTTGAGCGGAGTGTTCTGCAGGTCCTCCAGCGATTGAATCGAATATTGGGGAGTCTGGGTCACCAGGTTATAGCTCACGCCGTTCTTCCAATTCAGAAAGAACATTGGAGTGATTTGGAAACTACCGCTGAGTGAGTTCAACAGGCTGTTAGCCACGTCGCGCTGCGTATAGCCGCCCTGGGCTGCCTTCGTACGGTCCACAGCCACATCGAACTCCGGGTAATCAAACGCTTGTTGTATGCGCGCATCGGCGATACCTGGGACACGTTCGACTTCTTGCAGCATCCGGGCCGCGACTTCGCGGTTGCCATCGATATCGGTTCCTTCGAGTTGGATATCGACAGGCGCCGGCAACCCGAAGTTCAACACCTGAGTGACGATATCCGAGGGCAGGAAGTAAAACGTCGTGCCGGGATATTCGCGTGGCAGCGTCTCTCGAAGGCGCTGGACATAGTTCGCCGTAGCATGGTGATCTTCGTTGAGGGACACCAAAATATCGGCGTCGCCTGCTCCTATGAGGCCGGAAGTGCTGTGCATGTAATTGATGGTGCTATAAGGCAGCCCGATATTGTCCAGGATGTTGTTCACCTCGCGCTCGGGGATCTCGCGGCGAATCGTTCCCTCAACGAGGTCGCACAGTCTCGCGGTCTCTTCGATTCTGGTGCCGCTCTTGGCGCGGAGATGCAGGATGAATTGACCGCTGTCCGTGCTCGGAAAGAAATCCTGACCGAGCCACGGCACGAGGAGAAACACCGCCACGCAGGCCAAAAGAAAGACAGGTACAAAAAGCAACCGCCGGTGAACAAGCGTTGTCAAGAACACGTGATAGGAATTGCGAAGCCGTTCGAATGCGCACTCGAATGCCAACTGGAACCGCACGAGAGGATTTCGAGAGCTGGCGCGATCGTGCTGTTTTGCCTTCAACAAATACATCGCCAGCGTTGGCACGAGCGTCCGGGACAAGATGTACGAGGCGAGCATGGCGAAGACCACCGCTTCGGCGAGAGGAACAAAGAGATATCGCGCTACGCCACTCAAAAGGAACATGGGCAAGAACACGATGCAGGTGCAGAGCGTAGAGACCAGGGCGGGTACGGCGATTTGCGCCGCGCCTTCCAGGATGGCGTCGCGCTGCGCATGCCCTTCCTCGAAATATCGCTCGATGTTTTCAATGGTAACCGTAGCGTCGTCCACAAGAATTCCTACGGCGAGAGCCAGTCCCCCGAGCGTCATGATATTGATGGTTTCTCCAAGAAAGCTGAGGATCATGACGGAGGTAAGAATAGATAGCGGAATGGAGACGGCGATAATCACGGTGCTGCGCCAGCTTCCCAGGAACAGCAGAATCATCAGCCCAGTGAGACACGCGGCAATAACGGCTTCGCGGATGACACCGTTCACGGAGCCTCGGACGAAGATGGACTGATCGGCCAGAGGCAAAATCTTCAGTTCAGGGGGCAAAGTCTGGGCGACACGTGGAAGAAGGCCGCGAATGCCCTTCACGACGTCGATTGTCGAAGCGTTGCCGGCCTTGAGGACTGAGACCAGGGCGCCGCGACGTCCATCCTGGCGTACGATGTTGGTCTGGGGCGCAAAAGCGTCGCGTACATTCGCGACATCACGAAGATAGATGGTGGAATTCCCGACCACCTTGACTGGTATATCATTCAGTTCGGGGACGGTCTTCATGCTGGCGTTCAGTCGAATGTCGTATTCGAACGGGCCCAACTTTGCAGTTCCGGAAGGCAAAATCAGATTTTGCTGTTGCACAGCATTAAGAACATCTGGGGGCGACAACCCTTTCGACTGCATCAAGCCGGGATTCAAATCAACCATGACTTGGCGCTGCTTACCTCCATACAAGAAAGGGATCACGGCGCCAGGCACTGTCACCAGTTGGGGCCTTAGGAAATTCTGTCCGAGGTCGTTCAACTGTTGCTCCGAGAGACCATTTCCAGACAAGCCCAGCTGAAGAATGGGGACGCTCGAAGCGCTGTAGTTAATGATTAGCGGGGGGAGAGTGCCCGGCGGGAATTGCCGAAGTCCGGTTTGCGATATGGCCGTCACTTGGGCATTCGCGGTGTCCAAACTCGCCCCTTGTTGCAGGTAGATCCTGATAATGGACTGACCGTTTACGGTGGTCGATTCGATGTGCTCGATGTTGTCGACGGTGGTTGTCAAGATTCGTTCAAACGGGCTCGTGAGGCGGCCTTCCAGTTCTTCGGGATTCATGCCGGTAAACTGCCATGCGACCGCGATCACCGGGATATTAATGTTCGGGAAAATATCGGTCGGCGTGCGCAAGATCATGATCGGACTCAGAACCAAGATCAGTACCGCCAGCACGATGAAGGTATAGGGCCGGTCTAAAGCGATTCGAACGATCCACATGACTAGAACTCCTCCCTGTAAATCTTGGCTTGCTTACCCTCACGCTCCGACAACCAGTGCGGGCAGAATTGTGATCATGAGGCCTCCCCGCCTCCCAGTTTCACTTCACGCATTACAGACGACGTGATCTTGCGGGATATGTCGCGTGTCACGGATCGTTCGTGAAACGCCCCTTGCGGACTTCCACGCTGATCCGGCAAAGTGATTCAATGTTTCGCGCAATTTTCTTCGTCCGTGGAACACTCGAGCCTTTACCGCGCTAACGGAAATTCCCATGATTTGCGCGGTCTCCGCAGCCGATCGCTCGTCAAGCTCGCGCAGTTCGATTACTCTTCGCGTTCCTGGCGTCAGCGCATTCATAGCCTCGGAGAGGATTCGTTGCTGTTCCTTGTGGGCACAGAGTTGTTCGGGATTCAGGCCTACGTCTTCGATATCGATCGTGGTAGACGACTCTTCGTTTTCGACCGGTTCATCAAGCGACACATTCCTCAAGCGATTCTTCTTGCGCAATTTCATCAGCGCAGCATTGATCGCGATGCGAGTCAGCCATGTGGAAAATCGGGAAGCGCCGTTGAAGCTCCCGAGATAAATAAAGGCCTGCTGAAACGACTCCTGCAATACGTCTTCCGCATCCTCGTTGTTTCGCATGATTCGCCATGCTATGTGAAGGACCGTGCTTGAGGCCTGTTTGCAAAGGGTCTCGAACGCGACGGAATCTCCACGTTTTGCAGCAGCAAGTAAGACGTATTCCTCTCTCGCCATCATGCGTTGACTGACCAACTTGCCCGTTTCCTTGTTCACGACGTGCTCCTTCCTAAGAGCTGACGATTCGATCTTTTTTCTTGATCTTGTAGACGAGGTGCCGTGTGTAACAGCCGGTTGCGATAAGTTCAGCGCCTTCTTTGGACAACGCTGCGAGCGCGTTCTCGCCGTTTTTGTCGATGGAGGTCACTCCTTTGAGATCCACGACGCATTTCCGTTCTCGGCGAGCGTTTTCTGTTTTTCTCCAGGTGGACTCCAATTCTGAAATCCACGGCTGAACGAGTCGGCCTTCAAGCGTCCACCTTTGCTCGGAAACTGTTTCAGCAATCGTGATTCGTAGCATTCTTATGACTCGCGCTTGGCCGACCGCTGGTGGACTTTCGACCATCAACCGGTTTGCCGTCTCAATTTGGAGGACCCCGCGACCGTGACCTTCACGAACGGAACGCAGTTCGCGCATGCTTGCGCATATGGACTTCAGATCCGCCTCGTTCAAAGTGCACATCGTCCATGTACGCTTTCATCAGCTGGATGCCACGGCCATGTTCGGAATCGGGATCCCTTTCCATGCCGTTACCAACTATCTTTTTGAAGTCAAACCCTTTTCCCTGATCCGTCACCACGATGAATAGTTCCTTGCCAGGTTGGCAGCGGCAGCGGATGTGTACTTTTGTCTCTGGATCTCTCCGGTTGCCGTGCACGACTGCATTGTTCAGCGCTTCGCGAAGCGCCAACTCGGTATCGAATTCTTCTCCCGGAACACATTGGGACCTTTCAATCAATCTCATCAAGCGATCCACGAGCGGCGAGATCGCTTGAACTTGGCTTGGCATCCAGGAATCAATTTCCAGGATGGAAGAACGAGAGCGTTTTTTAGAGAACTGCGATTGAGAATCTGTCGCACGGTTTAGGCTTCGCATTCCATCCATGGCTAACGCCTCACTCAGGGGTGAATGCATCACAAGGACCAAAGCACGAAGGGTCTGCAAAGTTGCGGAACTTATTGATTTGTAGTGGGATGGCGAACCGAAATAGAGGTCTACAGATTACCCTGCCACCGTGGCACTGCCACTCGCGTGGCCGACTGCCCGTTTTGGAGCACCAACAAAGAAAGGTGACAGCAGGAACATTTCGGAGAAGGTTTGAATGAAAGAGTGGCGAGACACTACGCTGAGCTGCGTGCAATTCCGAGCTTATGAACTCGCTTTTGGAGCGTGGATCGCTTCATTCCAAGACGTGCCGCTGCGCCACGAGGACCTGCCACAACCCAATTGCACTCCATAAGAGCCTCGAGGATTTGTTGACGCTCCGTTTCCTGCAAGACGTCATGAAGCGCCCCGTTTTTGGAGGATTTCGGAGTCGCGGGTCTTTCTTCCAGACCAGTGGCCTTGGGAAATTGTAGATCGGCGACATCGAGGTCCAGAAGCGTCCCTGTCGAAATAATTACGGCGCGTTCGATTACGTTCTGGAGTTCTCGTACGTTTCCAGGCCAATCATATCGGCACAGGGCATCCATCGTCGGTGATGGAATCGTTTCTATGACCTTATTCATACGTCTGGAGAACTGCTGCGCGAAGTGCCGCACCAAGTATGGAATATCCCCTTCACGCTGTCGCAAGGGTGGAACCTGGACGGGGAAGACATTAAGACGAAAAAATAGATCCGATCGGAACTTCCGCTCGCCCACCATCGCTTCCAGATCGCGGTTCGTCGCAGCAATCAGACGCGCATCCGTGCGAAGTGTGTGCGAGCTTCCGAGCCGCTCGAACTCCCTCTCTTGTAGCACGCGCAGCAACTTCGTCTGCAATTCGAGAGGGATCTCTCCGATTTCATCGAGAAAAATCGTCCCACCATTGGCCACTTCGAAGCGCCCAATGCGTTGCGCGATCGCTCCTGTAAATGCGCCTTTCTCGTGTCCGAACAGCTCGCTTTCCAGCAAGCCCGTGGGGATTGCCGCACAGTTCAACTTGACGAATGCCTTGGTGCGCCGTGGGCTCAGATCATGAATGGCTCGCGCAATCAGCTCTTTCCCTGTCCCTGTCTCTCCGTAAATTAACACTGTCGAATCGGTCGGTGCGACGGTTTCGACGCGTTTTAGGACTTTGCGCAGAGAAGCGCTACTCCCGATGATCTGAGTGAAATTCATTTCCGCGCGGAGTTCATCTTCCAAATAGAGTTTTTCCTTCGAAAGCTGCTCTTTCAGTTCCCTAATCTCGCGGTAGGCAAGCGCATTCTCGACGGCGAGAGCAATTTGGTTTGCAACCTGGGCAAGGAAACTGACATCGGCCTGACCGAAGGCATCGTCTCGGAGCCGGCCGAGAACCAAGACGCCAATCGCGCGATTCCGGCTGATCAGGGGTAAGCAGCAGACAGACTTCAAACCTTCCCGTACCGCGATCTGAGCGATTGGGGAATCGAGCCAGTCGGCGAAGGGGCTCTGGAGCGTCAGAGGCTTCATAGTTCGAAATGCCGTACCGGAGGGCGATCCCTCGATCGAATAAACCAACTCTTCGTGGATGAACCCTTTTCCCTCCGGAAAGTCGACCGCATAGAGTCGCAGTTGCTTGATTTCCGCATCTGGGAGCGACAAGCCGGCGTAGTCGCACTGCATCACGCGCCGGACGTCTTGCGAGATGGCACGCAGGAGATCGCGGAGCTCCAAATTTGAGACAACCTGATTCGTGACATCAAGGAGCAACCGCAACCTTTCGTTTTTTCTTTGAAGTTCCTCAGTCGCCCGCCGCAACGCAGCTAAATTCAATGCGTCGTCGAATGCCAGTGCAATATAACCCGCCACTTCGGATACGAATCGGACTTCGTCTGGCGAATAGGTATCGAATTGCCTGCTACCGAAAGTGATGGCGCCCAGTTTGCGGTGCGCCGTCGTCAACGGTAGGGCACAGATGGAGCGGATGTAGAGCCTTTTCAAGATCGCTTGTAGCCGGGCACAACAGGGCTCCATTTCATTCGTTGATCTCAGCACAGGTTTTTGGCGTTCGTAAACCCGCAAGGTCAGCGTCTCCTCGGGCGTTAGCTTCTCCTCGGGTATCAGCTCTGCCCGACTCGTCATGTCGATGAAATAATTTTGAAACGTATCGGAGTCTTTGTCGCGAAATGACACTCCGATGAAGTCAAATTGCACTACTCGGTGCAGTTCGTTGACCAGCACACCGAAAAGCTCTTTCGGGTCGCGGTGCGCTGCGATCGCCTGGGACACACGGATGAGAGTCTCGAATCGAGTTTCAAGGGCTGAGGCGGCAAAAATTTCCGAATCGTTGCCCACGATTTCGCACCACCGTAGCAAGTCTTAGAATCCATTCCATCGGATGCTGGACGCGGAACAAACGATACGCAAATTGCATCGGGACGGAAAGAATTGTGGTATTGGGCACACTTCCGCATAGTTCGTTAAGATCTATGCGCAGCAGGGTCCAGCCACTACATACCAACAATTCGTAATTTCACTCAGACTCCCGTGCCTAGAAAGCATTCCCTCCAAGCTTACAGATCGGCCTGCTGCTAAAGCTTGGATCCACCGTCCACGGGGATACTGGCACCGGTGATCCACCGCGCCTTGTCAGAAGCCAAGAACGCGACGACATCTGCCACGTCCTCAGGCTTGCCGATTCGCTTTAGTGCTTGCATACCAAGAGTGGCCTCGCGACCTGCTTCCGTCTTAGCGAAATTCGACATATCCGTCTCGATTACACCTGGCGCTACCGCGTTCACGCGAATCCCGCGAGGACCTAGGATCGCGGCCCAGTTCTTGACGAGAGTTTCGATCGCGCCTTTGGTCGCCGCGTAAAGAAGAATCGAAGAATTCTCCACATCAGGCTTCCCAACAACAGCTCGGGCTACCAGAGAAGAGATCAACACAATGTTTGAGCCTTGCCCGAGGACTGGCAAGATTTGTTGCACCAGGAAGAACGGACTTCGTACGTTCGTCGAAAAGAGA
>Ga0210405_10002529_pt1 | contig 18887 bp, 14 predicted proteins | sample IncBWH11MmetaG_FD_155492 | JGI IMG/M metagenome (GOLD analysis project Ga0210405, IMG submission 155492) | Forest soil microbial communities from Barre Woods Harvard Forest LTER site, Petersham, Massachusetts, United States - Inc-BW-H-11-M | ecosystem: Environmental > Terrestrial > Soil >... | reverse complement strand
CGCCCTCGCGGTCCAGATCGCCTTCGATGCCCAGCGCCGGAAATTTGTTGGGCACCACGCGAACGCTCCATCCCGGTGTGTTCGCGCCTCCATTGCTCCGGCCATAAACAAGAATCTCCGGCGGCGTCTTGGCTTCGTTGCCGGGGCAGAACGGGCAATTTTTTCCGTTGGGCAGAGGAGCCACAGTCTCGCGCAGAAAATCGTTTGGGCGCTTTCCGCGCTCCGTGGAAATAATCACCCATCGGCCAGTAATCGGGTCTTTTCGCAACTCCGGCAAAGCAATCCTCCTCGAAAGGGGTCAAAGATTAGAGCGCGGAGAGAGCACCATCTAGCTCCGCCCTGGGCTCCGATTGTACCGCTTCTGGCGGCGCTGAGAAGCCGTCCCCTGGATTTTCCTGTGGAATTTTACATCTGAGGGCTAAAGGCGTCTTTGTGCAAGCGCAACAACGGCGGCTTGCCGGGGATGTTGTCAATCGCAAGGACATCGAACCGGAACGGGCATTCGGGGACGCGGCGCTCCGCCAGGAAGTGCTGCGCTGTTCGCGCTAGCAGGTGTTGTTTACCCGGCGTAACGCTTAGCTCCGGCAACGCGGACATTTCGTCACGTACTGTGCGCGTGCGGACTTCGACGAAGGCAAGCGTTTTGCCATCGTATCCGACCATATCGATTTCACCCTTTGAAGCGCGGGGTATGAAATTTCGCGCGACGAAAACATAGCCTTGGCAGCGAAGATACCAGTAAGCGTAAGTTTCGCCGCGAATACCGGTTTGGCGCGCTCTGTGTTTCTTTGCCTCAGGCGACGGGGCATCGCCATCGCGCAAACCTTTTCGCGCGGCCCAATGGACCACTTGGAAAATCAATCGCGAGACGATCGGCATCGGCTCCCCGCAGAAACGCACTAGCTCCCGGGAAGTATAAGCAAATATTCCGTGAATGCCACTATACTTTTGTGATAACAAATGAGGGAAATTGTAATTTGTAGTGGCGCAGCATGCTGCGCCACTACAAATGGCCAACGACGCTTTTGAGTGCGGCGTGCCGAATCGACGCTAGATTTTTGCTTCCGCTTCGCGGATGCACTCTTCGAGAATACGCACGGCAAAGTCAGCCTGTTCTTCATCGATAAGCAGCGGCGGCGACAATCGCACGGTGTTCTCGCCCGCGCCCAGAATGCACAAGCCCTTGTGGAAAGCGAGATCCACAATGGCATTGCGCAAGTCCGCGGCCTTTTCCTTCGTCCGCTGATCCCTGACAATTTCGATGCCAATCATCAGACCGCGTCCGCGAACGTCGCCGACGATTTTGAACTTCTTCGTCCAATCGGCCAGACGCGTGAAAAGGTACTCGCCCATGCGGCGGGCATTCTCGAGGTACTGGCTTTCGATGAGCTCCGCCGTCGCAAGCGCTGCCGCGATGCACACGGGGTTTCCGCCAAACGTCGTTCCATGCGATCCCGGCTTCCAGTTCATCACACTCGCAGGTGCAAAAATCGCGCCAAGTGGCATGCCGCTGGCGATACCTTTGGCGCTGCAAATGATGTCTGGCTCGATTCCGGCGAACTGATGTGCCCACCACTTGCCAGTGCGGCCCATCCCGGACTGCACTTCGTCGGCGATGAGCATGATCCCGTGCTTACGGCAAATCCGTTGCAGCTCCTGCAAAAAGAAGTTCGGCGCAACGACGTACCCGCCCTCACCCTGAATCGGCTCAATAATAATCCCCGCGACTTCCTCCGGGTCAAAGAGCCGCTTGAAGATCTGCTGTTCGAGCAGCTCGAGAATTTCCGCGCCGCAAGTTTCCGCGGTGTGGCCGTGGGCGCAACGGTAGGCGTAAGGGAAAGGAATGTGTTCGACCCCGGAGAGCAAAGCTCCGAAACCCTTCCGCTGCGTGGTTTTTGAAGCGGTCAATGAAAGCGCGCCCATGGTACGGCCGTGAAAGCATCCATAAAACGCGATCATTTTGTCGCGCTTCGTGGCATAACGGGCCAGCTTGATAGCGCCTTCGACAGCCTCCGCGCCAGAATTGGTGAAGAAAGCTTTCTTCGGGGCAGAGCCGGACAGGGTGCCCAACAAGTGCTCAGCGAGGCGCGGCATGCTCTCGTAGTAAAAATCCGTGCCCGACATGTGAATAAGTTCGGCGGCCTGTTGCTGAATCGCGGCAACAACTTTGGGATGGCAGTGCCCCGTCGAACAGACGGCGATGCCGGCCGCAAAATCCAAAAATGCGTTGCCGTCCACGTCTTCAACAATCGCGCCATGCCCGCGCTTGGCAACCAGCGGGTAGTCCCGCGTATAAGACGGCGACATGAATTTTGCGTCGCTCTCCACAACGCGCCTGGCGTTGGGTCCCGGCAGTGCCGTAATCAGCTTTGGTAATTTCGTTTCCGTTGTGGCAATCATCTCTTCCTCCTGGGGAAAATGGTCAGCGGTGAATGTGGATGGACTACCGCAAAGCAGGTTGTGTGCGTACACCAATACCTAGTGCGCGCCCTGCCAGGAGAAGGATTGCTTAGTCTACGCCGAAGAGGTTGGGACGCAGCTCGGCCGGGGAGAAATTGCCGGGACACCGATAGTGATTGGAGAGTTTCATTTGCGTTTCCAACGGACGCTGCCGTCCTTTGAATCTTCGATAAGTATACCACGATCCGCGAGTACTTTGCGGATGCGATCGGCGGCCGCGAAGTCTCGGCGCTGCCGCGCCGCCTGTCGATCTGCGACAAGTTTTTCGATCTCGGCGTCATCCGGACCGCTGTCGGCAGGGCCAAAACCCAGCGCGCGCAGCTTTTCCGCATCGTTGTCATCCATGATTGCGAAGATCCGGTCGAAGTTCGCGAGAAATTCCTGCGCAGCAGCGACGTCTCCCTGGCGGAAATCGCCCTTGTCCATTGCGATATTCGTTTCGCGCAGAAGATCGAATGCTGCAGCCAGGGCACGAGCCGTATTCAAGTCATCCGAAAGTCCTGCATCAAATTCATCCGCGGCTTCAGTGATACGGGCCGCCATTCCCTTCTGCTTTCCCGCTGGGAATTTCCCTTGGGCCAGCCGCGCGGCAAAGTTCCGCAGACGCTCAACCGAGCTCGCCGCCTGCTGCAAACCATCAAACGTAAAATTTAGCTGCTTGCGGTACGGCACGCTGGCCAGCGCAAAGCGCAGCGCCGACGGCTTGTAACCCTTCGCGAACAAATCGCGCAGCGTATAGAAATTGCCGAGCGACTTCGACATCTTCTCGCCCTCAACCAGCAGATGCTCCGCGTGCATCCAGTAGCGCACAAAAGGCTTTCCCGTCGCTCCTTCGCTCTGTGCGATTTCGTTTTCATGGTGGGGAAACGCAAGATCGATGCCGCCCGTGTGAATGTCCAGCGTCTCGCCGAGATACTTCATAGCCATCGCGGAGCATTCGATATGCCAGCCGGGACGACCCTTGCCGATCGGCGTCTCCCAGAAGTGCTCACCGGGCTTCGGCGCTTTCCACAGAGCAAAATCGCGTGCGCTCTCTTTTTCGTAGCGGTCGACGTCGACACGTGCGCCGGCCTGAATTCCAGCCACGTCGATATTCGAAAGCTTGCCGTAGCTTGGGAACTTCGCAATCCGGTAATAGATCGAGCCTTCGCTAGGATAGGTGTACGTCTTCTCTTGCAGCCGCTCGATCAGCTTGACCATGTCGACGATATGATCAGTAGCGCGTATCCAGTGCTCGGGCGCTTCGATGCTGAGCGTTTTGCAATCGTCAAAAAAAGCCTGCGCAAATTTTTCGGTATAGTCTCGAATGCTCACACCCGCGGCTGCCGAGTTGGCGATGATTCGGTCGTCCACGTCAGTGAGATTCATGACGTGCTTCATTTTGTAGCCGCGCAGCTTCAGGAACCGCCGAAGAATGTCCTGAAACACAAACGTACGGTAATTCCCGATGTGCGCGTAGTCGTACACCGTCGGCCCGCAGGTGTACATACGAACCCCATCGCTTTTTTGCGGAGCGAAAGCTTCCATCTTTCCGCCCAGCGTATTGTGGAAGCGTATCTCGTGCATTGCAGCTCTGTCGGCCTTTTGTCCCAAAGGATAAACGTCAAATTGTATCCGAGGCTTCCAGACAGCCGCAATGAAGAAGGCCTCGCGATGTATTGGAATACGAATGTACGACCCAGCTAGTCCTAATTGACGGTGGTCGCGTCGGTCGGTAGAGTCCTAGTTTCTCAATGGAGAGGTACACGGATGAATCGTTTCGCGCTGAGCGGTAGTCTTCTCGGTATTTTGGCGCTCGCAGGAGCGGCCTTTGCGCAGGAAAAGTCTTCTGCAGATGCGGCCAAGCTGCTCACGCCGGAAGCATCTCTCAACCTGCGTTCCATTTCCGATCTGCAATTTTCTCCGGACGGCGCGCGCGTTGCCTTCGTCGTCACGGAGCCGCCAAAGGGCGAACGCCGTGCGCGCCATATCTGGCTCTATGAAAAGGAATCTGGCGCCGTCCGCCAATTTACATTTTCCGCAAAGGATGAATCTTCGCCGCGTTGGTCTTCCGATGGGAAGCAAATCGCATTTCTTTCGAATCGCGACGACCAGCAGCAAATTTATGTAATGCGCGCGGATGGTGGCGAAGCCGCAGTTGTAACCAAAGGCAAACGCGGCGTGCGTAGCTTTGCGTGGTCTCCCGACGGCAAGCAAATCGCCTATCTCGCGCCCGACGCCAAGAGTGCTACCGAGGAGAAAAAGGATAAAGATAAGGATGACGCGCGCGTTGTGGATAAAGACGATAAGCAGCCGCGGCTGTGGCTTCTCACATTGGCCACGAACGAAGCCAAAGCGCTAACGGACATCAAGTGGGAAATAAGTGAGCTTGCCTGGCTCAAGACCGGTGACCGCCTCGTCGTCAGCGCCACCGATCATCCCGAATCCGACCAGGAGACTCATCGCATTTTTTCTGTCGCAATTGCGGACGGCTCGCGGCGCTTGCTCTTCGCGCCGCACGGCCCGTTTCACGACTTACAAGTTTCCCCCGACGGCTCGACGGTCAGTTACATTGGCTCGCGTGTGGACGGTCCTTCACCGCATGACCTCATGCTCCTGGACATCGACAAGGGCGCTACTCGCAATCTCACCGGCGCGAGCCTCGACCGCGCCATCTCCGAGCATCGCTGGATGAAGGACGGCTCCAGGCTCGCGCTCTACGCGGACGGCTTCCGAAACAAACTCGTCGGTTTTTCTCCCGAAGGCATGAGCAATAATCCGGCGAATCCCCCGGCGGGCAACGTCAATGCTTTTGCCGTTTCCAACACGGGCGACGTCGTCTTCGCAGGACAGTCCTCCACGACGCCTCCCGAACTCTGGCTGTGGGATCAGAAAAGCACGCCGCGACAAGTTTCGCATCTAAATGATTCCTGGAAACAGTTCACGCTCAGCGCGCCTGAATTTTACAAGTACAAATCCTTCGACGGCGTCGAGATCGAAGCGGCTCTCTTGAAGCCTGCGGGCGTCGATCCAAAATCCAAGCTCCCGCTCGTCGCACTCATTCATGGCGGACCCACCGGCAACTGGCAGGACTCCATCGAGGTCTGGGGCCAACTCCTCGCGGCGCGCGGCTATGCGGTTTTTTATCCCAACATTCGCGGCTCGGTAGGCTACGGCCAAAATTTCATCGAGATGAACCGCGGCGACTGGGGCGGCGCCGACTTCAAAGACCTAATGTGGGGCGTCAAGGATCTCATCGACCGCGGCATCGCCGATCCCGCAAAACTCGGCATAGGCGGATGGTCCTACGGCGGCTACATGGCCGAATGGGCCATCACGCAAACGAACGACTTCAAAGCCGCGGTCTCCGGCGCGGGCCTCTCCAATTTGATCTCCGAGTACGGCAGCGAGGAGCATCCCGCCTACGACGAATGGTTCTACGGCGTGCCCTACGAATCAGATAGTCTCGTAAAATACCTGAACAGCTCCCCATTCACCCAGCTCAAAAACGCAAAAACGCCTACACTCATTCTTCAAGGCGAGACAGACACCACGGACCCGCCCGATCAAAGTCAGGAGTTATATCGCGGTCTAAAGCATTACGGGGTGGAGACTGAACTCGTCATGTATCCAAGAGAACCGCACGGCTTCCGCGAAGAGAAACATCTTCTCGATCGTCTCAATCGCATTCTCGCGTGGTACGACGCGCACTTGAAGTAGTCGCAACACGAAATTTCAGCTGCCTTGATTGCGACGTATTGTGTCTGTTCTGTACCGGAAGCGATTACTTCTGACTGCCAACTGTTTGAAGTTTCGAAAGTTTCGCAATGGGCGGAAAAGACTCCAGAAATGTCACGGTGCGTTCCGGCACGCTTGAACCCTTGAGCAGCGCATTAGCCATGAGTTGTACGGCCTGCCCGACCATCGGCGGCGTGATCAAGGTGGCCGTCAGCGAGCCGGCGCGAACCCATGCTTGGCCTGTCTTTGGCAAACCGTCGACGCCTGTGAGCGGCAGGCTCAGCCATTTTTCCCGTTCTTGTGGATTGGTAATTTCCTTGAGGGCTTTTCTCGCACCCATGGCCATCGCGTCATTTTGCGCGGCGAGGGCAACGATGCTCGATTTGCTCGATCCTCCTAATTTCAGCCAAGTTGCCAAGCTGCGGTAGCCGCTCTCTTCCGTCCATTTGCCTCGCAGCACCGTTGCCCGCAGGTTTTTCGGACATATCGCTTCAAACCCCGCTTTACGGTCCCTGACCGAAGCGCTTTCCGTGGGACCGATGATGTACAAAATACCGCCGCCTTCGGGAACCAGCGCTGCCAATTGCCGCGCCTGAATTCTCCCGATCTCCATGTGATCGCTGGTCACCATAAAAATGGGGATCTTTGCTCTTCGCCGCAACTCCGCGACATATCCAGCGTCGTGATTGACGAGTCCCCACGCAACGCCCGCCTCGATCGCCGCCTTGGCTACTTGAGGCAGTCCGGTCCCGCCCGCCGGCTCGACGATAATCCCGTCCGGCCGCAAAGTAGGTTGCGCCTGGATGGCCTTGAGCACTTGCGTGCTCTGCGTGATCGTGTCGCCGTCGGCATACACAATATCGAGGTCAATTCCAAGCTCGCGCGCAGCCGTCTCACCCGAAGCCGCCTGCTGGAGTTGGTAGTCGTTGTCTTTGGTGATCAGTGAAACGAGGAATCGCAGCTTCTTCACGTGGCGGGGCTCCCAAGTTGCGCCTTGCCGTTCTCTTTCTGCTTCCGTGCATCATACGGCGAATATTCCGGTCCTGGCGGAAGAAACACCGCTTTGGTTACATCTTGGATAGCCCCGTACCAGCGAAGTACTCCAACCAAGTCGGCAGCTTTCCCAAGCCTTGCGATTGTGGTCCGCCACAATCGCACACTATCTGTTGGGTAGCCCTTTACACTCCAGAATGCTCGTGGTAATCTTTTTTTCCGTACCGCCATCTACGCGCCAGGCGGCTGGGCCTCTGACTGAGAACCTGCCACACGTTTGTCTAAGCGACCGCAAACCGGTCGACTTGTCGCTCGAAAGCCCCTCCCCACGAGGATCAATGCGCCGTCTCTTTACGCGGGTTTTGACCTCGGCCTCTGTCTTGCAGGCCACTGTCTTGCATTGGATACTCGCAGTCTGCATCGAACTATTTGAGGGTCGCGAAGCGCGATTGACGACAAAAAGAGGACATCTTGCTTAAGCTAAGAAAAGTGGAAATCGTCGGCTTTAAGTCATTTTCTGACCGCACTGTGGTCACTTTCAGCGGCTCCGGCACGACGTGCATCGTCGGGCCCAACGGCTGCGGCAAATCCAATGTAGTCGATGCCATCTCCTGGGTGCTTGGCGAACAGAGTCACAAATCCCTCCGCGCCGGACGCATGGCCGATTGCATCTTCAACGGCACGGTCAAGCGGCCGCCCCTAGGCATGGCCGAAGTAACCATCACCATGGAAGACGCCGAGTTGGCCGAAGCCGCCCGCTTCGTTCTCGAAAGTGGAATGATCGAAGCCGCTGGCGATGCCTCGTCCTTGGTCTCCCCTGCCACGAGTGGCGATGCAGCCCCTGGTGACGACTCAAACATACAGATTCTCTCGCTTGACCCCGCGACGGCCCCCGAATCGCAGCAAGAAGTAGCTGGCTCGTCAGACCCGGCGTCCCAACCCGACGAACCAGCGGCGACGACTCCTGAATTTCTCAAAGGCAAGCGCCGCAAAAAGGGCGGCGACAAGCCAGTCCTCGCCACGAAACCGGGCGAAGTGGTAGTCACGCGCCGCCTGTATCGCTCCGGCCAAAGCGAGTATCTGATCAATGGCCGCATGGCCCGCCTCCGCGATATCCAGGAAATGTTCATGGGCGTTGGCCTCGGTCCCGATTCCTACGCCATCATCGAGCAGGGCCGCATCGGCCTCATCCTCTCCACGAAACCGATGGAGCGCCGCGCCATCATTGAAGAGGCCGCAGGCGTCACGAAATTCAAGACCAAGAAGCGCCTCGCCGAAGCCAAACTGGAATCCTCAAAGCTCAATTTAGCGCGCGTGAACGATATCGTCGTCGAAGTGGAAAAACAGCTCGGCTCGCTCAAGCGCCAAGCTTCCAAAGCGCGCCGCTACGCCGAAATTCGCGACCAAATGCGAGGTATCGTCCGCCAGATGCTCGCCGGAAAAGCTCGCGAACTGGACGCGGAAGCGGACCGCATCGCCAAGCAACTGACCGAACTCACCGCCGCGGAAACGCAGCACGCTCAAACCATTCAGCAAGAGGAAGGCGAGCAGGACCGCCTCAACCAGCGCATCTACGAGCTCGACGCCGAAATTCGGCAGAATCAGAATGTACTGAATCTCACCGCTCTGGAAGTCGATCGCACCGAGAACCGCATCGCTTTCAATCAGCAGCGCGCCACGGAACTTGGCTCGCGCCGTACGCAAATCTCCGCCGAAATGGCGGAAGCTGCCGCCCAAGCGACAGAATGGCAAGCTCGCAGCACCACGCAGCGACTCGCGGTCACCTCGCTGCGCGAAGAATCCGGCGTGCTCTCCGGCCGCGTCGATGATCTTTCCGTGCGAGCGGAATCGCGCGCCACTCAGATTCAGGAATCCGAAGCCCGCATCGAAGCGCTGCGCCGTTCCGCGTCAGAAGCCGGCGATAGCCTGCTTCGTCTGCATGGCGAGCAGAAGCAAGCCGAGGAAGCTCTCGTCCATCACCTCGAGGCCCTCCGCAAACGCGAAGCGAACGAGCACGAACTCCTCGAAACTTCCATTCGCATTCGCGACGAAGCCGATCAGGCAGCCTACGATTGGGAAGCCGCAAACGGCCAGCTCAACACACTGAGCCAAAGCGCCGCGGCTCTGCAAGCCCGCATCGCGGACCTGCGTCAGCAACGCGAGACCACCACGCAGAAGGCGGACGTCTTGCGCGATTCGCTCTCCGGCGTTCGCGCGCGTCATGAAACGCTTACGCAAATTCTCAACGACCGCTCGTACACCGCCGACGCCGTGCAAAAGCTCTTTGCCGCCAATGAACGAGGAGGCGGCCAAAGCTTCCATGCCGTCGGAGTCCTCGCGGATTATGCCGAAGTCGAGGAACAGCACGAAGCCGCCATCGAGCAATATCTTCGCGACGAACTCGAATACGTTGTTGTCGAAACCTTCGACCACGCTCGCGCCGGTGTTTCCCTGCTCCGCGATGAAGTCGGCGGCCGCGCCACTTTCTTTGTCGATTCGCTCCGCAATCTGCGCCTCGCAGAATACGAACCCATCATCAACTTCCACATCGAAGACGGCGTGATCTCTCGCCTGGATAAACTAGTCGGCTTCCGCGATCCCTTGGGCGCTGCCGCCAAGCAATTTCTTCCGCGCCTCCGTTCCGCCTATTTGACGAACAGTTCCGCCGCCGCTGAGACGCTGGCACGTGACAATCCGCAGTTCGCGTTCGTCGCGCCCGACGGCACCTGTTACCAGGGCCGCATGGTCACTGGCGGCCGAGCCGATGAAGCCGGCCCGCTCGGCATGAAGCGCGAACTCCGCGCTCTCGACGCCAATGTCCTGCAGCTCGAACACGAGATGAGTGAAGCGCAAGCCGCCCTTGCGCAAGTGAACGCAGAACTCCGCGAAGCAGAGCAATCGCTCGAACAGATTACGCTCCAGCAGCGTGATGCCGAACGCAGTGTCTTCTCCGCCACGCACCGTCACGAACACATGCAAAGCGAGCTGGCCCGGCTCGGCCTCGAACTCACCGTTTGCCAGAACGAGCTGCTGCGCCTCCGCAAAGATTCCGAAGAGGCAAGAATGCGCGCCGAACGCGCGAAACATCAGCACGCCGCCGCGGCCATCAGCCGCGCCGAAGCGGAAACCGAGAGCACGCGGCTCGCCGAGCAACTCGCGCAGCTTCGTGGGTCGGTGCAAACCGAGCAGAATGACCTCGCGACTGCCCGCGCCGAATTCGCCGCCCTCAACGAACGCCTCTCCGCTGCCGAAGCCCTTGCGGCGCGTTTGCAGGAAGAGCGCGCGGAACTCGACCGGCGCGAAACCCAGCTCCTTCAGCAGGAATCCTCGATTTGGGATGAAACCGCCGCTCTCACGAAGCAAAGCGAAGAGCTCGCGCAACAACTCGAAGGCCTCCGCGGCGAAAAGCTTCGCCTCGAAGTCCGCCAGCGCCAGCTTGAGCAAGAGTGGGACGCCGGCCGCACGCGCGTCACCCAAATGGAAGATCATCTGCGCGCAGGCCGCCAGTCGCTTCAGGAACTTCGCGAACAGCGCAGCCACGCAGAAGTCGATCACGCGCGCAACGACTCAGACCGCCAGCATCTCCGCGAGACTTGCATGACGGAAGTCAACGCGCAGCCCGAAGATCTCATCGCCACAGAAGCCGCCTTCATGACCGGCGAAGAACTCGCCGTCGCGGAAACGAATTACCGCGAGATGAAACAGCGCATCGAAGCCATGGGACCTGTCAACATGATGGCTCTCGAAGAGTTCAACGAGTGCGACCAGCGCTTCACGTTCCTTACACGCGAACGCGACGACCTCCTCAAATCCATCGCCGACACGCAGCAAGCCATCGCCGAACTCGACCTCGTCTCTCGCGAAAAATTCGAACAAGCCTTCAATGCGATCAACCACAACTTCTCCGAAGCCTTCCACACCATTTTTGGCGGCGGCATGGCCGAAATGCGCCTCACCGAGATCGACAGCTCCGGCGACGCGGGCATCGACGTAGTCGCTTCGCCCCCCGGCAAGCGCATGCAAAACGTCCTCCTGCTCTCTGGAGGCGAAAAAGCCATGACCGCCCTCGCGTTGCTCATCGCCATCTTCCGCTATCAGCCGAGCCCGTTCTGCATCCTCGACGAAGTGGACGCGCCGCTCGACGAAGCCAACGTCGGCCGCTTCACACGCCTTGTCGGCGACATGAGCGGCCAAACGCAATTCATCATCGTCACCCACAACCGCAAAACCATGGAGACCGGCTCCGTTCTATACGGCGTCACGATGCAAGAGCCCGGCGTCTCCAAACTCGTCAGCGTCCGCTGGGAAGGCGACGAAGCCCCCGCTCTCAAACAAAAGGCAGCCTCAGCGGCTTAAGCACAAACCAGCGCACCACCAGATGCAGCGCGACAGCGTTTGCGCTAGAATTTCACTCCGCGGCGGAGAAATCGAGACCAGTCCATGCACTCTGCAGTTCTGCGGACCTGCGCCGCTTTTGCATTCTTTTCTTTCCCCATCATTTTTCACAAGCCTCAAAATGCGTCACAAGATCCACCCGCCGGTGAACCACCCGCTAATGAGCGTGTCTGGCTCGCCGTAGAGGAACAGTCCCGAGGCCAGCTGCGCATCGAGCCAATCGCCACCGTCAATGAATCCAATTTGCTTCCGGTTCAGACAAGTTGCCTCTCCACCGATCAAGCTCCGGAAGACTTCGCGGGAAAATACCTGCAAGCCGGCAAGAAATATGCGCTGCTCTTCGGCGGAACTCCCATCGGCGAAGGCCAGCTCGGCCAGAGTAATCGCGATTCCTCAACGGCGATCTTGACGTACATCGGAGCGGTGAAAATTCGCGGCCAGGTTCGCGCCCTCGCCACCAACGTCGAGCAAACCGACTTCCGCGTCTCGTCGCGCGAACCGGCAACATCCGAGCAGCGCGCTTCGGCCCTCGCCCTTGCTCGCGAAATCTTCAGCCAGCACGGCATCCCCGAAGCCCTTCTGCCCAAAGTCCAAGCTGAGTTCGTCACCCGCACCTATCTCGCACCTTCCCCGCAGCCCAGCCTGATCGCTTCCTTCTCTCTCGACACCGGCGACAACGAAGGCCTTGTCCACACCCTGTTTTTTGTTGCTGACCAGCCCAACGAAAGACTCGTTCCGGAACTCCTCTGGGTACACCTTTCCGAAACGGAAACTGACGAGGAACATCTCCGTCTCGTGGATCACGCCGACCTATTCGGAAACGGGCAGGACGAAGTTGTCGCCAAATTCGTCTCTCTCGAAACGCAGACTCATCGCTACCTGATTTTTCGCAGAACGAAAAACGGCGAGCATTGGGAGCAGTTTTTCAAAACGGAGCCGCTCGGCTGTTCGTCGTAAGCGTGCGCGAAAAACAATCTCTTCGCCGTACTTCTTAGCCAAAAATTTCCTCCACGCGCCGCTTTCCCTCGACGGAGCTCTGCGTTAGAATGCTCGGCACCTTCGAGGAGAAACTTTTCTGTGGCTGCAAGCCCTGTGAGTCGCGTCATCCAAGAAACGCATTTCGCCGGTCTCACTCCCGCAGCGCGTGGGAAGGTCCGCGATATCTACGATCTCGGCGATAAGCTCCTCATCGTCGCCACCGATCGCCTCTCTGCGTTCGATGTCATTCTCCCGACTCCCATTCCCGACAAGGGCCGTGTCCTCACCCAGCTTTCCCTTTTCTGGTTCGACTTACTAAAGGACGTCATACCCGACCACGTCCTCAGCTCCACCGAATTCCCAGCCGCTTTCAACGCCTTCCGCGAAGAGCTCGAAGGCCGCTCCATGGTCGTCCGCAAAACGCAGCCTCTCCCCATCGAATGCGTCGTACGCGGCTACGTTTCCGGCTCCGGCTGGAAGGATTACAAATCCACCGGAAAAATCTGCGGCATCTCGCTTCCCGCCGGTCTCCGCGAATCCGATCGCCTGCCCGAACCCATCTTCACTCCCGCTACCAAAGCCGCCACCGGCCACGACGAAAATATCTCTTTCGAGCAAGCGGCCTCTCTCGTCGGCGCAGATCTAGCCGAACGCGTCCGCGGCATCAGCATCGACATCTACCTCCGCGCCGCCGCCTACGCCGAGCCCCGCGGCGTCATCCTCGCCGACACCAAGTTCGAGTTCGGCCTTCTCAATAGCACTCTCGGCTCCCCCGATGCCGTCAACTCCGTAATGTGGATCGACGAAGCCCTCACCCCAGACTCCTCGCGCTTCTGGCCCGCCGCCCAATACCAACCAGGTGGCCCGCAACCCTCTTTCGACAAACAGTTTGTGCGCGATTACCTCGAGCGAATCCGCTGGCCCAAAACCCCTCCCGGCCCGGAGCTTCCGCCCGACGTCGTCGCTGCCACGCGTGCCAAATACCGGGAAGCCTATCGCATCCTGGCAGGGGACGAGCTCGACTAATAGCTACAGACGTAACTTCAAACGGGCCCAGAACAAACTGGAACAAATTCCGCGGAGCGTGCGATCGTGAAAGACCAACTCGAAGGGCTCGTTACCCAAATGGTGGATAGGGGCATCCTGTTCGATGAGGCCGTAGGCGAATTTGAAAAGCGTTTCATCAAGCGCGTTCTGGACCGCGCCAACGGTAACCAATCTCGCGCCGCGCAGGTCCTTGGCATTCACCGCAACACACTGAGCCGCAAGATCGACGAATACAAGCTAGCCTCAAAAAATCACCACTCCCGCTAAACGAATTCTCTGCACAACCCTTGCAGGGGCGTTCTGAGAACAACGTGCCTGAGCTTATTCTTCGAAACTCCCGATGCGAAACCAGCTACAACCAAAAGAAAAACGGCTCCCCGGCTAAGCCGGAGAGCCGCCCTAACTTATCTCGTGTCCAGCCGCGCGACTAGCTCGCCGGCTTCTTCTTCACCGTCTTCTTAGGTGCAGCCTTTTCCTTCGGAATATCATCTTCGTTCACTTTGCCTTTTTCCCAGTGCAACATGAACGCCGGGGCGGGATCGTAGGAAACCAATGTCCCTGTAAAGTGAATCGCGCTCTCCTTCTCGACGCGAGCCACATCTGGCTGCCCAACCACTTTCACGTCCATGTCCGGCGTCGTCGCGGCATTGAACTCCGCGTCGCTCGTCACCAAAGCAACCTTAAGATCGATGACGTCCCCGGGAGTGATTTCAAACACCTTGCCAGGCACGCCGGGAAACTCCAGCCCGCACGACGCCAGCCAGGTCACTTTGGCTTTGTCTCCTCCAGCCTTCAAATCCGCCGCTACGGAGGAGATGGTCATATCCTTGCGCGCGGCATCCAGGTCCGCGCTGCTAGGAAGGGTATAGCTTGCCGGACGATCCACCGTGCTGCCTGCCAATTGCAGAAGTTCAGCCAGCTCCGCATCGGTCAAGCTATCGCACGCGGCTTGCTGGTAGTTCACGATCAGCTTGCGCAGATAGTCCTTTACTTTGGTAGATTGCGCTTGCGTTGCGCCCTTCGCCGACACTGCGCGCGCAATCGACCAGAAAGCATCCATATGCTGTGGCGGCGTCAACGCCTCGTACGCCAGCCCCAACCGGTAACTCGTAACTCCATCGTCTGGATTCAGTACCAGCATGGCCTTATAGAACGGTACCGCCCCTGCGTAATCCTTGATCGCCACCGAAGCCTGCGCGGCCGTCCCATTGAAATAAATCTGAATCTGCTTCTTCTGCGTGGCAAATGCGTCGTCCGTCATGCTGTCGGGTTTCTTGACGCCATCCAGCGCTTTTAAGCCGGCGACGGCCGAATCTCTTGCCGCTTTCGCCGTTGCGGGATCCGCCTGTTGAGCCGGCGTCAAAGCGTTATACGCAAAGCAGTGCGCGTATAGCGCCTGATATTGCCCGCCTGCGTCAATCTTGTCTCCCAGACCGACGACTTTGTCCGAGTACTCGATCACCTTCTGATAATTCTTCAGTTGCCCGTAAGCCTGGACGTAGAGCGGATAAACGTAAATGAGCAATGCGGAATTGGGATACTTCGAGACGAAATCATCGAGGCACTTCAGCTGCGTGGCTGCAACCTTCTCGCTCGCGCATGCCTGATACGAGTTGTACTCCGGCATCGTATACGGCTGCTTCCCCGCCCCAGCGTCCTGCCCTCCCGCTGCCGGTGCCTGCGCCAGCGCGCTCATGCCGTTCCCAAGAATCAGACAGAGCGCCGCGACCATCGCGAGGCCTGCCACTTTGCGTGTTCCACTCATTCCCACTCTCCTCGCCCTGACTTCAACCTGGATTTTCGTTTCTGCTTTTTCTCGCACAGCCGCTGCAAATGATTGCGTTGGTTCCAAAATTGCATTGCTTCTAAAACTTGGGAATTATAGGAAAAGCCCCAGTCAATCCGCAAGCTGTCATCTCAGGAAATTTCTAAGAGCCTGTGGAAGCATTCCGTTCGCCGGGAAGCTTTTCTTCCTCTCCCCAGCGCACCTTCGAGTTTCCCAAGCGCCTCGGAATCTGACTGTACTCCTGAATGCTAAGATGAGTTTCGCATAAAAAAGGTGGCAAGCGAGAGGAAGAATTCCAATGGCTCAAAAAGTATCTATAAATTCATCATTGGCCCCAACCGCTCCGCTTCTCGGAACCGTCGCCCTCATCACCGGCGGCACTCGCGGGATAGGCCGCGCCATCGCTCTTCGCCTCTCCAAACTCGGCGCGAGCGTGGCCATCTGCGGCCGCGATACGCAAGCCCTTGCCGCCACCGACGCCGAGCTGAAGAAATCAGGTTCGCCAGTCCATTCGCAGATCGCAGACGTCTCGCTCTCCGCCGACGTATCCGCTCTCGTCGACAAAACGCAAGCCGCGCTAGGTCCGATCTCTATCCTCGTTAACAACGCTGGCATCGGCCTTTTCGGCCCCGCCCACGAAAAAACCGAATCCGACTGGGACCGCGTCCTGAACACAAATCTCAAGAGCGTCTTCCTCGTCTCCCGCGCGGTAGCCCCTGCCATGATCCAGCGCCGCGCCGGCGACATCATCAACATCAGCTCTCTCGCTGGCCGCAACGCCTTCGCTGGCGGCGGCATCTATTGCGCCTCGAAGTGGGGCCTCCAGGGCCTTTCCGCCTGCATGGCCGAAGACCTCCGCGAACACGGCGTTCGTGTCAGCGTCATTTGTCCCGGCAGCGTAGCCACAGGCTTTTCCTCTGGCTCCACCCGCAGCCCAAAAGATCCCGCCAAGGTTCTCTCTCCGGAAGACGTAGCCCACGCAGTAGAAATGATCGTCACCCAAAGCCCACAAAGCTTCCTAAGCGAAATCCACCTCCGCCCTCTCCGCAAACCCTAAAACGGAGAACCCATGAGCTTCGATCTCTATTTTCAACCCATCGTCCACGGCGAGCCCTTGAAGATCTCAAGGACTGAACTCCGATCTCTTTTCCCGGTCATCGAGAAAGAGTCGGAACCTGACTATTGGACGATTCGGTACGATCCTCTAAACACCTGCCACATTGGCGTGACGACCTCGACTTCGGATAGCGATCTGCTCTCGTCCTTTTATGTCGAAAGACCATGTGGAGACCTGCGCCTCTGGGAAGCGTTTTTTCGCGTCCTCAGCTGGGGCCCGATCGTGCTGTACTTTCCAGGAGGGCCGCCAATCGTGGCGAGTGCCGAAATCGAAGCCGCACTGCCCAAGGAAGTGATCGGCTCGTTGGGCAAGCCACGGTTTATACATTCGGCCACTGATATTCTCAAAATCGTGTGTGAGTCTTGAAAGCCGCAGCTTGTGCTGCCCCTCCCGATCCGCAACTCGCGATCAGCTGCTGCCACTCCCTTATTTCCTCTTGACATTAGTCGTCATAACGACTATCGTAGCCCCATGAGTCGCCGCCCCACTCCGCATCCCACTCTCCCCATCGAAGCCCGCATCTTCATCTCTCTCCAAAAAACTGCCGACTACCTCGGCCTGGAAGGCGAGCAGCTCCTCAAACCTCATGGCCTCACCGGCACCCAATACAACGTCCTTCGCATTCTCCGCGGCGCCGAACCCACCGGCCTCGCTTGCAGCGGCATCGGCGAACGCATGATCTCTCACGACCCGGACATGACCCGTCTCCTCGACCGTATGGAAAAGCGCGGCCTCATCTCTCGCGCGCGCCAGACCGATGACCGCCGCGTCATCAAAACCCGCATCACTCCGGCGGGTCTCACACTTTTAAAAAGTCTCGATCAGCCTGTTCGCGAGCTTCACAAGCGCCAGTTTCGCCACATTCCAGCCACGCGCTTAAAGACTCTCGCCGAGCTGTTGGAGGAAGTCCGCGCTCGCGGACCGCAGCAAACGTAGCAAAATTAAAATCTGCTTAAACGCAGCACTCAGTTAAGGAGGCAACACTCATGGGCCAAGTTCTCTCTCGCATCGCAGTCACCGCCGGACTGGCAGCCGCTCTTGCCCTGCCCGCCGCCGCGGCCACTTCCACCTGGAACATCGACCCCGCGCACTCGTCAGCGCAATTCGCCGTCAAGCATCTAATGATCTCGACGGTTCGCGGCGCCTTTACCAGCGTGAAAGGCTCCATCCAGCTCGACGACAAAGACATCACCAAGTCCTCCGTCGAAGTCACCATCGACGTAAATTCCGTGGACACCCGCCAGCCCGATCGCGACAAGGATCTCAAGAGCGACCATTTCTTCGATGCCGAGCACTTCTCCACTATCACTTTCAAATCCAAGAAGGTTGAGCAAGTGTCTCCCGGTAAGCTCAAAGTCACCGGTGACCTCACCATTCGCGGAACCACCAAAGAAGTCGTCCTGGATGTCGATGGTCCCACTGCTCCCGTCAAGGATCCCTGGGGCAATCAGCGCATCGGCGTTAGCGCCAGTTCCAAAGTCACTCGGCAGGACTTTGGCATCACCTACGGCCCAGGCATGATCGGCGATGAAATTTCCATCACTATCGACGCCGAAATGACTGCCGCGAAAAAGTAATTCGGCTTCGGCCAGATTCGACCTGTAATAAAAAAACACCGCAGCATCGATGGCTCTGCCGGCTGAAGACCCCCGCGTCCGCCGGAGCGAAGAAGCGATTCCCTTCGCTCCGGCGGATTACGCATCTCCATCGCGCGAACAAAGCGCCAGATTGGCACGCACCGTTCACGCGCTTTCGTTCATCTAATCCCTGAAGCAAACCAAAGGAAGAAGCTCATGCATAAGCCAGCGACAACAGATTTTCCCGTTCACGATCTCATCCGACATCGCTGGAGTCCGCGCGCCTTTGCCGACAAGCCAGTCGAGCCCGCAGTCCTCGCGAGTCTTTTCGAAGCCGCGCGCTGGGCTCCCTCCAGCAGCAACGAGCAACCTTGGGCTTATCTCGTCGCCACAAAAGATAATCCAGAAGACTTCGCGAAAACCCTCAGTGTCCTAGTGGAGTTCAACGCCGCCTGGGCCAAAAACGCACCGGTGCTCGCTCTCGCCGTATCGCATCTCAAATTCCAGAGCAATGGCAATCCGAATCGCAACGCTTTCTACGATACCGGTGCCGCCACCGTTTTATTCAGCATCGAAGCCCTGGCTCGGGGCCTTTACGTTCACCAAATGGGTGGGTTTGACGCGGCCAAAGCAAAACAAGTCTTCGAAATCCCAGACGATTGGGAAGCCATCGCCGCTTTCGCCATCGGCTATCCCGGAGAGACGCATTCTCTCTCCCAGAAATTGCAGGATCGCGAAGTTGCTCCACGCACACGCAAACCTTTATCCGAATGTGTCATGTCGGGCCGCTGGGGGCATACTTCTCCTATTGTCGCTC
>Ga0210405_10002527_pt1 | contig 18890 bp, 18 predicted proteins | sample IncBWH11MmetaG_FD_155492 | JGI IMG/M metagenome (GOLD analysis project Ga0210405, IMG submission 155492) | Forest soil microbial communities from Barre Woods Harvard Forest LTER site, Petersham, Massachusetts, United States - Inc-BW-H-11-M | ecosystem: Environmental > Terrestrial > Soil >... | reverse complement strand
CGCGGGCCGCGGGGCCTGGCGCGGCGGTGGCACTGGAGAGGTGCCGATGACGCGGATTTCGGGAAGGGTGGCGGCGCTTCCGGCCGAGCTTGGATTGTCCTGGGCGGCGGCAAGACCGGGGACCATCAGCGCGGCAATGGCCACGCCGCTGAATAACGCCTGACGATGCGCTCCGGCCGCCGACCCTCCTGGGCACCGGCCACCGCCAAAACCCCAGACGCTACGCATTTCCCCCGCCAACCCCCGCCAAGCACGGCGGATTGTGGCATGAGCCCGGCCTCGGCGTTAGGGAAGCTTTTCCAAATCCGGCCGGGAAGTTTTGGCAATCGGCGCCGCCTGCAGCAGCTGCACGGCCGTGCGGATCAGCTCCGGCAGGTTGCGGGCCTTGAGTTTCTGCTTGAGCTGGGAGCTGACGTTGACCACGGTCTTGTAGCTGACGTTGATCTCCTCGGCGATGCGGCCATAGGGCTTGCCTTCGGCCAGCAACGACAGGATTTGCAGCTCCCGCGGTGTCAGCTCGGCAAGCGGGTTCTGCCGCGCAGAGGTGTGCGCCAGCGCGACCTGCATGGCGAGGTCGCCGCTCAGATAGGGCGTCCCGGCCTGGACCTTGGCGAACGCCTTGAGCAGGTCCTCCGACGAGGTGTCTTTGAGCACGTAGCCGGTGGCGCCGGCCTCGAGCGCACGCGAAACGATGATCGGGTCGCTGTGCATGCTCAGCACCATGATGCGCGCCTGGGGATCGTGCGAACGGATGCGTCGGATCAGCGGCAGGCCGCCGAGCCCGCTGCCCTGCATCGCCAGATCGACGATCACGACCTCCGGGCGGTGGCGGCGGTAGAGCCGGTAGCCTGAGACGGCATCGCGGGCCTCGAGCACGGCAGCGACGCCGGCGTCCTGGAGCATGCGCCGGCAACCCTGGAGCACGATCGGGTGGTCGTCGATGATGAGGACGCTGCTCATGCCTGGGCACCGTCGCCGGCATCCGCCACGAGCGAGGGTGCGCTTCGGTGCTCGAGCAGGGGAACGGCGACACGCACACAGGTGCCCCCGCCGGACGCGCTCTCGATCGTGAAACGGCCGCCCAGACCCTCGACCCGCTCCTGCATGCCGCGAATGCCGAAACCGGGCGGTGCGCCGGGGGCCACCCCGCGGCCGTCATCGCGCACGCTGAGTTCGAGCTGCGCCTCGTCTTCGGCTTGCCCGAGTTGGACGGTCACTTTTTTCGCCTGCGCGTGCCGAATGGCGTTGGTCAGACTTTCCTGTACGCAGCGGAAGACGGTGAGGTCGATCGAATCGCCGTAGCTGCGGCGCACATTTTCGGCGGCGAGGGTGAATGTCATCTGTGGGTGCTGACGTGAACGCTCGCGCACGAGCTGGTCGACAAGCTCCCGGAGCGGGACATGGCCGAGTGCCATCGGCCGCAGGCGGTCGAGCATGGTGCGGTTGATGGCCTGCAAATGCTCGATGATCGCGAGCATGTCGTGCAAGCGCTCCGATACGCTCTGCTTCGCCTTGTCCGGGAGTTCGCCGGCGGCGCTTGCAATCGAGGAGGCATTGGCCTTCAGGCCGAACAGGCAAGGGCCGACCTCGTCATGGAGTTCGAGCGCGGTGCGCCGCCTTTCATCGTCCTGCGCCGTGATCAGCCGGCGATTGAGCCGCAGGTTTTCCGCGCGCACCGTCTCCAGCGCAAGCGCGAGGGCGTTGAAGTGTTCGGCGATGGCCGCCAGCTCGCGCGCCGGAGGGCGTGGCAGTCGCACGCTGTAGGTTTGCTGCTCGAGCTCGGAGAGGCCGCTCGCCAGCACGGTGAGCGGGCCGAGCACGCGGCCGAACAGGACATAGAGCACGCCGATCATCGCGACATTAAGCAGCAGGGCCCCGGCGCCGATCGCGACGGCGTTTTCCCAGGTCTCGGCGATTTCGTCAGCCGGCTCGCCGGTAATCTCCACTTGGCCTACGCGGTGGCCGTCGGCGGCGACCGGCACGACATGCGTCTCGAGCGGCGGCGCGACCAGGGCAGCGAACCAGGCCGGCGCCGGTGCGCGTTCGTCAGACCTGCGGCCGTCCGCGCTGCCGCGGCCGACGGCCGCCACGGCGCTCGGCGCCGCGGCAATGGGAATGCCCGCTGCGTCCTTGACCGCGATCCGCACATGACGCAGCGAGCGCAACTGCGCCGGCAGCGCCGCCAGGAACTGCTCGGCGGGGAGCTGCTGGTGTACGAGATTGACGGCATCGCCGACGAGCAACTCGGCGAGGCGGATCGATGCAGCCATCTCGATGCGGGTCTGCGTGCGGGCGCGCCAGATCGTAACACTCCCGGCGACGAGCGCGGCTGCAAGGTCGATCAGAACAAATACCAGCAGCAGCTGGGTGCGAACCGAGCGCCCATACCACAACGCATGCAGGAACCGCCGCCGCTGGCGCGGCGACGATTGCGGCATCGCGAACGCGCTGGAAACTGAATGCGCGCTGATGATCGTCCTCCCGGACTGCCCGAAGCCCGTGTCAATCTAGCGGAACATGCGCGCCGCTGTCACTTGTGGGCCGGATTCCGTAGGCAAATCGCCCAAATCGAGCGGATTTTGACGGACAATTTCGGTTGCGATATTCACCATTGCACCGACGATACCATTCTTGCCGAGGCATCACGTTGCAAGCCAATCATACCACCGGCATGACCATCCGCCTCCATCGCGGCGATCTGCCGGACCTTGCACGCTATGCCAGCGGCGCGGTCGCGATCGACACCGAAACCATGGGGCTCAATCTCGGCCGCGACCGGCTATGCCTGGTCCAGCTGTCACCCGGCGATGGATCCGCGGACGTGGTGCAGATCCCGGCGAACGCTGGCGGCGCGCCCAATTTGCGGCGACTCCTTGCCGACGAGAACCTGCTCAAGATTTTTCACTTCGCGCGCTTCGACCTTGCCGTGCTCTACGAGGCTTTCGGGGTGATGCCGCAGCCGGTCTACTGCACCAAGATCGCGTCGCGGCTCGCGCGCACCTACACCGACAAGCACGGCCTCAAGGACCTCGTGCGCGAGGTGCTCGGTCATGAGCTTTCCAAGCAGCAACAATCATCCGATTGGGGAGCGGCGGACTTGACTGACGCGCAGATTTCCTATGCCGCGGCCGACGTGATCTATCTGCATGCGCTCAAGGAGCGGCTCGACGCCATGCTGGCCCGCGAAGATCGTGGAGCGCTGGCCGCGGCGTGCTTCCGGTTCCTGCCCGATCGGGTGCGGCTTGATATCGCCGGCTTTGCCGGCGAGGACGTGTTCGCCCATTCCTAGCGGCGGCGCCCAGGCGTTCCCCAGCGCGGCCCCGCCGGAGCCATATTCGCAGGCGACAAACAGCCGCCCGAACCGCTAAAATCGGGGGGCCCGCGGCCCGAATCAGGGCGCGGTCCGAGGGACAAAGGCTTGAGCACCGTCTATCCCGCCGGCGTCGCGAGCGCGGCTGCGTTTTCGGCGAGTTCTCGGGGCGACATCGGACGGACCTATCGGGTGGCGCTGCGGCACAGCCGCTACGTGCGCTGGCTCCGCCTCAGCGTGCCCGCCGGCATCGCCGCCGTGCTGTTCATGGTCGTCGCGGCCAACTACATGCCGCCGATCGGGGGGTTTCGCCTGCCGGGGGAACTCGGCAAGCTCGTGATCAAGGGCACCAAGATTACCATGCAGCAGCCGCGGCTCACTGGTTTCACCAACGATTCCCGCTCCTACGAATTCACCGCCAATGCCGCCGCGCAAGACATCACCAAGCCCGATCTGGTGGAACTGAACAAGCCGCATGCCAAGGTCCAAATGCAGGACAAGAGCATGGTCACGATGTCGGCCGTATCCGGCATCTACAACATGAAGACGGAAATGCTGACGCTGAGCGAGGATATCAATCTCGTTTCCTCGACCGGCTATGAAGGCCGTTTGAGCGAGGCCGTGATCGACGTGCGCAAAGGCAGCGTGGTTTCCGAGAAGCCGGTCTGGGTGAAGCTGCTCAACGGGTTCCTCAATGCGCGACGGCTGGAGGTCGTCGAAAACGGCGCCGTGGTCCGTTTCGGCGGCGTCGCGATGACGATCCTGCCCGACAAGAACCCGACAAAGGCCGAGGAACCATGATGTCTCGGTTTTGGCTTCTCGCCGCGATCGTGGCCTTGGCCGTGCCGGGAGCGGCCGCGGCGGAGAGCCCGGTTCAGGGCTCAGCGGCGCAGAGCCCGGTTCAGGGCGCGCCAGCGCCGAGCCCGCTTCAAGGCGCGCTTCAGAGCCAGAACAAGGATCAGCCGATCCACATCGAAGCGGCGACGCTCGAGGTGCACGACAAGGCCAAGACGGCGACCTTCTCCGGCAACGTCCAGGTGGTTCAGGGCGACACCACGATGCGTTGCCGAAGCCTGGTCGTGTTCTACGGGGCTGAGGAAGGCGCGGGCACCGCCAAGCCGGCGGCTGCGCGTCCCGTTGCAGAGGGCCCGGCCACACCCGGGATGCCCCAGGGAGCGCAAAGCATCCGCAGGATCGAAGCGCGCGGCGGGGTCACCGTGGTCACCAAGGATCAAAATGCGAGCGGTGAACTCGGTGTCTACGATCTGAAGACGAAAACGATCACGCTGACCGGCAACGTCGTCGTCAGCCAGGGCAAGAACGTCCTCCATGGCGAGCGGGTCGTCGTCGACACCGCGACCGGGAACGCGCGGGTCGAATCCGGCGCGACGGCTCACGACCGTGTGCGGGCGCTCATTCAGCCCGGCAAGGGCGCCAACGGCACCCCGACCAATGTCATGTCGTTTGGGCAAGGGCACCCGAATTGAGGGCGCCGCTGCCGGCATCAGGGCGGGAAATCGGCTAGAGTACCCCGCGAAGGAACCCTGCGCGATTCGCAGCCGAAAGTCCCGATACTGGCGTGCCCGACATCCTCTCATATTTTCGCCGGCGCCCGACCCCGGCACCAGCCCCGGGGCATCGCAAACCGACCGCGGGGGATGGAGCCATCGACCTCGCGAGCATGGGCGGCACCATAAACGGCACCTATGTCGACATCGCGAGCGCGCCGGCGCGGGACGACAAGGCCCGCAACAAGACCGTGGCGCGGCCGCCGCGCCCGCCGCCCCAGCCCTCCCAGCTGCCGCCGCAGAATGAACCGCGCCCGCAGCCGCCGCGTCAGCCGCCCCCGCCGCCCCCGCAAAATGAGCGCCCGCAGCCCCAATATGAGGCCCGTGCGCCGGCGCGGACAACGCCGCGCGCGGAGGGGAACGGCGCTGCGCCGGCGAGCCGCGGGGGCTTTCTCTCCGTCCACGGCGTGGAGAAGAGCTTCGTCGGGCGTAAGGTCGTCAAGGGCGTGAGCCTCTACGTGCGCAAGGGCGAGGCCGTGGGCCTGCTCGGCCCCAACGGGGCCGGCAAGACCACGGTCTTCTACATGATGACCGGGCTCATCAGGGCCGACAAAGGGCGCATCCAGCTCGACGGCTACGACGTGACCGGCCTGCCGATGTATCAGCGCGCCCGCCTCGGCATCGGCTACCTGCCGCAAGAAGCTTCGATCTTCCGCGGCCTCAATGTCGAGGAGAACATTCGCGCGGTGCTCGAAGTGGTCGAGCCGAGCGCCAAGCGGCGCGAGCGTGACCTCAATGCGTTGCTCGAGGAATTCAACATTGCGCGGCTGCGCAAGACGCCGGCGATCGCGCTCTCCGGGGGCGAGCGCCGCCGCGTCGAGATTGCTCGCTCGCTGGCCACGCGGCCGAACTACATGCTGCTCGACGAACCGTTTGCCGGGATCGACCCGATCGCCGTTGGCGACATCCAATCGCTGGTGCGCCATCTGACCAATCGCGGCATCGGCGTGCTCATCACCGACCACAATGTCCGCGAAACGCTCGGCCTGACCGACCGCGCCTACATCATCTACTCCGGCGACGTCCTGATGGAGGGACGGGCCGACGAGATCGTCAACAATCCCGATGTGCGCCGGCTCTACCTTGGCGAGGAATTCCGGCTTTAACCCTGCGCCTCCTATTTCCCGCGAACGGCAGGGAAGGGGGAGACAGCGCCGCCGGATTGCGGTAGAGCAATACAAGCAAGAAACGGACCAATTCAGTCTAGCTTTCGATGGCACTCACCCAAAGACTCCAGATCCGGCAGAGCCAGGCGCTGGTGATGACGCCGCAGCTGATGCAGGCGATCAAGCTGCTGCAGCTCTCCAATCTCGATCTGGTCGCCTATGTCGAGGCCGAACTCGAGCGCAATCCGCTGCTCGACCGGAGTGCGGAAGACGAACGGCCGGCGGACAAGCCGGGCGACGCCACGGCAGCGCCGGACGAGCCGTCCGCACGCGGCGAAGCGTGGAACGAAGGTGAAGGTCCGTCCAACGGCCACGCCATCGATGAGCGCCTCGATATCTCCGCCGACGACGTCTTCCCCGACGACGCGGCGCCAAGCCGCCCGCGGACCTCAGAGCTTCCGGCCGGATATTCCGAATGGGCGGCAGTCGGCACCGGCGGCCGCGATGACGGCGATTACAACCTCGAAGCGTTCGTCTCCGCCGAGACCACGCTGGCGGACTGGTTGCGCGAGCAGCTTACGCTTGCCGTGGCCGACCCGGCGCGGCGGATGATCGGCTTTTATCTCATCGATCTCGTCGACGAGGCCGGCTATCTTGGCGGCGATCTTGCGGCGGTTGCGGAAAAGCTCGGCACCACCATCACCGAGGTCGAGACGGTGCTCGGCATTGTGCAGGGCTTCGATCCGCCGGGCATTGCCGCGCGCGACCTCGCCGAATGCCTGGCGTTGCAGCTCAAGGAGCGCGACCGCTTCGATCCGGCGATGGAAGCCTTGATCACGCGCCTCGATCTCCTGGCCAGGCGCGATTTCGCGGTCCTCAAGAAAATCTGCGGCGTCGGCGATGAGGATCTCGCCGACATGATCGCGGAAATCCGCCGTCTCAATCCGAAGCCCGGTCTCGCCTTCGGCTCGGCAGTCGTGCAGCCGATCGTGCCGGATGTCTTCGTGCGGCCGGGCCCGGACGGCGGCTGGATCGTCGAACTCAATTCCGACACGTTGCCGAAGGTGCTGGTCAATCAGAGCTACTATGCCGAGGTCTCGGCCACGACGCGGCGCGACGCTGAAAAGTCGTACCTTGTCGATTGCCTGCAGAACGCCACCTGGCTGGTGCGCGCGCTCGATCAGCGCGCCCGCACCATTCTCAAGGTCGCCAACGAAATCGTGCGCCAGCAGGACGGGTTCTTTGCCCGCGGCGTTCAGCATCTGCGTCCGCTCAATCTCAAGACCGTGGCTGAAGCCATCGGCATGCACGAATCGACGGTCTCGCGCGTAACCGCCAACAAATACATGGCGACCAGCCGCGGCATCTTCGAGCTCAAATATTTCTTCACCTCGGCGATCGCCGCCGCCCATGGCGGTGAAGCCCACTCCGCCGAGGCGGTGCGCCACCGCATCAAGCAGCTGATCGACGCCGAGAGCGCCGCCGAGGTGCTGTCCGACGACACCATTGTCGACAAGCTGCGCGCGGCCGGCATCGAGATCGCGCGGCGGACCGTAGCGAAATATCGCGAGGCGATGCGCATTCCTTCCTCGGTGCAGCGGCGGCGGGAGAAACAGGCGGCGGCGGTCACCTGATGCATCAGCGCCGGGCGCAAAGGGCTTCGTTGACTCCGCGTCGGCCCATGCCTAGCTCGGAGGCACGGGTGCAAAACGTAAGCGGAGACCGATAAGCGGAGACCGACATGCCGTTTCGCGTTTCAGGTAAGAACATCGACGTCGGCGAAGCGTTGCGGGGGCGCATCAACGACCGAATCACCGAAGCGATGGGCAAGTATTTCGACGGCGGCTATTCGGGTCACGTCACCGTGGCGCGCGAGGGCTTCGGCTTTCGCACCGAATGCGCCATCCATCTTGATTCGAAGATCACGCTGCACGCCGAAGGCCAGGCGGCCGATGCCTATGCCAGCGCCGATCAGGCGGCGTTGCGGGTGGAGCGGCGGCTGCGCCGCTATCATCGCCGGCTCAAGGAGCATCGTTCCGAGCGTCTCGACGGCCGCGCCGCGCTCGAGGCGGCGAGCTACATCATCGCTGCTCCGGAGCAGGACAGCGAAGCGGACCTCGACGGGTTCACGCCGGTGATCATCGCGGAATCGACCACCATGCTGAAGCAATTGTCGGTCAGCGATGCGGTGATGGAACTCGACATGACCGGCGCGCCTGTTCTCGTCTTCCGCCACGCCGCGCACGGCGGCATCAATATCGTCTATCGGCGCGCCGATGGGCATTTCGGTTGGATCGATCCGCCCGCGCCGGCAGCGCCGGATGCCCATTGACGGCGCTATGCACCCTCCCTATGGTCCGCCGCCTTTAGCGACCGGCCGCGGCGGCTCCGCTTCCCAGGTTCCATCGATGCCACTCACCGATCTCGTCGCGCCGAACGCGATCATCCCGGCGCTCAAGGTCAACAACAAGAAGCAGGCGCTGCAGGAGCTCGCCGCGCGCGCGGCTGTGCTCAGCGGTCAGAACGAGCGTGCGATCTTCGACATCCTGATGCAGCGCGAGAAGCTTGGGTCCACCGCGGTCGGCAACGGCATCGCCATCCCGCACGGCAAGATGCCCAACCTCACGCGGCTGTTCGGTTTGTTCGCGCGGCTCGACCGGCCGGTCGATTTCGAAGCGCTCGACGGCCTGCCGGTCGATCTCATCTTTCTGCTGCTAGCGCCGGAAGGCGCCGGCGCCGATCATCTGAAGGCTCTGGCGCGCGTGGCGCGCCTGCTGCGCGACTCGGCCATCGCCCGCAAGCTGCGCGCATCGCATGACGCGGAAGCGCTCTACGCCGTGTTGGCGATGCCGTCAGCGTCCGCCGCCTAGCAGCTGTCAGGTATCAGGTGGGATCAGCATCGCGCATCATAGATGCGCGACACCCTCGGGTCGGCTCAGCGATAGTCGCTACGAGTGCGGGACCGGTTTGGCGATTTGTACGGGGCGTCATTGCGAGGAGCGCAGCGACGAAGCAACCCATAGTTCAGGTCCAATGCGCGAAAGATTGGATCGCTTCGCGGGCTTGTCATCGGGTCCGGCCACTTTGGGCCGGACCCGATGGCTCGCAATGACGAATCTCCGATCAGTGCACGCTCACCGTCTCGAGCTGTTGGCTCATGGCGTTGGCGACGGCAGCCTCACGGCTGTCGGTCAGCATGATCGGCGTGCCGTCGGCCGCGTGCAGGGCGAACAGCTTCAGCCCCGGCTGAATCTCCGGCACTTGCGGGAACAGCGTGTGAACGTCCTCCGAACGGATCGTCTTCACGTAGGCGATCTGCCCGTCGCCGAGATGGGCAAGCGCTTCCGGGGACATTTCACCTTGTTTCATTTCGGTACGGTTCAAGTCCGATGACATGACACTCCGACTCCTTTTCCGGTAACGCGGTGGAGTCCTATTCGGTTGCGTCGCTTTCCTTGATCGCTATCGAGCGGACGATCCGCTCGGGTTGCGGCCGCACCAGATCGATCGACAGCAGCCCGTTCTTCAGGTCGGCAGTGAGAACTTCCATTCCTTCGGCGAGCACGAAGCTGCGCTGGAATTGGCGGGCGGCGATGCCGCGGTGCAGGTATTGCCGGCTCTTGTCGTCCTGTTGGCGGCCGCGAATGACGAGTTGGTTCTCCTCCAGGGTCACGTCGAGCTGATCGCGGGTAAAGCCCGCTACCGCGAGCGTGATGCGAAGCCGTTCTGGATTGTCGACCTCGCGCGCGATGCGTTCGATATTGTAGGGAGGATAGCCGTCCGCGGCCTTGGCGACACGATCGAGAACACGCTCGATCTCATCGAAGCCGAGCAGGAAGGGACTCGAAAGCGACGAACCCCTGGACATCTTTCAAAGCCCTTTGCAGCGACTTTGCGGGGCCCGCATGGCACCCCATGGCCGGACGGAATTCGTCCGTCCAGCACCGACTATATGGCCTCAGCGGATGTAGGCCGCAAGGCGGGCGGCGGGCAGCGGAATCGCGCCGCCGGTCACGGCCATTTCAGCGGGCCAGGGAGCGCGCGCTCGGCCTCCGCCGAAAGCTGCGCCTCATGCCGGCCCACGAAGATCGTGCCGACGATGATCAGGATCAGCACGACGATGCCGACGACAATGACCATCGGGCCGGCCAGGCGTTCGACTTGGCGCCCCAGCATGTAGGCGGCAAAGCCGAAGAAAGCTGCCCAGACGAGCGCTCCGGCGGTACTGGTGAGCAGAAACTGCCGCCACGGCATGCGGTTGGCTCCGGCCAGAATGCCGGCGATGCTGCGCAGCACCGGGACGAAGCGGGAAACGAAGATGATCTTGCCGCCGTGGCGGAGGAACAGGTATTCGCCGAGCTTGATCCGGCTTTCGGTGATCCGCACATAGGCGCCGTAGCGCAGCAGCAGCCAATAGCCGAATTCGCGGCCGATCACGTAGCCGATCATTTGCCCGACCAGTCCCGCTCCCGCTGCCGTCAGAACGACGTCGATGATGTAGAGATGGGGATGACTGGTGCCGGCATAGATCGAGGCCACGATCAGCACGGTCTCCCCGGGCATGGGAAGCCCGAGGCTCTCCAGCAGGATGACGCCGGCGACCACAACGAGCCCGTAGGTTTCAACGAGGTGTTCGACGAAGGCCATGAAGGTTGCGGAAGAGTCACACGACTGGAGATGGACAGCGCCCGAGATCGGCAGACTTCTATAGAGGATTTTCCATTCTGGCGACACAACGCGCGACCCCGCGGTGGCGTTCGCCGCAATTAACGGTTAAAGCGTGAAGGGCGGTAGGCACGGGGCGCCGGAAACGATGCAGCGGATCGGCGTTCGCCGGCGGTCAGTCGGCCTGCTCTTCGGCGCGATGTTCGTCCTTGATGCCTGCGCGCCGACGCATCGTTCGGCGGACGAAAGCGAGATCAATGTGTATCCGGCCAACTACAAGGCCGAGATTCTTGCCGGCATGCACGCCTATCTCAACGACCCGACCGGAATCCGTGAGCCCGGCGTCTCCGAACCCATGGTCAGGTCGGTCGGAAGCGATAATCGCTACCTGGTGTGCGTGCGCTTCAACGGTAAACGGCGCGGCAACGAGTACGCGGGGGTGCGCGAGATCGGCGCCGTTTTCGTCGCCGGCCGCTTCGATCGCTTCGTCGAGGTGCGCGAGCAATGCGCGGGCGCGGCCTACGCGTCATTCCCGGAGCTCGGAAAGCTCGCGCGGTAGTAGTGGGTGGCGGCGCGTAGACCGCCGTGCAACGGCGCCGTCGAAGGCGAGAGGCCGGCATGAACCGGAGCGTCGAGGCGCGGCCAATCAGTAGCGGTATTTCTCGATTTCCAGGAGCGGAAACGCGCTGAGCGCGTGCGGCGGATTTGTCGGCGCCGCCGCCCGCAGGCAGGAAGCATCGAGCTTGCCGAAACTCGTGACGCCGACGAGGCCGAGCGATCGTCGGACCTCGTCCTCGAGAAGTTCGAGCATGCGCACGATGCCCGGCTGTCCGGCGGCCGCAAGCGCGTAGCACTGCATGCGGCCGAGGCCGACGAGATGCGCCCCCGCCGCGATCGCCTTGATGATGTCGGTGCCGCGGCAGAAGCCGCCGTCGACAATGATGGCGGCGCGGCCGGCGACGGCGTCGACGATTTCCGGCAACACCTCCATCGCGCCGCGGCCGTGATCGAGCTGCCGGCCGCCGTGATTGGAGACGTAGATGAACTCGACGCCGTGATCGAGCGCGATTTTCGCGTCCTCTGCGGTGGCGATCCCCTTGAGCGCCAGCGGAATGGCGAAGCGCCGCTTGATGCGCTCGACCGTGCGCCAATCGAGCGCGGCCTGAAACTCGTTGCCCGAGGCGCGTATTCTCCCGGTGGTCATGTGGCGCTTGGCGATGTCGCGCTCGCGGCGGCTGTAGATGGCGGTGTCGACGGTGAGGCAGAACATGGCGTAGCCCTGCGCCATCGCGCGCTCGACATGCGCGTCGACCCAGGCCTGATCGCCGCGGACATAGAGCTGAAACATGCGCAGCGCCGCCGGCGCCGCCTGCGCTACCGCTTCGAGGCCGGGCTCGCAGACCGAGCTCAGCATATGCGCGACGCCGAATTCATGCGCCGCCTGCACGACTGTTGCGCCGCCGCCCGGATCAAACGTCTCCAGGGTGCCGACCGGACAGAGCACGATCGGCAGCCGCAGCCTGCGGCCGAGAAATTCGACCGAGGCATCGATCTTGCCCACGTCGCGCAGCACGCGTGGACGCAGCGCGATCGAATCGAGCGCCAGGCGGTTGCGCAGCATCGTCGTCTCGGTTTCCGTCCCGCCGACGATGTAGTCCCAATTATTCTGGCTCAGGTTGGCGCGCGCCTTGGCGACGAGCTCGTGCAGATTCAAGAATTCGCCGGCCATGGCTTGGCGCAACGCGGCGGTTTCGTTGGAACTCTGGTTGGTCATGTCGAGAGAAGGCGGTTGTCGCGGCTGGCTTGGGCTTGGGTGGCTGTCCGGACGAACCGCGAACGATTGCGCCAAATCAACATGAGAGGCAAGAGGTGCCCAGGCACGCGTAGAGCGTCTTCCGAGCTGCACGCCGGACGATGACCACGGCGGGCGATGCGCCAAGGGTACCCCGAGGCCCTTTGCAGTCACCCAACCAACGCGTACTCAAGTCTGCCGCCGGCAGCAACGCCGCTGGTGAGGTCTGAATAACTGGCAATGGGCTGGGGATGGCCGATGAGATAGCCCTGAATCTCCCGGCAGCCTTCATTCATCAAGAATTTCCGCTCGCTCTCGGTCTCGACTCCTTCCGCGATGACCGGCATGTGGAGTGCGTTGCTCAGACCGATCACTGCGCGCACGATTGCGGCAGATTGCTGATTTGAATCGACGCCCGAGACAAATGTGCGATCGATCTTGATCTTGTCGAACGGAAAGGATTGCAGCGACGATAGCGAGGAATAGCCGGTGCCGAAATCATCCATGGTGATCTTGACGCCAAGCGTTTTCAGCCTGCGCAGGATCGACAGGGCGCGTGACGAGTCGTTGATGACGACTCCCTCGGTGATCTCCAACTCCAGCCTTTCCGCTGCCAAACCGGATTCGAGGAGTACCGAATGAACGAGGTTCGGCAAGTCCTCCCCGTATCGGAATTGCACGGGAGAAAGATTGACGCTGATTTGCAATGGCTTTTTCCATGACGCGGCTTCGCGGCAAGCCTGGCGTAGCGTCCATTCGCCGATCTCGACGATAAGGCCATTCTGTTCGGCCAGGGTTATGAACGTGCTTGGCGGTACTAAGCCATTTTTGCGATGTTGCCAGCGCACGAGGGCTTCGAAGCCGAAGACATCTCCTTCGATCGTGGCCTGAGGCTGATAGTACAGGCCCAGTTCGTTGTGGGGAATCGCCGAGCGCAGATCGTGCTGCAGGGAGTACCGCTCTCTGAGGCGGCGATCCATCTCGGGGTGGAAAAAACACACCATATGCCGGCCCTGGGTCTTGGCCCGATAGAGCGCGGCGTCGGCGTTGGCTTGGAGCGTCACGATGTCACCGGCATCCTTCGGGTAGGTGGCCGCGCCAATGCTGAGACCGATGGGAATCTTCTGGCCGCGAATCTCAAAGTCCTGCGTGAACGCTTTGAGCAGCCGATCGGCCAGCGCTTCGGCTGCGGCCGGCTGTTCGCCTGTCGCCAGGATGAGCATGAATTCATCGCCGCCGATGCGCGTAGTGAAGGCGTCCCGAGCTTCGGCTTGGAGACGCCGGGAGATTGCGCACAAGAGCTCATCGCCGACCACGTGCCCGAAGACATCGTTGGCCTCTTTGAAATGATCGAGATCGATGGTCAGGACTGCGAAGCTCTTGCCGTTTGCCCTGGCGTGATCGAAAGTCTCCGCAAGACGGACCCCGAGAGCGGTGCGGTTCGGTAGATCCGTCAAGGTGTCGTGATGGGCGAGATGGGCGATCTGCTCGTGTCTCGCCAATAGCTCTGCGCGCGCCGTGTGCATCTTTTCGCGCGCTTCGTCGAGCCCGAGCGCCGCCTCCTTCACCTCCTCCTGGAGGATGTTGAAGCTTTCCCCCATTTCGCCGAGTTCGTCGTGAGAGCGAATTTTGATCGGTACGATGTTGACCGAAGCATGTGCAGCGTCGAGCTCGCCGTGGCCGAGGGCTGCCATGGCGTGGGAGAATTCCCGCAGCATCCCGGACGTCAATCGCTTTGCTGCTTCGCTGACCTCGGTCGCAGTGTGTGTGATCATTCCAGGTAGAACCAGGCCAACGGTTATTGTCAGCAGGGCGACCACCACGAAGATGTCCTCCAGTGCCGCCATTAGCGCCCGGTGCCCGTCGGTCACGCTACTGACCGCCATGAAGTAGCCAGCGCCGTCCAGCACCAGCACAAACAGCATGGCGCCGGTCAGTTTCGTGTGCAGCGTGTGCGCCATGACCGGAAGGCCCTCGCGCAGCCGGTCTTCGATCAAGCGCCACACGTAGAGGGCGGCGCCGGAATAGGCCAAGGCAAGACCAAACAAGACCGTCGGAAGGCCGAACTGCTGGAACCCGAGAACGGCCGAAAGAAGCCAGATCGCCGAAGCGGCCAAGCCGAGCACGATCATGCCCCGCGGCGCGCGATACGGCCGCGCGGCATCGGGCAAATCACGGCGCAGGAGCCATGCCGCCACGTTGGGCATGCAGACACTGATGAGATAGGTGAAATTTGCCGCCGCAATCAGCCATATCGGATCGCCGATGATCAGGAAGATGACCGCAGCGGTGGCAGTCAGCAGCGTGGCCGCCCATGGACAGTCCGTTGTCGAACGCCATGCAAGAAAGCGGGGCAACAAGCCGTCCTCGCTCAACTGCGACAGCGTGCGCGCCGCGCCGGCCAACGGTTGCATTGTTCCGTGGAACATGTTCAGCATGATGAACCAGATCGCAGCCGCTTTGCCGAAGCTGCCAAGGAGCGGCGCAAACGTCGGTCCGAGCACCAGCGCGAGGTCTTTGCCGAGCTGCTCGGGACCGAGAACGCCCAGCCACACGACCGGCAGGACGATGAAGTAGATACCTGCCATCGCGGCGCTCGCCACCATGGCGCGCGGCACGTTACGATTAGGATCGATTGTCTCGCCAACGTGGCAGGCGGCGGCTTCGAACGCCGGAGCGGCGAAGCCGATCAGATAGAGACCAGCCATCACCGACGTCAGATCACCGAACCAGCCGGGGAATGGTGACGTCAGCGTAAAAGTCATGGCCTGCTTCCAGTCGACGTCACCGCTCAGAATGGGAACAAGAGACGAAAGGAACGCGAGGGAGGCAGACGCGCACGCGACCGGGATGGCGAGGCGCGTGACCCATCTTATTCCGCACAGATTTACCGCGGTGAAGAACGAAACGATCGCGATCGCAATCATCTCGACGGGAAGGCCCGGCAGGAACCACTGTTGAATGGCTGCGGAGGAGAACAGCGCCGTCAGCCCGCAGGTCGGAACCCAGCCCCACCAATAGCAGGTACCGGTCAGCGCTGAGAGCACCGGGTTATAGGGGCGGAAGGCTTCCGCGCAGGCGGCGGAAATGCCGCCGACGCGTCTTGGCCACATCAGAACGAGCTCGGTCCAAGCAGGCGCAGCGGCCCAGCCCAAAAGAACTCCAACGATGAGCAAGACGACAGCCGCGCTGCCTTGCCCAAGGATGTCGCCCTGGCCAATGAAAAGCGCAGTGATCAGAAAAATCATCTGATTACTGCCGCCCATCGCCAGGGCGGTGGTGCCGACCCACCCGATCGTTCTTGGATGCGAGCGCTTGCCGCTATCGAACCAGCCCGAGGCCCCTTTTCCCATTCTTACCCTCTAGCTGCCGGATCGAGGCCGTTGCGATAATTTCGCGGACCGGCGTTCAAGGGTCGCAGCAAAAAGCGAGCGGACAGCCACGCTCCTGTGGGGCAGGCGCCAGTAGATGCAGAGAAACGTATTTGGACCATTAAAGCTTCGCCGAAAGTTTTTCGGCTTATTTGTGATAAAGTGTTGCGATAATTGGCGCGGGTGCCGCCGACCTGCAGTGCTGCCGCCGACAACGACAAGCGTCGCCCATGTTGAGCTACTTTGCAAAGATGACCGCGTGACTGGAGGGAACTTGGAGGAGACGTTGATCCATCGTGGCGCGCGCCCCTTGCCGCCTCGCCTGAAATTGTTTGCCCTGACGGGTATTTGCTCCGAGTTCCTGGGAACGCAGTGTCGGGTCTGAGGCTTGACTCAACGCTTGCGTAGCGGCGGGCCGATCCCGCCGCACAAGACAGCGGGAAGCGCCCTGAGCAGTCCGAACAAACGGATGCTCGGGCGCGCTTCTTCGCGAATAGCAACGATCGCTGTTGGCGGACGGGCGTCGCAACAGCGGATCGTGAAAGTGGCCAAAGAGTTTTCCCGTCATTGCGAGCGAAGCGAAGCAATCCAGTCTTTCGCACGTGAACTGTGGATTGCCTCGTCGCTGCCGCTCCGTGCAGTGACGACCCATCGCCTGATTTTTTGGCTGCCGGCGTCGCTTGGCGTGGTGTGCCGCGAGACCAGTTCGGCAATCTCGCGATCATCGCCGCGGTCGCGCAGCGCGAGACCTTTCACCACACCCTCGCGGTCCTTCGGCGTCCGGTTCTGGCTCATCTTCCATTTGCCTTCGAGGCGGGTGACCGCAAAGCGAAAGCCGACAATCCCGCGCAGCATCGAGTCGATAAAGTTCGCAGGCGCATCCGACGGCGCCCAGGGCCGCGGCTGGTACTTCTCTTGCTGGGCGGTCAGTTCGGTGACGTGGCGGCGCAGCCAGGCCTCGTCGTTCATCACCTCCGCGCGGCCGTAGGCATGAACCACCGCGAAATTCCAGGTCGGGACCACCTCCCCGCCCTCCGCTTTGGAAGGATACCAGTTGGGTGTGATGTAGCCTTCGGCGCCCTGGAAGATCATCAGCGCCTCGCCGCCGTCGGCGAGGTCCCGCCAATGCGGATTGGCGCGCGCGAGATGGCATTCGATGACGCCGTAGCGTCCCTCGTCCGTGAGGACTGTCGGCAGGTGGCTGGCAAACAGGCCTGATGAACCCGCGGACACCAGCGCAGCAAACGGACGCGCCCGCATCAGCGCGTGCATCTGCGGCACGTCCTCCACGCGAAAAAGTTCAGGCAGGTACATGGGTTCACTACCACCGCTATTTGGTGTGAGGTGCTCTTCCGCGGGTGCCTCGGCCTGGCCGGCCACCCGACGCGATCGTCCGCCGCAATGGCGGTCCCGACAGGACCACATGAAGTGAACAATCTCAACATCTTGTCGGAAGGTTTGGGCGGAAAACACCCCATTGAAGTTCATGGCGTTTCAGTAACGCTGCCCAAACCACTCTCATCCGATCTGTGGCCTGGCACAAGCGGCAGCGCAATGGCCCGGGGGCGTCTACTGACGCGGCGGCGCCGTTTCGAGGGGGGAATAAGGTGCTTGGCGGTTCGTCAGCGTGGTGGGACACCCATGAGCTCCGACCGAGAGTTCGATCCCTCTAGGCTTCATTGCGACAGGGTTGCCTGGCAGTAGGATCGGTTGGGCGTATTGAAAAGGAGTTTGCCGATGGCAGTACCTTTTACCGTCGTTGGGATCGATCACGTCGTGCTGCGTGCGGCTGATCCAACAAAGCTCGACCGGTTCTATCTCGATGCCCTCGGCTTGACCTTCGAAAAGCGGCAAGGGGAATTGGCGCAGCTTCGCGCCGGGAACGCGCTGATCGATATCGTGCCAGCCGACGAGGCCGGGCCCGCTGGCGGCACATCAAGCACCGGCGGGGCGAACCTCGACCATCTCTGCTTAAGAATCGAGGGGGTACCTGCCTCATTCAACTGGTCGCCAGCAACCGGGACGCTATCCTCTCCGGCCAGGGCTGGGGCCAAAGTCGGACGACCCCTCGCGGCAACGAGCGTTGCCTGGGGTTAGCCAGAGAGTCCACCGGCGCGAATACCACCGTGCGGCAACAGGGGAGCTGCGGTTGGAGCTGCCGCCGCTGGAGCGGCTGCTGGTGCAGATGTCGTAGTGCCTGTCCCAGCTGCCCGTTAGGGAAAACGCCCGGGGGCGAGAACACCTCGACGGCCACATGGTGACCTCGCGGTCACTTCTGTGTTCGGCCTGCACCCTCGGCTGGATTGCGAGAGTAAACCGGAAGAGGCGCGAAAGAGCGGCACGCTCATACTTCCTTGAGGCGATAGCCGACACCATAGAGCGTCTCGATCATATCGAACTCGACGTCGCTTGCCCTGAACTTTATGCGCAGCCGCTTGATGTGGCTGTCGATGGTCCGGTCGTCGACATACACCTGATCGTCGTAGGCTGCATCCATCAAGGCGTTGCGGCTTTTCACCACTCCAGGCCTGCTCGCGAGCGCCTGCAAGATGAGAAACTCGGTGACGGTGAGCGTGACAAGCTCGTTTTTCCAGGTGCAGGTATGCCGCTCCGGATCCATACGTAGTTGGCCACGTTCCAAAACCTTGCTGTCGGCTTCCTTCGGGACGATGCCATCCTTGGGCGAGGCGCGGCGCAGGACGACCTTGACCCGTTCCGCCAGGAGGCGCTGCGAAAAGGGTTTACGGATGAAATCGTCGGCCCCCATTTTCAGACCGAACAATTCATCGATCTGCTCCTCCTTCGAGGTGAGAAAGATCACCGGCAGGTCGGATTTCTGCCGCAGCCGACGCAACATCTCCATGCCGTCCATGCGCGGCATCTTGATATCGAGAATGGCGAGATCGGGCGGCGCAGTCTTGAAACCGTCGAGGGCGGAAACGCCGTCGGTGTAGGTGTTGATGCGATAACCTTCGGCCTCGAGCGCAAGGGACACCGAGGTCAGGATATTGCGGTCATCATCGACGAGAGCGATGGTTAGCATGGCGGCCCTCCAATGTAAGTCGGGCCGCAGCATCA
>Ga0210405_10002525_pt1 | contig 18899 bp, 19 predicted proteins | sample IncBWH11MmetaG_FD_155492 | JGI IMG/M metagenome (GOLD analysis project Ga0210405, IMG submission 155492) | Forest soil microbial communities from Barre Woods Harvard Forest LTER site, Petersham, Massachusetts, United States - Inc-BW-H-11-M | ecosystem: Environmental > Terrestrial > Soil >... | reverse complement strand
CAACCCGCCACCTTCGATCCATTTCTGGGTGTTATCTGCAGCTCTTTCAATCAACTGCGCGGCGCTGGAAAAGTCATATGGAGATACGTCAAGGGGGCATAAACTGGGGACTATTGAAATATCGACTTTGCCAGCGAGATCCTTCAGGTCACGCACGATTTGATTGGCAATGAGCAATGTTATCGCATGCAAAACTCGCGCGATTGCGCCTTTTGGGGGCTCGTGGAGATCACATGCAAATCCCGTCGGGAGAACGATAATGCGGGTAGCGCCCAGCTTGGCCGCGGTGAGAATGGCCGTGTTGCTCCCGATCGCGCCGTCAATGAGGTATTGATTGTCGATGCGAACCGGCGGGAACGCAGCTGGAATGGCCGCGCTAGCGAGTATCCCTTCAATTGCAGGTCCCGATGACAGACATACTGCAGCGCCGCCTAGATTCGTGGCGATAACGTGCAGGGGAATGGAGGCATCCTCGAGATTTAAAAACGGAACGTGACGCTTGATGAGCAATCTCAGATTAGAGGGATCAATCAGATGGTCCCGGCCGCCGACGAATCTCAGCAAGCTCCGCAGCGTTACGGGAAATACGTCATGTCGCCGCAGGCTGCACCAGACGCATGCCAGTTTCTCCACGCCGGCGGCATTGGGCGCGGCCGCAAAATAAGCGGCATTAAGCGCACCCACGGACGAGCCGACGACAAAGTCAGCGTCGAGGCCGTAGCGCATGAGCTCACGCAACATTCCCACTTGAACCGCTCCTAGACTCCCACCACCGGCGAAGACAAAGGCCGTTCTGTGGGCGGTACCGGACATGAACTGAAGCCGTTTAGTATTTCGATCACGCCGCCAAGTGCGTGCGATCGTGCGATTGCGCGAAATCGACCGGCGTGCCTTTGGGGATGATGCCGGTCGGGTTGACCCGCCTGATCGACCAGTAATTGATGACGTAGTAGCGCGGCTTCACGGTCGCGGCGATGCCGGGGACCTGATAGAGCTCGCGCATGTAGTTCAGAAGATTCGGATAGTCGGCGATGCGTCGCCTGTTGCACTTGAACAGCGAAAAATAGGCGACATCGAACCGCACGAGCGTCGGGAACAGGCGCCAATCTGCTTCGGTAATCTGCCGCCCGACCAGATAGCGCTGCCGTCCAAGGCGCGCTTCAAGCTCGTCGAGCGTTGCAAACAAAGCATCGTAGGCTGCATCGTAGGCTTCCTGTGTGCGGGCAAACCCGCAGCGATAGACTCCGTTGTTGACGGTGCCGTAGACGAGATCGTTGATGCGATCGATTTCGGCGCGAAGAGCAGGTGGGTATAAATCGGTGTCGTCGCCTGCAATGCCCTTAAACTCGCTGTTGAGCATGCGGATGATCTCGGAGGACTCGTTGTTCATTACTCGACCGGACTTGCGATCCCACAAGGTGGGCACCGTCACCTTGCCGGTGTAGCGCGGGTCGCTCGCCGAATACGCTTGGTGCAGATAATGAAAGCCGTTGACCGTGTCCGGTGTGCAATCCGGGAACGCCGGATTGCTGTCGAAGGTCCAGCCCTGCTCCTTGAGACCCGGAATCGCATAGGCGACCGTGATGGCGCCTTCGAGCTTCTTCAGTGCGCGGTAGATCAGGGTGCGATGAGCCCATGGGCAGCCGTGGGCGACATAGAGGTGATACCGCCCTGCCTCCGCCTTGAAACCTGATGAACCGTTCGCCGTGATGCGATCGCGCAATATGCTGTCGGCGCGCCGGAATTCGCCGGCGCGGCCGGTTTCCTGCGGCAGCTCTTCATCGCGCCACACGCCATCAATCAGAACGCCCATGTCTGGTCCTCTGCTACGGCCGCCTACGAACGACAAGCTTGCGCCGTCGATCAAGCCTGGACATTTTGTATCAGACGATACATAATGTCAATCGCGCGCCCACCTGACGCTCACGGTGAATTGACCGCGGTAGGAAGTTGAAATGGCGAGGCCGAGGGAATTTGACGAAGTGACTGCGCTCGACGCGGCAATCGAGTGTTTCTGGCATCGCGGCTATGAGGCGACGTCGGTGCGCGATCTTGCTGACAAAATGCGGATATCGGCTCCGAGCCTCTACAACACTTACGGCGACAAGCGTGCGCTATTCAAACAGGCGCTTGAGCGCTATCTCGATTGCTCGGCGCGGGCGCTGATCGAGCGGCTTGAAAGTTCGCTGCCACCAAAACAAGCCATCCGCCGTTTCATCGAGGAGATTATCGAACATTCGGTGACCGATCGTGAACGGCGAGGCTGCTTCCTGATCAACGCTGCGTTGGAAGTAGCGCCGCATGATAGCGAGTTGGGCGCCTTCGTCGCCGACCGTTTTGCCGAGATTGAAACGTTTTTCTACCGGTCAATCAAAGCGGCGCAAACTAAAGGAGAGATCCCTCGGGATCGCGCCGCCAAAGATCTCGCGCGCATGCTGCTCGGCGTCCTGCTCGGCATTCGGGTTCTCGCCCGCTCGAAGCCTGAACGGGCCTTGCTCGAAGGCGTCGCACGCCCCGCGCTAGCTCTTCTCGACTGATATCGCAACGAGGAACCAATGATCGACCTGTATTACTGGACTACGCCGAATGGCCACAAAATCACTATTTTTCTCGAAGAGGCTGGCCTTCCGTACAAGATCATCCCGGTGAATATCAGCCAAGGCGATCAATTCAAGCCGGAATTTCTTGCGGTCTCGCCCAACAATCGCATTCCAGCGATTGTCGACCACGAGCCCAAGGACGGCGGCAAACCAATCCCGGTGTTCGAATCGGGCGCAATCCTGCTCTATCTGGCGGAGAAGACCGGCAAGTTCATGTGCGCCGATCTTCGCGACAGGGTCGAGGTCAGCCAATGGTTATTCTGGCAAATGGGCGGCCTCGGTCCGATGGCCGGTCAAAATCATCACTTCAGCCAGTACGCGCCAACCAAGATCCCTTATGCGATCGATAGATATGTGAAGGAGACCAACCGGCTGTATGGCGTACTCGACCACCGCCTTGCCGACCGGCAGTTTATCGCCGGCGAATACTCCATCGCCGACATGGCGACTTATCCATGGATTGTGCCACACGAGCGCCAAGGACAGAAGTTGGAGAGCTTTCCCAATCTCAAGCGTTGGTTTGAGAGCATCAAGGCGAGACCGGCGGTCCTGCGTGCCTATGCCAAGGCGAAAGAAATCAACACACAGCCGACGGTCACGGAGGAATCGAAGAAAATTCTTTTCGGGCAAACGGCGACAGCGGTCGCACGCTAAGGGGGCCGTTCGTCCATGGGGCTGCGACTCTACGATCTTGCCGGAGCCGAAGCGGAACGCCGTTTCAGTCCTTACTGCTGGCGTACCAAGCTGGCGCTCACGCACAAGGGACTGGCGTTTGATACGATCCCGTGGCGATTTAACGAAAAGGCCGTGATCGCGTTTTCCGGGCAGGACCGTGTGCCGGTGCTCCTCGACAGCGATCAGGTCATTTCCGATTCCTGGACAATTGCGACCTATCTTGAGGACACTTATCCAGATCGTCCGTCACTGTTTGGCGGCGACGCGGGCCGCGCGGTCACGCGATTTGTCAACGCCTGGGCCGATGTCGTTTTGGTCGGGGGAATTTTGCGTTTGGTTGTCACCGACATTTTCGCGCACCTCGACGAGAAGGACCGCGCTTACTTCCGCGAGACGCGAGAAAAGCGCTTAGGCGCGGCGCTGGAGACGGTCAGCGCAGATCGCGAGACGAATGTGCTGGCGTTCCGCAAGACCTTGGAGCCTATTCGCACCGTGCTCGCATCGCAGCCATACTTCGGTGGCGAGGCGCCGGCCTATGCCGATTATGCTGTGTTCGGCTGCTTCCAATGGGCGCGATGCATCAGTTCGTTTCCACTACTGCTCAGAGACGATCCGGTCTGGTCTTGGCGCGACCGGTTGTTATCCGCATTTGATGGATTTGCAGGCAAGGCGCTTGGTTATTCGGTGTGATGCGGTACTCCGCTGTCGACAATCCAAAGGTCAGGCCCACCACGATATGTTGTGCGCTCGTCGCTCCCTGCAGAATGAATTCAATCACTCTTTGTGGTTCTGCACTGGCGGTCTTTCTCTCATCCAATGCCGAATCGGGCGTCGGCTCGCAATGACATGGAGTCGTGCGTTACGTCGAACACGCGCACACCGAGCTCTCTCGGCATTGGCGCGAGCCACGGCGAGGCCTGCAAAGTGTAGCGCGCATCGGAAAGCCCCTGCTGCCAACGCGTCCCCATGGTCGAGCGGCTGAACGCAAAGTCTTTTAACGCACCCTGAGGTTCGATCGGGCGATAGATCAGCTGCACGATATCCATCTCAGTCACGCAGCCGTGTTCATAGAGTCGCTTGGCCTGTTCGGTGTTCGCGAGCTCGGGCGGCAGCAATTTGTGCAGTTCGTTGATCGCGTGCCGCACGTCATGCTTTTCGCGCAGGGTGTTCGTAATGAATCGCGTACGGCTGGAGTAGCGAATATCCTTTTCGCGCTCACTGACTTCATCAAGATTGGTCGGCAGGCATCCATGTGCTGGAAACACGTCGACCTGAAAGATCAAGCGACTGCGGCGCGGATAATAATCTACTATGTATTGCAATGGCGTATTGGAGAAAAGACCTCCGTCCCAGTACTGCTCGCCATCGATCTCGACCGGCGGAAACCCCGGCGGCAGCGCCCCACTAGCCATGATGTGCTCGGGGCGGATCGTGATTTCCTCGCTGTCGAAATAGGCAAAATGGCCCGTGCGCACGTTGACCGCACCAACGCTCAACCGCATCTCTCTCGCGTCATTGATCCGGTCAAAATCAACCAACCGCTCCAGCGTCGCCTTCAATGCGGCGGTCGCATAGTAGCTGACGCATTTGCCAGAGAAAAACCAATCCTGCGGTGAACGCAGCGTGAAAAAGCCGGGTTGGCCGAACATCAGCGCCGTCAGTGCACTCGCGCGATGTTGCCATGCGGTCAGCGGCCCGGCGGAGGCAAACGGCCACGGCGCGGCCGGAGCGGTAATCTCTTCCCAAAAACTGCGCAAGCGCTGCACGCGATGCTCCGGCGCATTGCCGGCGATGACCGCGGCGTTGATCGCACCGATCGAGATTCCCGCCACCCAATCGGGTAGATATTCCGAGGATGCCAGCGCTTCGTAGACGCCAGCCTGATAGCTCCCAAGCGCGCCGCCACCTTGCAGAACCAAGCCGACCTTCTTGTCGTAAGACACCGGACGTAGCGGCGAGATTTGATCGCTCATGAGGGCTTCTCCGCGGAAAGCTTTTGGAATTGCCGTTCCTCGCCAGAAGCAGAATCTTCTCCTTGGCGGTGCTGTTAGATCAACTCCATGGGCATTTGTTTGGGCGAAATGCACTCCAGTTCGCCGACAAAGGCCTAGAGCACAGGACGCTGCAAAAGAACAAGGAACGAGGGTGCGTTGTTACCTTGAGGTCAAGGCGCTTTTGCTCATAAGGATACGGCCTCCCAATATCGTGTTTGCCAAGATCACAATCAGGATCGCGAGCGCATGGACGGCTAAATCGGTCGCCGCTGCGTCGTAAGGGTGGATGAAGTTGAGCAGCGTAGCCGCAGCAGAGGCGCAGGCGAGTCCGCCAATGATTGCCGTGAGGTTAGGCCGCAAGGAGAAGCCCCGCCGCAGCATGACGATAAGAAGTAGCGACAACGGCAAGGATACACCGACAATAAACATCAGGCAGTGCTCGGTCTGAGCAGGCGGCATCGGATAGGCTTCCGGAACAGCCCAAGCTCGAAGGCAGCCCATCCCGCTGGCGCCGATCCAAAGGAAGAAAGCCGGCAGTGGCAGGAGCGCCCAAGTGGCCTTTCGATCGGGTAGACTGAGCTCGAACGCGGCCGCAGCCGCGAGCACGGCGGTTAGCATAGAGCCTATCGCCGCAAGCCGCATCGTATCAGGTGCGGCCGTGAGGCGGCGGATCATCGCTCCGACGTCCGAAACCATCGCAAGCGCGAGGGCGGCGGCGCCCAGAATCGCCAACCACATGAGCAAGCGCAAACCTGGTGATGCCAAGCGGTGAACCGGAATGAGGTCGGCGCCAAGTGCCCGAACCAATCGGTCATCTAGATCGGAGTGAATCATGGCCTCAGTCCTTTCCACTAAATTGGGCGCGCAGAGTCTTGAGGGCGCGATGCCAATCTACCCTGAGCGATCCGATCGACCGCCCGGTAACCATGGCGGCCTGCGCAAGCGATTCGGAATGCAGTGCGAGATGCTCCACCGCCTCGCGCTGCCCGGCTGAGAGTTTGCCGATGGCCAAATTGCGCACCTCAGTATCGTCGCGTTGGAATACCGCTTCCTCAGGATCTCCGCTCGAATCAGATTGGTTCTCATAAGCGAGTGGCGCATAAACTTCGCGGCTGCCCGTCCGGCGATTGCGGCGCAGTCCGTCGATCGCGCGCCGCTGCGCAATGGTTCTGAGCCAGGCCGTGAATGAGCGGTTCGGATCGTAGGTCTGCCGCGCCTGATGAATGGTGAGCAGCGTCTCCTGAACGACATCGTCCATGAAATCGGGTCGTATTCCTTGGCCGCGCGCCACCCGTTTTATAAACGGAATGCAGTCGCGCAGCAACGTTTCATAGGCGGCTCGATCGCCGGCCTGAGCGGCGACCATCCAGGCTGCCCTCCGACTATCAATTTCCTTGTCTTGACTGACCGCCCTTGCATCCATCGTCGCCGACCTGTGCGTCGTCGGCGTTGCATACACCGACCGCGTGGTCACGAACGATTCATAGAAAAGTGAGATGTCCGTCATCGGCGTCGCGCCAATTTGAAACTATGGCAAGTCGCGCATCGGCAAAGAATTCGAGGAATCACATCGTGTCGTGTTCGTGAACACAGCGCTACATGGAACCGACTTGACGTGCGGTGAAAATGTCCGGCGCCGATCTAAACCGACTTGCGGAGACAGCCTCGTGTCATTCACGATGTCTCGAGCGTGCGCTAGGCACTCCGCCGGTCTTCAACTCCGGACATATCACTGCACGGTGCTCACTGAAGCGAAAGGACTTAACGTTGCGACTCAATGCCGAACCGATCCGGCGCCTCAAGACCAAACGGCACGGTCCCGGAAGCGGAGGAAGCACGCGGAATCATGGCGAAAGCGTCGAGCCCATTCTGACGAGCTGCCAGCTGCTTGGTCTGTGCAGTCTGTCCATAGCTGAACTGCAAAGAGTTGCCGGTTCCAATCTCCGGATTGAACGACTGTGCCAGCGCCGGCGCGATGCCGGCAACAGCGAACCCGGCCAGAGCAAGCGCGACCGAAAAATATTTTTTGGCGGTGATAAGCTTTCTCACGTCACATCTCCTTTTTGCATATCGACCCGCGTCTGGGTCCAAAGCGGATCGCAGCTTCTTGCTACGCCACTGATCAGCATTTCGACCGAGGATGCGGTTTGTTACGGGAGCTGCGTCACGATTTCGTGAGAGGTGTGGCAGAGTTTGTGGCGGCGCACCGCGGCGCTCGATGACTCACTTTGGCTCGCCTGACAGGGCGAGCCGGGCAGATAGGTCGAGTCGCACGGCAACGTTCAATACGCAGAAAAGTGACAGGCCCGTCATCGGTGTGGCACCAATTGAAATTATCGCGCGACGAGCGTTGGCTGAGAATTGGAGAGTTACGGCGACTCAGACCGGTCCTGCACCTCAAGACCGAGCCGCGGACCGGGCAGTCGGCACAGAAAGACAGGGCGAGCTGACGCCCGCCCGGTTTCTCTTCGGCGGAGGACTGCGCCTACTTCAGAACCGGCCGCAGATCCTCCAACTTGTCGAATAGGTGCCAGATATAGTCACGGGCACCCTTCTCCCGGTGCGGATGCAGGTCGGCGATTTTTGGATCGTTGCAGTAAGCGTCGAAGGCCGCCTTCGACGCCCATTCGACCAGGATCATCACCGAGCGCGGCTTGATATCGCCTGCCGCCGCCTCGCGGAACTTGCCGAGCGCGACGACCTGCCCGCCGTGTGCCTGCACCTCCTTCGCCGAGCGGCGCGAATAAGCAAGATACTCGTCACGGTCCGCGACATTAAACAGATTGAGCGCATATACCGGACCGGCCATCGCTGCGTTTGTCATATGAACAGTCCCTTGGCGATCTGGTCCATGGTCTTCTTATGGTCCTCAGTTGTCATGGCAACAGCGATCACGGTACGAGTCTGTAGCCGCGGGATTCAGTGACAAGGATGACGGGCGCGGCGGCGTTCTGTTCGATTTTTTGCCGTAACCGATAGATGTGTGTCTCAAGTGTGTGCGTGGTTGCGCCCGAATTGTAGCCCCAGACGTCCTGCAACAGCGTCTCCCGCGATACCGGCTCTCGGTCGGCGCGATAGAGGTAACGCAGGATCGAGGTTTCCTTCTCGGTCAGGCGGACCTTGCCGCCTTTGGGATTGAGCAAGTGCTTCGTGCTTGGCCGGAACGTGTACGGGCCGATCGTGAAGAGGACGTTCTCGCTCGCCTCGTGCTGGCGAAGCTGGGCACGGATGTGGGCGAGCAGCACCGCAAAACGGAACGGCTTGGTGACATAATCGTTGGCGCCTGATTCGAGGCCGAGGATGGTGTCGGAATCGGCGCTGTGGCCCGTCAGCATGATGATCGGTGCCTTGAAGCCGTTCTTACGCAGGATGCGCACGGCTTCTCGGCCGTCGATGTCGGGCAGGCCGAGGTCCATGATCACGAGATCGGTCTGTCCAACCTTGACCGCCTGAACACCTTCGCAGCCGTTTTTCGCCGCAACCGCATCGAACTCGTGCAACAACAATTGTTCCGTCAGCGCCTCGCGCAGTTCGGGATCATCATCAACAACGAGAATTTTCCGTGTATTCGGCATGAATTTCGACTCCCATCGCCGCTCGCATGCACACCACCGAAACGGCCTTGGATGAACTCGACTGCGACTTTTCTGCAACGCCTAGCGCGAAATAGAACATGCGAATGCAGCAACGAGCGCCCACCATTGACATTCTATAACAGTCGATAGAATATTGCTATAACAACCGTTACAATATATCCGGACCAGGGGGTCTGTTGATTGTTCGGTTGGCTAAAGGGGGGGGCAAAATGAAAAAAGTCAGCGTTTGCGCGGCTATGATATTGGGGCTCGCCGCCCTGGCACGCGCGTCGACAGCATCGGCCGACGACACAATCGTGACGAAGGCTCCACCGAAACCGGCCGCACCGCCCGCGCCGGCAGCGTGCGCCGGCGTCGTGGAGTTTTTTACCACGAGTTGCCCGTTGAGCTGGTCCGGCATCACGGTCTACGGCACTGTGGATACCGGAGTGGCCTGGCAGAGCCACGGAGTGCGGTTCAATCCGTCATACGGGCCCGGCCTCGAGCAACTCATCTCGTCGAACAGCAATCGCGCCATATGGAATCCCGCGCCTAACGGATTGAGCCAGTCCTTCATCGGAATCAAGGGAAAGGAGCAATTCGCTCCTGGATGGTCCTTTATCTTTGATTTACAGGCTGGCTTTGATCCGTATTCCTTGCAGCTTGCCAATGGACCGAAATCCCAGCTTGCGAACAATGGCATTCCGGCCGCTCTACAAAGCTCAAACGGTGATTCGAGTCGGGCGGGTCAATTTTACAACGGCGTCGGATATGCAGGCGTCAGTTCGCCGACTTATGGCACGCTGACCGTTGGCCGGCAGAATTCTCTCACGTTGGACGGCGTTATTGCTTATGATCCCCAAGCAGCTTCGTACGCCTTCTCGCTGATCGGATATTCGGGAACGACTGCCGGCGTGGGCGACACGGAAGACGCCAGATTTTCCACGGCAGCGAAATATCGTGTCGACATCGGCCAGTTCCGGGCGGCGGCGCTTTATCAATTCGGCGGCTACCAGGCCAACAACGCCTCGACCGACGCCTACCAGCTGCAAGCCGGCGTGGACATTCCCGCCGGAGCTTACGGCAAGTTTTCGTTCGACGCGATCTACAGCCGTGTCGACGATGCGGTGGCGTCGCTCGTGCTGTCGGCGGCGCAAAACACGCTCTTTCCCGGCACTCTCGCTGCCAGAATCTCCGATGACAGCAGCGTGATGCTGCTTGGCAAATACACCTACGGACCGGTCCAGGTATATGGCGGATACGAACGCATTGCATTCGCGGCACCCAGCAATCCGCAGACAACCTTTGTCGATATCGGAGGCTTTACGGTCGTGTCGGCGAACATCAGCAACAGTTTCTTTGATGGCAGGGTTCTGGACGTGTCGTGGACCGGAGCAAAATACTCGGTGAACCAAGACATCGATCTGGTCGGCGCCTATTATCATCTCAGCCAGAATACCTTTGCGACAGGGGCTAATACCGGCTGTCACACCACGGTTTCGGCCCAATGCGCCGGCACGGAAGACGCTTTTTCCTTCTCTGTCGATTGGAAATTCGCCAAGAAGTTCGATGCTTATGCCGGCTTGATGTATTCAAGAGTTACCAACGGGCTGGCGAGCGGCTTCCTATTTCGGAATACCGTTGATCCCACGGCCGGCCTTCGCTTTCGGTTCTGAGAGATCTGCGGGCGGGATTTTGGAAGATTGTCACTGGGATTGGTCTGCACAAAATTTCGCTTCTGCGGGCTCTCCGACACTGCAGTCGGCCTCGCGGTACCGCACCTAGACCGCGCCATGGGCAGCCGGCCGAACGATCGGTGTGCCCGATCAGCGCGTCTTGTTTTTACGAGGCAAATCGAGCAAAGCGAGCGCTGGCCGCACTGCGCCCTCGAGCAGCGAGCGGCTTGGAGTAGAGCGCGCCAGAACGCGGATGCCAAGAAGCACCCCGAGTAGCAAGCGAGCAGCATCGTTTGCATTGATACCGCGCGGCGCCGTTCCATCGGCTTGGGCGGCGCGAATGCACCTTTTGAAAAATCCCTCGATCTCGCCAAATTGTTCGGCAATCACGGCGCGAAGCTCGCTTTGATGTGGCGCCACCTCGAGCGCGGAATTGACAAGGAAGCATCCTTTGCGCTCTCGATCGTTGATCGAGTGGTCAATGATCTCGGTAAAGAACTGACGGATCGCCCGTTTGGGCGGCAATGACGACTCGTACCTGTGCAGCCGGTCGCGCGTCGTGCAATCGAGGTATCGTTCCAAGGCGCGGGCAAACAGAGCTTGCTTATCCCCAAAGGCGTTATAAAGGCTCGGCGCGGTCAGACCCATCGATGCCGTGAGGTCGCGCATAGATGTTGCTTCGTAGCCGTGCTGCCAAAAGCAGTTGACGGCCGCCTCCAAGGCAGCCACCTCATTGAACTCTCTCGGTCTTCCCATCGGTAATCCCTTAGCAACCTGCGCCCGGCACCAGTGACTCAGTAACTTAGACACTACCCATCCGGCGAGAATCAAGCCAGCATCCTCATTGACATTAACTTATCGTCCGTTACAAAATATCCAGGCTGCACCGAAGCCCTTCAGAGGTCTCAATCCGTTTCGACCCTCGGGTCCTACAGGGAAAAAATGGCCGATATTGCCAAAGTGAGCGGTGCTCAAGTCGCGGCCGGCGCGTGGATAGACAGTGTGCAAAGCGCCGAGTTCAAAACGCTGATCGATACTAAGCGGCGCTCGATCTTGCCGATGATCGTCATCTACGTGGTCGGCTATATGGGCTTGTCGATCCTAGCCGGCTTCGGGCGTGGCATTCTTGGCACGAAGGTGTTGGGATCGGTCAACCTCGGCTTCGTGCTCATAGCCGGCAACTATGTCATGTCGTGGATGCTCGCCATCGTTTACGCCCGAATATCTGCCAACCGCCACGATCCTCTGCTCAAGGTGGTGGTCGATAAGGCACGTGCGGCTGCGGGGCCCTGATGAATCTCATCACCATCTCGATGTTTGCGGCCATCCTTCTCATCAGCTTCGGAATCACCGCATGGGCGGCGCAACGCACGCGCACGACCGTCGACTTCTATGCCGCCGGCAAGGGCTTGACGGCAGCTCAGAACGGATTTGCGCTTGCGGGTGACTGGTGCTCGGCCGCAGCCTTCCTCGGCTTCACGGGTCTCACCGCCCTCTACGGCATGGATGGTGCGCTATACGCCGTCGGCCCGCTGGTTGCTTTCTGCACTGTTTTGTTGGTGATCGCCGAACCGCTGCGAAATACGGGTACCTATACGATCGGCGACGTTATCATGTATCGGATGCGCCAGCCGCCGGCGCTCGCCGCCGCGATCGTTGGAACCATTGTCATCAACCTTGCCTACCTCATTCCGCAAATGGCGGGTGGCGGCATTCTGATCAAGTTGCTGTTCGGAATTCGCTATGATGTCTCGGTGATTTTGGTCGGTTGCGGCATGATCATCTACGTCGCCGCCGGCGGCATGCTGGCAACGAGCTGGGTGCAAATCATCAAGGCCGTTCTCATGCTAGGAGCCGGCGCAATTATTCTGCTTCTCGCTCTGGCAGGAGTGGGTTTTGATCCGCTGGTCCTGTTTGCCTCGGCGGAGGCAAAGGCTGGACCTAATTTTCTGCTGCCGGGCAACCTATTGAAGAACCCATTCGACGAGGTCTCGCTCGGACTGGGCTACATGCTCGGACTCGCCGGCCTGCCGCACGTGATGACGCGCTTCTACACCGTGCCGGATGCGGTTACTGCGCGGCGCTCGGTGATCTGGGTCATGTTTCTCGCCGGCGCCTTCTTCGCCGGTACGACGATCTTTGGCCTCGCGGCGGTCCATTATCTCGGTCCAGAAGCCTTACGCGTGGGCAATCCGGGCGGCAACCTGACGCTCCCGCTATTGGCGCAATATCTTGGTGGCGGCAAAGATACGGTCGGCGGCCAGCTTATGCTTGGCTTTGTTTCGGCGGTGGCGGTCGCAACCATCTTGGCCGTTGTTGCCGGGTTGACGCTTGCAACGTCGGGCGCGGTCGCAAATGACCTCTACGTCAATCTTTTCAGGAAAGGGAAAGTCGAGGAGCATCAACAGGTCCTCGTTGCCCGTATTACCGCGGTGCTGGTCGGCATCGTCGCAACCCTGCTTGGTATTATGGCCGAGGGAGTCAACGTAGCGGTGCTAGTCATCTTGGCAATCTGCATCGCGGCCAGCGCAAACTTCCCGGTGATAGTACTGTCCCTGTTCTGGCGGCGCTTCAATACTGGGGGCGTCGTCGGCGGCATGGCCCTCGGCCTCGTCTCTTCAGTAGGCCTGGCGCTCATCGGGCCGGCCTTTCTCGGCCCCAATGCCATCTGGCCGTTGGTCAATCCAACGGTGGTCGCCTTGCCGCTCGGCATCCTGGGCGCGGTGTTCGGCAGTCTGCTTGCCGGACGCGATCATGAGCACGAGAAGCGTTTTGGCGAAGTGACATTCCGAATTCAGACTGGCCTTAGATCGAACCAGACGTAAAGGTCGACAGCGAGTTCAGCAGGATGCCGTTCTCGAAGCGGAAGCAAAGCCATCCTCGATTGCCGAAGATCAATCGCGGTAACGTTTGGTCGATCTGCTGGATCATGCGAGGTATGTGAGATCGATGCGCTCATGGACATAAAGCAAACCAACAAAGGGATACGCCGGCATGGCGATCAGGGCGCTGGTTTTTGATGCATACGGGACGCTTTATGATGTTCACTCAGTCTATGCGAAGACTGAGGAGCTTTGTCCCGGGAAGGGCGATCTCATAACCCAAATCTGGCGTCTCAAACAGCTTGAATATACTTGGCTACAGACCTCGTTGCAGGAATATCGTGACTTCACCTTTCTCACGCATGCGTCGCTCGAGTTTGCGCTACGCGCGGCCGGAATCGAACCAAGTGAAAATATCACCAAGCCACTGTTCGATAAATATCTCGACCTCGATCCCTATCCGGAGGCAAAGGACGCTCTCGGCACATTACAGAGCCACGGGGGCTACAAGCTGGCCATCCTGTCGAACGGCAGCACCGCCATGCTCTCGGCGCTGGTCAGGAATTCCGGCCTCGATGCTTACCTTGACGCCACCATCAGCGTGGACGGAGCAAGAAAGTTCAAGCCGCACCCAGATTGCTATGCTCTCGTGGAAAAAACTCTCGGCCTCCAGAACGACCAAGTGCTGTTCGTTTCCTCCAACAGCTTCGACGTCGCTGGCGCCAAGCACTTTGGCTTCAAAGTCGCCTGGATTCGACGCAGCGGCGGTCCGGGCCTGCCCTCAGGCCCGGTCTCGCCCGCGCAGATGTATCGTCTGCTTCGGGGCAACGCTGAAACGTTGGGTTACGTACAGGACTACACAGTTTCCGCCCTGACTGAACTGCCTAGGCTGCTTTAATTCGATGCGAAATTTGGAGGTCTCTCCCCAATTTTCGAGCAACACTCGTGCGGCGGATATTATCCCATCGGGGATCGCGCAAATGGCAATCGACATGAGAAGGCGGAGGTCGACCAAGTTTGCGCTCGTCTTCAACCTGCAAAGGCGACTTCATCCTACCAATGGAACATCGCTTTAGGCGATGATAGCGTCGCCCTTCAGCAAGGCGTAGTGAGGAGCACTCCATGGCGCGCATGACCGATCTTCCGAAGGCCACCCAGACCAACATGACCAATCTGGAATGCCCGGGGTTCGAGACGACACCTTTCGTGTCCGGACCGCCGCTTGCGGAGCGCCGTGTCGCTGTGGTGACCTCGGCCGGCCTCGTCAGGCGCGGAGAGCGGCCCTTCGTTTCGGGCGATGTCGATTATCGCGCCCTGCCAGCCAACACGCTGGCGAGCCAGATCCTGATGAGCCACGCGTCGGTCAATTTCGACCGCACCGCGTTCCAGCGGGATATCAATGTCGTATTTCCGCTCGACCGGCTGCGGGCGATGGCGGCGGCCGGCGCGATCGGTTCCTTGGCCGCGACGCATTATTCCTTCATGGGCGCGACCGACCCGCGCGGCATGGAGGCGAATGCTCGCGCCGTCGCCGGTCGCTTGAAATCCGATCGGGTCGACGCGGTCCTGCTCACGCCGGTCTGACCGCTCTGCACGCGCGCCGTGAGCGCGCTCGCCCATTATTTCGAGGAGGAAGGCGTTCCAGCCGTTGCTATCAGCCTCATTCGGCTGCATAGCGAGAAAATTGGCCCGCCGCGCGCCTTGTGGGTTCCGTTCGAGCTGGGCCGGCCGCTGGGTGCCGCGAGTGACGAGAAATTTCAGTCTCGCGTCATCGCCGCGGCGCTTGGTCTTCTCGAAACTGCTCCCGGTCCGGCAGTGCTCGAAGATTTTCCCGACGACGACCCAACCGCAACCGATTTGCCCGGCTGGCGGCCCCCGTTTGACATTGCAGCCGGCTCAATTGCCATTGGTGAGCGCGAGGCGCTCGAGCAGGCGCTGCGCCAGGAGGTGCTCGCCGTCGCGCCGTTCCACGAGCGCTTCGTCGCAGTTAATCGGCGAACGACGATTGGCATTAGCGGTCTCACCATCGACGACTGTGCGCGACTTTTGTCCGCCCACATCGCAGGCCCTTTGCCCGCCACTCCCGAGCTGTCGAACCCTGTACAGGCACTGCGCTGGGCCGTCGACGACCTGAAAGCTTATTATCTCGAGGCGATGTCGGCGGACGGCGCCATGCCGTCAAGCCGGCAGATGCAGAGCTGGTTCTGGGACCACACGCTCGTGGCCCGTGCCATCATTGCCTTGCGTCGGCAGTTGTTGGCGAGCGACGAGAAGCGAAGCCAGGCGATCGGCCGGATGAACCTGGTCCCCGGCGCGCAGGTGCAACGGCTTGGGCTGCAATAACGTGTACGCACAGACCAGATATTGCTGGAGGACACATGCTCGCTCTTTATCATGGCAGGACTTCCGTCTGCTCGCTCAAGGTTCGGCTGGCGCTGGCTGAAAAGGCGCTAAAATTTGATAGCTGCCTCCTTACGCTACGCGGCGACCAATTCGAGCCGCATTATCTCAAGCTCAATCCCAATGCGGTCGTGCCCACTCTGATCCATCACGACAGCATCATCATCGAATCGACGGTCATCATGCACTACGTCGATGATGCGTTTCCCGGTTCACCGCTAATGCCGCAAGATCCGCTCGCACGGGCCAAAGTTCGTATGATCACAAAGCTTATGGACGAATACATTCATACGGCGTGCATGACGCTGACATTTGCAACGGCAAACCGCGCCGCCCTTGCGCAGATGACGCCCCAGGCTTTCGCTGCTGAGCTTGCCAAGGCGCCCGATCCAAAGCGATCGGAGATCAAACGACAAGTCGTCAACCATGGGCTCGATTCGCCTCTGGCGGCGGACGCGCTCCGCCAGCATGTGAAGTTACTAGATAGCATCGAGGCTGCCACCCGAGAGGGACCGTATATTGCTGGCTCGGCTTGGTCATTGGCCGATGCTGCCGCAACGCCCTACGTCTGGCGCCTAGACAAGCTTAAGCTTGCCCGGATGTGGGATCGTCGGCGCGGCGTCGCCGCGTGGTACGATCGAATCCGCCAGCGGCCATCATTCAAGACGGCCGTCGACGATTGGCTGAGCCCGGCTGACATCGAACGGTACTCTAATCAACCAGATCCCTGGCCGAAAGTCCGCGATATTCTACGGGCGGCATAAAGGGACTCGTGAATTTCTTCATCGCATAGCGGCATTATATAGGGGAGTTTGGGATATTTCCGTCTTAAGCAAATCCGTGCGCAAATCCCGGTCATGCCTCGCAGCAACCTATTCGGAGTATCGACATGCAAAGCGTCGCCAGCGCATCGCTGCCCAGGGTCATCATCGTCGGCGGCGGCATCGGCGGGCTTACCGCCGCGCTGGCGCTACTCAAGCGTGGCATCGATGTCGATGTGCACGAGCAATCGGGCGCGCTCAAGGAGGTTGGAGCTGGTGTTCAACTCGGCTCGAATGGGACCCGCGTCCTGTACGCGCTCGGCCTCCAGGACGTCTTGGCCCGCGTTCAGGTCATCCCTTCGGCGCGCGAGATACGCCATTGGCGCAGTGGCGAAACGTGGAACTGGTTCGAACTCGGCGCGACATCGGCCAAGCGGTACGGAACACCACACATCATGCTTCATCGTGGCGACCTACTCAGCATACTGGCTGAAGCTGTTCAGCAGCTGAAGCCAAACGCAATTTCACTCGGCAGGAAGTGTGTTGCAGTCAGCCAATCGGCTGACCACGCAGAGGTGAGGTTTGCTGACGGCCACGTGGCGAAGTCGGCCTGCGTTATTGGAGCCGACGGAATTCACTCTCAGGTACGTGCCTGGCTATTCGGCGCCGGCCGAGCCGAGTTCACGGGTTGCGTGGCGTGGCGTGGTCTGGTGCCGATGGATCGGTTGCCGGCGCACCTTGCGCGAATGGTCGGAACGAACTGGCTCGGACCGCGCGGCCACGTGCTGCACTATCCGGTACGGCGCGGCGAGCTCATGAACTTCATCAGCATCGTCGAGCGCGACGACTGGCGAGTGGAATCCTGGACCGTGGAAGGCACCAAAGGTGAGCTCGCCAACGACTTCCGCGGCTGGCATCAGGATGTTGACATGCTTATTGACAGTGTCGACACCCCATACAAATGGGCGCTGATGGTGCGTGGCCCCATGGAGCAATGGACGCAGGGCCGCATCACTTTGCTCGGCGATGCCTGCCATCCAACGCTGCCGTTCCTGGGACAGGGCGCTGTCATGGCGATCGAGGACGCCTACGTGGTCGCGGCCTGCTTGTCGAAATATGCCAAAGAGCCGTTGCTCGCACTCGACCGTTACCAGGCCATAAGGCGCGATCGCACTGCCGCGGTCGTGCGCAAAGCGCACGAGAATCGCAGGCAAGCGTTCAGCCCCGAGCTCGCGGACGAGGACGCTATTGCAATTTCCGTGGCGCGCGAGTGGCAGCAAGTGCGCTTACAGGAGCGTATGGATTGGCTTTACTCCTACGACGCCACCGCTGTGAAAATATAAAGTGTTGCCCCATGGTGCTTTCGACCTTGGCAAGTGCTTTCATCCCTCAGATGGCAATATCGGATTCCCTGTTAGTCGAAGATGCTTCCCTGCAACATGTTCGAAAATTCCCTGTTCCGTTGCCTAGGGAATTTGTCTGCAAACTATTGAATGTGCTCAGCGACTCCGCGCAAGGGGCCCTATGAAGTGCGAAACTCTGCAAAATTTCTTGTTTATTTCCCTGTTAGCGGGAAATTTTGGCTGAAGTCCGGTTCGCCATGGACTGCGTCGTCAGGCTGGGAGTCTGGTTCGAACCAGCGCCACGTCTGTTGGAACCGCCGCAGCGCGTGCGCACGTGGTTTGAGCAACGAATACGAACGATACCGCTTCCAAACGGGAACCTGCCGCTCAAAGCAAGGTGGCGCTACGAAGCAACTGATAAGGAAAGTAGTATTTCCTTATCAGTGGGAGAAGTTGAGGATTGCTGGAACACATCGCACGCGCTGCCCAAATGCAATGCAGCGCCAATCACAAAGCCCGCGCACGCTCCGCAAATGTAAGCTTTGACATGGTGATACAGATATAGGCTGTTAATTTCGACCTATTCCGGAGCACCGGTCCTATGGCGCGTGCCTGGTCTCACGCTCAGTGCAAGGCACCGCAGAAATCTCATACTTGAACGACGTAAGAGAATAGCTGCGGTCATCGCCACTTTTCGTCCTCCATCGTGGGTTGACCACTTATCCCGAAGCCCGTCGCTGCGCCGGCCGCCGAGATTTTCCTGTGGATGGCAGACCTACCTGTAATCTACCTGGGGCGTTTGGGGTCGGAGGGGGACGACGCGAGAAGTGCCTGATTTTGCGTGGTGGGCGGTGCAGGGATCGAACCTGCGACCCCCTCCATGTCAAGGAGGTGCTCTTCCGCTGAGCTAACCGCCCGGTCAGCCACAGCGGTTTAGCGTCGCGCGCCCCGCGGGGTCAAGCCCGCGGCTGGGATCAAGGGTAATACACTCCGATCGGGTGGCGGCCTTGATCGCTTGGCTGCCAATTGTTCGTGTTGACAATCTTGTCAAGG
>Ga0210405_10002524_pt1 | contig 18904 bp, 15 predicted proteins | sample IncBWH11MmetaG_FD_155492 | JGI IMG/M metagenome (GOLD analysis project Ga0210405, IMG submission 155492) | Forest soil microbial communities from Barre Woods Harvard Forest LTER site, Petersham, Massachusetts, United States - Inc-BW-H-11-M | ecosystem: Environmental > Terrestrial > Soil >... | reverse complement strand
CCGCTCCGCCAGCCGTCGCGCCGGAAGCACCCGCGAAGCACGCGCCCACGGAACCCGAATCCGCGCAATGCTTCTTCGGCGAGCCCCTCGTCGGCCTCGATCCCACTGAACTAAACGGTTCCCTCATCGTCATCGAAGGCATGGACGGCTCCGGCCGCTCCACACAAATCGCCCTGCTACAAGAATGGCTCGAGTCCGAAGGCTTCTCCGTTCAGACCAGCGGCCTTCGCCGCTCCAATCTCGTCGGCCGCGACATCGACGAACTCCTCGCAAAAAACGCCGTCACCCGCCTCACCCTCGCCCTCATGTACGCCACCGATTTCTTCGACCAGCTCGAGCATCGCATCGTTCCTGCCCTCCGCTCCGGTGCCGTCGTCCTCGCCGACCGCTTCATCTTCACCCTCATCGCCCGCGGCGTCGTTCGCGGCATCAATCGCGATTACCTCACCGGCCTCTACGCCATGGCGCTCCGCCCGCATCTCACGTTCTGGCTGAACGTCCGCCCCGAAACCGCCTTCGCCCGCGAATTCAAAAAAGCCCAGGCCATCAGCTATTGGGAAGCCGGCCGCGACATGTCTCTGTCCCACGACCTCTACTGGTCCTTCGTCCGCTATCAAACCATGATCAAGCGCGAACTCGAAAACATGGCCAAGCGCAACGCCTTCATCGAGCTCGACGGTGAAGCCAGCGTCTCCTCCGTCAACAAGCAGTTGCGCCAGCGCATCGGCGAACAACTCGGCATCCGCGCTTCCAAATACACTCCTTCTTCCGCACTCGCGCATCTCTGGCGGTAACATAAATCATGCCCGAGCCGGTCCACATCGCCGCCATCGACGCCGGCTCCAATGCCGTCCGCCTGTCCATCGCCCGCGCCTTCTCCGCGCTCGATATCGAACCGCTCGTCAACGAACGCTTCCCCCTCCGCCTCGGCGAAGGCGTCTTCGTCCGTCACCGCTTCAGCGAAGAAATTCTCAAGAAAGCCGTCAAAGCCTTCCGCCATCTTCATGAACTCATGGAAGAATACGGCGTCACAAAATATCGCGCCGTCGCCACCAGCGCCACCCGCGAAGCCCGCAACAGCGGCACGCTCGTCCACCGCGTCAAGCAAGCCACCGGCATTCGCCTCGAAGTCATTACCGCAAAAGAAGAGTCCCGCCTCGGCAGGGAAGCAGCGGTTGCCGCCCTCGGCCCGGAAACTCCTCCGAACTGCGTCGTCGATCTCGGCGGCGGCAGCCTCGAAATCAATATTCTTCGCGACCATTCCATCCTTCAGAGCGCCCAGCTTCCCGTAGGCACCGTCCGCCTGATGACCACGCTCGGCATCCCCGGCACCATTCGTCCCGTCCAGGCCGAACAAGTCCGCCGCTACGTTCGAGCCCTCCTCGAGTCCCGCCTTCCCAGTCGTCCGAATCTTGGCGACCAGCTCGCCGTCGCTCTCGGCGGAAACGCCGAAACCCTTTCCAACGTCGCTCCCGGCCCGCGCCGCGAAGGCCTCCCCACGCTCGACGTTTCTCTCCTGCGCGAGCGCCTCCCCGACATCCTCGAGCGCGACCTCCGCGAGCGCATGAAATCCTACGGCGTCCGCCGCGACCGCGCCGACGTCATGGGCGTCGCCGCCATCATCTTTGTCGTCCTTGGCCGCTACCTCAACATTCACCACTTCCTCATCCCCACCGTCGGCATCCGCGAAGGCATCCTCCAGGAAATTGCCCGCGAAGCCTTCTCCCGCAAGGAACCTCACCGCTACAACGCCGAGTCCCGCCAGATGCTCATCGGCACCCGCAGTTTCGCCCGCCGTTTCGAATACGATCAGCGCCACGCCGAACACGCCCGCGAACTCTCCGTCATGCTCTTCGATCATCTCCAACCGCTGCATCATCTCCCCGCCCAAGCCCGCGTCCAGCTCGAAGCCGGCGCGCTCCTCCACGACATCGGCCATCGCATCACCCATCGCGGCCATCACAAGCACGGTGAATATCTCGCCCTCAACGGCGACATCCCCGGCCTCGAAGGCCGCGACCGCAACATCGTCGCCGCCGTCGTTCGCTATCACAATCGCAAATCCACTCCCAACGTCGACCACCCCGCCTACTCCGCGCTCAACAACAGCGACAAGCGTATCGCCCGCCGCCTCGCTGCCATCCTCCGCATCGCCGAAGGCCTCGATCACTCCCACCGCCAGCGCGTCCAGGACCTCCGCGCCTCCTTCCAGCGCGGCGCCGTCACCATTCAGCTCCGCACCCGCGGCGACGCCACCGAAGACATCCGCGACGCCGAGCGCAGCTCCGCCCTCTTCGAACGCGAATTCCACACCCACCTCTACCTCCGCCCCTCCAACTTCTCCCGCCACCCCTAACCGTCCTACTTTTGAGTGCGGGAGCAACGCTCCCGCTTTTACGCACTAATCACCAATTATCAACAAATCCACGAGCATCATCCCCCTCCTCCTCCCCTCTTCTCAGCGCACTCAGCGTTCTCAGCGAACTCTGCGTAAACTCTTTCTTCCGTCCTCTTCCTCTTTTTCCGAACACACCCCGGCCGCTCCGTCATCCAAAAGAAACATTCCTCTAGTAAACTCTTCCCAGGAGCAAACCGCATGCAGCTCTACATCGTCCGCCACGGCATAGCCGTCGACCGCGAAGACCCCAACTGTCCCCCCGACCCCGATCGCTTCCTAACGCAAGAAGGAATCGAAAAAGCCCGCCAGGTCGCCAAAGGTGTCTCCGAAATCGGCGCCGCGCCTGACCTCCTCCTCTCCAGCCCCTATCTCCGCGCCTACCAAACCGCCGAAATCTTCGCCGCCGAACTTTCCTACTCCAAAAACAAAATCCGCAAAACCGACCAACTCCTCCCAGGCGCCGAACCCCTCCAACTCTTCCGCGAACTCTCCAAAGACAAGGACCTCTCCGCTGTCTTCCTCTTCGGCCACGCCCCCCATCTCGACGACCTCATCGCCACCTCGCTAGGCTCCACGCATCACCTAACCTCCCTAAAAAAATCCGGCGTAGCCCTGATCGAATTAAAACGCCTCGTCCCCCCAAGCGGCGAACTAATCTGGCTAGCCACCCCCAAACTCCTCCGCAAAGCCGGCAAGTAGCAGCGGGTAGCGCCGGCATCCTGCCGGCCCGCATCTGTAGCGGCCGCCTTCTGAGGCGGGCCGCTCTTGCCGTTTTTTCTTCTTTCTTTCATGTAGCGCTGGTCTTTTAAGCCAGCTCTTGGGTTCCTCCAAAAATGTAAATGATTTGTCGAGCCAGCAGAACGCCAACTCACAAGATTTGTGGCACAGCCACCGCCGCCCCATCCCGCGTCTTTTGCGGGATGATTCCTGGCTGTGCTCTTGGGTTCTAAAATGTGGATGAACTACCAGGCCAGCAGAACGCCAGCCCGCAAAAAATCCCCGCCTAATCCGAAGCCGCCGCCTGTATCGTTTCTTCCCGCTTCGGCAATTCCACAATCTTCGGCACACCTGGCACCGTCTGCACAATCAGCGGCCGCTCCAAAACCGTCTCCAGCAGATGTTTCCCCGCCGCCACCCGAGCCGCCGCCGCTTCGCTATCCTCCAGCCCCGGCGCCCGCACAATCAGCGTATCCACCGACCGCTCCACCCGCAAATCCTTGCTCGACTCCACGCCGCATTTCCGCAGCACCCGCGCCAGCCGCAACACGCCCGCCATCCCGCACAACGCCTGCTGCTCTTCCTTCGTTCACCGCCCGTATGCTTTGTCTTTTGCTTTCGGTTCTTCCCCGCGGTGATACCTCACCACCATCCCCAGCAATTCCCACTCCGTCTCTGTCCAACCCACCGGCAGCGGGAGCCTCCGCAAAAATTTCCTCGCCGCCTTTTCAGGAGACTTCGCTCGAAGCCCCGTCCCAATTCCGTGCAGCCGTGCCGCTGCCCGCATCACCTTCTGAAGCTGCTTATCCAAAAACGGCCTGCCGCCTTTCACTCGCCGAAGTTCTCCGTACAGCCGCAGCGCCAGCCGCGTCACCTGCGCCGCTTTCCCGTGTCCCGCCTCCAGCGCCCTCGATGTGGCCCGCAACCTGGCCATCGCCGCCGCTTCCAGGCGGTCCGTTTGCGGCAACCTGTCTTTCCATTCCTGCCACAATCGCCTCTCGCCCATGCTCAATTGACGGTATTCATCCAGTCTCAACTGTCGTTCCGCCGCTATCCTTTCCCTCCACCGCACTCTCACGTCTTCCGGCTCGTCTCCCGCCACCCGCCCAATCGTTTCCGCCAGCACATCCAGGTCGTGCACCTCGCCCAGGAGATCCTGCACCCGTTTCAACTCCTCGCCCCAGCTCTCGTACAACTCAGGGAGCAAACTTTCCACCGTGTATCGAAACCTCTTCACGCCAATTCGTACTTCGTGCCACGGCTCCGGCTTCTCCGTTCGCAGCGCCCGCAGATGCAATTCTTTCGCCGCCAGCAGCCGTTCCAGCGCCAGGCTCTTCGCCGCCAAACTATTCGGCGCAACCAACCGCGCTCTGTGCCCTAGCACGCGCTCGTAACTCCTCCACGCCTTCGCATTAAACTTTCCCGCCGCCCGCAGCGCCGCATCTCTCTCTTCGGCCTCATTCTTGCTCAGTTGCGTCAGCAAACGCTCTCGCACCGCATCGTTCTCGCTACCCAGTTTGCCAACCACCTCTTCCAGCACCTGCGTATCCCGCAGCTCTCCCAATTGCCGGAAAAGCTTCCGCCCAATCTTCCGCATCTCTTGCCAAGCCGGATCCGGATCCACCTCTTCCATCACCGCCGCCAGCGACCGGCATCTGCGCAGCGCCACGCGTAAATCATGCACCGCATCGGCGTCCGGGGCCGAACGCACCTCTTCCAGCTCCTTCAGGACGCGCTCCATCCAATACGTCAGTCCCCGCTGCTCACCCTGTGAGCCGGGAATTACACTTCCAGTCGCCATGTTTTCACTCTTGAGGCCGTAACCGCGGTGTCCCGCGGCCCCTAATTTAGCCTCGCCCTATACACTAGCCCTTTGCCGCAAACGCGTCCAGTCCAGCCCCCACGGCGCCCTCTAGAGCTCCCACTCCCACCTGCAGTGGCCGATCTTCAGAACGGCCCTTGTGGCACAGCGATTCCTCGCTCTTGGGGTTCCTCCTCTTTATGTTTTAGCTTGTTATCCCGAGCGGAGGCCCGCGCCGTTTGCGGGCCGCAGCGAGGGATCTGCTTTTCTCTCTTCTCAGCGCCCTCAGCGTCTCTGCGTCCTCTGCGTTAATCTTTCTCCTTTCCCCTCCCCCTCTTTACAACCTCTCCTCGTCCGCGCAAACTAAAACCGCTAATCTTTTCCCCATCAGGAGGCACCCAATGTCCACCTCTTCCTCTCCCTCTCCCGACCCCAGAGAAACCGTCCGCCAAGATTGGCTCTCTGCCGCCCCCGCCTGGAAAAAATGGTATTCCCAACTCGCCTTCCAATCCCGCCAGGCCACCGAACTCGTCGTTCAAGGCGCCGCCATCTCCCCCGGCATGCACGTCCTCGATCTAGCCAGCGGTTCCGGCGAACCCGCACTGTCTGTCGCTGTCGCCGTAGGCCCCCAAGGCCGCGTCACCGCCACCGACCTCCTCCGCGAAATGCTCCAAATCGCCGAAGAAAACGCCGCCGCCCGCAACCTCAAAAACATCGACTTCCGCGCCGCCGACGCCGAGCAACTCCCATTCCCCGGCCACATGTTCGATCGCGTCACCTGCCGCTTCGGCATCATGTTCATTCCCAACATCCAGAAGGCTCTCGGCGAAATGCGCCGCGTCCTCAAGCCCGGCGGCCGCGTCTCCTTCGTCACCTGGGGTTCCATGGAAGAAAATCCTCTTTTCAGCACCATGCTCCGCCCCTTCCTCAAATACGTCGACGTCCCCCCGCCTCCGCCCGATGCACCTCACGTCTTCCGCTTCGCCGACGCAAACAAATTGGACCATCTCCTCTGCCTCGCCGGCTTCCACGATGTCCACGCCGCCAAGCACAAAATCAACTGGCCCTGGCCCGGCACACCCGAAGAAGCTTGGCAAGGCGCCAGCGAACTCGCCGCCCCTTTCAAGCGCATCATCGCCGCCACCCCTCCCGACAAAAGGGAACTAGCCATCCACGAAGCCATCGAAGGCTTCCGCCGCTTCTTCGACGGCCAATCCGTCAACATCTCCGCCACCATCGTCGCCGCCACCGCCACAACTCCCGCGTAACGCTCCGCCACGTCGTCCCCAACTAACGGGTCAATTTCCGATTCCAGCGTTGGTCAGGACTCAGGGCCATAGTTGCAAATTGGCAAAGCGAAGAATGGGATAGTTCAACTTGAGCTAGAATGCGATTTATGACCCGATGCCTGTTTGCTGTTCTCATATCTTCATCTATTGTTCTTTATTCGTGTTCCAAGAGCGCCAACCCAGAAACACCGACAAAGATTGCATCTGGCTTTCACACTGAGTCATCCGCTGACATACGGGAAGAAAAGAATTCTTGGACTTACGTGACCAGCAATAGCTCGTTTCAATTTGCTGAGGTGCTAGGTGATAAAGGAATTTACGAGGCCGTGTTGCTTCTGGAAGAGAATTATCACAATGAGAACACTCCCGGAATTGAAGGAATGCGTGGAGATGCCACGGTCAAGGCGTGGACAATTGGAACCGCTCGCCAGCGCGAGCTTCGATGGACAATCAATGAGAAGGCCAATGCCGGAGAGGTACGAGAGCGATTCTTCCGTCTAGCCGCCTGGGGGTGCTGTGATTCCCCGAGTGTTTATACTTACTATAATCTGCTGTCGGGGAAAAAATTGTACATAGTAAATTCCGACCTGCTCGAGATAAGAGGAATGGGGGAAGGCCCACTTGCGGCCCGCTTCGTGGGGTTTGGATACGACATGAATAATCCGGGCCACGACCCAGTGCTCCAATATGGGACTGACAAGGATGTCGCTCAGCGGTTCGCTCTTCATTCAGGCAAAAACTACTATGACACGCCCGAAGTGTTTGGAGCAGCGAGGAACAAGCTTGAGAAGTACCATCTCGACCTGAGCGACTCACCCCTGGGTTTTGTAATCGTAGTGCGCTACCCAGGCGAAGCCGAAATACGAATCCCTGTCGAGAATGACGTGATTTACGCTGAAAAAGCGACCCTTCCGAAGGGCTACTCGATTAGACCGGAGCACGTAGCTTTGACAGAATCGCCCACCAAGTCGCCATAAACCTCTTAGCTAGCGTAGTCGGACCCTGGTCCATTGACTCCTCCGCTTTACCCTCCCTCCTGCCTCATGTTACTTTCCTATAGGTTCTCCCGGAGTGGCGGAACTGGCAGACGCAGCAGACTCAAAATCTGCCGGGGATCACTCCCCGTGTGGGTTCGACTCCCTCCTCCGGGACCATCCCTTTCCCCACGCGCAGATTAGTACTTTCCTCCTCTTGACCTCTCCCTCTCCTTCTCCAACACTATCCTCAGCCCAACTCCCCGTGACCAACCTTCCCTCCAATCCAACCCCCAACCACAATCGCCGCCGCAGCCAGCGCGTCCTGCTCCGCCTCCCCCTCCTCGTCATCGCCCGCGGCCCCGATAAACAGCACGTCTCCGAAAACGTCTTCACCACCAACGTCAACGCCCACGGCGCAATGCTCCTCCTGTCCATGCGCGTCGAAGGCGGCCAGAGAATCCTGATCCGCAATACCGATACCCTCGAAGAGCAGTTCGTGCGCGTAATTCACATCACCGCCGCCGCCGAAGGCAAATCCGAAGTCGGCGTCGAATTCCTAAAGCCCGCTCCCAAATTCTGGCGCATCTCCTTTCCTCCCGACGACTGGACCCCCCACAACCCCGAAATCACCGCCGACACTTTCTGACGCGCCACCCGCTCGTCAGTTCTGCGTTTGTCATCCCGACCGGAGCGACCCGGCTTTTTCTTCCGCGCCGATTTTTCGCGCGCCGGGTCGCGCAGTGGAGGGACCGGGGCAACACGTAAACCACATCGCCCCAATCTTCTCGTTGCTCGTTTCCTACTGCTCTGTTGTGCAAACAAAAAAGCGTTTGTCATCCTGAGCCCATCCGACGAGGATGGGCGAAGGACCTCAACCCAAAGTTTGTGCAAGCTCTTTGGGCCGAGCTCCCTAACCATAATCGTCGGGTAGCCTCCTGCTCGCTGCTATCCTCCCGCCCCATTACTGATTACCGCTCACTATTCACCGATTCCTTTCCCCCACGCATCTAACTATGCGAAACTTATACTGAGTCACGAAAGGGCACCGCTCCGGCATGAATACCGCAATAGGCATCGTTCTCGTTCTCGGCGTCATCATCCTCGTCCACGAATGGGGACACTTCATCATCGCCCGCCTCTTCGGGGTCCGTGTGGACGTCTTCTCCATCGGCTTCGGCCCGCGCCTCTTCGGCTTCAAGTGGGGCGCCACCGACTGGCGCATCAGCGCCGTCCCTCTCGGCGGCTACGTCCGCATGGCTGGGCAGGACATCACTGATGTCGACTCCAGCGACCAGGTTCCCACCGGCGCTACCGACGAGCTCATGTCCAAGCCTCGCTGGCAGCGCGCCTTGATTTCCGTCGCCGGGCCCACCGTCAATCTCATCTTTCCCATTCTTCTCCTCAGCGCCTACTATCTGATCGCCGGCGTTCCTTACGCCGCCTTTCTCAACAAGCCCATCGTCGTCGCCGCTCCTCCCACCCAGCAGTCCACATCCGACACTCTCCAGTCCGGCGATCACGTAGTCTCCCTCGCCGCTCCGCCAACGCAGCAGGCCGCCGCCACATCGAACTCGCTCCAGTCTGGCGATCACGTCGTCTCTGTCAACAGCCTGAAAAATCCCACCTGGGAACAGGCGCAATCGCTCCTCTCCCGCCTCGCTCCCGGCACCTCTCTCAGCGTCCAGGTCGAAAACAACGGCGCCACCCGCACCGTTTCTCTTCCGCTCAAAAATGATCCGGGCTCACGTCCCTTCGGTTATTACCCGATTCCCGCGCGCATCAGCGAAGTCGCTTCCGGCACGCCCGCCGACCACGCAGGCCTCCGCGCCGGCGACGTCGTCCGCGCCATCGATGGCCGGAAAATTGACTACTGGGATCAGTTCGTGGACATGGTCCGCGGCTCCGGTGGCAGAACGCTTCAACTCGAAGTCGAACGCGGCGGCCAAACTCTCACTCTCGCCGTCACGCCCAAGCAGGGCATCGCCGACACCACCGACACCAAGTATCAGATCGGCGTCGCTCCCGAACCCGCCCTCGCTTACAAGCGCGTCGGCTTGGTGCAAGCTCTCTCCGAATCCCGCTCCCGCACCTGGGATATCGTGGAAGAAACCTTCGGCGTCTTCGGCAAACTCTTCAGCGGCCGCGTCTCCGCCAAGCAACTCCAAAGCGTGGTCGGCATCTCGCGCGCCGCAGGCGAAGCCGTTTCGCAAGGCCCCTTCACCGTCATCTCCCTGATGGCCCTCATCAGCGTCAATCTCGGCATCCTGAATCTTCTTCCCATTCCCATCCTCGACGGAGGCCACATCCTTCTCCTCTCCCTCGAGGGCATTCGCCGCCGCGATTTCAGCCTCGCCTTCAAAGAACGCTTCATCCAGGTAGGCCTGGTCTTCCTCTTCGTCATCCTGGCCTACGCAATGTACAACGACGTAGTCCGCCTGCTCCCCTCTCACTCCTAGGGTTTTTGGGTGCCGCACCCTCTTGCCCTGAGCAAGGCCGAAGGGGCGGTTTTTCAGGGTGCGGGTTTTTCTTTTCCTCCTCTTCGCTGTGCCCTCTGTGCTCTTCCCTCTGTGCACTCTGTGTGAACTCTTTCTCTTTCCGCTCTTAATTTCCCCCGCTCCCCAATCCTGCTAAACTATCCTTTAATGTCCGCTTCTCCCACACATCGTGTCTCCTCCGGCGAACGCATCAACTCCGCCGACACCACTGGCCATCTCCAGAAAACCCTTCGCGAGAAGGGAATTCGCCTCACCCGCCAGCGCCGCGTCATCCTCGAAGTCATGGACAACGCCGAACAGCACCTCGACGTCGACCAAATCCTCGAACGCGCCCAAAAAATGGACCCCGCCGTCCACCTCGTAACCGTCTACCGCACCATCGACCTCCTCAAAAAAGAAGGCCTCATCGACGAGCTCGACCTACTCCACCTTCGCGGCGATCGCCACTATTACGAAACCCACGGCCCGCGCGACCACATCCACGTCGCCTGCCTCCGCTGCGGCAAGGTCCGCGAATTCGAATCCCGCCTCTACGAACAGCTGAAAGAACAGATAGCCCGGGACTTCGACATGCAAGTCACCGTCTCCCGCACCGAAGTCGGCGGCATCTGCAACGACTGCCTCTCCCGCGAAAAAAAATCCCCCCGCCAATAACCTCCTCCCCCAGTAGCACAGGCTTCAGCCTGTGTTCTTGGGTTTCTCTTCTCTGCGCAATCTCTGCGCTCTCTGCACCCCCGCGTTATCCTTCCTCTTTCCTCGCGCCCACCCAAATCTCATCGTAAAATGTTCCTCTAAGGAGACCCGGTTCCTGTCACCTGCTATCTGATCGCCGTTATCCTCTTCCTCCCATGCTCACCCGCCTCCAAAAAATCCTCGCCTCCGCCGGCATCGCCTCCCGCCGCAAAGCCGAAGAAATCATCACCTCCGGCCGCGTCACCCTCAACGGCCAAATCGTCACCGAACTCGGCACCAAAGCCGATCCCGACACCGACACCATCACCGTCGACGGCAAATCCATCAAGCCGTCCCAACGCCTCCTCTATCTCATGCTCCACAAGCCCAAAGGCTACGTCACCACCGTCAGCGATCCTGAAGGCCGCCCCACCGTCATGCAACTCCTCGGCCCTCTCCCCGAACGCGTCTATCCCGTTGGCCGCCTCGACTACGCCAGCGAAGGCCTCCTCCTCCTCACCAACGATGGCGCCCTCGCGCAAAAACTCACCAAAGCCGGCTCCCACGTCCCCAAAAAATATCTCGTGAAAATCAGCGGCCGCCCCGACGAAAAATCCCTCCAGCGCCTCCGCGACGGCGTTCACATCACTCTCGATGACGACCGCCGCGTAAAAACCTCTCCCGCCAAAATCCGCCTCCACGAAGAGGCCCCCAACCCCTGGTACGAAGTCACCCTCATCGAGGGCCGCAACCGCCAAATCCGCCGCATGTTCCAATCTGTCGGCTTCCTCGTCGAAAAAATCAAACGCGTCCAGCTCGGTCCCCTCGTCCTCGACGTCCCCCCCGGCAAATTCCGCTCCCTAACCATCCGCGAAGTAGCCCAACTCAAACATCTCTCCCCCACTCCCAACCCCGAAAAATTGTCATCCTGAGCGCATCCGACAAGGATGCGCGAAGGACCTCAACGCACACTTCAAGCACAACAGCCAATTTGCTGACGTTTTGGTAGCGGCCGCCTTCTGAGGCGGGCGCTTTTGTTTTGGATGTCATCCCGACCGGAGCGGCCCGATCTTTTTCTTCCGCGCCGCATTTTGGCGCGTCGGGCCGCGCAGTCGAGGGACCGCGGCAACCAACTCACCTCTCCACAATTCTGTCTTCTTCTCTCTGCGCCCTCTGCGTCTCTGCGTTAACCAATCTCCTTTGTTCAGCAGCCAAGGCACACCCGTACCCAATCCCCAAAAACCATTCAAATTTTCCTGAATGGATTATTTCCTAACTCTTCCCCAACAAATCCCGTGCAATAATCGTCCGCTGAATCTCGCTCGTCCCCTCGTAAATCGGAATCACCCGCGCATCCCGATACATCCGCTCCACATCCGACTCCCGCGAATACCCCTGGCTCCCGTGAATCTGCACCGCCTTATACGCCACGCGGTTCGCCATCTCGCTCGCATACAATTTCGCCCGTGAAGCCGCCGACCCCATCCGTCCGCCCGTATCCTTCAAACTCGCCGCCTGATACACCAACCCGCGCGCCGCCTCAATCTCCGTATGCATATCCGCCAGCATCCATTGAATCGCCTGAAACTCCCCAATCGCTTTCCCAAACGCAGCCCGCGCCCGCGCAAACTTCACGGACTCATCCAGCGCCCCCTGCGCCAACCCTACCGCCAGCGCCGCAATGCCAATCCGCCCGCCATCCAGCGCGCTCAACGCAATCTTCAATCCCTGCCCCTCTTCTCCCAACCGCCCCGCCACCGGCACCAAGCAATCATTGAACAGCAACTCCACCGAAGGCGACGACCTCTGCCCCATCTTGTCCTCATGCCGCCCAACCTTGAATCCCGAATATCCCGGCTCCACCAGAAACGCGCTGATCCCTTTCCCTCCAGCCGCCGGATCCGTCTTCGCAAACACAACAAAAACTCCCGCCGCCGATCCGTTCGTCACCCAGGTCTTCGTCCCATTAATCCGGTAATTCTCTCCATCGCGAACCGCCGTCGCTTGAATCCCCGCCGCATCCGACCCCGCCGCCGGTTCCGTTAAGCAAAACGCCCCCAAAATCTCACCCGCCGCCAGCCGCTTCAAATATTTATTCTTCTGCTCCTCATTCCCAAACGCCAAAAGCGGCAACTGCACCGCCGAATTCGTCACCGAAAGCGCCGTCGCCATCGCCGCATGCACTCGCGCCACTTCCTCAATCATCAGCACATATGAAATCGTATCCAGCCCCGCTCCGCCCCACTCCTCCGGCACCAACATCCCGCAGCATCCCAGCAACGCCAGCTTCTCGATCGCCTCAACAGGGAAGTGCTCCGTCCGCTCCCACTCCTTCACATGCGGACGCACCTCCACCTCCATAAACGACCGAACAGTCTCCCTGATCAATTTCTGATGATCGCTAAGCCCAAAATCCATCGTTCTGTGGCCTCGCCTCTGGAGTGCGGTGGCTCTGCCACCGCTTTTACGAATTAAACCGAACCACCCAACACACCACAACCCAAAAACTCAACTCGCACCCAATTTCTATTTTCTATTTTCAAACTTCCTCTTTTTCTTCTCTCCAACCTTCCCTGTCTTCAACTCCTCCGCCTCACGCTCATCCAACAATCTATATCTTCCCCGCGGAATCCCTTCCACCGTCAACGGCCCCAATCCCACCCGCATCACTTTCTCCACCGGATGGTGCTCCCGAAACATCAAATTCCGCAACTTCTCCAATTTCGCGCCCTTCGCCCGCACCTCATACCAGTAATTCGCCACATGCCCGCGGCTGGCATCCGGTTGCCGCAAAGTCTGCATCTTGATCCCAATCTCTTTTCCCAACCGGTCCAAATCCGTCAGCGTCAGCATCCCCTTGATCTTCACGTGGTACACCTGCTCCAGCCCATCCCACTGCTTCAACATCTTCGCCGCCAAATCCCCGTCATTCGTCAAAAACACCAGTCCCGTGGCTGCATACTCCAGATTGCCCACCGGATAAACCCGCTCCGGAAATCCCCGCAACAAATTCCGCAAATTCTTCCGCCCCTCCGGATCGGCCAGCGAAGAAACCACCTCAGCTGGCTTGTGCATCAACATATAAACGACGCGCCGGTCCGACCCCTTGATCGTCCGCCCCGCCGCTTCAATCTTGTCCTTCTCCGGATCGGCCTTGCTCCCCAGCTCAGTAACCACCTTCCCGTTCACCACCACCTGCCCGGAAAGAATCAACTGCTCCGCATGCCTCCGCGAAGCAATTCCCGCCCGCGCAATAATCTTCTGCAATCGTTCCATCATCCCAGTAGCACAGGCTTCAACCTGTCTCCTCTTCTTCAGCACAGCGGTCGTAATCTATCAAGAAACTCAAATGTGGACTCTTTAGGGGGTCGGACCTAGGTCCGACATAAAGCAACGACGAAAGATGGGCTTTAGCCCCTGAGGAAATGCTTCTCGAATTCTTACTCCCCAGCCGCGGTCGTCTTCGCGCTAGGAGGTGGCGGATCTTCATCCAACTGACCCGACGGCATCCCTTCCGCCGTAGCCAGCGCTTCATGTTCCCGAAACTCTTCCGCCTCCGAAAGTTCCTTCTTCACGTGCTCAATCGCCTCCGCCGCCGAACCATGCGCGTGCTCATCCTTCTTTTGTGGCACAGCCATTCCTGGCTGTGCGCCTTCATGCGCCGCGTCCACTTCCGGATGCAACTCCGCAACCTGCTCTTCCGTCACATCCCCCGGCGCAATCCCCTCATCCGTTCCCAGCGCCTCGCGCGCCAATGCCTCAAATTCCTTCAAGCTCGGCAGCTCATCCAAATCGCTCAACCCAAACCGCATCAAAAACTCTTTCGAAGTCTTATAAAGAATCGGCCGCCCCATCACCTCTTTGCGCCCGGCAGTAGTAATCAATTTCTTATCCAACAAAGTCGAAATCACGCCCGAAGTATTCACGCTCCGAATATCCGAAATCTCCGGCGCCGTCACCGGCTGCTTGTACGCAATCACCGCCAGCGTCTCCAGCGCCGGCATCGAAAGCCGCAAAGGAGGCCGCAGCGACTTGATGAACCGCCGTACCACGTCATGATGCTGCGGCTTCGTGTACATCTTGTATCCGCCCGCCACCGCCCGAATCTCAATCCCGCGCTCTTCCACGGCATACCCGGCCACCAACTCATCCAGCGCCGATTGCACCGCCAGCTTCTCTTCGCCCAACGCCGCGCTCAATTGGTCAATCGTAGCTGGCTCATCCGCGGCATAAATAATCGCTTCTAATGCAGCCTTGCGTTCTTCATTAGTCATTTAAGCGCTCATTCACCATTTGCGGGGCCATCAAATGATACACCATCCCTTTTGAGTGCGGCAGCGAAGCTGCCGCTTTTACGCGCTCAACTCGATCGCCCAACCCCTGTAGTCCAAGCTGTCTTTGTAGGGGCCGGGCTCGTTTACCCTGAGCTTGCCGAAGGGCTCGTCCCCCTCTTGGGTTCCTCTTGCCTTTGTAGAGGCCGCCTTCCGAGGCGGGCGCCTTTACCTCCCCGCCGTCCCCGCCAACAACTGAATCAAAATCTTCACAAACTTCTCATTATCCAAATCCGTCTGCACATGCACCAACGCCTCCCCCATCCCCGGCCGCTCCTCCTCCGTCCAAACCAACGTATTCCCATATCCCGCCGTATGCGAAATATCCATGTCCATATACAAGCTCACCTCTTTCGTAATGACGCCCGGCTCCAACCAAGCCACCGCCGCCAGCTCATCCCACAAATACTCTTCATCCGAATATTTCCCGATATAGGCCGCCGAGGGAGTTCCCATGCTCCCAATCTTCTGAATCATCTCGTTCGTCATCCGCGTCTTCACCGAAATATCCACCGTCGTCACCGTAATCTTCTTCCACGGCGCCCGCAGCACGATGTGCACCGCCTCCGGATCCCACCAGAAATTAAACTCCCTTCGATTCTCCGTCTTCCACGCCAGCGGCACTTCCGGCGCAATGCTTCCGCCCATCACCACCAGTTCCTGCGCCAACTCCGCCACCTTGGGGTCCAGGCTCAAAGCCAGCGCGATGTTCGTCATCGGCCCGCCCGCATAAATCGTCACCTCATGCGGATACTTGTGCACCATCCGGATGATGAAGTGCGCCGCATCCTCTTCCTCCGCCTTCCGCGTAGGATTTCCTTCCGGCAAATCCGGCACCTCATAAGGTCCATGCACTTCGCGCACAAACTTTCCCGTCCCATTCTTCGTCCACGCCCCCTGATACCGCACCTTTCCATACAACCTCGACCACCGCGCAATCTCCTCCTTGCTGTTGATCAGCGGAAAGATCGCGCCGGCATACACCTTGATCTCCGGATGATTCGTCAACTCCAGCATCCGCAGCGTATGCGCCACCTCTTCATCCCGCCATTGGTCGCCGCTCACGATCGTCAACCCCAGCACCTCCGCCTGCGGTGCCTGAATCAGCGCCAGCATCGACTGCTGATCGGTCGTAGCAGGCCCCCGCGCATCCTGGTCCACAATGACTTTTCGTTTCGCCTGGCCATACGTCGAAACTGTTCCCATCAAGAAAATGAAACAAACAAAAACTCCCGCGCGACGAATCATTCCGAGTCCTCCTGAGTTCTACGAACACCACCGCCGCTACATTCCTCGCTGGCGTTGACGAACAAATTGGCAAATCGGGAATCTGAAATCTTATGGCTTACGGCTTTCGACTTACGGCTGAACCCTCGCAGCTTACTGTTTCTCCTCCAACCCTTTCAAGCGCAAACGCGCCCTCGCAGCGCATCCCGAAATTCTCCACAACCCCACCAAGAATTCCTCTTGTATTCAATCGGTTTAATGTAAGCTAGGGTCGTCCGCGATTCCACCCGCGGCTACCCTTCTGACAACGAGGCCTGCCTATGTCCCGGTTTCGCTCCGCCCTGGTGCTTTCGTTCGCGTTCGTCCTCAGTTCGGCCTTCACCGCAAATAGCTATGGCGACGATTCTTTGAACTCTACCGTTTATCTCCACAGTGATTGGCGCCTCGAATCTTCCTGTAAACTCACCGCCAAGCCCGAAGCCATCTCGCTCCCCGGTTTCGACGACTCCAAATGGCACCCCGCCCTCGTCCCCGGTACCGTCGTTGGCGCTCTCGTTGCCGACAAAACTCTCCCGGATCCCAATTACGGCAAAAATCTCAATTCGTTCCCCGGCGCCTTCACCAACAACAAAATTCAAGCCGCCAATCTCGACATGCCCGCTGGCAGTCCCTTTCGTTGCTCCCACTGGTTCCGCACCGAATTCGCCACGCCTGCGGCCTATGCCAAGCGCGTCATCTGGCTCCATTTCCTCGGCATCAATTACCGCGCCAACATCTGGCTCAATGGCAAGCAACTCGCCGATCGCAACGAAGTTGCCGGCGCCTATCGCGCCTACGAATTCCGTATCGGCGAACTCCTGAACAAATCCGGAAAGAACGCCCTCGCCGTTGAAGTTTTCGCTCCCGAAAAAAATGACCTCGGCCTCACCTGGGTGGATTGGAACCCCACTCCTCCCGACAAAGACACCGGCATGTGGCGCGAGGTTTTTCTCTCTTCCACCGGCGACGTCACGCTGCGTCATCCATTCGCGAATTCGAAACTCGACTCTGCCTACAAATCCGCTGCCGTCACGCTTTCGGCGGAGCTTCGCAACAACACCGAGCATCCTCTAAAAGCGACGCTGCACGCCGAGGTCGGCGATATTCAATTGGCTCAACCCGTCGAACTCGCCGCCAAGGAAACGAAGATAGTTCGTTTCTCCCCCGATCAATTCCCGCAGCTCAAGCTGGCAAGCCCGCATCTCTGGTGGCCATATCAGATGGGCGATCCTTATCTGTATACCGCGAAGTTCCACGTCGACATTTCCAACGAAACTTCCGATTCCGCTTCCATCAATTTCGGCATCCGCGAAGTCACCTCCGAACTCACCGAATCCGGCGGCCGCCTCTTCAAAGTAAACGGCAAACGCGTTCTCATCCGCGGCGCCGCCTGGGCCCCCGACATGCTCCTCCGCTGGTCCTCCTGGAAACTCGACGCCGACCTTGCGTACGTGAAGCACATGGGCCTGAACTCCATCCGCCTCGAAGGCAAAACCGATCGCGACGAATTCTTCGACAAAACCGACAAGCTCGGCCTTCTCGTCATGCCCGGCTGGATCTGCTGCGACGCCTGGGAGCACTGGAACAAGTGGACGCCCGAAACCAAAAAAATCGCCGCCACTTCGCTCGTCGATCAGATCTCCCGCCTCCGCAATCACCCCAGCGTCTTCGTCTGGCTCTACGGCAGCGACGGTCCGCCGCCCGCCCAAATCGAAACCATGTATCTCGACATCCTGAAAAATCTCGAGTGGCCCAATCCCACAATTTCTTCGGCCGCGGAAAAGTCCACTAGCGTCACCGGCAAATCAGGCGTCAAAATGACCGGCCCCTACGAATACGTTCCCCCCATCTACTGGCTCTCCGACAAAAAAGCCGGCGGCGCCTGGAGCTACAACACCGAAACCAGCCCCGGCCCTGCGATCCCGCCGAAAGAAAGCCTCGCCAAATTTATTCCCAAGGAACATCTCTGGCCCATCGACGATTACTGGAATTTTCATTCTGGCGGGGAACGCTTCACCACCATCGACGTCTTCCGCGATGCCCTCACCCGCCGCTACGGTGCGCCCGACTCTCTCGACGACTTCGAGCGCAAATCCCAGGCCATGGCCTACGACAACCAGCGCTCCATGTTCGAAGCCTACGCTCGCAACAAATACGTCTCCACCGGCGTCATCCAGTGGATGCTCAACAACGCCTGGCCCTCGCTCATCTGGCATCTCTACGACTACTATCTAGTTCCCGCCGGCGGCTACTTCGGCACCAAAAAAGCCCAGGAAATCGTCCACGTCCAATACGACTACGACACCAACTCCGTCTCCGTCATCAATGGCAAATACGAAGACCTGAAGGGCTATAAAGTCACCGCGAAGCTTTACAACATCGATGCGAAAGAAGCCGCTTCACACGATGCCACTATCGATCTCCCTGCCGACAGCGCCACAAAAGCCTTCGATCTTCCAACCCCGGCGAATCTTTCCACCACCTACTTCCTGAAACTTCAACTGAACGACGCCTCCGGTAATCAAGTCAGTGACAATTTCTACTGGCTCTCCACCAAGCCCGACACCATGGACTGGAAGCACAAAAAAGACACCGTCTACACCCCGCAAAAAGATTTCGCCGATCTCACCGGCCTAAACTCCCTGCCGCAAGTGAAACTCGAAGTCCAGGCGGCGGCACACGAGATGGGCGAAACCGGCACGATTCACCTCCACGTGAAAAACACCAGCAACAGTGTGGCCTTCATGGTTCATCCCCGCCTAACCAAAGGCCCCGACGGCGACGACCTCGTCCCCATCTTCTGGGACGACAACTATTTCTCTCTTCTCCCAGGCGAAGAAAAATCCCTCGCCGTTTCATTTGCGGTCGCCGATCTCGGGGGCAGCGAGCCCGTCCTCACGATCGACGGCTACAACGTCGCCCCAACTGCCGTTGCGATTACGCACTAGCGGTAGCGCC
>Ga0210405_10002521_pt1 | contig 18919 bp, 14 predicted proteins | sample IncBWH11MmetaG_FD_155492 | JGI IMG/M metagenome (GOLD analysis project Ga0210405, IMG submission 155492) | Forest soil microbial communities from Barre Woods Harvard Forest LTER site, Petersham, Massachusetts, United States - Inc-BW-H-11-M | ecosystem: Environmental > Terrestrial > Soil >... | reverse complement strand
TCGACTACTTGTGACATCACCTCAGAAATGATGTTTCCCGTGGCGTCGCTCTATGGAACCGACTTCTATTCCGTAGCCTTTTTGGACACGGCGGTCAGAATTCTGGCTGCCCGCGACGGCACCTCCGTCACTGTCGATGATGGCGCTTCCACCACCACGTATGCTCTGGGTAGCGGCCAGTTCAAAGAGATCCAAAACGGTGCTTTGGGACTCTCCGCATATCACATCACAAGCAATAATCCGATTACCGTAGTGCAGTTTGGAGGACAGATACTCGTGCCACCAGCGCCTGCCCTGGGAGGTCCCAGTGCTCTCCAGGTTGTTCCAACGAGTGCATTTCGAAACGAATTCCGGTTGGCCGGTTCTAATGTCGTTGCCAATTTCGTGATCATCGTCGTGCCGAACGCCGCCGTGGCTAGCGTCAAGGTGAATGGGGCACCGCTTGCGCAAGTAGGCAGTTTTATTCCCCTGCCCGGTGGCCTATATCAGTGGACATTCTATCCCGTGTTTACGGAATCGGTGTTTACAGCAAACGCGCCGTTTGGCGTCTATTCGGTCGGTTTTGGTGTTTCGCCGCTCGGATCGTACGCTTTCCCTGTGGCGTTTTGAAATGGGCGAACTTATGAAGTTGCGGTATGTGGTCATAGGCATCCCGTTTTTGGGCCTCGCATTACTGGTTTCGGCAGATGACGAACAGTCCAAATGGCAGAAGCAAATCGGTCGCGAGGTCAGCATAGCTGAGCACATGCGCGATGATGATGAATTCCGCACACCATTATTGGAGTTGATTTCCTACGGCAAGCGGCTGTTTTGTGCGAACTGGACCGAGCAGGAAGGTGGCGGAAGACCGCTAGCGAAAGGGACGGGCAAGCCCCTCTCGAACCCCAGAAAACCGCTCACGGGAGTCCGAAGCTTCAATCGCGTCTCCGGGCCCGACGCAAATTCCTGCGCTGGTTGTCATAACGCTCCATTTGGCATCCCAGGCGGCGGTGGCGATTTCGCAACAAATGTGTTCGTGCTAGGGCAGCGTTTTGATTTCCTTACGTTTGATCCGCAGGACCGCGTACCCACCGCCGGCGCCCTGGACGAGCAGGGCGATCCGGTGACTCTGCAGAGCGTCGCGAATTTGAGGTCGACCCCGGGTCTCTTTGGTGCCGGCTATCTGGAGATGGCGGCTCGCCAGATAACAAACGATCTACAGAAAATTCGTGACAGCCTGAAGCCGGGTGAATCAAGGCCTCTTGTCTCGAAAGGCATATCTTTTGGCCGTATCGGTCGTCGGGCTGACGGACTTTGGGACACTTCCCATGTGGATGGCTTGCCTCGCTCGAGTATCATTTCGAATGGCACTCAGGACCCCCCCAACCTCGTGGTTCGCCCTTGGCATCAGGCGGGAAACGCCGCTTCTCTGCGCGAATTTACGAACACCTCGTTTAATCAGCATCACGGGATTCAGTCGACCGAACGCTTCGGCGCAAACACAGATCCCGACGGTGATGGATTCTCGAATGAGTTGACACGGGCTGATGTGACTGCCGCGACAATTTATCAGGCGGCCTTGCCGGTCCCCGGAAGGGTGATCCCCAACGATCCTGCTGTCGAGAGAGCCGTCCTGCTTGGCGAGAAGGCTTTCGCAAGGATTGGCTGCGCGAACTGCCATATACCCGCGCTGCCGTTGGATAAAGAAGGATGGATGTTTTCAGAACCCAGCCCCTATAACCCTCCGGGGAATCTCAGACTGGGTGAAACAAAGACGCTGCGCTTCGATCTCAATAACCCGGCTCTCCCTCAACCTCGTTTGGGCGTTTCCAAAGATGGCGTCGTTTACGTGCCGGCCTTTACGGATTTCAAACTCCATGACATCTGCGATCCAGGCGACGAGGCGGAACCCCTCGACATGAATGAGACAACCTGGTCTGACAAATTCAAAGCAGGGAATCGCAGGTTCTTAACAAGGCGGCTCTGGGGTGTAGCGAACCAGCCGCCTTACTTTCACCACGGACTCTTCACGACCATGCGACAAGCGGTCTTGGCTCATGGTGGCGAAGCTGCGCCGGTTCGTGCGGCGTTCGTTGCGCTTACCGCCGAGGAGCAGGACGGTCTCATTGAGTTCCTGAAGACACTTCAGGTGCTACCGCCTGGAATCAAAGATTTGATCGTAGACGAAAACTTTCACAAAAAAGAATGGCCCTCCGCTGGCCTATCGGCCACGTCGTCCTCACTTTTGCGTGCAAAATAGAATGCAACTGGAATCCACAACGCCGCGCGATCACCAGGACGGCGGGAGCGCCCGTCGGATGAGCGATGCAGTTCAGCGCAACTTTCGGAGTCCGGTGTAGGCTGGATTCGTAAGGTTTTACTGAACCTGTGGATGTCGCTGAAGCCATATCAGTGCCCTCCCTATTTTGGATCAAAGCCGCTCATTATTGGCCGGGCAAGAAAAAGACCCCCCATCGCAGAGGCCACGATTCAATCTTATCCCCACGAGTTTGAACAGGCCATTACAACTAGTTGGCGGCCCAGGTCCTGAGATCTGAGCTGGCAGAATGCGTGGGATTAGGGCAAGGAGTGTAGTGCCGCCTTCACACGAGTTTGCTAAAACTGGATCGGCCCGAAATCGAAAGAACTTGCCGCCGCCGGTCCAACGCTGTCGAACACGCCGGCTTTGCAGACTCCGGATGGAGCCTCTGGTAGAGAAGCGTCCTTCTCAGTGTTTCGTGGCTTGGGGCCGGCTGCTTTTGTTGATCCCTTCGAATAGCTCTCTGCTCTTCTTCCAAACGTCGAATAATGGCCCGAAGCCAGCTTCCAACCGTCTCTTCGAGCAAGTCAAATTTCACAACCTCCAAGACGTCGCGGTAATCTTTTTGCACCTTGCACCTCTCTGTCAACTGAAAATATGCCGGGACCGCTAAGCTGCCGACAACTCCTTGTGAGCTTCCGGAACGGAGAGTTCCTGCCACAGCAGCTTGAGCACGACTCCGCATCCTTCCGCATACACCAGAGTGAAAACATGCGAACAACGCTCGCAGACCCAATAGTGCCTCATACCGTGGATTCCGCCTGGTGAATCAGTTTGTGAATTACTCTCATTTGCTGACGTCGGATCGGGCCGAAATCGGAAGAACTTTCCTCCGCTGGTCCAATGAAAGGCGGTCGGACACACCGGGTTCGCACACTTCGGATGTTGCTTATGGTAAAGAGGCGTTCCACCCGACGTCTCTCGGCTTGGAGTTGGCTGTTTGCTGTGAGCCTGTCGAGCAGCCAACCGTTCTTCTTCGAAACGTCGAATAATGGTCCGAAGCCAACCTCCAACTATTTCTTCGATCTCTTTTTGATCGCTGTAGCGGTAAAGAGAATCAAGCGTTTCACCAGATACGTTCAAGGGAATGTGGCGGCAGGGAATCTTTTCGGAGCGGCGCCCAGCCGGCACCAGTTGCATCAGTACACAATCACTGCACGGACCGGGATTTTCTTTGGAATCGTAGTTCATGCAAGTGGGAGAGTCTTCGAAGATATATTGAGGCCTCCAAGGAGTTCTCGGCGGACGCCCATAGCCCCCATCTTCGAGGAATTGAAGTTCACATTTTAGAACTTCCAAGAGGTCGCGCTCATCCTTTTGCATTTTGCACCTCCCACGCAATTCAAAATATGCGCTTAGCTGAAAGGGGCCGCTGTAACCCCCGTCACGTGGCAGCGTGACGGCCATCACAGCCGAGGAACCATCCGTTCCGGTAAAAACATGGGAATTGGTTGTCATCCACGGGACGGATGCGTATGCCAAGCGGGTTTCGTCTTGTGTCGCGTAGGCAGGGAGGTATACTCCGAGGCGGTAACCTCATGCGCGCCCCCTACGGCCTGGAAATTATCGAGAGCTGCCTGTCCTGCCCCCACCGCGAGGACCGGCTTTTCTGCAACCTGCCTCCCTCTGCGGTGCAGAGGCTGGCCACCATCACTTCGGCAGCGGTCTATCCGAAAGGTGCGACACTTTTCGTAGAAGGGCAGTCACCGCGTGGGGTCTTCATTTTATGCAGTGGCAAGGTCAAACTGTCGACCTCGTCTGCCGATGGGAAAAGTCTCATTCTCAGGATCTCGGAATCGGGAGAAGTTCTGGGTTTGCCCGCCACGGTTACGGGGAAACCTTACGAGCTGACTGCTGATGTGATCGAACCTACTCAAGCGAATTTCATTTCTCGACAAGATTTCTTGCTATTTCTGCGCGAGCACGGAGAGGCTGCATTGCGCGTGGCGCAGCAGCTCGGTGAAACCTATCATTCTGCTATATCGGAAATGAGAACCATTGGCCTCTCTCATTCCGCAGCTGAGAAGTTGGCCCGCTTCCTGCTGGATCTCTCTGCAGACCAAAATGAGGAAAAAGGCGAGGTAAGGATTACACTTACGCTCACACACGAAGAGATCGCCCAGATGATCGGGGCCTCCCGAGAGACCGTGACACGGCTGTTTGCCGATTTCAAGAAAAAACAGCTTCTGCAAGTAAAAGGTTCGACCGTTATCATCAAAAGTAAAGCTGGGCTCGAAAACGTCGTGAGCTCTTAGCTCCCTGTTTCCCCTCGCCGGGAATTCGCGTCCCCTCAAGAGCTAGGCTACTTGAGACTCTCGACGTAGGCAATCAGCGCCTTCAAATCATCAGGCGGGAGATCGATCGGGGGCATGCCCCCGACGGTCATTTTGGCGGTGGGATGTTTAAACAGTTCAGCAACTTGCTCCGGCGAGAGTTTGGCTGCGATCCCGACAAGAGCGGGAGCCGCGGCCGTGCCCACGCCACCATCGCCGTGGCACGCGTTGCATGAATTCGCCTCGAAGATGGTCTTCCCTTTGGCGGCGAGCGGATCGGCCAGCGCCACGTTCGCTGCAGCCAGTGAAGCGAAAGAAAGTTCCGGCTCAAATGGCTTGCGCATGTATTCGTTTTCTTCGGTTTCTTGCTTAACCAACTGTTGCGCAACTCCGGGGTCGTGCTTGTCCAGATACTGACTGCGAAGGCCTAGCCCTACGAGGGCGAACAACACGAACGCATAAGCTCCCATGGCGACAGGACGCTTCCACGGACGGCGCTCGATGCTGCGATCCAGAAACGGAAGAGCGATGACGGCCAGGACAAGAACAGTCGGAATCACCAGGATGCCGACCACCGAAGCCGCACCATGCCAATATTTCAGCCACTGGAAAATAGGGAGGTAATACCACTCAGGCCGCGGGATGTACTGCGCGTCCGCAGGATTGGCTGGTGGACCTAACTGCATCGGCACGAAGAAACACAGAACGCCGAGCCCGATAATGAGCAGCGCCGTCAACGCGAGATCCATCAGCACCTGGCGAGGGTAAAAGAGTTCGGTTTTCTGTTTTGGTTCAACGGGATGTTCGCTGATTGGCCCGGCGGCACCCGCCTTGCGAAAGATAAGAAGATGGGATGCCACAAGCGCAAAAATACAGGCAGGAATCAGAAAAACATGTGCTACGAAAAACCGCGAGATCGTCAGAGTGCCCATCTCGGTGCCGCCGCGCATCAGGCGCTTGAGGCTTTCGCCTATCCACGGGACTTCGCTGACCGCGTTCGTTCCCACGGCTGTGGCGAAATACGCCCGCTGATCCCACGGGAGCAGGTAGCCCGTAAACGCCATTCCCAGAACCAGCGCGAAAAGCACGCAACCGGAAAGCCAAAGTAGCTCACGACGCCCTTTGTACGCTCCATAAATATATGTTTGCGATAGGTGGAGCAGTAACACAACGACCATGGCGCTTGCCCCATAAGCGTGCAAGCTGCGCAGAAAAGAACCGGCGGTGACGGCCTTTGTGATGTAGGCAACCGTTGTGTGAGCGTGATCGGCGGAGGGAACGTAGTACAGCGCCAAAAAAACCCCGGTGATCACCTGCGAAATGAAAATGAACAACAAGCCGGAGCCAAATACATAAGCAAACCGGGCCCCACCCGGGATCGGTTCATAGAGCGCGGTTCGGAGTAGGGTGTCCACGCCTGTGCGGCGGTTCACCCATCCCCATAATCCCGTCTCGGTTGGAGGAGAAAGGTTGCTTTGGTCTTTCAGCGTTGAATCCATCCCTGAAATTGTCCTTCCTTAGCCGATGACTTCCTTGTCAGCCACAAGTTGTCGGAAATATTGGAATCGCACTTCGAGTTGGCCGTCTTGAACGGATGTTTCGAGCGTGTCCATTCCACGGAGTGAGGGCCCGCTGATGCGAGTTCCATCCGGCATGTACGCGGCCCCATGGCATGGGCAAATGAACTGATTCTTTTCCTTGTTCCACGGCACTGTGCAACCCAGGTGCGGACAGATCGACGACAGAACGCGGAGCTGGCCTTGCTGGTCTTTCGTAATGTAAACGGCCTTTTCAGATATTGCTTTCCTCCAGCCATCCACCTGCTCAATCTGAATGGTGCGTATCACCGGTTCATTCAAAGTAGAAAACTCACTCATCGATCCCACCGGAGATCCTTTCAGTTCCGTTGTGCGGCGCAGTAATGGGAAAAGCGCGAAGCGGATGAGCGGCACGCCGAGCAGGCCGCCTACAAAGACCGAGCCGACTCCAAGCAACGCGCCGAGAAATGAGCGCCTGTTTTGAGGAGGCAATCCAGCCGCTGCAATTCCCTGAATGGTCTTTTCTGAATCTCTCGCGTATTCACCCATCGAACTCTCCCAATATGATGATTTGGAGCGTCATCAGAAACTACGCGGCGCCCTGCCCCAAAGCACACCGGAATTGCAATCGGGCTACTTCTTTTTCGGCAAAGAGCGGATGTAGGCAACCAGTTGCTTGATGTCGTCCGGCTTGAGCTTCTTGCCGAACGCGGGCATTTTGCCTTTGCCTGCGGTGATCAATTCGGTCAGCTCCTCATCTGTCTTTTTCTGGATTTCAGCGGACCCGAGATCTTTTGCCCCTAGCGCTTTTCCTGAGGGAGAGTTCCCGCTGCCATCGGCCGCGTGACACAAGACGCAGTTCGTTTTATAGAGTTTATCCGCATCGCCCTGCGCTCGAAGACGAGCGGGAAGAGCCAGTATTGCGAGACAAATGAAAATGCTTGCGGATACAAGATACAAAAAGATTCTTCGCATGTATTCTCCATTCTCCGTTCAACTCTTTCGTTCCCTTGTGATGCCGTCGGAATGCTTCTTTCCGGCTTTTCCATTCATATCCAATAACTCGAGAACGGTTGTTTCCTTGTCAGAAGACAAATCGCGCGAGCAGGAAGACCGCGTTATTGCCCGACGCGTGGCGTCCCGCGCCGTCATAGTTTGTCTGTGCACCATTAAATCGCAGATATCCCGTGTATTGTGCCGCAAGATCGATATTCTGTTGTGGCCACCAGGAAAGATTCAGAGTATAACCATTGGCCCGAGGATCTCCGTTGGCGCTGCCAAAAACCGGAGCTTGCGCAAACATTAGCGCATCTGGTGTTCCGGTCACACTAAAGTAGCCCACCGTCCCGGACAATTTCGTGCCGTAGTGGTATTCGATGTTGCCCATCACGGTATTCAGGTGATGACCCACCTGTGACGCTCCACCTGAAGCAAACGATGCCGCCAGAGCGGAGTTCTCGCGAATGTACGTGCCGCGGAATGACAGGACGTCATTCTTGAATTGCGGAATGGTGCGATCATACTGAAAGTCCACCGCCCAATCCGTATAGCTGTTCTCCGGACCGGTGACGGCGTTGGGCGAGGACTTCACGTGAATGCCGTAGGTGCCGAATTCCAGGTTGTTGTTCTTGGTGTTTGTCTGCCACGCCACGCGCCAATAAGGAGCTATTCCACGAACATTGAAGTTGAAACCTGCCCCGTTGTTGGGCTGAGGTCCTCCCAAGTGCTGAGAACGGTAGATGGTGGCGCCGACATAAAGATGCTCATTCCACATCGAGTATCCGCCAAATCCAGCTACATCCTGAGCGAGTACGCCATTGATAACAGCCTTCGCCGCAGGATTCGGAGAAACGTTCGAAGCGGTGAACGGGAATCCCCACGCGGGAGTGCTGTTCCAGAGATCCTCAACAGTCGGATTGTTATTGAAGGTTACTCCATAGGAGAGAGGCTTCCCCAGGATGCTTTTGACACTGTTCGCATAGCGGACGTCGGTGTTGTCCCAGTTGAAATGATTACCCTGTGGGGTGTAAGTCACCTGCGCAAAACTGCCTACGTGACTCCCCCAGGCACCAGCGAGGAACAGCGAGATGTCCTGTGGAAACTGAAAGTTACCATTCTCCGTTGCAGGCTGCGGTGATTTTGTAGACGTATAGGAAGTGTCAAATACCACGGAGAGAGGCAAGGCTTCCAGTAGCTGCAGCCCGGAATTGTGATCTTTCTTGGCGTCGGTCACCTCCGGCTTGGTTGTAAACGTGTACCCGTCCAGCTTGAACTGTCTTCCGAATGCATTAAGCTCGGGCGGTGCGTAATGGCAACTGGCGCACGGTAGCCCAGTCTGCCGTGAATAGCTGGGAACGGCGCGCGCTTCGGGTTTGAACACGACGAGCAGCAAGGCGATGACAAGTATCGGCCCAAAAATCTTGGTCAAAAGAGTGGTGCCTGCGGGAAAGACGAATTTTGAGCTTCGCATCAGATTCTCCTACCGTTAGCGCTTTGACTAGGCATTGGTGCACCCGTCAACTCATGCGCAATGGTAGTGTCTGACTGAATTTTCAGTATGTGACCGTCGTCACACGTTACTGTGAGCCGCGTCACACCGACCGCAACACAGGGGTAGACATACTTCTCCGTGCCGATTTGGCACTGTGCATACTCGGAACTGAGAATGGGGTGGTAGCGCCTTGGTTTGGTTCATTCGGATTTGTTCGGTTTCCAATGCCACAAGGTTTACGATCTTTTGCAGCCGTTCTTAATAGTCGAGAAGCTTTATAACATCCTTGGTAACAACTACCCCTAAAATCGCCTATTTCTGTCATTCCCGAAACCAGGGGATGTACGTTCAGATGGTGCCGGGGGCCCGGATCGCACCGTTCGCTCGTTCGGATTCTCCTTGCCGATCGAGGCATAAGTGCTCAAAGTTAGCCAAATTTCTAGCGCGAGTGTACCCATCCGCAAGCTTCGGACGTCGGTGCAATTCCCTCGCTCCTCCAGAGGCCCTGATGACACAGTTGACGTGCCGCCTGGCGGCGGACGCTACGCGTCACTCGGCCATAATCGCCAAGGCGACAAGGCCAACCCCATCTCGGGGCAAAGATTTTACAAGAGGGCACGGGTAATTTCTGGACGAACAACCTGAAGAGCTGTCTAGAAGTAGACAGACACGCTTCTTGACGGCGTCTAGGATGATCTTTGAGAGAACGGACTGTTGTGTTCGCCAGTTGGTCCTCGTCAGCTGATCATTCATGACCCAGACATACCTTGAGGACATCGAAAGGGCCATTACTTGCGCAGGCCTGTCTGGATAGATACGCTCTCCTGAGGACCAGTCCGTATCCAACAAGAAGGGTCGAAAGTACTCGATCTGAAGCGTAATACAACGACGAGCGCTTACAGCCCTCCTCGTCACGCCAAACAACACCTATATTCTGGAGGTCGCTGTGGCCATAAGGCGAAAAACCGCTCTGATCGTTGTCGGGATCACCGCGTTAGTCTTGCTCGCGCTGATTTTCGTTGGACCCTTAATTATCAAGGTGGATCGCTACAGGCCCCAGGTGATTTCATTTCTCCAGGAGAAAACTGGAAAGCAGGTTGAAATCGGGCGGCTGGCACTAACCTTTTTCCCCTTATCCATTCACATTGATGATTTCGGCGTGAAAAATCCTCCCATATTTCCCCGTGGCTATGTCGTTCAGGTGGCGCACATCGATGCGGAACTTGGCCTTGGCGCGCTCCTGCGCCGCCAGGTGGTCATCAAGTCCCTCGTGCTTCAGGACGCCGTCCTGAATATGACTTCGGATCCCGACGGCCCGTGGAATTTCGAGAATCCACAAGCGCAGGCTTCACAGAATACTTTTCCTCTCGGTGTGATTTCGAGGGTGCAAATCAAGCGGGGGCAGCTGATTGCGTCGAATCTGTTGCCCTCCGACGCTGCGGGCCCCGTCTTTTTCGAAGCCCACGGGATTTTCTGCGACCTGAAACAGGTAAATCTGACGGGAATTATCAATCCTTCACACTCCTCGATGGATGGACAAGGCAGCCTGAAAGCGGACCTCCTGCGCTTCGGCTCGATCGAGGCAAGAAATCTGGAATCCGCGGTGCGGCTGGAGGCGCGGCACGTCTTTTTCTCTGACGTTAAAGCGGAAGTTTATGGCGGAAGTGCCGCGGGTGACCTGACATTTGACTTTTTGAAGAAAAACGTTGGCTTCAAGGCGAACGCGCGCTTGAACGGAGTCAATGTGGCCCAACTCCTGGCGGCCTTCCCAAATGGCGGTGGAAAGATGACCGGGAGGATGGAAGGCGACATAAAATTAACGGGAGAAATCATGCACTCGCTCCGCCCGCTGGCGGGAATGCACGGAGCCGGACACGTGACCGTCCGCAACGGCCAGGTGCCGAGCCTCAGGCTCAACGCAAACTTGATGAAGCTGGCACACTTTAATGATCTCGGCCCGGCCAAGAATGATCCTTCCGCATTCAACTTGATAACCACCGACCTGGAACTGGACAATCAACGAATTTCGAGTCGAGTTATAGACATTGACGGTTATGGAGTCGATGTGGACGGCTCAGGCAGCGTCAGCGTCTCAGGCTCTGACGAATTGAACTATCGCGGTTTGGCCGAGATTACAACCAAGGAAGGCTTCTTCACCAACACCGTCGCTCGGCTGTCCGGAGCTACATTAAAAGACGGCAAGTTGCAGTTCCCCTTTCTGATCAGCGGAACGATCGACAACCCGATATTCTCCAAGGGCAAGGGCGACAAAGACGTAGACGCCGTACAAAAACCTCGTTGAGGCCAGATGTCGATCCAAATCAATTCGTTGTTGTCGTGGGGGATGCGTTGGGATTCGTGCTGAAGCTCCAACGGAAGAAGCGTTGGTCGCATCGTTCACAGCGGAACGGTCGGACAAACAGCAGGGCCAGGATCACCTTTTCCAGAATCCCTTTCCTCCTTGATTGGTGGATTCGTCCGCTATCGCAGTTCGGGCAACACATCACTGCGGCCCGCAGTTGATACGGGACAATGCTCGATGGCCTGGTTCAGGCCATCGGCAGATCAAACCAAGAGTGTGCAATTGTGGACAGCGCTTCGCCTGGACAGCTTGTACGATGGGGCGTCGGGAACTGCAGGGAATCGGCATTTGCAGTGAAGCCGCTTTGTCCAATGTGTGTCGTTCCAGCGTCCTGATGATCTGCTACCCCGGAGAACGTGCTTCCCTTACAAGTCGAGCAGGCTAACTGGGGTCAGCGAGTCCGGCCTCTTTGTGTTGAGGTCCACCCGATTTGCAGTTCGGAAAGGCCAAAATGCCAACAAATGAACCTGCGGGAACTCTTTTCATCCGTGAGAACACACTATTACCCGGTGGTTTGATCATCGAAACCGAGACGTTCCTGCCTGGCTGGAGAGCAGTGAGAAATTGCGATGGCTACCGGCTCGGCCGAAAAATCGAGGAAGCGAAGTGGAACTTCTTCTATTTAGCCGGTGAACTGAAGGCCATCGTTCTTGGCCGCGTGGGACCCTCGGCCCTTCGCAGGGCGCTCCGCAGCATCCTGGCGAAACCTGCAGCGCGCAAGTTCAATTCAGTGGAGATTAGAGAAACCCGCTCAAGATGGTTTCTGGGTATTCCTTTTGTGAGCGTCACTGCGAATTTCCGCCACATCCAGCAAAGTCTGGCCCTGGACCGCGCAAACGATTTCACGCAGATAGCACCTGCCGTTCCAGAGCGCACGATTGCGGCAAATAACTACGGGAATCTGGTTTCAAGTTCTTAAGAAATCGTTGGAGATCTGAAAATGAAAACTTTACGCAATTTAATTCTTTCTCTGGGTGTCCTTCTTCTTGCCACTCCCATCCTCCGCGCGCAGGATTTTTCGAAGTACCGTGGATTTTCACTGGGAACCAGCGTGGCTACCGTCCTGAAGCAAACGGAGAAGAGGCCAATCGATGTGAAAGTGAGCCACGCTCGCCCAGCGCTCCTCCAGGAGCTGACCTGGTGGCCGCCTGCCGTTCCCGGTGTTTCGTACCGGGCAGATAGCGTCGAACAGATGCGTTTCTCTTTTTGCGACGGCGAACTCTACAAGATTTCCGTGACTTACGATACCAGTTCCACTCAGGGGCTCACCGCGGGTGACATGGTAAAGTCCATCTCCGCAAAATATGGCCCGGCGTCGGTTCCGGAGCCTGTGCCCGATTCCGTTTTGACCGATGGATTCAGCAGCGGCGATAAGACCATCGCGTCATGGGAAGATTCACAATATTTCTTCAAGTTAGTCAGCTCTCCGTTTACTAATCGCTTTGGCTTGATCATCTTCTCCAAGCGGGTTAATGCACAGGCAGAGCTTGCCATCGCTGACGCCGTGACCCTGGAGAAGCAAGAGAAACCCCAGCGGGACGCCGAACTGAAGAAAAAGGAAGCGGACGACCTGGAAGCCCAACGCCAGAAGAACCAGAGCGCATTTCGCCCGTAGCCTGCCCATGTAAATACAAAGAATCAAACGCCCGGAATTTGGAAACGATGGAATGGAGATCACGAAAATGACAGTCAATATCACGCCTCTGCATGACCGGGTGCTCGTGCGCCGCCTGGAACAAAAAGAAACCGCCAAAGGCGGAATCATCATCCCGGATACGGCGAAAGAAAAGCCGCAGGAAGGCGAAGTGATTGCCGTCGGTGCGGGCAAATTGGAAAAGGGCCATCGCGTCCCGCTCGACGTGAAGCCGAGTGACCGGATTTTGTTCGGTAAGTACACCGGCAGCGAGATCAAGATCGACGGCCAGGAGTACCTGATTCTCCGCGAGGAGGAAATCCTGGTGAAGGTCGGCGCAATTGCTAAAGCGGCATCCGGCAAGAAGTAACAGCTCCTGGACGAAAGTCCGGGCTGAAATCAAAAGTTTGATTACCCAGGAGGGTGAAGTCTCATGGCAAAACAAATTGTAACTGGTGAAAATTCCCGTCAGGCGATTTTGCGCGGCGTCAACATTCTGGCTGACGCGGTAAAAATTACGCTCGGCCCCAAGGGGCGCAACGCGGTAATCGAGAAGAAATTTGGCGCGCCCATCATCACAAAGGATGGCGTAACCGTGGCCAAGGAGATCGAGTTGCAGGATCCCCTCGAGAATATGGGTGCCCAGATGGTGAAGGAAGTTGCCTCCAAAACGTCCGACGTGGCGGGCGATGGCACTACCACCGCCACCGTCCTAGCGCAAGCCATCTTCCGCGAAGGGGTGCGAACGGTCGCCGCAGGCGCGAATCCGATGGCGCTGAAGCGCGGCATCGCTAAAGCTGTGGAAACCGCCGTGGAGGAGATCAAGCGGATGTCCCGCGATGTAAAAGGCGACATGATCGCCCAGGTCGGCACCATCAGCGCCAACACCGACAAACACGTCGGCGACATCATCGCCGAGGCGATGAAAAAAGTCGGCAAAGATGGAGTCATTACAGTTGAGGAATCCAAAACAATGGAGACCACCCTTGAAATTGTCGAGGGCATGCAATTTGATCGTGGTTACCTTTCACCGTATTTCGTCACCGATCCAGAGCGTATGGAGTGCGTTCTTGAAGACGTCCGCATCCTGATCCACGAAAAAAAGATCAGTTCGATGAAGGACCTGCTGCCCATGCTCGAGCAGGCCGCCAAAACCGGCAAACCGCTCCTGATCATCGCCGAGGATCTTGAAGGGGAAGCTCTGGCCACACTGGTGGTGAACAAATTGCGAGGCACGATCCAGGTGGCGGCGGTGAAAGCCCCCGGCTTCGGCGATCGCCGCAAGGCCATGCTCGAAGACATCGCCATTCTCACCGGTGGGAAGGCCATCACCGAGGATCTCGGTCTGAAACTGGAGAACGTGAAAATCGAGGAACTCGGCACGGCCAAGAAGGTGACGATCGACAAGGATAACACGACGATCATCGCCGGCGGCGGTAAGCCCAGTGAAATTGAAGGCCGGATCAAACAGCTTCGGGTCCAAATCGAAGACACGGCATCCGACTACGACAAGGAAAAGTTGCAGGAACGCCTGGCCAAGCTTGTCGGCGGCGTGGCGATCATCAAGGTGGGTGCGGCAACTGAGACCGAGTTGAAAGAGAAGAAAGCCCGCGTCGAGGACGCCATGCACGCCACCCGTGCCGCGGTTGAGGAAGGCATTGTCCCCGGCGGCGGTACTGTCCTTCTGCGCTGCTTGCCGGCCTTGGAGAAGTTCAAACTCCACGACGATGAAGCCATCGGTGTAAATATCGTAAAACGCGCTCTAGAAGAGCCACTGCGCCAGATCGCCCAAAATGCCGGCCACGAAGGCGCCCTGGTGGTGGGCCGCGTGCGCGAATCGAAGGACGAAAACTTTGGCTTCAATGCGGATACCGGTGAGTTTGGCGACCTCGTGAAGGCCGGCGTCATTGATCCAGCGAAAGTCACGCGGCTGGCACTGCAGAACGCCGCATCCATCGTCTCCTTGATGCTCACAACCGAAGTCCTGATCGCCGACTATAAGGGAGAGGAAATGGTAGCAGCAGGCGGTTCAGGCTACGGCGGCGGCATGGGTGGATCGTATTAATTCTCATCAGCTCAGGTTGCCCGCGCATTCCGTTTCGACAGGAGCGCACAAACTAAACACCAAGACAGGAATCAAGCGTCAATGCCGAAGATTATCTCTGCAATAGAAAGGTCGCCTGCTATCGACGCCCCGGACAATTTCAAGGTAATTGATCAATTTAGTCTCGAAGACGTGATCAGCCTGGATGTGCCAGCTACAGAAGACAAGCCTGTAGCGCTAAGGCCCATGCATCCACGGCCGATGCTGCCTAGCAGGGTGGCCATCATCGGAAACTACCTGCCGCGGCAGTGTGGCATCGCCACGTTCACTACCGACTTGTGTGACGCGATTCACGCCGAATATGACGCCACGGAACTTCTGGCGCTTCCCGTCAACGATACGCCAGAAGGCTACAGCTACCCCGCCCGGATACGATTCGAACTTGCGCAGGATGAGGTGGCTTCGTACAGGCAAGCCGCTGATTTTCTGAATTTCAGCAACATTGATCTCGTATGTCTGCAACACGAGTACGGAATTTTTGGCGGACCCGCGGGCGGTCACATACTGGAACTGTTGCGCCGGCTGCAGATGCCGGTAGTCACCACCCTGCATACCGTGCTGCGCGAACCGAATCCGGACCAGCGCGCGGTGATGGAGGAAATTGCGGCGTTGTCGGATCGCTTCATCGTCATGAGCCGCCAATCATCGGAGATTTTGCAGGAAGTGTTCCGCGTTCCGTCCTCTAAGATCGATCTGATTCCTCACGGCATCCCCGACCTGGCTTTCACCGACCCCAATTTCTACAAAGACGCCTTCGGAACCGAGGGCAAAGAAGTTTTGCTCACATTCGGATTGCTCTCGCCGAACAAGGGTATAGAAAACGTCATCCAAGCCCTACCGGCAATCCTCTCGCGCCACGAAAACGTCGTCTACATGATCTCCGGCGTAACCCACCCGCATATCCTGCGGCGAGAAGGTGACAAGTACCGGGCGTCCTTGCAGAAGCTCGCGAAGGACCTGGGAGTCGAGGCCAACGTAATTTTTCGAAACCGCTTCGTCAGCCCGCAAGAACTTGTAGAATTGATCGGCGCGGCCGACATTTACATCACACCCTACAAACACAAGGGACAAGTGGTTTCCGGCACACTCGCGTATGCCCTGAGCGCCGGGAAAGCAATCATCTCCACTCCTTATTTGCATGCAATTGAATTACTCGACGACGAGCGCGGCGTTCTTGTCCCGTTCAACGATCCCCAGGCGATTGCCGCGAAGACCATCGAACTTCTGGACAACGGTACCGCGCGCCATGCCATGCGAAAGCGCGCATACCTCTACGCGCGGGACATGGTGTGGGATCGCGTAGCTCAGCAATACATGGGGAGTTTTGAACGCGTGTACAACGAGCGATTGCGCAAACCGCGGGCAACATTTTCCGCGCAGAACACGGAAAAGGCCCTCGACCGGCTCCCCACCATAAAACTCGATCACCTGCGCCGGATGACGGATCACACCGGAATCGTGGAACACGCGGTTTTCAACGTGCCGAACTACCCGGAAGGCTACTCAACCGATGACAACGCTCGCGCTCTCATTGTCGCGATTCTGTTGGAAGAACTTGGAAGCACCTCCGCAACGCGCTCGGTGGATCTCGCCGCGCGCTATCTTGCTTTCTTGTGGCTGGCTTTCGATCCAACAACCAAGCGCTTCCGAAACTGCCTGAGCTATGAACGCTTGTGGCAGGAGCTGCAAGGCTCCGAAGATAGCCACGGTCGCGCATTGTGGGGCCTTGGCACCGTCCTCGGAAGAACAAATGATACCGGACTCCGTGGAGCAGCAGGCCGCTTGTTCGAAATGGCCGTTCCCGCAGCTGTGGAGTTCAAGAGTCCCCGTGCTTGCGCATTCACTTTGCTGGGGCTGCTCGAATACCTCGAATCGTTCCCAGGCGATCGCGCTGCCCAAAACGCCGCGGACGCGCTCGCAAATCGTTTATTCGAGTCGTATGTTGCCAATCGCTCTGCGGATTGGAAATGGTTTGAGAACGTGCTTGCCTATTCAAACGCCCGATTGCCGCAAGCATTGATTCGCGCGGGAACACGGAGCGGTAACGACGCGATGGTTTCGGCCGGGCTAGAAGCCCTGGACTGGCTCGCAGCGGTACAACGGTGTGAAACCAAGGGCCACTTCGTGCCAATCGGCTCGCACGGCTTTTATTCGAAGAAAACCGAAAAGGCTCGCTTCGATCAGCAACCCATCGAAGCCTGCGCCACGGTTTCCGCTTATCTGCAAGCCTATCGTGCGACAGGAAAAGGACGCTGGCGGAAAGAAGCCTGGACCGCCTTCAACTGGTTCCTCGGCGACAACGACCTGCAGATTGCCCTCTACGACCCCACCACGGGCGGCTGCCGCGATGGCTTGCATCCCGACCGCGCCAACGAGAACCAGGGCGCGGAATCGACGCTCTCTTTCCTCATGGCGCTTCTGGAGATGCGCAAATTGGAAAAAGCGGATATCACCGACCGGAAATCATGAACGTCCCGCAGGTACCCTCTCCCCTTTGCGGCTTTCTGCACCACCAGGTTTTCTTGCTTTAGGAGCGCCCATGATTGAAACCATGATCCAACACGATATCCTGTTCACCCGCTACTCCTTGAATCCAATCCTGACCGCAAAGGACTGGCCCTATTCCATTAACAGCGTCTTCAACGCTGGAGCTACACTGCTGCCTGACGGGTCCACTCTTCTCCTGTGCCGTGTGGAAGATCGCCGCGGCCATTCTCACCTTTGTGCGGCGCGCTCCGCGAATGGAGTCAACAATTGGTCGATCGACACCGAACCATCTTTGCCCGCTTGCCCGGAACAATATCCGGAAGAACTATGGGGAATCGAGGATCCGCGCATCACCTTTGTGCCGGAACTTAACCAGTTCGCCGTCGTGTATACCTCCTACTCCCGCGGCGGCCCGGGTGTATCCCTGGCGCTGACAAAGGACTTCAGTACCTACGAGAGATTCGGTGTCATCATGACGCCCGACGACAAAGATGCCGCCCTCCTGCCCAGAAGAATCAACGGATTCTGGGCGTTGATTCACAGGCCCATGACCCCGCTGGGAGCGCACATCTGGATTTCTTATTCTCCCGACCTTCGTCACTGGGGCAGCCACAAGCTTATGCTGGAGGCTCGCCGTGGTGCTTGGTGGGATGCCAACAAGATCGGCATGTCGCCGCCGCCGATCGAAACCCCCAGAGGCTGGCTGATGATCTACCATGGTGTCCGCAGGACCCCATCCAGCTCCATCTATCGGCTCGGTTTGGCCCTTTTCGATCTGCAACAACCCGAGAAGTGTTTGGTCCGTGGAGATTCCTGGATGTTTGCCCCCGAGGCCGACTACGAACGCCAGGGAGACGTGCAGGACGTTGTGTTCCCCTGTGGCTATACCATTGGAGCAGACGGCGACGCTATCAATCTCTACTACGGTGCCGCCGATTCGAGCATTGCCTTGGCACACGGCAGCATTCGTTGTCTTCTGGCCTGGCTGGACGCAAATGGCCATTCCGAGCAAGCCCGCGACCGCCGCCAGCGTCAGGCGTAGCCCGATGAAGCCCGTGTAGCGTCGTGCTCAAGGCAAACTAGGTTGCTTGGAGAAGAATGAAGTAGCGCGAACAAATGGTGCCGGGGGACCGAATCGCAGCAAGGTTAGTCATCCGGTCAGATTCTGGTGTTTTGATGCGCTAAGGCTCGCAGGATAGCGTCCAGAACTTGATCTAGACATTTGCCGACGTCTTCTGCGAGGAAACGGAGGGTCCGATAGCCATTCTCCTGCAGCAAAGCATCCTTGCGACGATCTCGCCGATAGGCTTCAGGATCGCCCAGGTGCTGCCTGCCGTCGAGTTCGACGGCGATGTGCGACGGCTCGCAAAGCAGGTCGACTTCCATGCGGCCCCAGCCATCGAACGGAATCGGCAGCTCTGCATTCAAGCGAAACCTCCCGGCCGTCTCGGCTAATGTTTCCAATCGGCGATAGAGAAATGCCTCGGTTGCACTTCGCGCTCGATCGGAACAATCGGCATCGGAGGGCGGGATTACGGCAGCATGGACAAATAGTTTCGCCAAAGGGGAATCTACGCCATCTCGCACCAAGCGGCGCACACTGGCGGCATATTGGCTTTTCCAGTCGGGATCGACGGGGAGTGGCACATCTGCCGGCCAGCCCGGCACCGCGCTTCCTGGAAGCTGAATCATGTAGCCGATACCTTCGTAGTGGTGACAGCGGCGGTCGAAC
>Ga0210405_10002520_pt1 | contig 18921 bp, 16 predicted proteins | sample IncBWH11MmetaG_FD_155492 | JGI IMG/M metagenome (GOLD analysis project Ga0210405, IMG submission 155492) | Forest soil microbial communities from Barre Woods Harvard Forest LTER site, Petersham, Massachusetts, United States - Inc-BW-H-11-M | ecosystem: Environmental > Terrestrial > Soil >... | reverse complement strand
CCGACTGCACGACGAACATGCCGTTAACCGTCCAGTTGTTCAAAACAGCCTTGGCTATTCCCGATTGGAAGTGCTTCGGAAGGTCCTGGCTGAACATGATGGAGAGCCGCTGCGGACGATCGAAATCCGACGGTCCCCAAGCGCGGCTCCAATCCCACCAGGGAGCCAGCCCCATGGTGGTGTAGAACCTGGTCGAGCTATCGACGCCATTGCTGAGGGTCTTCGATTTCGTGTATGCCGCCTGTAAGGTGCCGGACGCGACACGCTTCTTGACGGTAACCTGAAGCGCATTGTAGGTCGAGCTGGCGCCCTGCCCTGTGATCAAGTCCAATCCCAAGCCCGGATACCTGGACACGAGCGGGCCAGGCTGGGGGTTCTTCGGATCGAAGCCCACCGGGATGAAAGGATTGCCGACGTAGTTCCCCATCAAGTGAAGGCCTTTCGTGCCGACGTAGGCCACCTCTACCAGCGTATCTTTTGGTAATTGCCGCTGGATGGTATAGTTCCACTGCCAGGAATTATCGGTCTTAGTATTTCTCTCGATGGCGGCATAGTTGATCGCCTGATTGGGACTGGTCGGGAACGCGAGCGCCGTCGGGCTGTAACCTGGATCCACAAAGGTGAAATTGTCCGGGCTCTTGAGCGAGCATCCGCTTCCCGCCACCGAGCAGTCTATGTTTACCGACGTGTATCCCGGCGAGTTTTGGAATCCCTGTTGCGCGATCTGGCCGGTCCGCTGATCGAAATACTGCCCGGCGCCTGTCCGCATCACCCACTTATCGGTGATGCGCCAGGCGATGCCCAACCTCGGCATGATGTTGTTCATGTCGTTCTGGACCGTGCTGCCGTTAATTCCATTATGGTTAGCCTGCACAATGCCGGCGCTGGCCGCTGAGCCGACCCCGGTATACTTGTCCGGATACCAGTTGGTCCGGTCGAAGTTATACGTAACCGGCTGCCAATAGGGCTCATAGCGGACACCCATGGTAATGGTCAGCCTGTCGGTGATTCTCCATTGATCGGTGGCATAAAATCCCCCGCCAAAATCGCGGTTTTGTATCCTGCCCGGACCTGCCCCGAAGGTTTTAGAGCGCGTATACCCCGTCAAAAAATCGGCGTACGCATCGTTGGTGGCCGTGCCCGTGAAGGTGAACACGCCACGGTTGTTCAGCGCGTTGAAGTCGTCGTACAAATCCGGCCGTAGTTCGACTCCGAACTTCAGGTTGTGCCGGCCGTTGGTATAACTCAGGTCCGATCTCGCCGTCGCCGTCTTCACATGGTCGATCCAGCCTTGCACGTTGCCGAAAGTAACGTAGTTCGAGATCGCAAACTGCGGCAGCCCGCCGGTTATTTCCGTAACCGGCAAGGGATTCAACCCGACTGATTGAAAGTTGGTGTGATCGGTCAGAACCAGGTACTGATCGGTCTGGTTGTAGGCAAGGCTGGTTTCGAGCACCATCGCCGGCGAAAAGATGTGCGTGTAGTTGGCGGTCGCCTCGTGTTTATTACGATGCGTCAAGGCTCCCATACCCGGCAACCCCTGGCTGAATGGCGACAAATCGTGCTCATAGCTGTCGAACCAGCGGCCCCACAGGAGGTTCTTGTCGCTGAGACGATGGTCGATACGGACCGTGTACTGGTCGATATTGGTGGGAACCGTCTGTGCCGTGAAGAAGTTGGTTGCGCCGCCGGAGTTGTAATTCGGCACTGGCATAACCTTGTTTTCCAGAGCGACCGCGGTGCTGGAGAGCTGGCTGGCGGGAATGATGTTGTTCGGGTAAGGCAACCCCGTCGCAGGGTCGACGATCAGCTTCGATCCAAAATTCCCGGACCGCTGGGCCAAGGTGGGCACTACGGCCGTAAGCGTCGAGCTGCCGGCATTGGCGTTGCGCTGCCGCGAGCTTTCCCATCCACCGAAGAAAAATGTCCGGTTGTGCTTGATCGCGCCCCCGATGTTCGCTCCGAATTGGTTCTGGATGTTCTCCCCGTTCTTCGGACTGAAGAACGGCCTCGCGCTCAAATCCGTGTTGCGCAGAAATTCATAACCTTCGCCGTGAAGCTGGTTCGTACCGCTCTTGGTAGTCACGTTGATGACCGAACCGAGCGCCCTGCCGAACTCCGCGCCGTAATCGTGGCTCAGAATCTTGAACTCGCCGAGGAATTCGATGCTCGGCGTGCCGTCGCCGTCCGGCGCGATGTTGAGCACATTGTCGGACGGCGCCCCATCCACCAGCAGCGCGTTGCTGCCGTTGCGTGCGCCGTTGACGCTCACATTCGCGCCGCCGGTGCCGGGGTTATCGGCATTGACGAGGCTACCCTGGATGCCCGCCCCGGTGCCGAGTAACTGTGTGAAGTTGCGGGTCGCGAGCGGCGTCCCGGTAATCTGCCGCTGTTCGACTACCTGGCCCAGGGTCGCGTGTTCGCTCTGCAGCAACGGCGATGTCGCAGCGACCGTAACGGTCTCGCTGACCGCGCCTACAGCCAGTTTGAGGTCCAGATGAACGATATCGGTGGAGTTCACGATCACGCCTTCCCGCAACAGCTTCTCAAACCCCTGCTGCTCCACGGTGACCTTGTAACTCCCGGCGCGCAGCAATAGAAACTGGGCGCGCCCCCCCGAGTCGCTCTCGGTTCGATACGAAGCGCCAGTGCCCACGTTGACGGCCGACACCTTGGCGCCTGGCACGGCGGCCCCGCTGGTATCGGTGACCGTAACGTCGATTGCTCCAGTAGTTCCCTGGCCGAACGCGGCGCACGCCGCAACCAGCAGTGTGAGTAATACACGCATGGTAAGGCGGGGAAATAATCCTTCGAAAAGCTTCTTCTGCATTTTGAATCTCCCTTGCGTTAGCATCAGTACGCTGACTGGGTACTGGCCGAGACTACTAGACCCTGAAACGTAAAGTATGCGCTATTTTGCTTTCGGTGTCAAAGCGCATCGGATTACATTCTAATTACATCCAGAGAGTGGGGGATTGATCCAACGTGCTATAAGCTGATGTTGTGGCGCTGATTGTCTTCCCGCTTCTACTCGCGGCTGCGGCGGTATCCGACTACGCCGGCGCAGCGGCTTGCGAGAAGTGCCACCCGGCGGAATTCAAGGCGCAGTCGGCGAGCGCGCACGCTCACTCACTGGCACGGACCAAGCCCCCGCAGCCGGGGGAATGGGCCTTCGGCGCAGGCGATCAGGCCATCACCTTCGTCACCCGGATGGACTCGGAACATTATCGTGAGGAAGCGCAAAGCTGGTATCGCAAGTTGAACGGATTCGCGCCGACGCCTGGCGCGACGAGCGCCGCAGGCACCCGCTACCGTATCTTCGATCCCTCCGGCGATATCCTGCGCTGTTTTTCGTGCCACTCCACCGGACCAATCAGCTTGGCTCCCGACGACGCCATCGTGCCCCACGAGCTAGGAGTACGCTGCGAGGCGTGTCATGGGCCCGCGGCAGCGCATATACGAGCCCCTGCGCAGGTTCGTCCAGACAATCCGGGACGCTTCGCCGCCGATCGGCTGAACGATTTTTGCGGCGCCTGCCACCGCATGCCCTTAGGCGCCGCGGAGACCGTGGATTTCCGTGACCCTTGGAATGTGCGTCATCAGCCTCCGTCGCTGGCTGCCAGCGCCTGCTTCCGCAACAGCAGTGGCCGGCTGAGCTGCCTGACCTGCCATTCGCCGCACGCGCCGCTCGAGCGGAAATTGGCAGCCTATGACGCTGCCTGCAAGACTTGCCACGCCGCGCCTGCCCACATACGGCCAGTCGCCGGCAGGGCCTGCGTCTTGTGCCACATGCCGCAGGTCAAGCCGCGGCCGAACCTTGCGTTCTCCAACCACCGCATTGCGATCTACTCTCCGTCCGATCCCCTCACGCCCGTCGCTGCGAAACGTTAGGACCCGCTCATTTAGGCGCCGCCTTCAGGAATTCATTCAGAACCCGGCCGTCGTTTATCGCCTGCGCGCTTTTCGGGCCATAGGCCTGCTCATCGATGGCCAATGCCAGCCGATACATCTGCTCCGCCCGCGCGCGATCTCCCTTGACCTCGAATGCGTAACCGAGAATGCTCGCCGCAATCGCGGTGCGAGGATGGTCCGGTCCTACCGTCTGCCGGAAAACGGCGAGCGCTTCGGTGGCCAGCCGGATCGCTTCCTCGTTACGCGGAGTGTCCGCCAGCAAGCCCGCGAGATTGGCCTCCGTGGTAGCCGTTTCCGCGTGGCGCGCGCCCAAAATCCGCCGGTCGATTTCCAGGGCTCGCTCGAGCAGTTGGACCGCTTCGGCAGCGTCGACAAGCTTTGCGAGCGCGTTCAAATGCAGAGCCGCAGTCTCGCTGTCCTTGGGTTCATCCTTGGCCAGCGCGTTCCTATAAAACTTAGCCGCCCCCGCCCGATCGCCTTCGAGCGCGTGCAGCTTACCGAGTTCCGCGAACGCACGCGCCGCGGTGGCGGCGCTCGGCGATTCTGAGGCGCGTTTCCAGAGCGGCTCGGCCTGGTCGGAAGCAGAGACTGCGGCCAGCTCCGCTACGTCCGCGAGCGTCTGTGGCGCATGGCGGCCGAACACTTTCTCGTCAATTCGCACTACTTGATCGAGCATATTGCGAGCATCCGCTGTTTGACCTTGCCGGCCCAGAAACATGCCGAGATCGCGCGCGGCTTGCGCTGTTCTGGCGTCGAAGACCCCGAACTGCTCCTGCCTCCGCGTCAGCGCTTCTTCGAACACGCCGCGCAGCATCGCCTGGCCCGGCTGAAACGCCAGCGCTAGCGCCGCAAGAATGCATATCGCCCCAAGTGACCCTATCGGGGCAAAACGCCCGGTGCTCACTGACAGACTATCTTCAAATGGTTGACTGTCGCAGTGGTGGTTCCATTGGCATTTATCGTGACGTGCACGAGTTGCTGCTCGCTGGTATTCGGAATGGATCCCTGCGCGTTGATACGCGCGCTGATCAGGATCGTCGCCTCACCGGTGTTGGTGACGGGATCGATGTCGGCGTTCGAGTCGACATGCGCCATTGCATCCGCTATGTATGTGGCGCCAGTCGACAATCCACTTCCTTCGAGGTGCTCGTTGACGAGGCCGACAATATGCGCGCTGTTGGAGTCGATCGTCACAGACATCGAGACCTCAGCGACCCCGCTGAGGTGTACTTCCTCACCGCTACAGATATCAAAATCGGTGATATCCATCGGGACGTCCGTGGTAACGGACTTGTCCGCCGCCATCGGCATCGCCGCGATCAACATTGCGGCCAGTAGCAGGACCGGCTTGGTAGGCTTCGACATTGTCATTTTGCGAGTCTCCATTTTTCGTGAACTATATCCAGTCTACTCATTTTGCTTGATTCGGATGCAAGCTCAGTCTTTGCACTCTCCAGTTGGTGATCTCACCCACATAGATTTCGTTTGCATTTCGACAATCGATTTCATGGATCGAGCCGAACTCCTTCATCAGCTTTCCCGCTGTCCCAAACTTTCCCAGGATCCGTCCGTCCAATTCCATCTTGTAGATCTCTCCGTTCTCCATGTTGCCGGTGCCGTTTGAGTTCGAGCTGTAAAGGTACTGGTGGGGCCCCGGGGTGATGCAAACCGCCCAGGGAGCGCCCACATTCAAAAACTCGGTCTTGAATGTCCCGTTGTTATCGAAGACCTGAAGCCGCTTGTTCCCTCGATCGCCCACGTACACGTTGCCCTGCGCGTCGGTCGCGATCGAGTGCGGCGTGTTGAATTGCCCGGGCGCGGTCCCTCTCGAACCCCAGGTTTTGAGGAACTTCCCATTCTTGTCGAACTTCGCGACTCTTGAGTTGCCGTAGCCATCGGATACGAAAATATTTCCAGCGGCGTCCCAGGCAACGTCGGTCGGCCGATTGAAAATGTCGCCGGCAACACCGGCGCCTGATGCGCCGCGGCGCGCTTCAGGCTCGGGCACCGGAACCGACTCCGGCTTCCTGCCCATCGTCATCACGACCCGCCCCTCCGGGTTGAACTTTATGATCATGTTCGAACCTTCATCGACAATCCAGATGTTGTCCTGTGGATCGACCCGCACGGTATGCGCAAACATTAATCCGTATGCCCCTTGACCGATCTCGCGAACGAAATTTCCAGTCGGAGCAAACTCGAGCAGCCGCGCACCGCCATGTGTGAAGATCCTCGAACCCCCTAACGTCGCATTGGTCGAGCCAGTTCGTGTGTAAACAAAAATGTGACCCTTTGAATTCGTCGCCACCCCGACCGCTTCGCCCATGTGGATATGCTCCGGCAGCTTCAAGAGGTTTGGCGCGGAATCGTAGGGTATTTCGGGAATGGAAGCTTGAGCCCACAGCGAGCCGGTAAGGATCAGCGGCGCAGCGGCCAGGAAAAGTCGAGAATAACGCGTCATGGAAGCCTCCGATCCTACTTCGAGCTCGAGCCTTTGCTCTGCGGATGCAGACTGATCTTCTGCACTCGCCAGGCAGTAATCTCTGAGACCAGCAGCTCGTTTTCGTTTCGACAATCGATCTCATGCACCGTGCTGAACTCGCCCAGTTGCTTGCCCGCGTGTCCAAACTTGCCGAGGATCGTCCCGTCCAGCTCCATCTTGTAAATCTCACCGGTCACCGCCGCTATGTCAGCGAGGTTACTGTCGGGGTTGGAGTTTGAACTGTAAAGATACTGGTGCGGCCCCGGAGTAATGCAAACCGCCCAGGGAGCGCCAACCTGGTCATAGATCGCCTTGAACTTCAAATCATTGTCGAAGACCTGGATTCGCCTGTTGCTCCGGTCCCCCACGTAAACGTTGCCCTTGGCATCGGCCGCGATCGTGTGAGGCAGGTTCAGTTGGCCTTGTTGCGATCCTTTCGATCCGGCGGAGGTGATGTATCTCCCGTTTTTGTCGTACTTCACAACCCTGGAGTTGCCATAACCGTCGGAGACGAAAATATTTCCGTCCGCATCCCAGGCCACATCGGTCGGCCGGCTGAATGTATAGGGCTGCGCCGGAGGCTCGGGAGCGCTCGCCGGAGGTGTCGCCTTCACCCCTTCAGCGGATTCGGGCCGCCTGCCAAGAAGCATCACGACCCTGCCCTGGGGGTTGAACTTGATGACCATGTTGGTCCCCTCATCGACCGCCCAGATATTGTCCTGCGGATCGACCCTCACCGCATGAGCGAACGCGAAGCCGTACAAACCCTCGCCGATCTCGCGAACATATTTCCCGGTTCGATCGAATTCAAACAGCCGCGTTTCCTGGCTTCGGGTGTAGACAAAAACATGTCCTTTGGAATTCGTCGCGACACCAATACCTTCGCCAAGGTACAGGTTCGGTGGAAGCTTTAAGAAGTTTGGCGTCGAATCGAAAGGTATTTCGGGCACATCCCGAGCCTTGGCCCGGGCCGTCATTTGGGCCGGAGTTAGACTTTGGGCCTGAGCGAAATGGGGTTTAGCAAAGAGCAGAACCACGACGACGAAGCAATAATTCATGGATCGCTTCATTGGGCCTCCAAAATGAACTGTGATTTTAGCATGAAGGTTACTGCGATTCCGCATACACTCGCCGCACGACATTCGCCACCGGACCCATGTTCTCCCAGTCCGGATACTTCGCTTTGAGCTCGGCTGTCAGCAGCTTTCCAGCTTCTTCCGCGCTTGTACCCTGGCGCTTGAGCTCGAGTGATCGCGTCTGCAGGTTCGAGAGGAACGCGCGCTCTTTGGCGATCAGCGAACCATCTCCGAGCGCGCCATGATCCGGCACGATGAGGCGCGGCTTCATCACCTCCAGTTTGTCGAGAATCGCTAGCCAGCCTTTTACGCTCGAATCGGCATTGGGCATGCTCGGCACGAGCCTGGTTTCGACGATGTCGCCGGGAAACAGCACGCTATCCTGCTCGACGAACGTCAGCTCATCGCCGCGAGTGTGGGCCGCGCCGAGCCACATGAGCCGCGCAGTGACTCCTCCCAGATCGAGTTTCACTTCGCGATCGAAGGTCAGGTCCGGCTTTCGCAGCTTCACATCCTGCAACAACTCCTTGAACTGCGCCGAGCGGCCTCGGAACAGGTCGAGAAATTCCGAGCCGCGCGCCTCCATCTCTTCCTGCTGCACGGCGGGCCGGATCAGAATGGCGCCGGGCGGGAAAGCTGAGTCGCCAGAAGCGTGCTCGGGGTGGAAATGAGTCGTCGTGAGGTACAGCTTCGGGCCCTTGGCGAGTTTCTGCACTTCGCGCACGACGGTCGCGCCGTTGCGCGGCCCCATTCCCGTGTCGACCACGAGGGTCGCCCGATCGCCGACGATGATGCCGACGTTCGGCCATCCCTGGATCGCATAGACGTGATCGGAGACGTGAGTCACCGAGCCTTCGGGCAGCAGCGGCTGATTCTGGGCCATCGCCATTGCCAATGCCGCGGCGCCAAGCAAGAGCATCCATCTTTGCGGCAACATCGTTGTCTCCTACCGATGGAAGCGCCCGACCAGCACACCCTTTCCGAGAATGTGGCCATCGATGGCTTTGAGCACGTCGGCCCGGCTGGCGTCCGGCCCCAGATCGAGTTTCGTATCCAGGGCGAAGAGCTCGAACGTGTAGTGATGGTGAGGGCCCGCGGCTGGCGCGCCCGGTCCCATGTAGCCGACGCCTCCGCGCAGGTTCTTCGCTTGTACGGTGCCGTCGGTCAACTGCGCAGTGGCAGGAACGGCTTCCGGGAGTCCCCCGGCAGTACCTGGGATGTTGAATATGAGCCAGTGCAGCACGTCGTCCGTCTTCCTTTGCAACGCGACGTCCGGGTCGTGGAGAATCAGCGCGAAACTGACCGTATTGGCGGGAACATGGGTCCAATCGAGCTTGGGCGAAACTGCATTCGGATCGGACTGTGTGAACTTGCTGGGGATCTCGGCTCCATCGGCAAACGCCGTCGTGGTTAGCGTAAGCCCAGGTCCGGCAGGTCCCTTCTTTGCCTGCCCCAGCGCCGGGCCGGCTCCCAGCGTCAGTAGCAATGCCGAAATGGCGAGTGTTGGTGCGACTTGCATGGTCGTATCTCCTTCCTTCTGACGTATCAGAATATCAGGAATGTGGATATGGTTGCGTGGAAGCATCTGCATTAATTGTGGGGCGGACCCCCTGGTCTGCGGCCGACGCCCTCGTCGGCCTATTCGCAGTTGGATGAGACTGATCGTCTTGCCAAAGAGCGGGTCCGGGGGGACCCGCGCGGACCAGGGGGTCCGCCCCACAATTTGCGGAATCCACAATTCGGTTAAGCACCCGTTGCAGCGGTGTATAATCGCGCTGTGACCGCCATAGAAAACCTCCATCGATTGGGAATCGTCGTGCCGGAGCCACCCGCCGCCGTGGGCGCCTATGTCACCTGGGTGCGGACAGGAAACCTGGTGCTCACCTCCGGGCAGCTTCCCTGGCGAAACAAGACCATGCTCCATCCGGGTCGTCTTGGCGCCGAGGTATCGGTGGAAGATGGCTACCAGGCGGCCCGCCAAGCCGGACTGAATGCCATCGCGCAACTCAAATCGGCCACAGGCGATCTGGAGAGAATCCACCGCATCGTGCGCCTCGAAGGCTACGTACACTGCGCCCCCGGATTTCGCGACCACCCGAAGATTCTCGACGGCGCGTCCGATCTGATGCTGGAAATATTCGAAGAGCGCGGCAAACATGCCCGCATCGCCTTGGGGATTCCGGACATGCCGTTGAACGCCTGCGTCCAACTCGGCGTCTGGGCTGAAGTGTCCGATTAGATCCCAGCGGACCGCTCGCTGACGCGCGCGGCTCTGTTGCGGGAGAATGAGGACAGCGATGGCGAACGAGGCCCTCATCGGCGGCTCGATCGGGATGTTCAAACTCTTCGGCGTCCCCATCCGCCTCCATTTCACATTCATCCTGCTCGTCATATTCCTGATCTCCATCGGCATTGGCGACAAGCAGTCGGGCGCCAGCACGGCCATCTATGTCCTCGCGCTCTTCGGATCGGTACTGCTTCACGAGCTTGGACACGCACTGGCAGCCAGCCGCTTCGGAATCCGCACCATTGAGATCGTGATGTTTCCCATCGGCGGCGTATCGCGTCCGGACCGCGTACCGAAGGCTCGGGAGGAGCTGTGGATCGCTCTTGCCGGACCCGTGGTGAATGTCCTGATCGCCGCCGGCATCGGTTTCTGGTTTTGGCGCGGACACGGACTCGCGCCCTGGCGCGAACTGCTCGAGCCCACCGATGCTAATCTGGCGCAGCGCATTGGTTTCGGGAATCTGGTTCTGGCGGCGTTCAACATCTTGCCGGCCTATCCCATGGACGGCGGGCGTGTGCTGCGCTCGCTGCTGGCGCGCTGGAGGCCGGAGGATGAAGCGACACGAATCACCGCCGCCGTCGGACAAGCGCTGGCCGCGGCCATGGGACTGTTCGGGCTGCTGTCGGCGAACTTCATGCTGGTCTTCATCGCCATGTTCGTCTATCTCGGAGCCGCGCAGGAGGGCGCAGCCGCCAGAGGACGAATCTTGACGTCCGGCTTCCCCGTGCGCGCCGCCATGGTCACCGATTTCCGCACGCTGCAACATGGCGACACCGTCCGTGACGCGGGCAACCTGTTGCTCGCCACTTCGCAGCAGGATTTCCCGGTTCTCACCGGCGGGAGTGTAGCGGGCCTTCTCACGCGCGCCGGGTTGGTTCGCGCCATGATCTCGCAAGGGCCCGACGCTTACGTGGCCGGCGTCATGGATCGCAACTTCCTGCGATTGGCGCCTGACATGGATCTATCCGAGGCCTTCGTCAAGACCAACGGAGCCTGCGCCCTGGTGATGGACGGCGATAATCTGCTCGGCCTTCTCACCGCCGAGAACCTGTCCGAGTTTCTGCTGCTGCGGCAGATCAGCCTCATCTCCAAGGCTCAGAACCAGGCCAAGGGGCAGCCCTCTTCTTGAGTCATCGCGTCGTCATTGTCGGAGGCGGCTTCGGCGGCCTTTACGCCGCCAAAGGACTGAGGCGCGCGCCAGTCGAGCTGACCCTGGTGGATCGCCGCAACTACCACCTGTTTCAGCCGCTGCTTTATCAGGTCGCTACCGGAGCGCTCTCGCCCGGCGAAATCGCATCTCCGCTTCGTCACGTTCTTAGCGGCAACCCCAACACCAGCGTGTGGCTGGCCGAAGTCACCGATATCGACGTGGACGGGCGCAAGTTGGTTCTCCGAGAGCACAAGCTTCCCTATGACACCCTTGTGCTGGCGGCCGGAGCGGGCAACCACTATTTCGGGCACGATCAATGGCAGCCCGACGCGCCTGGATTGAAATCCATCGAAGATGCCACCGAAATTCGCAGCCGCATCCTGCGCGCCTTCGAAGCGGCGGAGATGGAAACCGACCCCGACGCGCGGCGCGCCTGCCTGACGTTCGTGCTGATTGGCGGCGGACCTACCGGTGTCGAGCTGGCCGGCGCGCTGGGCGAGATCGCCAACGACACGCTGCGGCACGATTTCCGCCACATCAATCCCGCCGAGGCCCATATTCTGTTGCTCGAAGGAGGCGACCGCATTCTGTCCGCGTTTCCCCCGCAGCTTTCCGAAGCCGCCGAACGATCGTTGATTCGTTTGGGAGTTCGCACGAGAACGAAAGCTCTGGTCACCGGTATCGACGCGGACGGCGTAACGATACTCTGCGATGGCGCAACGCAAAGGATTCCAGCGCGCACCGTGCTATGGGCCGCTGGCGTTGCGCCGTCGCCGCTGGGCGCCATCCTGTGCCGCCGAATAGGCGCGCAGCCGGACCGCGCCGGACGCGTGATTGTCGAGCCCGATCTCAGCGTTCCCGGACATCCCGAAATCTTCGTAATAGGCGACATGGCAAGCGTAACCCACCAGGACGGCAAGCCATTGCCCGGCGTCGCCCCTGTGGCCATGCAGCAGGGCCGCTATGTCGCGCGGCTGATCGGGAAGCGTTTGCGCCACGAGCCTGTCGAGCCATTTCATTATTGGAATAAAGGAAACCTCGCCACCATCGGCCGCAGATCGGCGGTAGCCGACTTCGGCTTTATCCGCTTCTCCGGGCCTCTGGCGTGGCTTGCGTGGCTGTTCGTGCACCTGATGTACCTTGTGGGATTCGAAAACCGGGTGCTTGTCTTGATCAAGTGGACGTATAACTACATCACCCGGAATCGGGGAGCGCGCCTTATTACGAGGAGGTAAGAAGCAAGTCAAAAGTCAAAGGTCAAAAGTCAAAAGTTGTGGAACGCGCTGGCGCGCGGCTTTTTAAGTGGCTCACCAAGTCAGTGAAGCGCCGACTCCCCGGATCGAACACTTTTGACTTTTGACTTGCCTTTCAGCAGCTACTCCAGGGGCTGAATCTCCTCCTGGTGGATCCTGTCCGATAGCCGTCTCACCCTCTGAAGATCGTTAAGATCCAGCCGCGATGGGCACTTAGCCCCACCATAAAAAAGGGCAATCAAAAGTATGATGCCGGTACCCAAGCAGATCTCCATGTCGGACTTTACCTGCCATCGCGGCGTCCGGCAGCCATCGTCAAGCTGCCGTTCATCCCGCCGCTGGTGGAACTGCAGAATGCCGACGCTCCCGCCATGCTTTGTAGTTCCAACTCTTTGTTTTTCTGCCAGATCCGAAAAGCGTCCTGGTGCCCCGCAATGTCGTCCACATTGGATTGGATCAGCCTCATATACTCCGCGGTGATCCGTTCCAGTTCCGCCTGAAGCTTCGCGTTCGCTTCGAGCTTGACCGACTCAAAGTCCTGGAGTTTCTTCTGTTGAGCCTCTTCGTAGTCATCGAGGGCCCGATTGCGCAACATCGCGTCCTGCAACATGTCCTTCACGTCCACCCCAGCCGCCTCAAGAGCCATCATCACCGAACCGCGCCTGGTCTCCATGGACATTCCGGCCAGGTGCGGGCTGTTCAGCATCTCGGCCACTTTCATGATGCTGTAGGCCGCTCGCGGCAGGTTTGCCGGAGTCGACCGGTAAATCTCCTCAAAGGAATCGAACCTTGGCGGCACACTTTGGCCGGGTGAGTGAGCGGGAGCAAGCAACGGCGTTTGGAGTTGCTCTCCTCCCGAAGACACCCCGTTCTTAGTCGAGGAGAGATCAAGCAATCGTCGAAACATATACAACTCCTAAACGGTCATCTCAGAGTGGATGCCCTCGGCAGATCGTGCTCAATATTCCGGCTTGGTTCAATCGGCCTGGGACGTCCCCTACCCAATAGTGGACACCTGGGTCATATTCTCTCAATATATGTAGATATTTCTTTTTGACAATATCGAGGGCCCTAATCCGCTGGTTTTACAGCCCTCCCGCAAACCGCTCGCTGACCGGCGCGGCTCTGCCTAACAACCCCTGCCAAGGCTGCTAGAGGGTATGATGGGGTTTGTAGGTCTGCAGCGTGCATGGATCAGGCTTTGGTGAAATCGCGGAGGAGGATTCCAGGTTGGTTAGTGCCTTCCTTGGGTTATACGCTCTCGGCCCTGAGTCTGGTATGGGTTTTCCACAGCTTTAACCTCCGACAAACACTAGCCGACCTCAAGTCCCTCGATTGGCGTTATGTGTCGATCGCGGTGGTTATCGAGTTGTCCGTGTACTTGAGCCATGCCTGGCGCTGGAACATGTTGCTGCGGCCCATGGCGAGGTTACCGTATTGGCGATCCGTTCAGGCAATTTACATCGGGCTTTATGCGAACACCATCCTGCCCCTGCGAACCGGAGAAGTGATCCGCTGTTATTTGGTGGCGCACTGGAACGGTATCCCCATTTCGCTAGCGGCGACGTCCGCTGTGATCGAAAGAATTCTGGACGGCGCGTTGATGCTGATCGCCCTATTAATTACCGCTTCGCGGGTACCCCTGCCGGGATATCTGTTCCATGGCACTGAATTTCTAGGAATCGGCCTCTGCTTTCTTATTGGATTGCTCATTTTCATAGCAGTTCACAAGCAAGAAGCGCACGCTGTTTTCTCTGAGACAACTTGGATGAGTGGCGTGCGCCATATTGTCGAAGAAATTCATTCCATGGGGAACTGGCGCACTATGGCGCCCACGGTCGGCGCGAGCGTAGTGTACCTGTTGTTGCAAATCGTGCCAGTTTGGATGCTAATGAAAAGTTTCGAGCTCGATCTCTCGGTTTGGGCAGCGGCAGTCGTATTTATCATCCAACGACTCGGTACTGTCGTTCCCAATGCGCCTGGAAATGTTGGGCTTCAACAATATTTTAGCGTCGTCGGACTGAAACTTTTCTACGTGCCGCATGACACTGCCTTCCAATTCGCGGGGATTATGTTCGGCATCCTGACGCTTCCTCTGCTGATCGGGGGGTTTGTAGCCTTGGCTCTGACTGGTCTGAAGCTGGGCGACATCCGTACGCGGGCGCACACCAGCCTGCAGTCGCCGGTGGAAGTCACGTCGGATTGATCTGGGATCCTATAGGGTATGGCCGGCAGACGGGTTGATTACGATTCGCGAGGGAGCAGCTTGCGATCAGCGGTGAAACCGTTGCACATGATCTTTAGCGAATTTTCAAGTCAGCGAAGGAATACGTGACGAAGTAGCGACGGGAGATGATCGGCCTGATCGCGCAACTCAGCGGGATCGGATACCGATGGGCGCGTCCTGAGACACAATTAGCAGCCCAGGACTGGACTTCCCGGCCGCTATACGATTCCGGAAGTGATCGAGCATGGTCCGGCGGTCATGGGACACTAGAACCCGGTTCGCGACCGCAGCCCGTTCCAGGATCTCCGCATCGCTGACACCATGCAGCCCGGAATCCATGGGTGAGGCGAAATCGACAGCGGACTCTTGCTGCCGAACAGCCCTAACAATGTCGAAGTTGAGGTCGGCATCCGCCTGAAAGCGAATGCTCAACGGTGGGACTCACCTATCTTGGACCTGGCGCGCTGGATCCTTTCCCAAAGCGCGGGATCGGCCTGTTTCATGGGAATCCCGCTGGCCTCGAATTCGCGTTCCGTCTCTTCCAGATACTTATCGATTTCGTCTTTGTGATCGAGATAGAAGGCAATCGCGCCGTAAACCCTGGACATTCTATCGAGGAGCGGAAACTCCTCCAGAATGCTGTTCGACGTACTCGTTTGGCATGATTCGCCTCTGCTTTGATTATACGGGACCCGGAGAACGGCCGGAGCCACAGGGCTAACTCATCCACGATAAGCTGCCGCAGCCAGAATAAGCAGAGTGCTACCAGTTGGTGATTGAGCCATCTGGACGAAAGTAAGTCTGAGCGCGGTTCGTAACCGGCTGGGTAATCTCCGCGATCGGCTTGAGTTGTTTCATGTCCAGCTCGACGCCCAAGCCGGGCCGTTCGTTCGGGTATAGCTTGCCGTTCTTGAAATCCAGGCACACGGGCAGGTGCGGAAACGTTCGCCCCTGAAAGTTGTACTCCATCAGGAGCGGCCCGGAAAATGTGCCCAATGAGTTGACGAGGGCAGCGGTCGAGACCGGTCCTGTGAAATGAGGAACGATGCCTACGAAGTGGGTTTCGCAAATCGCGGCTATCTTCATCATCTCGGTAATGCCGCCGACATTGGGCAGAGTCGCGCGGACATAGTCGATGTCATGATGTTCCACCAGCTTGTTAAAGTCCCAGCGGTTTCCCCACTCCTCGCCGGCCGCGATCGGGACCTTGACCATTCGCCGCAATATTGGCAGGTCCTCTTGAAACGCCTCCGCCCGGACTGGGTCTTCGACGAAAAAAGGCGCCAGATTTTGGATCAGGTCGCATCCGCGAATAGCATCCGCCAGGTCAAACCTTTGGTGGAAGTCGATGACCCAATCGCCATTTTTTCCGACGCCATCGCGCGCCTGCACACAGTCGTCATAAACCTGGTTGATTCTTTCGCGCGTATTGTAGGTGGTGTTTGGCCTGGCCGAGGCAGCGTCCATGCGGAAGGCGCGGTACCCGGCCTCGATGGTAGCTTGCGCGCGCTCCTTGACACTCATGCCCTGGCGGATGCCTGGGATCACTCCAGCGGTGTTGTAGCATTCGCAGTGATTCCGCACCATACCGCCGAGAATTTCGTGTACTGGCAATTTCTGAACCTTGCCCTTGATATCCCACAGCGCAAGATCCAGGGCGCCGAGCGCATCCACTTTCTCCCGGCCTGGTGGGTAAAAGAACGCGCGGGACATGTCTTGCCAGAGCTTCTCGATATATTGGGGATCCTTGCCGATCAGCCGCCCGGCGCATTGTTCCAGCATATCCTTCGACCCGCCCTCGCCAATTCCCGTAATTCCGGCGTCGGTCTCAACGGTGACAACCAGGTCGCTCTGGTTGAAAAGCGGATTCGGATTAGGTGGCGCGTAGACCCGGACTCTGGTGATCTTTGACCTGGGAACAGAGGCCTCAGCGCGGCGCAGACCTGTGATGCCGGCGATGGATGTCGCCGCCAGCGACTTGACGAAAGCTCTTCGATTCATGGTTGCTCCTCCCAGACTCCTTACTGTACTGCATGGGAGGCCTGCCAGAGCTACTTCAAGTACTTATCCAGATCCGGCTTCAACTGCTTCTGCACGGCAGGATCGTTGAGATTCTCTTTTGTCACCAGCAGCGGGGGCATGTTCTGAAGCTTTTCCGGAGTCCCGCCCCGCAGCTTCTTCACCGCCGCCTGGACAGAGTTGTAGCCCATCTGGAATGGATCCTGAACCACCAGCGAATCGATCAATCCGGACTGCAAATCCTCGAGCAGTGTGGGGCTGGAATCGAAACCCACCAATAGCACGCGGCCCTTTCGGCCTTTGAGAGCCTGAGCCGCGCCGACCGTGCTCGATTCGTTCGAGGCGAACAGGGCGTCCAGATCGGGGTGAGCGGTCAACATGTTCTCGGCGGCGGCCAGCGATTTGGCGAAATCGGCCATGCCGTAGCGCTTGTCGACAATCTGGATACCCGGAAATTTCTTAGCTGTAGTTTCTTCGAAGCCCTGTTCGCGCAGCATCGTGGACGCCGATCCTGGCTGCACCGCCACCATCGCCACTTTGCCTTTGCCGCCCAGTATCTTTCCAATGCGCTCGGCCCCCAGAACGCCGCCGCGATAGTTGTCGGTGGAAACTTGCGCCAGGATATTCTCCGTGTTGATGCCGGAGTCAAATATGACGACAGGAATTTTCTCGCGCGCGGCGCGTTCCACCACGCTCACCATCGCCGTCCTGTCGATGGGAGCGATGGCGATCGCGTCGACGCGCTGGTTGATCATGGCGTCGGCGATCTGAAGCTGCCCGCTGTAATCGGTCTCGGTGGCCGGTCCGTTCCAGACAATGTCGACGTTCAATTCCCGCGCCGCCGCCACCGCGCCGGCATGGATCGATTGCCAGTACAGGTGCGCGCGGCCCATCGGGATTACGGCGATGCGCTTCTTCTCCTGTTTCCCGCAACCGCTCGCCAGCAGTAGAACGCACAGAATGCCGGAAGCGATTCTCATTGCGGGAAGATCTGGGGCGCCTGGACTTTCTGCCAACCCTCTCCGCTCAGGGCCTTCAAGAACTCCACAAGATCTTTTTTCTCGACAGCGGTGAGATTGAGCTTCTTCATCCTCTCATCGAGGTTCTTATTCGGACGGCCGCCCTTGTCATAGAAGTCCACCACTTCTTCCAGCGTCTTCAGGCTGCCGTCGTGCATGTAGGGCGCAGTGTGCTCGATCTCGCGCAGGGTCGGCGTCTTGAACGCCCCCCAATCCTTGGGATCCTTGGTAACGATGTATCGTCCCAAATCCGGCTTCGGCTTGTCCATGCCGATGCCCAGGTTGGCATAGCTGTTACTGGTGAAATTAATACCTTCGTGGCATTTATCGCATTTGGATTTATTGATAAAAACATCCATGCCATGGATCTGCTGCGGCGTCATGGCGTTCGGATTGCCGGCCTTGTAGCGGTCGTAGGGCGCATTTCCGGATTGAATGGTCCGCTCGAATGTGGCGATCGCCTTGGCGACCCTGTCCACGGTGATGTCGTCGGACCCGAATACCCGCGTGAACAGGACGCGATATCCTGCCACCGATTTCAGAGTCTTCACCACGGCCGTGTGCGTGCTGCCCATCTCAAGGGGATTGGCCATCGGACCGAGCACCTGCTGTTCCAGTGTCATGGCCCGCCCATCCCAAAACTGCGCCAGGCTGTAGGCCCGATTGAGAACCGTGGGAGAGTTGCGAGTGCCCTTCTGTCCTCTGATCCCGGTTGAAACGGCCACTCCATCGGTGAACGCCAGATTTGGTTTGTGGCACGTCCCGCAGGAGACAGTACCATCCGCGGAGAGCCTGGTGTCGAAATAGAGCAGTCGGCCCAAATACGCCTTTTGGGCCGAGTACGGGTTGTCCGGCGGCCAGATGATGGGCATCAGGCCGAGCGGCTGTTTCTTATAATCGAAGCCCTGGTCATCGGCGGAACAAATGGAAAAAAGAATGGCCGGCGCCAGGATCATGCCGGCCATTCGGAACCTAACAGCCATTCTTACTTCTTCAAGTATCCGGTTACGAACAGTGCCTTGTACCCGGCATGATTGGACTGCGTGCCCGTCACTTCCATGATGTGGGCCACGTGGTCGGTGGCAGCCTTGCGGAAATCGGTTAGGCCGTCACGCCTTGGATCGTGCTCCTCTTCCATCAGCATGTATAGGTTGCCATCCTTGGTGAGCAGACCGATCGGCTGGCCGTTGGTAAAGCACTTCTGCCCGCAGGCGCGATGCTTTTCGCCATGCTTCCCAACCTGCAGGTAACACGAAAAATCCACGATCTCGCCCGTCAAGGTCTTCACCGCTCCGGAATTCGGCTTGCCGTCGACGGCGGCGCCGATCGTAGTGGCCGACCAGGGCTGCGCCGGCGCTTCCCCCAGCTTGCCCATGGGAGCATCGTAGGTTCCTTTTTCCACTGTCATCTGCGGCTGCAGAATCGGGTAACCTCTGAAGGAACCGCTGCCGGAGCCGCCTTTTTTCTCTCCCTGCCCGAGGCCGTTCACCGCCAGG
>Ga0210405_10002517_pt1 | contig 18934 bp, 17 predicted proteins | sample IncBWH11MmetaG_FD_155492 | JGI IMG/M metagenome (GOLD analysis project Ga0210405, IMG submission 155492) | Forest soil microbial communities from Barre Woods Harvard Forest LTER site, Petersham, Massachusetts, United States - Inc-BW-H-11-M | ecosystem: Environmental > Terrestrial > Soil >... | reverse complement strand
AAACGTGAAGTGGCGATCAAGGTTTTGCCGCCGGCGGTTTCACTCGACGCCGACCGACTCCGCCGTTTTGAGCAAGAAGCTCTCGCCACGGCCGGAGTTCTGGAAAACTTTCGGCGGTGAGGCGGCACAGGTCTTACAGGAGCCTCTGCACCGATGTTTTCAGCCGACAGGAGCGCCTATGCATACGTGTACGTGCGGGTACTCTCGGAGGCTTACGTGGTTACGGGATTAAAATAGGTAGTTTCCATGATGCGCGAAGCCATCGCAACCAAAGACGCTCCACAGGCCCTCGGGCCCTACTCACAAGGCATTAAGGCGAACGGGTTCATATTCGTTTCTGGCCAGTTGGCCATCGATCCATCCACTCAACAGGTCATCAGCGGAGACATGGCCGCCCAAACTGACCGCGTGCTGCGCAATGTGTCGGCGATACTGGAAGCCGCCGGCAGCAGCCTCGACAAAGTGGTCCGCGTCTGCGTCTTCCTCAAAAGCATGGACGACTTCGCCGCCATGAATGAAGTTTACGGTAAATATTTTCTCTCGATTCGACCGGCTCGCTCCACCGTCGGAGTCGCGCGACTGCCCAAGGATGTACTGGTAGAAATCGAAGTGATCGCGCTAGCCTGAGAGGAATCGAACCGGAGCACAATTCGCTTAGTGCTCAGGCCAATCTCTAGTAAGTTCAATGCATATCAATCAATGCAGATCGAAGTGAGCGTTACAAAATCAGCAACCCCCTTGTATACCTTTTTCCCGTCTGTGTTTAGGATTGTGGTTAAAGGCACAGGCAAGGAGATAAACATGACGAAGTATGTCGCGGCGATCACGATCATTCTGGCGCTGACGGCTGTTCTTTTCGCGCAGAGCACGGCTAAGAAGTCTACGACTCCCAATACCAGCGCTCCCACGAAAGTGACTGGCGATGGAGTGAAGACGCCCTCGGGCCTCATCTATTGGGATATCCGTGTCGGCAATGGCGACGTCGCTAAGGAGGGCAGCCACGTCCGGGTGCACTACACAGGCTGGCTCACCACCGGCAAAAAGTTCGACAGTTCGGTCGACGCCGGGAAGCCGTTCGATTTCACCATCGGCAATGGCGAAGTGATCAAGGGCTGGGATCTAGGAGTTGCCGGGATGAAAGTTGGCGGGAAGCGCCAGCTGCGAATTCCTCCCGACCTGGGCTATGGCGCGGAGGGTACCCCCGGTGGCCCGATCCCGCCCAATGCCACTCTCATCTTCGATGTGCAATTGCTCGGTGTGCAGTAGGAAACGGCGGTCTCGGTGTTAGGTCATAGGTCTTAGGCGCGAAGGGATTCAACTGAAGTGAAGGCCCAAGATCAATTCCTACGGCCTAGCACCTGAGACCTATCTTCACGCTTTAACCACTTTGCCGCTGCGCAGGCAGGACGTGCAGACACGCATGCGTTTCGTGGTAGCTCCGACGCGGGCGTGAACCGGGCGCAGATTGATGTTCCAGCGCCGTTTGGTCACGTTATGGGCGTGGCTGATTCGGTTTCCGAATTGCGGCTTCTTGCCGCAGATTTCACATTGTTGTGCCATGACTGCTAGAGATCCTTTCAGGGCTTAGCGAAACTACTATTCTACCGGATTGTGCCGCTTTCCTACAATTCAGATGTAGGGACCGCCGCCCTTCGACAAGTTCAGGGCAGGCTCCCGGCTGTCCGTCGAGCGATGCTCGACCCTGTTTCTGCCACGACATTTCTCCTATGCGATACTGAATTCATGCAGTCTCCGCTTCAGACGCCTACCGCGGCCACGGACCCCAAGTCAGTGAAGGTCGACCTCACCGGCGGCACGGGCGTGCATATCGATTGGAAAGACGGCCACGTTTCGCACTACAACTTCGTCTACCTGCGCAACGCCTGCCCGTGTGCCATGTGCGAAGAAGAGCGCAGCAAGGCCGGCCGCCGCTATGGTGAGGCGCCCAAACTCGCTCCCGGCGCTTTGCCCATGTTCAAACCGGCGGCGAAACCGATCTCCGCCGAAGGCGTGGGCAAATACGCGATCAAATTCACGTGGAACGATGACCACGACCTCGGCATTTACTCGTGGAAGTTTCTGCGTGAAGTCTGTCCGTGCGCGGAGTGCAAAGCGCAGACCGGAGCCGAGGAGTAGCGCGTCGAGCCCATCGATCTCTCGAATATGCAAGAAGGCAAATTCAGCAGAACGGCGCAGCGAGTGGCGATTCGCCGCGCGGCCCACCAGGTTCTCGACTATCCCAAAGTGCTCGACGATCCTCTGGCCCTGCGCATTATTGGTGCTGAAACGGCGGAAGAGCTTAGGTCCAATCCGAAAGAGAACCACAAATTCTCCCGCGCCTTTCGCGCTTTCATGGCGGCGCGCAGCCGCTACGCCGAGGACGAACTCGCACGCGCCGTCGAGCACGGCGTGTCGCAGTACGTGATATTGGGCGCAGGCCTCGACACCTTCGCCTACCGCAACCGTCACTCCGAGTTACGAATCTTCGAGGTCGATCATCCCGCCACGCAGGAGTGGAAACGTGAGCAACTGCAAGCGGCGGGCATTTCGATCCCGCAATCGGTCACGTTTGTGCCGGTGAACTTCGAACGGCAAACTCTCGCGGACGTGCTCGGAAGGTGCGGATTCGACACAAACGCGGCCGCTTTCTTCTCGTGGCTGGGCGTTACGCCATATCTCACTCACGAAGCCTGCATGGCCACTCTGAGTTTCATTGCCAGCATGCCGGCGGGCAGCGGCGTGGTCTTTGATTTTGCAATCGATCCAGCGCTGCTCAATGCGGGACAAAGAGAAGCGCTCGATGCGCTCTCCGCACGCGTGGCCAGATATGGAGAGCCATTTCAGCTATTCTTCGATCCAGAAAAATTGCAGAACGAACTGAATGGTCTGGGATTCCGGCGCACCGAGTTTCTGCAAGGCGAGCAGATAAACGCGCGCTACTTCAAGGACAGGTCTGACGATCTTCGTGTCAGAGGCGGCTTGGGGCATCTGATGGGGGCGTGGGTGTAGCGCGATCTCGCGTTGACTCCGAGACAATCGCAAAATCTCGATTCCCCTGTAAAATTGAAGCATCGACCCCGGAGCCACTTCCGCATTGTCTTTTCTCGATCAACTGAACTCGCAGCAGCGCGAAGCCGTCGAAACTACCGAGGGCCCGGTGCTGATCCTCGCCGGCGCGGGCAGCGGCAAGACCCGGGTCATCACCTATCGCATCGCCTACCTCATCGAGCGCGTCGGAGTGATGCCGGAATCGATTCTGGCGATGACCTTCACCAACAAAGCGGCCGCCGAAATGGGCGAGCGCGTCGAAAAACTTGTCGGCGGACTCAGCATCGCTAAGCCAGTCATCTCGACGTTTCATTCTTTTTGCGTGCGCGTTCTTCGCCGCGATATCGAGGCGCTGCAAATTCCTTCCGCCACGCCCGGCCAACCGCCGATCGGCCATACGAAAAAATTCGTCATCTACGACGAGAGCGACATGCAGGCGGTGGTCAAAGGGATCATGAAGCGCCTCGGCCTCGAGGACAAGCAGCTTACGCCGCGCACGGTGCTGTCGCGCATTTCGTGGGCGAAAAATCACATGCTCGACCCGCAGGAGCTTTACCTGCAATCGGCCGATCCCAAGACGGAGAAGATCGCGTATCTGTTCGAGGAATACCGCAAGGAACTACGCAAGGCGAACGCGCTCGACTTCGACGATCTTCTTTTGGAAGCCACACGGCTCTTAAAGACTGCTGCGCCGGTGCGCGAATATTACAACCGCCGATTTCAGTATCTGCTCATCGACGAATACCAGGATACAAATCGCCCGCAGTATGAACTCATGCGCCTGCTTGCCGGTGCGCGCCACAACGTTTGCGCGGTCGGCGATGAAGATCAGTCGATTTATTCCTGGCGCGGCGCCGACATTCGCAACATTCTTGAGTTCGAACAGGATTTTCCGGAAGCAAAGATTATTCGCCTCGAACAAAACTACCGCTCCACGCAGAATATTTTGCAGGCTGCCTCGTCCGTGGTCGCGAATAACCTGCGCCGCAAAGGCAAGAATCTTTGGACCGCACGCCAGGGCGGCACAAAGATCGGTTATTACGAAGCTCCCGATGGCGAGAATGAAGCGCTTTTCGCTGCCGATCACATCGCAAAATATTTGCGCGAAGCCGGTCGCGCTGAACACTCGGGCAGCGAAATTCCGCGCGCCGCCGTTCTCTATCGCACTAATTCGCAGTCGCGGCTTTTTGAAGAGGCGATGCGCCGCTACGGTCTCAAGTATCACGTTGTCGGTGGATTTTCGTTCTACGAGCGCGCCGAGATCAAAGACATGATCTCGTACCTCAAAGTCATTCAGAATCCCGACGATTCGATTTCGCTGCTGCGCGTCATCAACACGCCCACGCGCGGCATTGGCAAAGGGACCATCGAGACCATCGAACGCCTTGCGCTCGAAACTGGATTGTCGCTATGGAGCGCGCTCGGTGAAGCGATTCGCCGTCAACTCCTGCCTCCGCGCGCACTGGCGGCACTGAGGAGCTTCCAGCAATTGATCCGGGACGCGCAAGCGATGCTAGCGGGAACGTTTGTTGAACACCTCGAAGAAGAAAGCACGGAGGCAAGTGTAGAGTCGGTGTCCTCGCCCGCGTTGTTGGAAGCGCCACAATCTTTACAGGCCGTCGCGGATGATTCCATCGATGACGATGCAGCTGCCTTCGATCCCTCCGAGTTCGAAAACACGGCCTTCGATTTCGGCGGAGCGTACGGCGAGTCCGACGAAGAAAACGTCGCCAGCGAAGGAGCCGCCAACAAACCGCCGGCGGTATTCGAGAATGAAAGCGCGCTTAGCACGGGCGGCACTGAAACCGCGAGTCCATTTCCTGCTCCCACGGTGAGCACGGCCGACATTCTCAAGTTCCTCATCGACCGCACCGGTTACATCAAGCTGCTCGAAGCCGAAGATACGCCGGAAGCCCAGTCTCGGGTCGAAAACCTGCACGAACTAGTGAACGCCGCCATGGACTCGCGCGACCGCGGCGAAACGCTCGACCAGTTTCTCGACCACGCCGCCCTCATCAGCGACGCCGATGACTATGACGAGCGGTCGCAAGTCACTTTGATGAGCTTGCACGCCGCCAAGGGCCTGGAGTTTCCTCTAGTCTTCCTCAGCGGCCTCGAAGAAGGACTCTTCCCGCACTCGCGAACCATGCTGCAGCCCGACGACGTTGAGGAGGAGCGCCGACTGTGCTACGTCGGCATGACCCGCGCCATGGACCAGTTGATCCTCACGCGCGCGGTCTACCGCCGCCGATACGGAACCGATCTGCCCGAGGCAAGCGTGCCGTCGAGATTTCTGGAGGAAGTGCCGGCTCCGCTGATCGAAGAGCTAGGAACGCGCCGTACGGCTCGAACGGGCACAGGCTATAGAGAGACGGGTTATGCGGGCACGAGCCATGTGGGGACGGCCGCCACCGGCCGTCCGGGGCGCAGCCCCGCCGTCTACGATGCCGCTGATACGCACTATTCCTACGAAGACGAAGACCAGAGCGCAAACTGGAAGCGCAACGGCGGGCAAACCAGCCGGCAAAAAACCACAGCTCCAGCCAAACCCTACAACTCCATCGAGAACATCGCCGAGTTCTTTGCATCGCGCGGCAAGAAGTTCACCGTCCCGAAAATGCCGGCGGAAGAACCAGCCGGTAAGCGCGGATTTCGACCCGGCCAGAAGGTTCGCCATCCCAAATATGGCGAGGGAACGGTCTACCAGCGAGAAGGAGAAGGCGAAGATGCCAAGATTACGGTACAATTCCCTCGCTTCGGATTGAAGAAATTAGTGGAGAAGTACGCCCAGTTGGAGCGGGCTTGAGAGCGATTTGGTAATTTTATAATCGGGTAATTTGGTAATTAAGAACATCAGGATAGTTAATTTCAAATTACCAAATTACGCAATTACCAAATTACAAAATCCTAGTTTCAAGAAAGCAATCATGGCCAACACAGCAGAGCTGACGAAAGAAGAACGTAAGAAGTCGAAACGCGCCGCGCGCAAGAAGGCGAAAGCGGAAAAGCCCAAGAAGCCCCGCGATTACGCTCGCGGTTCGAAGAAGCGCAAGGTGAAGAAGCTGGCTCGCGGGCAGTCGAAACGGTAAGCGGCAAGTTAAGAGCTCGGCGTTTAGCCGGGGCGCCCCGAACAAGGGAGATCGGCCCCGGCTAAGTGCTAGTTGCTAACTGCTAATTGCTGTTCAGGAGACAACCACCACTTGTCCGAATCATCCCCGGAACCCGCCGCCACGGTTCGCACCTCTGACAACCAGCTATTCTGCTGCAAGTCGATCGACAAACTGATTTCCGAGTCCGAGGCCCCCGGCCAGCGGCTGCAAAAAACTCTCGGCCCCTGGTCGCTGACGGCGCTGGGCATCGGCGCAATCATCGGCTCGGGAATTTTTATTCTCACTGGCACAGCCGCAGCCGGCGAATATTTTCAGGCCCCATCGATCCTGCATGCACAGGCGCTCGACGTAATCATAAATTTATTGCGCACCGGCAGCGCGGCGGGAGCGCTCATGCACGGACGCCCGCCCGCCGGACCATCAATCGCGATTTCGTTTTTTCTGGTCGCGATCGCTTGTAGCTTTGCCGGCCTCTGCTATGCCGAACTCGCGTCGATGATTCCGATTGCCGGCAGCGCTTACACATACTCATACGCCACACTCGGCGAAATTTTTGCCTGGATTATTGGCTGGGATCTCATCCTCGAATATGTAGTCTCGAACGTCGCAGTCGCGGTTGGCTTTGCCGGTTATATAAAAGCGCAGCTGGCGGTATTCGGCGTGAACTTGCCAGAAAAACTTGCCAGTCCGGTCTGGGCTGGCGGACAGGCGACGGGCGCCTATTTCAATCTCCCCGGTTTCCTCATCGTTTTCATTCTCACGCTGCTCTTGGTGCGCGGGGTGAAGGAGTCGGCGGAGACCAACAACATCATGGTGGCCGTAAAAATCGGCGCCATCTTGACCTTTCTGGTGGTCGGCGGAATGCTCGTGAAGCCCGCGAACTGGGTGCCGTTCGCGCCTTCCGGCTTCGCCGGAATCGTGACCGGAGGAGCCATCGTTTTCTTCACCTACATCGGATTCGATTCCGTTTCCACTGCGGCCGAAGAATCACGCAATCCGCAAAAAGATTTGCCCTTCGGCATCATCATGTCGCTGGTTGTCTGCACGCTGCTCTACGTCGGCGTGGCCGTCGTCCTGCTTGGCATGATGAAATACACTACCTTCGTGTCCGGTGCAGCCGCCGAAGCGCCCGTGGCCTACGCGATGAAGTATCTGGGCGTGCATCCGATCTTCCGATCAGTCATCGTGATCGGCGCGCTCACGGGCATGATCTCGTCGTTGCTCGTTTTTCAGTACGGGCAGGCGCGAATCTGGTACGCCATGTCCCGCGACGGCTTGCTGCCGAAGCTGTTCTCCGCGGTGCACCCTAAATTTAAGACGCCGCACATTTCCACTTGGATCGCCTGTTTCGCCGTGGGGATTCCCGCAGGGCTTGTTGACATTGGCGATGCAGCCGACCTCGCTAATATCGGCACGCTGTTTGCATTCGTCCTAGTTTCGCTGGGGGTGATCATCCTGCGTCGCCGGCAACCCGAACGCAAGCGCGCGTTCCGAGTGCCGTTTGTGCCATGGTTCCCGCTGATCTCGATTGTTCTTTGTGGCGGTCTCATGATGGGCCTCACCGTCATTACATGGCTGCGCTTCGTGATCTGGCTTGGCTTGGGCCTGCTGATCTACATTTTCTACAGCCGGCACCGCAGCGAGTTCGCGAAAAAGTCGCGGTCAGCCATCAACTGTTAGTCAAAACACGCTGTCATGCTGAGCGAATTCTCGTCCTCGCAAATCCTTCCCTAAAACTCTACAATCAAGAAGTGATGGCTTCCGCACCCGAGCGTCCGAGCAGCTTTCTGCGACTCTTGCCCAAGGCTGAGCTGCATCTGCATCTCGAGGGTGCAATCGACCCGTCCACACTCCTGGAACTCCGGCAGCGGCACGGCGAACGTCCTACACAGGCCGAGGTCGATCAGCTTTATCGATACGCCGATTTCGCCGGTTTCCTGCTCGCCTTCAAAAACATCACCGAGCACCTGCGCACGGCGGAAGATTACGAACTCATCACTTACCGCCTGATGCAGCGCCTGAAGGAGGAAAACGTCCTTCACGCCGAGGTTTACGTTTCGGTGGGAGTGTGCCTCTGGCGCAAGCAGGATTTTGCAGCCATCTTCGAAGGTCTGGATCGCGGCCGCGCGCGCGGCGCTCGCGACTTCGGCATCTCGCTGCTTTGGATCTTCGACGCGGTTCGGCAACTAGGAGAGGAGGCCGCGCAAAAAGTTTTCGAGTTGGCGGTTCGCTACCAAGATCGCCATGTCGTTGGCATCGGGGTCGGCGGCGACGAACTAAAAGGTCCGCCCGAAATCTTCCGCGATGGCTACGCCTGGTCCGCCGACCATGGCATGCGCCTGACTGCTCACGCCGGCGAGACTGGTCCGCCCGAATCCGTATGGGGCGCTCTTAATTTGCGCGCCGAACGCATTGGCCACGGGCTCACTGCCTTCCATGATCCCGATCTCGTCGAAGAACTCGGCCAGCGCCAGGTTCCGGTAGAAATCTGCCTCACCAGCAACTTCCGCACCGGCCTTTGCCCCAACCTCAGCGATCATCCGGCAAAGAGTTATTTCGACCACGGCGTGATGATCACGCTCAACACCGACGATCCCGCCATGTTCGGCACGACGCTTGCCCGCGAATATCAGGTCGCGCAGCAAACTTTTGGATTCACCGACGAGCATCTTCGCGAACTGGCTCGCAACTCATTTGAAGCATCCTTCTTGCCGGCCGAAAAGAAGCTGGAGTTCCTGGACCTCTTCGATGCCGCCGCCGCCAGATGATTTCTAAACTTTTCGTTGCCCCATAGCGAACAGAACACTCGTGAGGTAAAACTAGCTTACAGCGTAGCCTTAGTCTGAGAACCGAATTCTGAGACCAAATTTTGACAACTGGAACTGCCTCAATATGCCCCAGCACATCGGCATCGTCGCCTGCAGCACCGAAGGAGCCGCGCTCTGCTACCGCACTATTGCGATCGAGGGAGCACAGCTGCTCGGGACTCACGATCACCCTGAAGTTTCTCTGCATTCGCACCCACTCGCGATGTATATGCAATTCATCCGCGCCAACGATTGGGCGGGCGTTGCCGAACTGATGCTATCGTCGGCGGATAAGCTGGCTCACGCGGGCGCCGATTTCCTGATTTGTCCCGACAATACGATTCACGAGGCCTTCGGTCTGGTCGAACATCGCTCGCCGCGCCCCTGGCTGCACATCGCGAGGGAAGTTGCAAAAGAGGCTCATCGCCGCCAGTTCAAACGCCTTGCCGTGCTTGGCACACGCTATCTGATGGAGGGGCCGGTTTATCGCGAAGCTCTGGGGGAGGCCGGCATCGAGCATCGCGTGCCCGCAGCCGAACAGCGCGAACACCTCGATCAGATCATCATGAACGAACTGGTCAATGCCCAGATTATTCCGCGCTCGCTCGCCTATTACGTGGAAGTCATCCGGTCGTTTCAGGATGAGGGCTGCGATGCGGTTGTGCTCGGCTGCACGGAGATTCCGCTCCTCATAACTCCGGTATCTTCTCCACTGCCCACGCTCGATTCCACGCGCCTGCTCGCGAGGGCCGCAGTGCACAAAGCGGTGGAGGGCTGAGGATTTCGTATTGGGGCAGCCTCCGTTATTTTTGAAAGCTTGTCATTCCGAGCGAGCCGGAGCGACGGCGACCCGATAAACCTGCTGTTTGTTTTCGCCCACTCATGATTGACGCAAACCAAAAAGAGGATAACCCTAAACGCCAACTGAAATTCCGCAAACTCCCCGGCTTCTACGCCATCGTCCGCTTTGCCCCAGGGGCAGACGTCCCTCACTGGGCCACGAACGGTGTCTTCACTTCGATCACCCGCACCGCCAACGAACTCTCCGTTGTGTGCCCGATGGAAAATCTTCCTGCAGAGATGAATTCTCAACCTCGATGGACCTGTCTCAAGCTCGAAGGTCCTTTTGCGTTTTCGCAGACCGGGATCCTGCTTTCATTCATCGAGCCATTCTCTTGTCGAAATGTGCCGATTTTTGCCCTGTCGACCTACGACACGGATTACGTGCTCGTACAAGAGGAGCACTTGCAGTTGGCTTTCGAAGCTTTAATCGCCACAGGGCACGAATTCATCGGTGAGAAATGAGACAACTGCAGACCTCATCGGAGGCGCTTCAATCCACAGTTCCGTGAGCGCCGTTCACCCTGTGAAACTTGCCGAACAATGTCGCTGAGGCTGCATTTATCGCGCATCCATGCTGTAATAATTAGACAGATAATGCCCTCGACCCTCACAACGTTGCGCCGCCGCGTCAAAGCGCTCCACCGCAACCTGCGCGGAGCCGCGATGGCCGCTCGTGCTCTGGCCTCAACCGATCATCCTCTGTTGGCGCACATCATTCCCGTTCGCCGCTGCAACCTGGCTTGCACCTACTGCAATGAGTTCGACGATTTCTCGAAGCCCGTGCCCACGGAAGAAATGTTCCGGCGCATCGACAAATTGGGCGCGCTCCGCACCGCGGTGGTCACTATCTCAGGCGGCGAGCCGCTGCTGCATCCCGAACTGGACGAGGTGATTCGTCGCATCCGCGCCAACGGCATGATCGCTGGGCTTATCACGAATGGATATCTGCTCGTCACCGAACGCATCCAACGCCTGAATCGCGCCGGACTCGAGTGGCTGCAGATTTCTATCGACAACGTCAATCCCGACGACGTCTCGAAGAAAAGCCTGAAGGTCCTCGACAAGAAATTGCAATGGCTGGCCGAGCACGCCGAGTTTCACGTGAATATCAATTCCGTGGTGGGCGGCGGCATTCCGAATCCGCAGGATGCGCTGACCATCGGCAAACGCGCCATCGAACTCGGTTTCAGTTCCACCGTCGGAATCATTCACGACGGCAGCGGCCAACTACAACCGCTGGGCGGCGAAGAGCGCAGGATCTACAACGAAATGAAGTCGTGGGAGAAGCGCAGCTTCACCCGCATCAACGCCTTCCAGGACAACATCGCTCAAGGTCTGCCCAATGAGTGGCGATGCCGTGCCGGCGCCCGCTACCTCTACATTTGCGAAGACGGGCTGGTGCATTACTGCTCGCAGCAGCGCGGCTATCCGAGTGTGCCCCTCGCCACTTACACGCGCGACGACATGCGCCGCGAATATCTCACCGAAAAAGGCTGCGCTCCGCACTGCACCGTTTCGTGCGTTCACCAGGTTTCCATCTTCGATGGATGGCGCGCTCCGCAGCATCTCGCCCCGGCTCTTCCATCGCAAGACGCGGGATTGATTCAGATCAAATCATAATCGCCCGCAGTATCTGACCGTTTGTGGCCACAGCCGCTTACAATGCTCTCTTGCAAATTCTGATCTCAGCCGGCGAAGCTTCGGGCGAAATGTATGGAGCCCAACTCATCGAAGCACTGCGCCGCCGCGAAGCATCGCTCGAATTCTTCGGCGTCGGCGGAGACCGCATGCGCGCCGCAGGCTGTGACACGGTCGTCGATGCGAAGGACCTGTCCGTGGTCGGCATCACCGAAATCCTCAGCCATCTGCCGAAGATTTACGGACTCTATCAGCATCTGATTGCTGAAGCCGACAGGCGTAAACCCAGTCTCGCCATTGTCATCGATTCTCCTGCCTTCAACTGGCGCGTCGCCCGCCAAATGAAGAAGCGCGGCATGCCGGTTGTCTACTACGTTGCGCCACAGTTCTGGGCGTGGCGTCAGGGACGAGTCCGCCTGCTGCGCAATTACATCGACAAAGCTCTCGTCATTTTTCCGTTTGAAGAAAAGTTTTACTGCGATCGCGGAGTGGATGCGACCTTCGTCGGCCATCCCCTCGCCGAATTGCCGCACCCGGCAATCGACCGCAGCGACTACGCCGCACAATTTCATCTCGACCTCTCAAAACATTGGATTATTCTCATGCCCGGCAGCCGCGTCAAAGAAGTTCGCATGAACCTGCCCACGATCCTTCAAGCGGCCGCGCGACTGGGCTCCGATTACGAATTCCTGCTCCCCGTTGCGCCTACGCTCGACCGCGCTTTGCTGCAAAATTTAATCGGCGCAAAAACCATCGCTCAACCGCGCATCACACTCGTCCCCAATTCCCTGCCTGCGTTATGCCACTCTCGCGCCGGCATCATTGCCAGCGGCACGGCTACAGTCGAGGCAGCGATGATGGGCACTCCATTCGTGATGGTCTACTGCGTCTCGCCTGTCACGTATATTCTTGGCAAGCCGCGAGTCAAAGTCCCCTACTTTGCCATGGTTAATCTGATCGCCGGTGAGCAGATCGTCCCCGAACTGGTGCAGCACGACTTCACGCCACAAAATGTTGTTGCCCGCTTGCAGGAAATTCTGCCCGACGGCCCCGCACGCACCCGTATGCTGGAGGGTCTAACCAAGGTGAAAGCCCAACTCCGCGCCCCGGAAGGCAACCTCAAAAGCCCGACATCGCAACCGCCCGCAGACCGCGCCGCAGAAATCATTCTCGCTATGCTGCAACGAGCTCAGGCTCCGTGATGTCATTCCCGGAGAGCAACCAAGCTCTCGCACGGCTCGAAGGGGCACAAGGCTTGTTAAACCTTGTGCTCCCAGCATCTTTTAGGTGAGAATCTTCATCATAGGGAATGGTTAGCCCCGTTTCCTGGAGACTCTCCTTAATGCAGATTCGCTTTCGACGCGTCCCGAGCGTCCTGTCGAGTTCCCTTGTCCTTTTGCTATTGGCTTTTGGCTCGACTGCGTCCCAAGGCGCGGAAAAGACCCGCCTGCGCGTCGACGATTATCAGATCGAGGCCGAACTTACGCCTCACATTCACCAGATTTCTGCTCGCGCCAAGGTCAAATTCACCGCCCTTCAGGACCTCAACACAGCCATCTTCGAATTGCACAACGGCCTGCGGGTGACCCGGGTTCTCGACGATAAGAACCAGACGCTGTCAGCCGAGCGCGTTACTCAGGATTCAACCATTCGCGTTCCCCTGCCTGCCGGCCTTAGCAAAGATGCTTCGACCACCCTCACCTTCGAATATGAAGGCTCCATTGAGACTGCCGACGACAGCCCCGTACCCGGCCTCATGCTCGCCCACATCGGCGACGACTCCAGCTATCTGCTCTATGCCGGACGCTGGTTCCCAGTCAGCGGCTACGGCCTCAACCGCTTCACCGCAACCATCAGCGTCACCGTTCCGGCTCACATGATGGTGATCGGTAGCGGCAAGACCACAGTTACTGACAATCCGCCGTCCAAGAAGCCGAACACAAATGGCCTTCCGACGAAGACGTTTACCTTCGTCTATTCGAAGCCGAGTTTCCCGGGCACCATCATCGCTGGCATCTTTCAGGAATATAAGAGCGACGAAGCCGGCATGGACCTCCACGTCTTCTTCAAACCGGATCATCAAAAATTAGCGCCCGAATACACCACGACTGCGGTGCAGGAGTTCACGTATTTCATCACGTTATACGGCACGCCTTTGTCGTCGAAACTGAATGTCGTCGAACTTCCGGGTGATACCGTTCCCTATGCGTGGGCTCCGGAGATCGCAGGCCTCGCCGGTCCTTCGATTACGGAAAAGACAAACTACCGCCTGCTCGCTAATGCTATCGCCCATCAATGGTGGGGCGTTTCTGTCAGTCCCGCGACCAAAGATGATTGGTGGGTAATCGACGGATTCTCTCGGTACTCGGAAGCTATGTACGTGGAAAGCGCCGCTGGATCCGCGGGTCTCGAAGAGGCGATTAAGGACATGTCAGTCGGCGCTCTTGCCTATGACACCATCCCGCTTTCCAGTGCCGCCAAACTCGATCCGTTCTCGACCGAATTTCAGTCGCTCGTTACCGACAAGGGTGCGATGATCCTGCACATGCTGCGCTGGGTTCTCGGCGAAGACAAGTACCTGAAGACGATGCGAGAGTTCTCCGAAACCTATGCCGGCAAATCGGCCACCATGGATGACTTTAAGGAGATCGCGGAAAAAAATTACGCCGACCAGCTCACATGGTTTTTCTCCCAATGGCTAGATTCCACCGGTGCTCCGGAATTCAAGGTTAAGTACACCACCTACCGCATGGGCAACAACAAGGGCTTCCGCGTGACCGGCGAGATTTCGCAGGACCTCGACTTGTTCCGCATGCCCGTCGATCTTCGCATCGACACCGACGGCAAGACCGAAGACAAGAAAATCGAAGTGGTTGGCACCAGTTCGCCCTTCACGGTAGAAACTTTCGGCCGCCCGCGTCGAATCGCCGTCGATCCCGACCATCACGTGCTGACCAATACTTCAGATGTAAAGTTGCACGCCTCCATCCTTCGCGGCCAGGCTCTGCAGCAGCAGGGAGACCTCTCCGGCGCGCTTACCGAGTTCAACAAGGCGCTCGATCTCAATAAGAACAGTTCCCTCGCCCACTATCGCATCGCGGAGATTTTCTTCCTGCAGCGAAACTACCAGTCCTCCGCCAACTCCTACCGAGCCTCCATCAACGGCAACGGCGAACCGCGCTGGACCGAAGTTTGGAGCCATATTCAATTGGGCAAGATCTTCGACATTACCGGCCAGCGCGAACGCGCCATCAACGAATACCGGCAAGCCGTCCAGACCAACGACGACACCTTCGGCGCGTTACAAGAAGCCCGAAAGTATATGCAAAAGGCCTTCGAGCGGCCGAAGAACAAGGAGTGAAAGCTTGGTTCTGGCTTATCGATTCCTTGTTCCCGTGCCCAGAGCTTTAGTCTTTTTCTCTCGCGAGGGCACGAATTCCAAGACCTCGCCTTGCAAAGTTTGGCGAGACTTCGCAGCTACAACTCCCTTAGGCCGCCCGTTCGTACCAAACCAAGCCTCCGCCATTTCGCGATAGTCTCCTTCAAAGGCCTCGAACCGTACTTCTTGCAGCGCATCTCGTCGTGCCGCAACCCCACCCACCATAACCTCTCGTTGCCGAACATCGATTACCTCTGTCCGGCTGCGTAACCGATCGATACGCTCTACAGCTCTGTCGACAACTCGTGCGAATGAAGCTCCGTCCTGCGCCTCACGCCCTTCCCGCAACCTCCGCCTCGCATCCGGAGCGGAAAACCAAGTGCGGTCGCGATTCGATTCCTGCGGCGGACTCAGCCGTGACACCTCGCACAGATGAGCATTGACGGCAGTTTCTTTGTCGACCGCTCCGCGGGTTTTCCGTCCATTACTTCTCTTGCGCCGAACATAACGAGCGAACGAAGCTTCCTCGATCCGCCCATGCACTCCCGCTTCTTCAAAGGCTTCCAGAGCCGCCGCTTGTGCGTGGGTCAAACCCGCTTCGGTGCTGCCTTTGGGAAAGGTCCAACGTCCACTGCCGCGGGTTCGAATCAGCAGAAACTCGAGTCCGTCGCTCCCCAGCCGGTAGCAAACCGCCGCGACCTGTTCGCATTCGCGTAGTCTGCGAAGTTGCGACAGTCGCACCTGTCTCTCGGGTCGACGAAGGGACGCAGACGACCCAAAATTGCCCACACTTCTCTCTCTCGCCCGATCCGCATTCATGGCAACAGCGTGCACGATTCCCTCCACCTCTGCCTAGAGCACAACTTGGTTCCGGAGCGCTGCGGCAAGCTACCGACCGGACCTCATCAGACGCCTCGCCGGAATCTTTCTACATACTTGCTGCCGCCCCAACATGCAGACACTATTTATCTTTAATCGGCGCGGTCTTTTATTGGCGCAATCTTTACGATGCATGCGCGGCCGGGAGAGATCTTTGCAGAACATGCATTGTCTTCGTTGCAATCGCGAACTCGAAACTGGACAGAAGTCGGTCGCCCTCTACATGTTCGCGCAGACTGTCGGTATCAAGCCGCGCCAGAAATCGACCGCGCATCGTATCTCGTTTTGTCCGCAGTGTTCGGTCTCTCTCGCCATGGGCCCTCCGCCAGAGGGCGCTCTCAACCTGGCCGCCTGGGACATGATCCGCGATCTCGTCAGCTCCGATCCCGCCCTCAATGAAGCTGCATGGGAGCATCTGCGGGGAGTTGTCGGCTTGCTTCCCGCCACCGGAACCGATGGCCCTTCGCGCTCGCAGTCCTCCGGTGGCTACTTCGAGTTCTGATTCTGAAGCACTTAAGGGCCAAGTCTCCCTCCCGGCTAACGTTTCTCGCGGTTTCACGGTCTAATCACTAACAGCAGCGGGGAACTTCGCATACCCCCTCTGCGTACCATCCAGTAGATCGTTGGGCGAGACTGAGACCCCTCGCCTGAACGTTGCCCCGCGCACTCTCCGGGAGTCGCGGGGGCGTAACTCCATGCGGATACTACTCGACATTGTCCGGCAGTCGCTCTCCACGCTGTGGGCACACAAGTTGCGCTCCTTCCTTACCATGTTCGGGATCGCCTGGGGCGTGGGTTCTCTGCTCTTGCTGGTAGGCCTTGGAGAAGGTTTTCGCAGCGGTCAGGAACGCCAACTCGCCAACCTGGGGCAAAATATCATGTTCATGTTTCCCGGGCGCATCCCCGCCGTCCAAGGCAGCACCCAATCCGGACAAACTTATTACTTCACCTACGCCGACTACCAAGCCGTTCGCCAGCAGGCAAAGTTTGTAGGAGCCGTCTCCCCGGTGCTGAATCGCGAGGATATCCGCGCCGTCAGCGACTACGGCTCGACCAACGGCCAGGTCTTTGGCGTAGCCGCCGATTACAATCAGATTCGCAACGTCCCCATTGCTCCCGGCCGCTGGTTTAACGATCAGGACAATGCTGAGCGCCGCCGTGTGGCCGTCGTGGGATGGGAACTCCTCAAAAACATCTTCCCTGGGCGTCCCGCCGTGGGCTCCACGATTCTTCTGAACGGCGTCAGCTTCGAGATCATCGGCGTCGTCACCAAGGTTGGGCGCGACGGAAATAATGGCACTAACTCGCGCATTTTTATCCCGGTCGAAACCATGCGCAACCTGTTTCGCCTGACCAAAGCGAATTCCGAAGATGCGATTTCGTTTCTCAACTACCGGCCGGTCAGTAAGGAGATGCACAACGAAGCCAAGAACGAGATTCATCAGATCATCGCCGACCGTCACGGCTTCGATCCCAAACTCGAAGACGCCTTCGAAGATTGGGACACCATCGAAAATATGCAGCGCGTGGGCAAGATCTTCAGCGCCATGGATTGGTTCCTCGGTGTGGTCGGCGTGGTCACCCTTGGACTCGGCGCCATCGGCATCATTAACATCATGCTGGTCTCGGTAAGTGAGCGCACCAAAGAAATCGGCCTGCGCAAGGCGCTGGGCGCGACCTACCAGAACATTCTCACGCAATTCTTTATCGAAGGAGCTTTCCTCACCGCCTTCAGCGGCGGCATTGGACTGGTTCTGGCCACCGGCTTTGTCACGCTGCTGGCTATGCTGCCAGCGCCGGAAGGCTTCGACACGCCGCGAATCATTCCCGCGTCCGCGCTCGCAGCCATCGGTTCGCTGGCAATCGCAGGAATCTCCGCAGGTCTCTACCCCGCCCGCAAAGCCGCATTAATGGAGCCAGTAGAGGCGCTGAGGCAGGAGTGAAGACTCGGTGTTTGTGAGACAACTTGGAGCCGCAAGCCAAGAGTAGGTTGCTAGAAGCCAGAAGCCAAGTGCTAGAAGCCAGGAGCCGCACCTAATATGATCGTCGATCTCGCTACTCAGGCCTACAACGCGCTGCGCCACAATCGTCGCCGCAGCTTGCTGACGATGCTGGGCATGGCGTGGGGAATTGCCACGGTCGTTCTCCTTCTGGCCTACGGATCAGGCTTCGAACGCGGCGTCTGGGCTGCCTTCCGCTCGTTTGGAACCAATCTCGTCCTCATCTTCCCCGGCCGCACCGAGCTACAGGCCGGAGGCACCAAGGCCGGCACCGAGGTTAAGTTAACCATCAACGACCTCGACTACATCCGCAACGAAGTACCGCTTCTCAAGCACGTTTCTCCCGAGGTTGCCAAGCAAACTCTCGTTGCCTACGGCACCCGCAGTGCCACCTATGGCGTCAGCGGCGTCTACGCCACTTATGGCCGCATGCGCCGTCTGGACACTTCGGAGGGCAGCTTCTTCAGCGAAGCCGACGATTTCACGCATACTCGCGTCGCCGTCATTGGGTCGGACGTGCGAAAGAAACTCTTCTCCGGCCAGAATGCTCTGGCCGAAAGCATCCGTCTCGATGGTATTTCGTATCAAGTCATCGGCGTGCTCAAACACCAGGTGCAGAACGGCGACGACAACATCAACGCTCACGTCTACATTCCTTTCAGCGCCATGAGCGATCTCGCCAAGACGTATTACCTGAATTCCATCGTGATGGAATACGAAGGCGACCACGCCAAGGTTGTGCAGGCAGTACGGAACTCGATGGGCTTTCACCACAGCTTCGATCCCAAAGATCACCGCGCCATCTTCGTCTTCGACGTTTTCGCCGACCTCCTCGATCTGCAAGTCATCAGCACGGGCATCAAGATTCTGCTGGGCTTCATCGGCCTGCTCACGCTCGGCATCGGCGGTGTCGGCCTGATGAACATCATGCTGGTCTCGGTAACCCAGCGTACCCGCGAAATCGGCGTAGAGAAAGCGCTCGGCGCCCACCGCTGGCACATCCTCTTCCAGTTCCTTACCGAAGCTTTCGTGATCACCGCGCTCGGCGGCTTGTTGGGGGTTGTACTCGCTTACCTGGTTTCCTGGAGCGTGGGCTCGCTGACCCTGTGGAGCGCCTTCGAAGAAAACGCCAGCGAAGGCGACATCCATCTCTACATCGACGCCGCCACGCTGATCTGGTCGACCGCCATCCTCAGCTTCGTCGGCATAATCAGCGGCATGCTACCCGCA
>Ga0210405_10002515_pt1 | contig 18937 bp, 21 predicted proteins | sample IncBWH11MmetaG_FD_155492 | JGI IMG/M metagenome (GOLD analysis project Ga0210405, IMG submission 155492) | Forest soil microbial communities from Barre Woods Harvard Forest LTER site, Petersham, Massachusetts, United States - Inc-BW-H-11-M | ecosystem: Environmental > Terrestrial > Soil >... | reverse complement strand
CGATGGCGCTGTACCTGGCGGCCGCCGGCGTAGGCACGCTCGGTATTGTCGACTTCGACGTGGTCGACTACACCAACCTGCAGCGACAGATCATCCACTCGACGGCAGACGTGGGGCGCAAGAAGCTCGACTCGGCGGCGGAGAAGCTTCAGGGGATCAATCCGTTTCTGAATTTGAAGAAATTCGAAACCAAGCTCACCAGCGAGAATGCGCTCGAGATATTCAAAGAGTTCGACGTCATCGCCGATGGCACCGACAACTTCCCCACGCGCTATTTAGTCAACGATGCCTGCGTGCTAACGGGCAAGCCCAACGTCTACGGATCGATCTTCCGCTTTGAAGGACAGGCCAGCGTGTTCGCTACCGAAGATGGTCCTTGCTATCGCTGTCTCTATCCTGAGCCGCCACCGCCGGGACTGGTGCCTTCCTGCGCGGAGGGTGGCGTGCTTGGCATTCTGCCGGGCCTGGTCGGCGTAATGCAGGCCACCGAGGTCATCAAGCTGATTCTCGGCATCGGAGATCCGCTGATTGGGCGGCTGCTGCTGATCGATTCGCTGGGCATGAAATTCCGCGAGCTGAAGCTCCGCAAGAATCCCGATTGCCCGGTTTGCGGGACTCATCCCACGATCACGAAGCTGATAGACTACAACGAGTTTTGTGGAATTCGTGGCGAGGAGAAACCGGTGGCGGAGACAGGAATTCCCGAGATTCAAGTTGAAGAATTGAAGCGGCGGTTGGACGCGGGCGATGACATTTTCGTGCTCGACGTGCGCGAGCCGCATGAGTACCAGATCTGCAATCTTGGCGGACACCTGATTCCGCTGGGAGACCTTCCCAATCGCGTGAATGAACTCGACACCAGCCGCGAGATCGTCGCCCACTGCAAGATGGGCGGACGCAGCGCGAAAGCAGTGCAATTTCTGCGACAAGCGGGCTTTACAAAGGTAAAGAATCTGACGGGTGGGATCACGGCATGGGCCGACCGGGTCGATCCAAAGATGCCGAAGTACTAGTCGTCAGTCTTCGGTCGTCAGTCGCCAGCTATTCCCGGATCTCACCCCGCCGACAACCTTCTTTCTCTTGGTTCGCTGACCGCCGCTAAGAAGAGTGAGTAAACGCAAATGCCCCACCCCTTCGCAAGAGTGCGAACGGACGGGGCACTCGAGGTTTCTTACTTGCTACTGTCAGTCATTGCGGCTTGTGGCGTGCCGATCGCTAACGCGTATTTCTTTCCGGCGAAGCGAATCTCCGAAAGCGTTTTGCTCCCATCTGTGTTGGAGCTCAGAATGGCTGAGTCACTTTGCGCGTTCGAGTTCAGTTCCGTCATATGGGCGGGTACGGTGGCTACTACGTCCTTGCCCTTCATGATGCTTAATTGGACATCGGGTCCATTGCCTTCCCAACTTACTTTGTAGTCGCCTTTCGTGAGTTGCTTTCCGGCAACCACGCAGTTATCGGTCACGGCCAACGAGCCCTTGTTCGATGCGAATGCACTTGTGGCCAGCAGCAAGGCCAATCCCAGCAGCAAGCCCTTGGACAGTTTCGATGCTTTCATGCGACTCCTTTTTTCTTTCCCGAAAGCGTCGGGAATCGTTTGCGGCGGCGTGGGATCGCTTTCCGCAAAGAACTTGCGTTTGTTCGCGGAAGGCCTAGAATGCTGCCTCGGGGTTAAGCGAAAAAACGCGTGCCTGCAAAGACACGTGCCATCTGCTTGGGGATTGATTCACCTGGGCCGCCAAACCGAAAGTGAACCAGTCCCTTAACCCCTGAAAATTTCTCTGAGAACCGGATGCCTCGCCTGGTTCTCCCCCATCGTTTGCAGATACGTTGCTTCCCGCTGAGAAGTTCCTTCGCCCTGCAACTTCGCGGTTACGGCTTGGACGGTCGACCCTCGTGGTTGTTAGCGAGTTGTGCGTTCGCACAGGAAGCGTTTGTTTTTGTTGATTCGGAATTTGCTCGAATCAAAAACCTGTCGTTCGGGAAAGATGCGACGTGGGCACGTTTCCTGCCCAAATTGGGAGTGTGCCCGTGGCTAAACGTGCCACAGTTGGGGAGTTCCCTGTAAACTAGGAAGCACCCCAAATGCAGAGGAAACGTTAAGAATGTTGCGCAAGAATCGTCTGTTTACGCCCGGACCTACCCCGATCCTGCCCGCAGCGCAGAGTGCGATGGCGGCTTTTTCCATGCATCACCGCACCGCGGAATTTCGCGCGCTGGTGACGCGGGTGCTCGGCGATATGAAGCAGTTCATTGGCACGAAGAATGACGTGCTGGTGCTGGCTTCATCGGGAACGGGCGTGATGGAAGGCTCGGTTTCGAACCTGACGTCTGCGGGTGACAAGGTGCTGGTGCTGACGGCGGGAAAGTTCGGCGAGCGCTGGAGCGATCTGGCGAAGGCCTTCGGATGCACCGTGGAGTTGGTCAGCGCTCCCTATGGTGAGACGTTTTCTCTCGACCAGATTCGCGCGAAGCTGAAGCCTGACATCCGTGCTGTGTATGTGCAGGCGACGGAAAGCTCGACCGGGGCGCGCCACGACATTCAAGGAATCGCAAAGCTGGTGCGGGCAATGGGTGACGAAACTCTGCTTGTCGTCGACGGCATCACGGGACTGGGTACGACGCACTTCGACGTCGATGGCTGGGGGATTGACATCATCATCGGTGGCTCGCAGAAGGCGCTAATGATCCCCCCGGGTCTAGCCTATTGCGCGATCAGTGAGCGAGCGTGGAAGCGGATGGAGACAGCGAAGTCTCCGCGGTACTACTTTGATTTTCGCAAGGAGCGCAAGTCGGCGGCGAAGGGCGAGACCGCGTACACTCCGCCGACGTCGTTGTTCGCGGCCTTGGCGGCGGCACTGGATTTTGTCGGACAGATGGGCGATGGCGATGTTGCTCGCGGGCGCGAAGCGTTGGTCAACAATGCGGAGTTGGCAGCGGAGATGACTCGGGCAGGCGCGAAAGCGCTGGGACTGGAACTGTTCTCGCCATCTTCACCGGGAGCCGCACTTACGGCGATCAAGTCTCCTGCGGGCGTTGACTCAGGAGCGCTGGTGAAGGAATTCCGCGATTCGTTTTCGGCGGTGGTGGCGAACGGACAGGGGGAGATGAAAGGACAATTGTTCCGCATCGCTCATCTCGGGTACTACGACTATCTCGATACGGTTGGGATTCTTGCGGCGCTTGAGCAGGTGCTGGCGAGCGTTGGCAAACCGGTGGAGTACGGCGCCGCGGTGCGAGCGGCGCAGCAAGTGTACGCACAACACGTCCGACAGCGCGCCAGCGTAGCTCGTCAAGGATAGTTTCGAACGCGGCCAAATCTTCTAATTCGCTTGGGGGAATTGTGAAAAGGACTGCGAACGTTGTTCTAGCGGCGTCGAGTTTGCTTGCCGCCACTCTGTGTCACGCCGATTTCAAGTACACGCAGCAGAGCCAGGTGACTGGCGGCAGCCTGGTGAGTATGACGAAAACCTTAGGCGTGTTCAGCAAGAACGCGCGGCAAGTCACCGAGCCGCAACTTTCGACCACCATGGTAAAGGGTGGACGCCTGCGTCAAGAGCATGCCGACGGTACCGTGGAGATCATCGATCTCGAGGGAAAGCGTTTCATCAACATCGATACCACGAAGAAGACCTACACCACCATGACCTTCGATGAGTTCAAGGCCGCGATGCAACGCGCGCAGGAGCGGGCCAAGGAAGAACAAGCCAAGCAAACCGAGAAGCATCCGGAGGCGGCGAACGTAAAGATTGTTCCTAAGCTGCACTCGGAAGAAACCGGCGCAACCAAGACGATCCTCAACTTGCCGGCTAAAGAAATGAAGTGGCGGCTCGATATGGAGATGCAATCGACCGATCCAAACGCACAGGCGCAGCCTCAAGCGCAGAGCGCTACGATGACCCTCAACTCGGATTCATGGATCGCGGAGTCGGTGCCAGGCTATGACGAGATGCAGCAGTTCTACATCAAAATGGCGAAGGAGCTTAACTGGCTGCCGGGAACGATGGGAAGCATGGCAGGAATGAATTCGCAGATGGGTTCGGCGATGGATGAGTTCCGCAAGAACGCGATCAAGGTAAAGGGAATGCCGCTACTGACATACGTCAGCATGGGAATGGGCGTTACGGGCGCTTCCGGCGACCAGACTGCGCAGACCAATACGCAGCAGCCGGCTCCTGCACAACAGACATCGGATTCGAGTTCGTCGGTCCCTACGAATACGAAAGACGCGATCAGCAAAGGTATAGGCAACATGCTGGGCGGATTCGGCAAGAAAAAGAAGCAGCAGGACCAGCAGGCTTCCGCGGACGCGGGTCCCTCGCAGCCAGCATCGCCCAATTCGTTGATGGATACGACCACGCAGGTAATGTCTTATTCGAGCGATGCGTTGGACAAGAATTTGTTCGATATTCCAGCGGGATACCTACAAGTGCCGTCGAATCCGGACGATCCTTTGTCGACGCGCCACTAGAGACAGAACACGGTCGCTCCACTTCGCACAGCTCCGGTCGGGATGGAAATGTTAGTTGAGGGCTGGAAGTCAGAATGAAAGTTGTAGTCGCAGAGAAAATTTCGTCGTCCGCCGTGGATTTGCTGCGGGAGCCGCGCTGGACGATTGTCACGCCTGAGCAGATGGATGGCAAAGTCGCATCGCATCTCGAAACGGCCGATGCGCTCATCGTGCGCTCGGCACTGCAGGTGAACTCCGCCCTACTCGAACATGCAAAGAAGTTGCGTGTAATCGGCCGCGCCGGAGTGGGCGTCGACAACATCGATCTCGACGCAGCCACCCGCAAGGGCATCGCGGTGATGAACACGCCCGGAGCCAATGCGGTGGCGGTCGCCGAGCACACACTGGCAATGATGCTGGCGATGGCGCGTCATGTCGGCCGGGCGAATGAATTAATGCACGCTGGCAAGTGGGAAAAGAAATCTCTGCAGGGGACGGAGTTACGGGGAAAGACATTAGGCATCGTCGGTTTGGGCCGCATCGGGATGGAAGTGGCGCGGCGCGCGCGGGCGTTTGGGATGAACATCATCGCCCATGATCCCTTCGTATCGCCGCTGGTGGCGAAAGAGCAGGGGATCCAACTAGGGAAGCTGGAAGAAGTCTACGAAGCCGGCGATTATCTTACGTTGCATGTGGGGCTGACTCCGCAAACCACCGGGATGATCAACGCCGATTCGCTGAAGAAGATGAAGAAAAGCGTACGACTGGTAAACTGCGCGCGCGGCGAACTGGTGGACGAGGCAGCTCTCGCCCAGGCTTTGAAGCAAGGCCACGCGGCGGGTGCGGCGTTGGACGTTTTCGTCGAAGAGCCGCTGAAGAATTCTCCTTTCACCGCAATGGACAACGTGATTCTGACGCCGCATATCGGGGGCTCGACCCACGAAGCGCAAGAGGCCGTGGGATATCAGATCGCCTTGCAGGTTAAGGAATATTTGAAGCACGGCGTGATTCAAAACGCCGTGAATGTTCCTTCGGTCTCTCATGATGAGTATCTTGACCTACAGCCCTACATCGAATTGGCCGAACGGCTGGGATCGTTTTTGGTGCAGGCGAGTGATGGGCCGCTGGAAGAGATTTCGATCCGTTACAGTGGACACATCGCCGAGTGGAAGACGGAGTTGATCCGAAACGCGGCTATCAAGGGAATTCTGAATCAGGCGCTTGAAGAGAAGGCGAACCTGGTGAATGCCGAGGCCATCGCAACTTCCCGAGGCTTGCGGATCCACGAAGCGAAAAAGGCCAAGAGTTCGACGGGCGGGGCGGGAAGTGTTTTATCAATTCTTTTGAAGACGGGCAGCGAGCAGCATCTAATCAAGGGCGCGGTGTTGCACAAGCATGCGCCCCGGCTGTTGAACGTAGACGGGATCGATATTGAGGCTCCGTTGGAACGGAATTTGATTTACCTTCGGAACCGTGACGTACCCGGCGTGATCGGCAAAGTGGGGACGATCCTGGGCAAGCATAAGATCAACATCGCGGATTTTTCGCTCGGCCGGCGGGTCGGGAGCGGGGCCAAAGGACAGGAAGCGATTGCGGTTGTGCATATTGATGTGCGCGTACCAGACCCGGTGCTGGCGGAGTTGAAACGGATTGATGCGGTCGAGCAGGCGAAGGCGATACGCTTGTTCTGAAGTGGGGCGTCACACAAAAATTAGAGGAGAATTGATGCTCAAAAGAGGAGCTATCCTGGCAGTTCTGTTCTTGTCCGCTTCCTTTGCAATGTCTCAGGAATTTCCCATCGAGGTCTCGGTGGGCGTCGGTCCCGCGATCAGCCGGTCTACTTCGGGGAACCAGACTACCCAGACCGTGACCGAGACGGGAGTGGGCCTGGCCACGGTTAGGCTGAATTTTACAAAAAAGAATTCCGCCGAATTCACTTACAGTCGCAGCCGGAATACGCAGGAATATTTTTCCAGTCCTCTTCAATACCGCATTCAAGACAAGATCGTCGAATACAGCGGATCGTATGTATATCGCCCCTTCCGCTGGCGCAGTTTTCGGCCATTCCTGCTGGCCGGGGTCGGAGTGCTGCGATTCAATCCTGTTCCGGCAGGGACCACCATCAATCTGATTCTGACGCCGCTACCCACAATCGAGCAGAACCGGGCGACGTTCGTCTATGGCGGCGGCGTCGACTATCACATCACCCGACGGTGGGGCATGCGCCTGCAGTATCGCGGCTTGCTCTACAAGGTGCCGGATTTCGGGGTGAACAACCTGTTCACGGGAGCTACGGGGAACCTGTCGGAGCCTACGATCGGAGTGGTGTACCGGTTCTAGGCGAGGTTCAGGGTGCCTGCGGAGACACGTGACCTGCGTCTCTACAGGTGGAGTGATTTAAGAATTGAGAGCGGCTTTGCGAAGCTTGCGGCTTTCGGCGAGCAGGGCCATCGAGTGCATAAGGTTTTGCAAGGTAACAATGCCCACCAGGCGTTGATCTTCCACCACTGGAATCAGGCTGAGATTGCGCGCGGTTAATTTACGAAACGCGGACGCTAGAGATTCCTTCTTCTGGGCCACTTCGAAAATGCGGTTCATGACGGCCTGCACGTAGCCGTTCCCTTCCATGCGCAAGGCTTCCAGAATCTTCTGCTTTGAGATGACGCCCACCATATCGCTGCCACGGATGACGGGAAAGTCGTCCTGCAAAGAGTGGACAGCCTTCTCGAGTGCATCTTCCAGCGTGTCCGCCGGAGAGAGCGTGGCGAAGTCGGTAAGCATGACATCTTCGAGGCGCACCGTTTCGAGAACAGATTGGAAGACGGCAGAGCGATCTTCGAGTTGCGCCGCGATAAAGAGAAAAATGCCGATCATGGTGAGCCAGATATTCCACAACATGCCCACCAGCATGAACAGCGTGGCAAAAGTCTGGCCGATGGAAACCGCGCGACGCGTAGCGCGCACTGGGTCGATCTTGCGGCTGAAGATAGCGCGCAGCACGCGGCCACCGTCCATGGGATAGGCCGGAAGCAGATTAAAGAGTGCCAGCCACAAATTCGCCCAGACCACGCTGCGCGGCAGGTCGGTCGAGATGACGTAAGGCTGACCCCACAGATGCGCCTGCGGTAGAAACGCAAGGACTATAACTCCGGATGCCAGCGCGATGGCAAGATTTACCAAAGGCCCTGCGAGGGCGATGCGAATATCACGCTTCCAGGTCTGGATTCCGGGTTCCAGCGTTTGGCGCGTCTCGTCCATGAGAGTTACGCCGCCGATGGGCAGCAGGACGATCGCCTTGGCCGGAATGCCGGCGCGCTTGCCGACCAGCGCATGACCTAATTCGTGGAGAATGACGCTACCGAAAATGATGCCTGCGAGTGCCAGGCTCCGCGCCGGATTTGCCGTTTTTTGTCCCGCAGACTCGGTTAGAAAGATGAAGGCCAGAAGAAAAAAGAACGTCCAATGGATGCGCAGTTCGACTCCAAAAAGACGACCCGCCGGAACAGACCAACTCCTCATTCCCGAATCCCCTAGCTTCTATTCTATATAGTAAACGGCGGAATGAGGCGGGGAGTTACGACGGTGAAGCGAATCGGACGTACAGGGTTTTCCGGATGAGAGTGATTGCGGGCCAATATCGCAGCCGCCGATTGCTTTCGCTGCCGGGGCTCGACTTACGCCCCACCGCCGACAAGCTGAGAGAAACGCTTTTCAACGTGCTGACGGCAGGGAATCCGGATGTGCTGGCCGGAACGATCTGGCTCGATCTGTATGCCGGAACCGGAGCGGTTGGGATTGAGGCGCTGAGCCGCGGCGCCGCGATGGTGCACTTCGTCGAGGCGTCGGCGAAGGCTGCGGATTTGATTCGCAAGAACCTCAAGGAGTTGGGAGTGACCTCGGGCGCACAGGTTCTGGGTCAGGATGTCGGGCGAGCGCTCAAGACTCTTGAGGCTTTGGGGATACTCGCGGACTACGTGTTCCTGGATCCTCCCTATCGCTTGGAGGTGGAGTATTCGAAGACGTTGGAACTGCTGGCCGCGTCAGCGCTGGTGGAAACAAAATCGATTGTGTTGGTGGAGCATGACAAGAGATTCGATCCGGGCGATACATTTGGAAGCTTGCAACGATATCGCAAGCTGATGCAGGGCGATGCAGCGTTGAGCTTTTATCGGAGAGATTAGGCCCGCATCAGGGTCGGGTCTGTATCAGGGTATGGCTTTAGCCATACCGATAAAGCCAGCCAGAGAATCGGCTTTAGCCGCTGGGGCAGCGCCTGAAGGCGCGTCTGATACGAAATCGCAACCAGCCTACATCAGCAGTTCGTTGGCCTGGCGCACGATCGGGTGCTGCATCTCCTGCAGATCGTTCTTTACCCGGTTCAGGCCGTAAACACACTGTTCGAAATTCCGCGACAAGTTCGCAAACAGCGGAGCGACCTTGGCATACTCAAAATATTCGAACTTCGAAACGATGAAGTAACTTTCCTTGCCGGCTTTCATCCAGTCGAGGAAGCTTTCGGTGCGGGCGCGGCGCAGCCGGAAATGGTTGATGCTCTCGGGAAACATTCCGGTGAAGAACAGCGTGTAGTCGCCGATATGCTTTCGCACCTGGCGCTCGCGGTCGAAAGAAGGCGCAGGACCATAAACCGGATTCGATTCGACGAGCATCTCGCCCACATCCGTGAGCGGCTGCCCTCCGCCGTTGCGAATTTTGTAGAGTTGCTCGGCGTCGCAGAATTCGGCCAACAGTTGAGCGACGTAGTTCACGACCTGGGGATCGCGAATGCCGATTTCTTCGGCGTAGTGTCTTCCTACCAGCTCCAGAAAAAACTGCTGCAACGGATGCGATTCCGGAATCATCTTGGGCTCACCCCCGGAAACCCGCAACCGGCGCGAGTTTCCCAAACCATTGCGCGCATTCATATCGCGCTTCGACTGCCTGCGCAAGTGACTTTCGTAAGTCAGCGCTCGAATCTTTCTACTCTACTTAGAAGGCACAGCCCTCCAGAAAGTTTTATGTCTGCGATTGGCAGCCGATGATGCCGACTGCTAATCGTGATACCGCTCTTCACATACAATGATCGGCACCGGGAGGAAGACTGTACATGGAACGGAAGAACATCTCTAGTAGCGCACCTTGGGAACCTGTAGTCGGCTACTCGCGCGCCGTGCGGCTTGGCTCGCAGGTCTTCGTATCGGGAACCACGTCCACTGGGCCGGACGGCAAGATCGTCGGCGACGATGCTTACGCGCAGGCTGTGCAGATTCTGAAAAACATCGAATCGGCATTGCAAAAAGCGGGAGCGACCATGAAAGATGTCGTGCGCACGCGAACCTTTTTGACCAACGTCTCCGACTGGGAGAAAGTGGGCAAGGCTCACGGCGAATTTTTTCGCGACATTCGACCAGCCGCTACCATGATCGCGGTGACGGCCCTGATATCGCCTAAAATGCTGCTCGAAATTGAAGCCGACGCGGTGATTGGAGCGTAGAATCTCTCGCATTCCCAGAAGTGAGATGTCGAACGGAGACTGGAATGAAGCTTGTCCCCTGGATTTTGCTCGTCTGCCTGTCCGTCGCTGCTGCCCAGGAGAAATCGACTGCTCCTGCCTTGCACAACTTCACCGTGATCCGGGCCGGAACGCTAATCGACGGTAAGTCAGATTCCGCCCGGCACGACCAGGTGATTGTCATCCGCGGCAATCGCATCGACAGCGTGTCGGACGCGGGGAAGGCGCAGATTCCCGCGGGCGCGAACGTCATCGACCTGTCTCGCGGGACGGTGCTTCCAGGCCTAATCGATTCGCACACGCACATTTTTCTGCAAGGAGAAGACCCGGCGCAAGGCGGGTACGACATAAACATCCTGAAGTATCCGCTGGCCTTGCGGGCTGCGCGAGCAACGGTCTCTGCGCGACGGGCCCTCGAGCAGGGATTCACCACCATTCGCGACGTGGAGACTGAAGGCGCGGGATACGGCGACGTCGGAATCAAAGAAGCGATCGAAGGCGGATACATTCCCGGGCCGCGGATGTTCGTGGTCACGCGGGCGATCTCGACGACTGGCGGATATTCTCTTGACGGATATGCCCCCGAACTCGACATACCGAAGGGGGCGCAGATAGTGGATGGTCCAGTCGAGGCCCGCAAAGCGGCGCGCGAGCAGCTCGATCACGGCGCTGATTGGATCAAGGTCTATATGACCCATCGTTCCTGGGTGGGCAAGCACGGCGAACTGGTGTCGCAACCGACGCTGACGGTGGAAGAATTGAAGGCCATCGTGGATGAAGCTCACGGCTGGGGAAAGAAAGTTGCGTGCCACGCCTACAGTGGCATTGGCCTGCAGCGCGCGCTCGACGGCGGCTGCGATTCCATCGAACACGGTCTGCAGATCACTGACGCTCAGATCGCGCAGATGGTGAAGCAGGGCACTTGGTACTGTCCGACCATTAGTGTTTATTACACCGATTGGGCTCCGGCGGATACAGCCGACGGACAACGCGACCGTTTGCGCGCCTCGGCGCACGAAGAATCGTTTCGCAAAGCGGTGAAGGCCGGTGTGAAGATCGTCTTCGGCACTGACATTGGCGGCATCCCGTGGACCGAACCGATTGCCCAGGAGTTCCCCCGTATGACCGACCTGGGCATGCCTCCGATGGACGCCATCAAGAGTGCCACCTCGCGAGCGGCGGAAATGCTCGAGATGGACGGTCAGGTCGGCGTGATCGCTCCGGGGGCCTATGCGGACGTGATCGCCGTAAGCGGGGATCCGGTGAAAGATATCAAGCTGCTGGGAGACGTGCAGTTCGTGATGAAAGATGGAAAGGTGTTTCGCGGCGAGGGGAAGTAAAAGGGGGCCTTTGCTGTGCGAAGAATCCTCTCCGGGCGCGACACTGGCAGATTTGCTACTTGACAGCCGCAACCGTCGGTTCATAATGCCCATTTCGTGATTGGCACTTCGACCGCATTCACGCCAGCGTGTGTGAATAAAAGGTCTGTGGGGAGGTGCTTATGGGCGTCCTTGAATTATGTGATCCCGAGATTGCGGCGATTTCCGCTGAGGCCAGCGTGGCCGATGCCATTCGCATGATGCTCGACCACCACGTAGGTGCGGTCGGCGTCATCGACAATGAGAAGCGCGTGGCCGGAATCTTTACCGAACGCGATGTGCTGCGGAGGTACGCGCTCACGGGAGTCGATCCGGAGAAAATTCCTCTGCGCGAGATGATGACCACGCCGGTCGAGATGGCGACCGAGGCGACGGGGCCGGGAGAAGCTCTCGCCACTATGGTGGAGCGCCATTTCCGCCACCTGCCTGTGGTCGACAACGACGGACGTCTGCTGGGAATGCTCTCCATCCGCAATGTACTGCAGTGGCGCGTCGACAGTCTTGCCCAGGAACTTGACTCGATGGAGCAGTACATGGCCAACGACGGGCCTGGCGGTTAGCGGTACCCAGTACCCAGTACCCAGTACCCAGTACCCAGTACCCAGTACCCAGTACCCAGTACCCAGAAAACACTTAGGAGCCCTATGCGGACGAAAGTGTGCTTGATTGCTGTGCTTGTCTCGATCTTCGCAGTCTGCGGATTTGCGCAAACCGATGCGAGCCCGCGGCGGGTGATCGTGCGTGCCGGACACGTGCTTGACGTGAAGAGCGGAAAGATGCTCTCGAATCAGGCGATTGTCATCGAAGGTGACAAGATCGTGAGCGTTGGCGTGGCGTCATCCGCCCAGACCAGTGATGCGACCGTCATTGATCTTCCCAACGCGACTGTTCTGCCGGGATTGATCGATGCGCATACGCATCTGACCATGAACCCGAGCTTTGGCTACCAGACTCTGGGGATTTCCAATCCGCGCCAGGCTTTGATCGGCGCGCACAATGCGCGGCTAACTCTTGAGGCCGGCTTCACCACTGTGCGAAATGTCGGCGCCGCCGATTTCACCGACGTGGCTTTGCGTGATGCGATCAATGCGGGCGATGTGCCGGGGCCGCGCATGCTGGTGAGCGGTCCGGCGCTGAGCATCACCGGCGGACACTGCGACAACAACTATCTACCCTTCGAATATCACGTCACCAGTGACGGCGTGGCGGATGGCGTTGCCGCCGTTCAGCACAAAGTCCGCGAGAACATTAAATATGGAGCGGACCTGATCAAGGTCTGCGCCACAGGCGGAGTGCTGTCGAAGGGCGACGATCCGCAGGCCTCGCAATTTACTCTGGAAGAGATAAAGGCGATCGTGGCCGACGCGCATCGCCTGGGACGCAAAGTCGCGGCTCACGCCCACGGCGCGCAGGGAATTTTATGGGCGTCACAGGCGGGCGTCGACTCGATCGAACATGGTTCTTACATTGATGACGCCGGCATCGCCGAGATGAAAAAGAACGGCACTTACCTGGTGCCGACTCTATATCTGGGCGACTGGATGCTCGCAAACGCCGACAAGATACATCTCCCTGATTTCCTGCTGGCGAAGGCGAAAGCCGTGGCGCCAGTCTCTCGCAAGAATGCTGAGCACGCCTTTGCTAGCGGGGTGAAGATCGCCTTTGGTACCGACGCCGCCGTTTATCCGCACGGCCTCAACGCACGTCAATTTGCGGTCATGGTGAAACTGGGATTGACACCGCTGCAAACGATTCAGTCAGCAACGATCAATGCGGCCGACCTGCTGGGATGGCCCGACAAAGTCGGCGCCCTTGAACCCGGGAAGTGGGCCGACATTGTGGCTGTCGATGGAGATCCGCTGCAAGATGTGACCACGCTCGAACGCGTGAAGTTTGTGATGAAGGGTGGAGAAGTGGTGAAGAACGAGTACGGGAAATAAAACAGGGGACACAATGCAATTCAAAAGGCCGGCTTCGCAGCCGGCCTTTTTCGCGGGCGTGGCGTCCGCGTCACACCTGAACTACTTCTTGGGAGCGATCGCGTCCTTCGCGGATTTCGCGACGCGGAACTTCACGACGGTCTTGGCCTTGATCTGAATCGGTTCGCCGGTCTGGGGATTTCGTCCCATGCGGGCTTTGCGATGCGCCTTCACCAGGCGGCCCAGTCCGGGCACAACGAATACGCCGTTCTTCTTGGTCTCTTTGATTGCGGTGTCAGCGAGCGTCTCGAGAAAAGCGGCGGCGCCCTTGTTGTTAGTTTCCAGTTTCTCGGCCAGATGGCGGACGAGTTGAGTCTTGGTCATGCCTGAAGCCATGAATCCTCCTGTGCGTACCTAATTGGTTTTCCTGCGATGAGCCGTATCTTATACCACTGCTCCTGTGGAAAAGAAGTGATTTCAGCCGCATTTTATGCGGTTTCTGGCACAGGTACACCAAAAAACACCATGAAAACCGCCTGTTCCCCGCCTTTTCGTCCCAGATTGGCCCATCTGGAGAGGTTTCGGAGGACCTCTCGAACCCTTCAGCTCTCGGACGGGGGCGTCCGGGCTTCGTGATTCTTCGTGGGATAATGATTTAGGAGAAATCAATCTTGAGTTGTGCGATTTGCGAAAGGCGCAAAGAGAAGCGCTTCTGCCCGGCCGTGCATGGACGCATTTGTCCGCAATGCTGCGGCGAGCAACGCGAAGTCACGCTCGATTGTCCGAGCGATTGTGTTTATCTGCAGCAGGCGCGAGAGCACGAAAAGCCGCGTGTGGCCGGCGATCTCGACCAGTCACTGTTATTCCCGCAGATCGAAATCGGGGAGCGATTCATCTACGAACAGGAACATCTCATCGTGGGCTTGAGCTATGCCTTGTCCCAAGCTGCTAAGAAAGATCACAGCCTGAATGACAGCGATTTGATCGCAGCGCTGGCTTCGATGGTGAAGACGTATGAGACCTACGTGAATTCCGGCTTGCACTATCAGACTCCGATCACCAGCGCCCCACAGCAGGCGGTGATCGCCGAAACGCAGCAGATGATCAAAGAATATCGCGAGGCGGAGCAGAAGCAGACGGGACAGGCACGCTTGCGCGATGCCGACATCCTGCGCGCGCTGACGTTCCTGCTGCGTCTGGCCTACTCGCGAACTTCCGCCAGGCCCAAGTCGAGGGCGTTCGTCGAATTTCTTTTAGGACAGTTCCCGGAAAAAGAATCGGTGATCGCGAACGCGGACGAACCGGCCAGCAAACTGGTCATTCCTTAACCCGGACCTCGGACGTCAGACCTCAGACGTCGGCCAAAACCTTGAAAAGATATCCGTGAATATCCGCGGAAATCCGTGGCTAGTTTTTCTTTTTGACAGCCTGGCCTGGCGGGAGGGCCGCCAGCAAGTCGCGAACTTTCTTCTTCAAAACCGGATGAAGAACGTCGGGAGCAATCTCCGCCAGTGGTTGCAGAACAAAGCGGCGTTCATGCATGGCGGGATGCGGCACCGTGAGCCCCGGCATATCGATCACCGAATTCCCGAATAGCAGGATATCGATGTCTATAGTGCGGGGGCCCTTTTTCTGCACGCGACGCCTGCCCATCTTCTGTTCGAGATCAAGAATGGCGGCGATCAGTTGGCGTGGCATCTTCTCGGTTTTAAGCGCGACGACTCCGTTCAAGAACCACGGTTGTGCCGTGACTTCCACCGGCTCCGTTTCGTAGAACGACGAGCTGGCTACCACTTTCCCTATCGATTCCAGGCGCTCGATGGCGGCGTTCAGGTGAGCAGCGCGATCCCCGACATTCGAGCCCAGCGAGAGATAGACGAGTTTCTTCAAGAAGACTAGTGTCCCACGGTTGCCGTGTCCGGATTCCAGAAATTATCTCGAAGTTGGACGCCGCCGTTCGCAAGCGACAGGTTCTACGGGGTCAATGACCTTGGTTACTTTCAAGGCAGTGAGGCGGCGTCTACCATCAATCTTTATGGGCCTGCAATCCCTGCTTGTAAGTCGCGACCCGCACGTCATCGGAGTTCTTCGGCCCACGCTGGAACAACTTTCCATTCAAGTGGAAGTTTGTCCTGAATCCGGTTCGGGCAGCGAGATTCTTCTGTCAGAAAAATTCGACGGAGTGATCGTGGACTGCGACGATCTTCAGGGCGGCCTGCATGTTCTTGAAAGCCTGAAGAAAGGAAACAGCAACCGCAGTTCTGTGGCGTTCGCCCTCCTGAATGGGACGACAACCCAACGGGCCTTCGAGCTGGGCGCCAACTTCGTTCTGCAAAAACCGATTTCACCTTTGAACGCGATGCGTTGTTTCAGCGCCGCAGTGGGTTTCATGCTCCGCGAACGTCGCCGCTACTTCCGCCACACTGTCGACATGAACATCACCCTGGTCTTTGTCGGGGGCAAGGAAGTACGCGCGACCGCCACCAACCTCAGCGAGGGTGGAATGGCGATTCACTGCAGCGATAAATTTGAAAAGAACGGACTGGCCAAAGCCGTCTTCGTTCTGCCCGGCCGCTCGGTTTCCGTCGAGTGCGCTGCCGAACTTGCCTGGGCCGATTCCAACGGGCGCGCCGGCGTCCGGTTCGGTCAGATGTCATCGGTTTCCCGCGAACACCTTGACCGCTGGCTCTCAGAGCAAATGGAGCAAGTCGAGGGCTCAGTGGGCTAGTCCGGCCCCGTATACAGTTTGTAACTTGCCGTTTTTCAATCCCGCCTTGAGTCTTTCTAACAGAACCCATTCCTAGGGGAGGCCTATGCTTCCGATCGATACTCGAATTCATCGCGCCCAGCGTCTGCTGCGCATGTTAGAAGAAGATGCACCGCTGCTCGCGGTCCGGGTGGCTGAATTGACGCCGGAGCGGCAGCAATCGGCGCAAGAATATGCCGCGCATTTAACCGCCACCGCTCGCGCGGAGCTCGACCGTTTGAAGGAATACGAGTTTGTTTGGGATTCGAACGATCCCACGCCGGAAGCGGCGGACTAGGCCATTTGGTGGGCGGCGGCACGCGCTAGCGGGGCGGGCGCCACGACAGTTTCTTCCAGCGTCGTTTCTTCCCACAGAGTTCTGTCGCGAAGAATGCGCGACACCAGTGCGGTGTGCATCGCGTGTCCGGCTCGATCCGCGACCACGTTGCCCAGGATTTGTTTCCCCAACAGTGCCAGGTCTCCGATCAGGTCCAAAACCTTGTGACGCACAAACTCATCACGGAACCGAAGCGGCGGGTTCATCACTCCGTCGCGGGTGAGCACGATCGCGTTTTCCGCCGAGGCGCCCCGAATAAGCCCCTGTTGGCGCATGGCCTCGGCTTCGTGAAGAAATCCAAAAGTGCGGGCTGAAGCGATCCCCGAAAGATAGTTGCCGTCGGATAAATCGACGCGGAAGGTCTCTCGTCCAATCAGCGGGTGCGGAAAGTCGATGGTGTAGGAAACGGAATACGTGTCGGAAGGATAGACGCCGATAAACTTGTTTCCTTCGCGCAGTTCGAGTCCCCGGCGCATGCGCAGGTAAGTCCGAGGCCGGCGCTGTTTACGGATACCTGCTTTTTGAATCAACTCGACAAAGGGCTGAGCGCTTCCGTCTAGGATGGGCAGCTCGAGGTTGTCGAGCTCGACGATGGCATTGTCGACCCCGGTGCCGATGAAGGCGGAGAGCAGGTGCTCCGTGGTCGAAATCAACACGCCTTTCTTCATCAGGCTGGTGGCGTAGCTGACGCGGGCAACGTTGCGGCTGATGGCTTCGACTTCGAACCCATCAAGATCGGTTCGTTGGAATACGATGCCTGATCCTGCTGCAGCGGGAAGAATGCGCAAGCGAACCGGAGCTCCGCTATGCAATCCCACTCCACAGCACTCCACTGCCGCGCGAATTGTTTGTTCTCGTCGCAAACAGACCTTGCTATCTATTGGATGGCTAAAAGCTTACAGGCGCGTCCAGAAATTCGGATGTGGCAAATTAGCCACAGTTCGTGGCTGGAACGAGACTGTCAGGAAAGATGATTGCCCCAAATCCTGTGGAACCAATCACTTAAACAATCTTGGCTTGTTGGAAGAAACCGTTGGTGCTACTCCGATCGGTAAACACCCTAGCGCTTATTGGGATCGTAGGTGACTGAGACGTTGAAGAGAGAGTCGCTGAGGTTCTCGTTATAGCTCACCGAGGTCAGGAAGCGCTGGTTCGACATATCCCCGTTGTAATAACGAGTGATCGTGAAGGGGGTCATGATGCCGCCAACCATGCGGTACGCGTCGTAGGCTTCGTCCTCGATGTTGCGCTCTTTGTCGTTGGGGTCGCGCCATGAGAACGATTTTTTCACCGGCAGATGCGTGTCGATGTCGGTATAGATGGTGACCGCTTCATCGTGAGTATTCATGATCGTCACTTGATCGCAATTCTTCTGGTTGGCGATGGCTTGTCCTTCATAGAACAGAGCCACGCCCGGCTCCGTCAGCCAGTGACGGAACACCCAGTCGAGGGCAAAGCGACGGCGGCGCATGGTGTCAGAGACGCTCTTGGGATCGTCGCTGCGGGTGCCCTTGTAGGTGATTTCGTAGCCTTTATCGCCGCTGTAGACATAGGTCACGTCGCGCTTTTTGGTGAGCTCGATGCGGTCCTTGTCGGGATAGCGGTAGAAGCGCCAGAACACGGTTCCCACGCTGGTGGGCTGACCGAGATGGAAGCTATAGGTGCGGCCTTCCTGGCTGATGGACTGAATGTTCATGTAGGCGGGGCCGCCCAGAGCGTCAATCGCCTGGTCGAGAATCGCCTTGGCTTTGTGGGCATTCTGCTGATCGACAGGGATCGCCGAGGATCCAGCCGATGCGGGAGCAGCGGCCTGCGCAAAACACCCAACTGTCAAAAGAAGAATGGCCAAGAAGGGCTTCATCGGTTCCTTCAACTTAGACGCGGTCAACCACGATTGTAGCTGCCCGGCATGATTATCCCGCAAGAACCGCCCCACCGTTGACGTTGAAAATCTCCCCGGCGACAAATCCGGCATGCTCGGTGCACAGAAAGAGGATGGGAGCCGCAATCTCATCGGGGGTGGCAACCCGGCCCATGGGAATGGTACTGAAAATCGCGTCGCGAGTCGGAGGATCATTCAGCGCCGGCATCGACATATCGGTTGCAACCCATCCCGGGGCAACGCAGTTGACGTAGATCTGATCGCTGGCAAGCTCCGTAGACAGGCTCTTGGTAAGGCTGATCAGGGCGCCCTTGGTCGCGGAATAGTCGCAATGGTAGGCTTCGCCGCGCTGTCCTGAGGTCGAACTCACCAGTACGATGTGGCCAGCTGCGGCGCCAATCTTCGGTTGTTTCTTCATCTGCGCCACCGAGTGCTTGGCGAGAGCGAAGACGCTATCCAGATTCACCGAGAGTGTGTTGCGCCATTGCTCGTCAGACATCTTCTCGATGGCAACATCTTCAGCTGGCCAGACGCCGTGATTGGCAACCATGATGTCGAGGCGTCCAAAGCGCTTCACGGTAGCTGCAATGAGATCCTCTGCCGATTTCGTTCCACTCAAGTCGCTGGGGAACGCAGCGCAGCGGTCTTCTCCGAGCTGATTGACGAGTTGTTCGGCCTGGGTGCGGGCTCGCTGGTAGTTGAAGGCTACGCGCGCTCC
>Ga0210405_10002514_pt1 | contig 18939 bp, 12 predicted proteins | sample IncBWH11MmetaG_FD_155492 | JGI IMG/M metagenome (GOLD analysis project Ga0210405, IMG submission 155492) | Forest soil microbial communities from Barre Woods Harvard Forest LTER site, Petersham, Massachusetts, United States - Inc-BW-H-11-M | ecosystem: Environmental > Terrestrial > Soil >... | reverse complement strand
CTGCGGAATCGGCAGCGATCCAATGTGCCCGCTGACGGGCTCAAATTTAATATAGCCGTCGGCCGCGCCCAGCCTTCCCACCAGATCCAGGCTCATCTCTTTCCCGTGCATATCGAACAGCACGTACGCGTGCACCTGGTCCCCTTCCATCTGCACTTTGACGTCGCGCACCGACGAGCGCACCTGTTCCACATCCGTGTCCGTCGGCGCACCGGCACCGCCGGATGGCGCAGGCGTTGTCATTTGCGGCGCCAGATCGAGATGGTTGGCAAGATAGGAATTCAATTCGGTCTCGTCCAGCCGCAGTGTAGCGGACTGCCCCTGCGACACGCTCTGCTCCACCTGCGATACTTTTTGCTCAGCGCTCGCCGCAGCCTGCGGCGTGGAAACAACGGCCGGTGGCGGCGTCTTGTGCAGCAGAAGAATCAAGGTGACGAGAGTAGCCAGGTAAGTGGACCAGCGCAGCAAGCGGAACACCCAGCGCAACACGCTCACCTTGGGCTCCGCCAGCGGCGGCAGCGGCTCGAGTATGGGCGGCAATTTGGGGAATGTGTCGGCCATGTCTGAACAGTACAATTCGCTCTCTTTTAGTTGGATGCCTGCGCTAACTTTCTGGTTTCAACCCTAATCCCGTGCAATGGTCGCAGCAACCTCTTCGCTCCACAAAGACCCCAATCCGCCACCTCTGCTCCAAGGCCGCGCACGGCATTCGGCTCCGCTAAGTTGCTTGCCCCATCCCCAAACACAGGTAACATTGGGAGCGAACAGGTTTCCTCCGGCCAGCAAACAACCAAAAGGGGATCCACCGTGCGTTTATCACTCTCCGCGCTTTTCGCCCTCTGCCTTACGTGTCCCTCCCTCGCGCAAGAGCCGCCAACGCCTCCGCAACAATCCACCGCTCCCGTCGCCGAGGCAAAACCCGCCCCCGCCACTCGTCCCAAGATCGGCGTCGCCCTTGAAGGCGGCGGCGCGCTCGGGGAAGCTCACGTCGGCGTCCTCAAATGGTTTGAAGAGCACCACATCCCCATCGACTACCTCGCTGGCACCAGCATGGGCGGCCTAGTTGGCGGCTTCTACGCCACCGGCAAGCCCGCGGGCCAGCTCGAGGAAATCCTGCACACCGCGAATTGGCCGCTCCTTCTCGGCGGCGGCACTCCCTATGAAGACCTCTCCTTCCGCCGCAAGGAAGACGCCCGCGCCGTCCCCAATTCCGTCCAGGTCGGACTCAAACACGGCGCCGCTCTTCCTCCCGGACTCAACACCGGCCACCAGATCAATCTCCTCATCGACCGTGAGACCATCGACTACTCCAACATCCCCTCCTTCGACGATCTCCCCATCCCATTCCGCTGCGTCTCCACTGAACTCATCTCCGGCAAGGCCTACGTCTTCCAGAGCGGCTCTCTTTCCGACGCCATGCGCGCCACCATTTCCATTCCCGGCGTCTTCGCTCCCGTTCGCCAGGGGGAAAAGATCTTCGTCGACGGTGGCATGGTGGACAATCTCCCCACCGATGTAGTCCGTAATATGGGCGCCGACGTGGTCATCGCCGTCCACCTGCAGCTCTCACCGGCCACCGCAAAAGAAATTCAGGGTGCGTTTTCCGTTTTGGGCCGTTCGGTAGCGATAGTAATCGCGGAAACCGAAATTCGCGGCATGGCGGGCGCCGACCTGATCGTGAACGCCAACGTGGCCGATTTCTCCTCAACCGAGTATCAAAAGACCGAACAACTCATCCAGCGCGGTTACGACGCCGCACAGGAAAAAGCCCAAATCCTGAAAGCCTATTCACTCGACGACGCCGCCTGGGCAGAATATCTCCAGCAGAAAAAATCCCGCATTCGCGGCGCGCAAGGAGCGCCCGAATTCATCCGCGTTGAAGGCGTGGATCCCGAAGGCAAAAAAAATATCGAGAATCTGCTCAAGAATTTTGTCGGCAAGCCTCTGGACACGAAATCCCTCGACCACGTCCTCACCCGCCTCACCGGCATCGGCCGCTACGACAGCATCACCTATTCCGTCATCAACGACGGCAACCAGAGCGGCCTCTCCATTCACGTCCACGAAAAAACCTACGCCCCTCCGCTCCTCCTGCCCTTTGTCGAAATCAACGGCAGCGAGCCGCAAGACGTCGATTTCACCATGGGCGCGCGCATCACCGCGATGGACGTCCTCGGCTATCGCTCCGAGTGGCGCACCGACCTGAAATTCGGCGCCACTTACGGCATCGCCACTGAACTCTACCGTCCCTTCCAACCGCTCGGAAAATGGTTCTTTGCTCCCTTTGTCGACGCCTCCCAAACCAATTTCAAGGTCTACAAAAATTCCGACCCGCGCGCCATCTACCGCCTCGACAACGTCCTCGCCGGTATCGACTTCGGCTATTCCCTCAGCCGCTTCAACGAAATCCGCGTCGGCTACGGCGTCGGCTACCAGGACTACGCCCTCCGCCTCGGCGCCCCCGACTTCCCCTCCACCAACGGCCGCGTCGGCTCCTTCCACGCCCGTTACATCCTCGATCACACCAACGAAGCCGTCATCCCCACCCGCGGCGTCTTTCTCAAAGCAAGTTACGAGTGGTTCGACACCACTCCCATCTCCACCCATGCGTACCCGTCACTCGAACTTCTGGTCCAATACTTCCAGCCCGTCAGCTCGCGCGGCTCACTCTTCTTTACCGCCGAAGGCGCCTCCACCTTCGGGCACTCTTCCCCAGGCGCGCCCATCTATTTCCTCGGCGGCGTTGGCCGCCTCAGCGCCTACGGCCTCAACGAACTCATCGGCAATCAGTACTTCATCGGCCGCACCGGCTATCTGCACAAAGTCTTCACCCTGCCCACGTTCGTCGGCAAACAGGTCTACCTAACCGGCTTCGCCGAAGTTGGCAAAATATACGGCGACCCCTTCCCCGCCCCCAAACTCTCCGGCGACTTCACCGGCGGCGTCCTCGCCGAAACCTTCTTCGGCCCCATCCTCGTCGGCGGCAGCATCGGCGACACCGGCCACCAAAAATGGTTCTTCCAACTCGGCCGCGTCTTCTAGGAACCAAGAATCTCGCCGTCCTCCCTCTCGGCCGATTGTACCGTTCGCCGCTGCGAACTATGCGGGTCGCATCTATCCGGCCACATTCATTTAGAAACATTCCATTCATCGTGGCTTAATCTCCTGCACGTATAACCACTCCCTCTTATCTCTATTCGCATTCTCGGGTTTTGCTCCTCCACGCTGCTCGCGGGGGACTTTCGTTTCAGGAAGGACTGCCGTGTCCACGACGACCACCACTGCGCCGCTCGGCGTACACGAAAAGCTCAATCGCGCCCCCAGCCGCCTCGGAATCCTGGTCTTCGGCGGCGTGCTGATTTTGGGCCTTATCTTTATCGGCGCAAGCATCGCCAGGGACCTCGCCGATATCAGCCTCGGCTCCGCCTGGCCCTATCTCTTGCTGGGCGTTGCGCTTCTGGTGGCCTTGGGCTTCGAATTTGTGAACGGCTTCCACGACACGGCCAACGCCGTCGCAACGGTCATCTACACGCATTCGCTGGACCCGAACATCGCCGTCGTCTGGTCGGGCTTTTGGAATTTTGCCGGTGTTGTCACCTCCACCGGTGCAGTTGCCTTCGGCATAGTCTCCCTTCTGCCCGTGGAATTAATCCTCCAGGTCGGCAGCAACGCGGGTTTTGCAATGGTCTTTGCGCTTTTGATCGCCGCGATTCTTTGGAACCTCGGAACCTGGTGGTTTGGCCTCCCCGCTTCGAGCTCCCACACGCTGATCGGCTCGATCATTGGCGTCGGCATCGCCAATCAATTGATGAGTGTGAAAACGGGAACCAGCGGCGTGGACTGGGCCCAGGCCCTGAACATCGGCAAGTCGCTTCTGCTCTCGCCCATTTTTGGTTTCATTCTTGCCGCTTGCCTGTTCTTGCTAATGAAAGCCGTGGTCAAGGACAAGCGTCTCTACGAAGCGCCAAAAGGCACCGAACCTCCGCCATTCTGGATTCGCAGCATGCTCATCTTCACATGCACGGGCGTGAGTTTTTTCCACGGCTCCAACGACGGCCAAAAAGGCATGGGCCTCATCATGCTCATCCTCATCGGCACCGTCCCCACCACCTATGCCCTCAACCACGCGGTCACTCCTCGCCAATCCGAGGATTTTATTGCCGTATCGCGCCAGGCCGCCGACACCGTCGGCAAATACGTCGTGCCCTCCGCCGTTGTGGGCGACCCGCGCGACGACGTCACGGACTACATTCGCTCCAAAGAGTTCAAGCCCGGCACCATGCTGGCCTTGCGCGTTTTGATCAACGATATCGGCACGGAAATGGCCCAGTTCAAGCAACTCTCCGCTGTTCCTCGCGAGCACGTGCGCAACTTCCGCAACGACATGTATCTGGTCAGCGAGGCCTTGCGGCTGATGCAGAAATCCGGCAAGCCCCAACTTGCCGCCGCCGACGTCGCAGTACTCAAGAACTACAAGGGCCACATCGACAAGGCCACGCGGTTCATCCCCCTTTGGGTAAAGGTCGCCGTGGCTCTCGCGCTAGGGCTCGGCACTATGATCGGTTGGAAGCGGATCGTCGTCACCGTCGGCGAAAAGATCGGCAAGACCCACCTCACCTACGCCCAGGGGGCTGCCGCGGAAATCACCGCCATGGCCACCATCGGCGCAGCCGATGGTTTGGGCCTCCCCGTCAGCACCACGCACGTCTTGTCGTCCGGCGTCGCCGGAACCATGCTTGCCAACTCCTCCGGCTTGCAATTCGGAACGGTGCGCAATCTGCTCCTGGCGTGGGTGCTCACTCTGCCTGCCGCCATGACGCTATCCGGCTTTCTCTTCTACGCCTTCCGGACAATGTTCAAGGGCTGATTCGCCCACCCGGTTCTCCCCAGGAAAAACCGTCCTTCGGTACAGTAGTCGCTCCCCACCCCAACTGCTACAAATGGTCCTGTTGAGGTGCTCGCAATGAAGAAACTCCTTTTGACTGCTTGCTTCACACTCGCTCTCGGCATGCTCGGTCCGGTTTCGGCTGCCGCAACCGGCACCATCTGGCCCCTTCATCGTCACCACAAAGACAAGGCCCCCGCTGCTGCAAAGTCCGAGAAACCTGCAAAGGTCAAGTCTGAAAAGAGCAAGAAATCCTTGTTCCACCGGCAAAAATCCCAGGATAACGCCCGCGCAGAGTCGGCGCGCGCCGAAGCCGGCGTTTCTCCCGGCCCCAAGTCCGTGGGCTGGCGCCACCAGACCCCCGGCCCAGCCGGCGCCGGCGCTCGCTAGCGTCGCCGCTCACTCGTCAGACCGCCTAATCTCCGCGCTCGCTGCATCTCCGCCCCATCCCGTCAATTCAGGGGGATGATTCTCCCGTAAGTCACTCTTCCGCCTGGTGGCCTAGCCTACCCTTTGTGATTTCAATCCTGCACGGCAGCACCTAAGAATTCCCTGCGCACTCTGGGAAGTAGGCTTCCCTATGGTGGGCAGGAGTTCCGCCTAATTGCCTCGAAGTCTTGGCTTGCAAAGCCGTATCAGGCCTCTTTCGTTTGACTTAGCTCCCTAAGGATTTCGAAAATCACCCCTCTCGTTGGCACGCTATATGCACATACAGGAATTGCGGGCTACTCGGCCGGACGCCTCAATCCCCACGGCCCCTTACGCCAAGGCAAGCCTCAAAATTGACTGCACCGGCGAAGCTAGCCCGCGCCAATTTCGTGTTGCTTCTGCCCAGCTGCAGACGAATCGTCAGGTGAAGACTATGTGGCAGAAAAATTGTCCCGTTTGCCGGAAGCCCCTCGAGAAGAAGCACCCTACGGAAACGATCCCCTGCCCTTGTGGCAAGTATGTCTGGAAGGGTTAGCGATCCCCAGCCGCTAACCCGATAGCTTCGCGTTCCGCCAAATCAAAGGCTCGAAGGGTAGGCCACCCAAGAAGTTTTAGGATGCGCCACGCGCCACACAACTGAATCTCAATCCCCAGTAACCGCTTTGGGGTCTTGTCGAGTCTTGAAGAATGTGGGGACGTAGAGAGCGTAGGCGATAACGCAAGCTCCAGCGACCAGAGCAACATTGTCGATCGGACTGGTCGCCAGTCCGAGAAATCGCGCGCCAAGACCGACGGCAAGAAGTCCACCGGATAACAGCAGTGGCATCGCAAACGTTCTTGCGTAAACAGACAAATTCAGACCCGTGAGCCCACGTATGCGTAAGACCTGAATCGTGTAGCTTGCTCCGATGGCAATCAGCGCTGCGACTTGTCCACCCATGATACCCAGCAACTTGCACGCAGGGTAGATCAGGACCAACATAACGATCGCGGAGGCTGCGACCGCGAGGCGGTGCAATTCCGGGCGGCCAACACCGATAAATACGCACGTGATTGCGGCATTCAATATGTTAAGCAACATAACGACGGCGGCCACAACGAGCGGCCCGGCGCCCGCGACATATCGAGCGCCATAGAAGATCGAAAGAAGGGAGTGGCCACACAAATAGATGACCACAACGCAGGGAAGTCCAAAAAGCACAAGCCAGGAAGTTACTTCGGTAAGGACCCGGTTGACGCGTTCCCTATCATCCTGCAAGTGGGCGATAGCGGGGAAGAGGGATTGACCCAAAATGTTCGTCACGAAACTCGCGGGAGTCAGGACTAGGGCCACTGCCATCACGTAAAGCCCCAATTCTGTCGTGGAATAGAGCTTGCCCAATACGAAGACATCTGTGCGCGAGAAGACCAAATTCAAAAACGACAGCCCGAATGCTGCCCTCGAGAACTTAAAGAGGTCTCGCATGGCTTGGCCGTCCCAGCCCAGCAATGGGAGCCCAGGGCACAAAATATAGGACAGCACACAGCGGAAGAAGTTCTCGCTGCAGAAGCCGATTGCCAATGCCCACACGTCGCGAAGAACAAAACTGAGAATCACCGTCAAGGCAACCCCGCAGACCGCACCTCCGTTATTTAGAACCATCCACCGCCCAAATTTCATCTCCTTTTGCAGAAGAATCGTGCGAGGACTCAAGGCGCCGTCGAACAGAGTGCCCAGCAATGTCACTCGGAGCAACGGGGAGAGTGCCGGGTTCCCGTAGAAATGGGCGACCCAAGGCGCCATGGCAAAAATAACGACATACATGGTGATGGCCCGGCCCATTTCCATCCACCAACCGACGTTGAAGTACGCGGTCTCGCCTCCTCGTGGGTTTTGAATGACTGCCGACCGCGAGCCGACATCCGTCAATGTGCCGACGATAGCCGAAGCGGCCATCACAATTGCCATCGCTCCAAACGCACCCGGAGCCAGCAACCGGGTCAGCACCATATTGCGGGCAAAACGGATGGCCTGCTCAGCGACGCTCCCGCCGCCGAGGAATGCCGCCCCGCGCGTCGCTTTGGCCCTCAGCGTTCCACCACCCAGCAATCGGTCAATCGTCAGCTTGCCACGGCTATAGAGTTCAGCGAGAGCCATTCCATTCCTTTAGGCATTGGTCGGCCTCGACGCGGATATTTCGCGTCGGCAAATATGCAAAGAAGCGGTCGGAGAATTCGTGTTTCGCGCATGCTTGATGCCGTCATCCACAGCATGCAGGTCACAACAAGAGCCACATTAGGGCTGAACATCCGTGCGCATTCGGAGCAACCGCAGCCCTGAAAGCGGGCCTCTTTAATCCACACCAGCTTGCGGAGCATGGTCACCTTGGCACGCTTCGCGAGTCGTGGCTAGGCTGTTACATATTTACTGTAAGGAGTGTCCTCGCCTATCAGGTAGAAACCTCAAAAACCAATCGGGTAAGTCATCTAAAGGCGACGGCGCGGCTGGCCGACAGATTGCGCGTGGGAACGATCTTGGGTGCCGCACCATTGGGTTTTCAAGGGTGCGGGTTTTGACTTTTCTTTCGTTTCAACTTACGGGGGTGGCGGGCGGGTAGCTCAGGTTCCGCTTAAACCAACGCCACCTCCCAATCGAAGTCCGGGTTCTTCTCCGCGCGGAGTTTCAACGCGACCCCGGAAGCAGCAGCGATGCGTTCGAGCATCGTCAGCGAGTGCCCCGCGTATTCCGCATCCTCCAGACGGGCAATCACCGATTGCGTTGTGCCCGCTTTCTTTGCCAATTCCGTTTGGGTAAACCCCGCGGCCTCGCGCATTTCGCGCACCAGCATAGCCAGATCAATCTGCTGCAACGTCCGCGCAAACGATTTCCGATACGCCGCGCTCTTCCGGCCCCGCTGCTCGACAAATTCACTGTGGCGGTCACGTTTCATAGTTCCAGTTCTTAGAGCATTATCGCATTATTGCGATATACCGTCAATCCTGCGCCGCGCGGGTGTCCCAGGTTCCGCCTTTCGGTACCTTGGGTTGCGTGGGGTTCTCACCGCAATTCTGTTCGAACGATCAACTTCAGACTCGGACCTCTAAACGTCCAGAGTCTTAGCTCCAACTTCTGAACTTTACTCTTTCGTCGCAAAATCGTTCCAGTACTATACAACACTGTTGATATACTAGCTATATCATGAGACTATGCTTTATGTTTGCGCGGGGAGTGCTTTCTCTACACACCCCGCCTCTTTCCGTCCCAAAAACTCCTGCATCTAAGTCCCCTGTTTCCATCACTTCAAAACTGATAGAAACGAAAGCACTTCAAATCCTTTATTTCGGCCACTTACGAAAAACAGGGGGAGGGGGAGTTATCAATTTGCTAAGGGATATTTCGTTCGTCCCTCCACTCTTCGGGCCACGGAACACGGGTCGCAATCTCTTTACCACTCACCAGCCTGCCCTGAACTCGCCAAATGGGCCACTCCCTCGGACACACAAACGTTACTGCAGAGGGCACGATTTATCGTGCCCCTACTGAGTGTGTTAGGGATCCGGATCGGGGGCACTCGGCGGCAAGACGGGGTATAATTTCGCCGAACGAAGAATCCTTGGCGGGGTGCCGCGCTTGGCCGATTGCGGGCTTCCGCAGAGTGGAGATTATTCCCGTGGCAATGCGATTTTCGCGCAGCGAATTTCTGAAAACTTCCGGCGTGGCTTGTCTAGCGTTGCCGCTGCTGGGTTCGAGGGCCGCGTTTGGCGCCGCCCTTCCGATGGCTTCGCCATTTCGCCTAGCCGTGATCAATGACGAAATCAGCCAGGATTTCGGGCGTGCGTGCGAAGTCGTGGCGCGGGAATTTGGAATGTCGTGGATCGAGCTGCGAGGAATGTGGAACAAAAACATTCTCGATCTGGACGCCAAGGAAATCGCCGAAGCGCAACGCGTCCTGGCGAAATACGAATTGCGCGTCACCGATATCGCCAGCCCGCTCTTTAAAGTGGATTGGCCCGGCGCGCCGCCCTCTAAATTCAGTCCAAAAAGCGACAAGTTTCACGCAGATTTCGGCTTTGCCCAGCAGGACGATGTGCTCCGCCGGGGGATCGAGCTGGCTCGCCAGTTTCAGACCGACCGCGTGCGCTGCTTCGATTTCTGGCGCCTGGAAGATCCAGCGCCGTATCGCAAAGCGATCAACGAGAAACTGCGCGATGCCGCCGCCTTGGCCGCAAAAGCTGGAATCAAGCTGGTACTGGAAAACGAAATGACCTGCAACACGGCGACCGCGGCAGAGGCCGCGCAGGTGCTTGCGGCGATTCCCGATCCAAATTTAATGCTCAACTGGGATCCGGGAAACGCGGCCGCAATCGGAGAAAGGCCGTTTCCCGACGGCTACCGCTTGTTGCCGAAAGGCCGCATCGGGCACTGCCACTGCAAGGATGTGACCCGGAAACCCGACGGCAGCTACGAATGGGCGGCCATGGGCAGCGGCGTCATCGATTGGGTGGGGCAATTCCGCGCGCTGCACGAAGATGGCTATCGACTGGCCGCAAGCCTGGAAACGCACTGGCACGGCGGCGGGACGCCGGAAGAATCCACGCGGCAAAGCTGGGCCGGAATGCAAAAGGAATTGCATGCGGCGGGAGATTTGTAAACGCGCGATTGCGCGAATTTCCAATCAGGCAGGTGACAGGATGAGCCGAAGTATCATAGAAAACTCAACACGCCGTGAATTTCTGAAACAGGCAGCCGTTGGCGGCGCACTGGCGCTGCTATCTCCCACGGCACGCGTCCTGGGCGCGAACGAGCGTGTGCGCGTCGGAATGATCGGCGCCGGCGCTCGAGGGCAGGAGTTGCTGCGGCAGGTGCTGGCGCTGCCGAACGCGCAGGTTGTCGCCATAGCGGATGCTTATTCGCGGCGGCGCGAAGAGGCCGCGGGACTTGCGCCCCACGTCGAGATGTTGGACGACCACCGGCGACTGCTGGAACGCCACGATATTGACGGCGTGATAGTGGCCACGCCGCTGCACCTGCACGCACAGCATTTCGTGGACACGCTCGCTGCCGGAAAGGATCTCTACGCCGAAAAAACCATGACGTGGTCGATTGCGGAGGCCGACAAGTGCCTGGCCGCCGCGCAGCATTCCGACCGCGTGGTGCAAATCGGCTTGCAGCACCAGAGCGGCGGCGCGCTGGCCGACACGCGGCAGTGGTTGCGCGAAGGCCTCGCCGGGAAAATCACCCTCGTGGAATCGTGGATGAGCCGCAACTCCCGGCATGGTCAGGGCCAGTGGGTGCGCGAAGTGCCTTCCGACTGCACGCCGCAAAATGTGAACTGGCAGGCATTTCGCAGCGGCCGGCCGGAGCTGGGATTCGATGCGTTTCAGTTCATCAACTGGCGGCTGTTTTGGCAATATTCCGGTGGCAACGTTACCGAGAATTTCGTGCACCAGGCGGCGTGGATACAATCGGCGCTCGATTTGCCGCTGCCGTCGGCGGCCACCATGTCTGGAGGAGTTTTTTCAGAAAAGGACCACCGTGAAGTGCCGGACACCATCGCCCTGACGCTGGAATTTCCGAAAGACGTCGTCGTGACCTGGCAATCCAGTTTCAGCAACAGCCGCTATGGCCTGGGCGAGCGCTTGCTCGGCAGCGACGGCGCCATCGAGCATGTTGCCGGCTCGAATGAGATGGTCACCGGCCGCTCCGCGGAAAGCACGCGCTACTATCCGGAAAAGGTAAACCGGCCCGGCGGCGAGTCCCTCACCGGCAGCACCCCCGATAAAAACCACATGGCCAACTGGCTCGATTGCATTCGCTCACGTCAAACGCCGAATGCTCCCGTGGAACTTGGCCATCGCTCTGCCGTCTCCGCGCACATGGCGAACATCGCCTACCGCGAAAAGCGCCGCGTCACTTTGGAAGAAGCCCGCGCCTGGAAGCCAAGCTGACACGCCACCCCGTGGATTCCTCGCTGGTTTCGCCAGCACTAGACCCGAAACTGCCGCAGATGATGGTCCAGATGCTGATACATCAACGCCGCCCATTCCACCGGAGTGAGGGGCCCGAAAAAGAAGTGCGGATGCTTCGTGCATTTCGCCGGCCCGCCCGCCACAAAGCGATCGATCGATTCGCGCAGGCGTTCCCTCTCTACGGTGAAATCGCGTTCATCGGTTACGAGGCAGCTCTTTTCGGTCGTCGCATTGCGGCGCATGGGCTCCCCCTTCACCAGCAACGACTTCTTCACCAGCGGCCCAAGCAGGCGTCCAAGGAAGACTCGCGACGATACAGGTGCCTTCCCCATCGCCAAGTCCATTGCCGCAGTGCAGTGTGCCAGAGCTTGGGCGGGATTCATCATGCCCCACTGGCGCTGGCTATCCGGCTGCAACCGCGCCAGCCGCTGCTTCACTTCTTCCACCCTCGCCGCTTCAAAGAGATTTTTCATGCGGAATGACCTCCTCCGTCAACCTTTCATAGCCAAGTACATGTGAGCGCCTCTGCTTAACGCTCAGTGTGCATCCGTGGGTGCAGGCGTTCCGTCCGACCACTTGAGCACCGGAATCATAAACTCAGTTATTGGCTCCGGGGCGCCCTGAAATTGCGGATTCAACATAACCGGGGAGCCGGGCAGATCCGCTCCCCAAGATTTCGGATCTGTAAGCGGGACGTAAAACATCAGATGGGGAACCCAATGCCCGGCTGAGTCATTCAGGAACCCCTGGGGTGACATCATGTAGCACATCGCGCCGGGCTCCAGAGCCGGCAGTCCCTTCGCATCGAATGCCTTGATGCCGTCGATAATCTGAGATTTGGAGAGTCCGGCTAATACCAACTCCGTCCTCTTGAAAGTGAGTGGCAGAATGGATCGCACAGCGGGGGGATTGAAACAAATCGGACCTCGCATCTTGGGGTTCCAGAACTCCGGAAAGTCAAATGGGGACATCCATGATCGTTCCACGACACACACGAAACCATTCTTGCCTTTGACCGCGGTTTCGTACCCATGCCGTCCGAGGACCGAAACCTCGGCATCCCGTGATATGGACTCCGGAGCCGCACTCCGCGCCAGGGCTATCTCGGCATTTCGATCCATCAAGTACTGATCAATTGGCGCCATGCTCGAATACGGGGTTTTGGGGTCCTGTGCTCGCGATTGGCTCACCCCACACAGCACGATAGCCAGCGCGACGGCCATCAATGCGTTTATCAGGACAAGCTTTCGGTTCATTGCCAGTTTCGAGATGATTGACATGATGCCCCCTCCTTGGTACGAATCTTCTCCTCCCACTGCGTTCACCTGTCGCGGCCCCGCCCCGTTGTCTATGCAGGGGCTTCTACCAGTGGCCGAATTTCGACGGCACCCGTGGGCCCTGATGGAATTCGCGCGGCGATAGCGATCGCCGCGTCAAGATCCTTGACGTCGATTAGCCAGAAGCCCCCAATTTGCTCGCGGGTCTCGGCGAACGGACCGTCAATCACCAACCGTTTGCCGTTGCTTGTCCTGACGCTGGTGGTTGCCGAGGTCGGCTGCAGCTGAGAACCTGCCACATACTGCCCAGCGATCTCTTGCCTCAATTTTCCGAATTCGCCCATATAATGGTGCCGCTCCGCCTCGCTGAGCTTGGCCCAACCCTTCTCGTCGTCGTATATCAGCAACACGTATCTCATGTGCCCCTCTATAGGTGTATCGAACGGGGGCCGCGCAAATCGACAGCCCAGGCCAAAAATCTTTAGCTTGGGGGACGCCTCAAGGTGCCGCCGAATAACTCCAATTATTCCCGCACTTACGCAAAGCAGATAAGGGGAGTGCCACCCGTCGGCAGTGGTTTTTCTGCGTGGCGAGCACAGTCTCCACAGTAAGGAAAAGGCCCCGTAGCTTCGGAGAGCTGCGGAGCCTTTCCAAACTGCGAGCGAAGAATGCCGCGCGGGGCGGATCAGTTGTTGATGTCGGCTTTGGTTTCGAGCTTGGCGAGCATGGGCTCGAGGAAGGGCTTGTTGGCGTCGGGAGCGCCGGCGATGGCCAGCTTCATTTCCTTGGAGGCGGCGGTGTAATCGCCGGTGTGAGAGGCGAGGCGGGCTTGCGCCAGGTGGCTGAGCCAGTGGTTGGGATCGCGCTTGGCGACTTGCGGATAAATTTCGAAGGCGCGCTTGGCGTCGCCGGCGCGCTGCAGGCCGCGGGCATAAACGTAAAGCTGCGTGGCGTTGGCTTTGCCGAGAGCGGCGGAGAGCGTCTTGGCGGCTTCGTCTTTCTTGCCCATGGCGTCGAGGATGCGCGACTTGGTTTCGAGATTTTCGAAGCGGTCTTCGTTCTGGATGGAAGTGTCTTCCCACTTCAGCGCTTCTTCGAGGTTGTAGTTGTTGTCGAGGCACCAGTTCGCGGCTTCGTCGTAGCCGGTCCAGTTGAAGCCGCCGACGCTGCGCAATTGGTTGCGAATGCTCTTGAGGGTGACGGCTTTCACGTCGACGGAAACGCGGAACGGCACGGCGAGCTTTTCCCAGCGGAGGGTGGCGAGGGCGGAATCGGGCTTCACGTCGTCGAAGGTGTAGGTGAGCGTATCGAAGGATTGGCTGACAGCGGGCTTCACGGTGACGCGGAGGGCGTCTTCCTTTTCGTCGTAGCTGAAGCTGCCCCAGGAGGTGGAGTTTTTGGAAAAGATGATGGTCCATTGATCCTTGTCTGGGATCATGTGCAGACCGTAGGTGCCGGCCGCGAGCGGCTTGCTTTCGATGCTGACGTCATCGGAAAACGTGATGGTGGTGTTTTCGTTTGCGCCGGAGCGCCAGACTTTTCCGTAGGGCACGGTTTTGCCCCAGACTTCGCGGGTGCCGGCGAGGGGACGGCTGTAGTCGATGGTGACGGTGCTGATGCCGATGGTTTGCGTGGTGACGCCGTGCTGGCTGATGCGGGGAAGATTCAGCTCGGTGGCCTGGCTGCCATTTTTGAATTGCGCCTGCGCGCTGCCGATGCAGAAGGCGAGGCCGAGAGAAATTGCGAGAAGAAAACGAAATGTATTGCGCATAGACACACCATCCTGGTCGCGAAAAGAGGAGCTTCGCGGAAGTGGAGATTTATTGGGTGAACACGCCCAAAGCGATAGACGGGAAGGAAGAGGGTGAGTGAGCAGGAGGAAGGGAGAAAGCGAGCTGATTTTACAAATTCATTCTTGAGATAACAACCCAAACAATCCCGCAGCCAGATAGGAGATCGCTAGCACGAGGTTCACTAATTCTTGGGATTTCATGCGCCTATTCTGCCTGGGGTTGTAAACACAAAATGGAAAATACGGAATTGAAAAAAGCTATTGACTTTCGCTTTTTGTTCGCCTATATTCGCCCCCGGTAGAGGAAACGGGAAACGGGTGGCTTCGGCTTGCTGGTCCGCAAGCAGGCTCCATTGCCTTCGGGCTCTCCCGAGTCGTGCCTGCGGCAGGCGGCCGAATGCCACCCGTTAAAATAGCGCAAGAGCCGGTTCCCTGCCAGGAGCTGCCATGGAAGCCTGTGTCGAAAGCGTCTCTCCTGAAATTCTCGCCGCCGAATCTGTAGCGCAGGAAGAATCGGAAGAGGCCCGCCCCGCAACAACATCCGGGATGCAAAATGCGCACCTCGGAAGGCGGCCGCTACAAGAAGAAGCGCGGGAGAAGCGATCATGGTTTGGGGCGAACTGGCTGGGCCTTGGCAAAACGCGCGCGGCCCTTCGACTAGGCTCGGGGCAAGCAGAAAAATTGCCGCATATTGTGCATGTGGATGTGGACGCGTTTTTCGCTTCGGTGGAGCAGGTGCTGAACCCGAAGCTGCGCGGGAAGCCGGTGCTGGTGGGCCGCGGCTGTGTTGCTTCGGCGAGTTATGAAGCGAAATTCCGCGGCGTGAAGACGGCGATGAGTTTTCGCGATGCGCTGCGCATCTGCCCGAAGGCGATTGTGGTGCCCGGGAAGTATGAGCACTATGCCGATTTTGCGGAGCGGGTGCGGCGGATTCTGGAGACATACACGCCGGCGGTAGAAACAGCGGCGCTGGACGATTTTTACCTGGACTTCGCCGGGACCGAGCGGCTGTATCTGGACTTCGAGGCTACGCTGCGGCGGCTGCAGGTGGAGATTCTGGGAAGGACGGGATTGAGCGTGTCGGTGGGAGCGGCGCGGACGAAAGTGGTGGCGTCGATTGCGTCGCGGCTGGAGCGGCCGCGCGGGTTTCGCATCGTGACGCCGGGAACGGAAGAAGGATTTCTGGCGCCGCTGCCGGTGGAAAAGCTGCACGGCATCGGGCACACACACGCGGGCGCGCTGGCGGAGCGCGGTGTGACAACGATCGGGCAACTGCGGATGATTCCGAAGCCGGTGCTGATGGCGGCGTTTGGCGAGGTGATTGGCGAGCAGATCTGGGAGCGCTCGCGCGGGCTGGATGGGCGCGAGGTGATGACGCTGGCGACTCCGAAGTCGGTTTCGCGCGAAACGACGATTGAAGGCGGCACGATTGACACGGAATTTCTGGGCGGCTTGCTGGAGTATTTGAGCGAGCGGATTGGCGCGACGCTGCGAGACCATGGCAAGCAGGCTCATACGATTGGCGTACGCGTGCGGTATGTGGACCACTATTCCGCGCACCAGACGGTGCGGCTGGCGCGCGCGACGAATGACGAACGCGAACTGCTGGTGGCCAGCAAGGAGCTGTTCGCGAAACTGTTTACGCGACGCGTGGCGATTCGCCATATCGGCGTGAGCGTGACGAACCTGGACGCCGACCGGCGGCAGAACGAGCTGTTCGATACGGACGCAAACCGCCGCTGGTACCTGAACCGCGAAGTGGACCGCGTGCGCGGCCGCTACGGCTGGAACGCCGTCTTCTACGGCAAAGGCCTCGAGCTGCGCGAGCACTACGCCACGAAAGAGAACGGGTTGGTACTTTCCACTCCGTGCCTCTCACGGTAAAAGGTTGGACGGTCTAAAGACCGGCCACTACAAAAGCAAGAGCGCTGGCATGAAAAGCCAGCGCTACAAGACCGATGGGCAATCTCGCCTGAGTCCAGGAAATGGCTCATGTGTGGGGACCGAGTCGCAGGACTTCAGAATTTGTCGAATTCCGAACTTCCCTTCCCTTTACCCGTTATTTTCTTCAGCTCTCCGATCGTCTTCCCGCCGGTCGCTGTCGCTGCTACAGGTCGCCACATGTTTGTGCATTTGCGTTGTCATAGCCATTACTCGTTTTTGCGGGGGGTGAATCCCCCGGAGGAAATTATTGCGGCGGCGGTGGAGCAGAAGATGACCGCCGTGGCGCTGACGGATATGAACGGGATGTATGCGGCGGTGGGGTTTTACCAGGCGGCGCGGGCGGCCGGGGTGAAGCCGATTGTGGGCGTGGTGCTGGAGTTGGAGTTTTCGCAAGCGAGCGGCGGAGAAGACATCCCTCGGGTGCGCGCTGGCAAAAACGGCCCGGGCTCCGCTCCCTTCGGCTCGGCTCAGGGCAAGTGGGATGACAGTTTTGCGAGTGTGCCGATGGTGTTGCTGGCGGCGGATGCGGCGGGGTACAGCAATTTGTGCCAGTTGACGACGCTGCGGCATTTGGGAGTTTTGCAACCGGGGCAGGAGACGTTTGGGGAGGATGTGGGGCGGGCGGTTACGTTGGAAGAGTTGGCGGCGCATGGCGCTGGGGTGATTGCATTGTGGCCGGCGAGGGAGATTTTGCGGATGGATATGGCTGGAAGCAACGGAAGAAGCGTTGTTTCCGGAAAACATGGCGAAAACGCTCAGAGTCTTCAGGGGCTAAAGCCCGTTACATTAGGACGCTTTACGCCGGGGCTGAAGCCCCGGCCTCCTAAAGAAAACTACACGGAATACGAGTCACGAATCACCAGTCACCAATCACCAGTTATTTTTTTCGTCGATCAACTCAAATCTATTTTTGGGGATCGGTTGTATATCGAGGTGCAGCATTTGTCGGCTGGTGATGGGCGGGTGTTGCGGGAGGCGCAGAGGTTGGGGCAGGAGCTGGGGATTCCGCTGGTTGCGACCAACAATGTGCACTTCGTTAAGCCGGAAGAGCATTTGCATCATCGGGCGGTGAATGCGATTCGCACAGGCGGATTACTGACGACGGTGACCGCGCCGGAAATTACGACTGGAGAGGCGTGGTTCAAGCCGGCGGCGGAGATGCAGCGTTTGTTTCCGGATCATCCGGAACTGCTGCGCGCGACGCTGGAGATTGCCGACCGCTGCAACCTGGAACTGGCGCTGGGGAAGACGATTTTTCCGGAGTTTCCGGCGCCGGAAGGGGAATCGGCGTTTTCGTATCTGTGGAAGCTGAGTTTTGAGGGCGCGCGGAAACGCTACCGGCCGCTGCGGCCCGCGGTGCTTACGCGGCTGACGCGCGAATTGGAAGTCATCGAGAAACGCGGTTTGGCGCCGTATTTTCTGCTGGTGTGGGACATCGTCGAGGAAGCCCACCGGCGCGGGATACCGGCGGTAGCACGAGGATCGGCAGCCAGTTCGATGGTGCTGTATTGCCTGGGAATTTCATGCGTGTGCCCGCTGCGCTGGGGACTTTATTTTGAGCGCTTCCTGAATGAGCAGCGCGGGGATTGCCCGGACATTGACATTGATATTTGCGGAGCGCGGCGCGATGAGCTGCTCGATTACGTTTACGCGCGCTGGGGAGCGGAGCATGTGGCGATGATCGGCAGCTTCATCACCATGCACGCGCGGCTGGCGGTGCGCGAGGTTGCCAAAGTGTTTGGCGTGCCGCCGGGCGAGGTGAATCACTTCACGAAGCGGCTGCCGCACCGGCCGGTGCGGGAAATTCTGGAAGCGATCAAACACCTGCCGGAAGGCCGCACGCTGCCGGTGAATGACGAGCCGTGGAAAACGATCCTGCAGGTGGCGCTGCGGCTGGACGACGCGCCGCGGCATTTGGGGATTCATCCGTGCGGAACGGTGATTTCGGCGCGGCCGCTGACGCACCTGGTGCCGCTGGAGCGGGCGACGAAGGGCATCGTGGTGACGCAGTACGACATGAATGCGATCGAAGCGCTGGGGCTGATCAAGATGGATCTGCTGGGGCAGCGCGGGCTAACGACGATGGCGCTGGCGCTGGACAACATTGAGAAAAAGGAAGTGAAGGAGGTTAAGGAGGTGGAGGATCGGAATGACGTCGCGGCAGATGGAGTTACGCCTTGTCCGAAGGCGAGGACGATTGATTTTGACGCGATTCCAGAGAATGACCCGGCGACGTGCGATGTGATTGCTGCGGGGCGGACGGTAGGACTTTTTCAGATTGAATCGCCGGCGATGCGCAGCATGCTCCGCATGATGGGGGCACGAACACTGGAACAGGTCGCAATCGCGTTGGCAATTATCCGGCCGGGAGCAGCGGAATATGGGTCGAAGGAATTATTCGTAAAACGGCTCAGAGGGAAAGAACCGGTGGTGTATGCGCATGAATCGTTGAAGAGCATTCTGGGCGATACGTTGGGCGTGTGTATTTATCAGGAGCAGGTGATGCGGATCGCGCAAACGGTGGGCAGCATGTCGCTGGCGGAGGCGGATCTGGTGCGGCGGTCCACCGTTAAATATTCCGGCCGCGCCGATCGTGATCGCCTGCGCAGTAAATTTGAAAAAGCCGCGGGGATGATGGGGCTGACAAAAGAAGAACGCCGGGA
>Ga0210405_10002513_pt1 | contig 18941 bp, 14 predicted proteins | sample IncBWH11MmetaG_FD_155492 | JGI IMG/M metagenome (GOLD analysis project Ga0210405, IMG submission 155492) | Forest soil microbial communities from Barre Woods Harvard Forest LTER site, Petersham, Massachusetts, United States - Inc-BW-H-11-M | ecosystem: Environmental > Terrestrial > Soil >... | reverse complement strand
ATTCATCCGCTTGGTTCGCCTGATATGCTTTGCTGCGCGGGAATGGGAATTTACGTCACGCGCTTGCGGCCGCAAATATTCGATTGTTGCGCGGCGACTCGCTCGTGCCGCGAGTTGCTGGAGAAAATTGCATGAGAAACTCGAAAGGCGATATTTTTCGGAGCCTGGCCTTCTCAAAATCGTCTAGAGTTCTGGCTCTCTTGCTGAGCTTCGCGCCGGCAGCTTTGGCGCAGACCAAGACCCCACAAGCTGCGGCGGCGCAAGAAAGTCCCGACCAGCGGGCCGAGTTTCAACTTCAAGCCGCTCGGCAGAATCCGCTGCAGCTTCGTCAGTTTCTTCTCGGCATGCCCAAGGGCGGAGATCTGCACAATCATTTGAGCGGGGCGGTTTACGCGGAATCGTGGATTCGTGCGGCGGCGGAAGATCGTTTGTGCGTCGATGTTGCGAAGCTAGCTTTCGCAAAACCGCAAGATGCGCTCAGCGGCGCGGTGGAACAGCCAGCGTGCGGTGAGGGAAAAGTTCCGGCCGCTAGTGCTTATAAGGACCAACATCTGTTTGACGCGCTGGTGGATGCTTTCTCGATGCGCGGTTTCGTGCCTTCGCCGGGGGTGACGGGGCACGATCACTTTTTTGATGCGTTCGCGAAATTCGGAGGGACGGATCACCGGCATCTGGGGGAGTGGATTGACGAGGTGGCTACGCGGGCGGCGGCGCAGAATGAGCAGTATCTTGAGTTGATGCACACGCCGGACTTCAGCCACACGGCGGCTATCGCGAAAGAAATCGGGTGGCGGGAGGATTTCGGTTCGCTGCGCGAGGCATTACTTGCTCGGGGATTGCGCGACGACGCGACGCTTGCCAAGACGAGCATGGACCAGGCGGAGGCGCTGCGCATGAAGCGTGGACGCTGCGGGCAGGCGGATGCGGCGGAAGCTTGCCGCGTCCAGGTTCGTTATCTTTGCCAGGTTTTGCGCGGGCTTCCGAAGGAGATTGTTTTTGCGCAGACGCTGTTGTGTTTCGAAACGGCTTCGGCTGATCCGCGATTCGTGGGCATCAACCTGGTGATGCCGGAGGACGGCTACACGGCGATGACGGATTACGCCCTGCACATGCGCATCGTCGGCTTCCTTCACGCGTTCTATCCGAAGGTGCACTTGAGTTTGCACGCGGGGGAGATTGCGCCGGGCTTTGTTCCCTATGAAGGCTTGTGCTGCCACATTCGGCTGGCGGTCGAGCAGGCGCAGGCGGAACGCATCGGGCATGGTGTGGACATCATGTACGAGAATAAGCCCCACGAGTTGATGAAGGAGATGACGGCAAATCACGTGATGGTGGAAATCAGCCTGACGAGCAATGACGTGATCCTCGGCGTGAGCGGGAGGGATCATCCTTTTTTGCTTTATCGGATGTTTGGCGTGCCGGTGGCGCTTTCGTCCGATGATGAAGGAGTTTCGCGGATTGATTTGACGCATGAATACGTGCGGGCGGTGCAGAGCTACGACTTGCACTACGCGGACCTCAAGAAGATGGTGCGGACGAGCATGGAGCACAGCTTTTTGCCCGGAGCCAGTTTGTGGAGCGCGCCGGATACTTTTACGCGCGTCGCTTCCGCTTGCTCGGAGGATTCGCTGGGCGCGGAGAAATACTCTTCGCGTTGCGCTGATTTTCTGGGATCCAACGAAAAAGCCGGGCAGCAGTGGGAACTTGAGCGGCGTTTCCGGGCGTTTGAAGCTGGACTATGAAGGCAATTTCCTTCCGCGGCCGTTGCCGTGCTACTTGTTTTTGAGAACTGCAAGAAAAACTGAAGCCGTCTTGCCTGTAGTTGCTCCTTGCGCGGAATCTACAAGACTTGTATCGTAGCCGCCTTTATTCTCGTTCGAATCGAGCAGGAAAGAGGAACGGCCCTTAATGGAAACGACTGCGCAAGCGAGTTCGCCGTCTGCCGGCTATGGATTGCGGCGGGAAGTCCTTTCGCCGATGGAAACGCTGGCGCAGTCGGTTTCCACTATCGCGCCGACGACGACACCGGCAGCCACGATTCCACTCGTTTGCGCTCTCGCGGGCAACGGGACTTGGCTCGCCTACGTGCTGGCGACGGCGGCAATTTTTCTGGTGGCGTGGTGTATCAGCCGGTACGCGCGTTATTCGTCTTCGCCGGGGTCGCTTTATACGTACGCCTCGATGATCCTTCCGCCGTGGCTCGCGGCAACGGCGGCTTGGAGCCTGCTGCTGGCGTACATCGCCACGGGGGCGAGCGTGATCGGCGGCTTCTACCACTACGGCAACTTGCTGCTTCATGACGCCACCGGACATGTGACTTCCGCGGTTTTCCTGGCCCTGCTGGTCACCGCGATATCGATCGGAATCGCGTGGCGCGACGTTAAAATCTCGGCGCGGCTGATGCTGTGGATTGAGGCGGTGTCCGTTACGTTAATCATGACCGTGGTAGTGCTCGTTCTGGTGCGGCACGGTCTGCACTTGGATTGGGCGCAGCTTCGGTTGCACGGCATGACCGGCAGCGGGCTGCGCCTGGGATTGGTGCTGGCGCTCTTCAGCTTCGTGGGATTCGAAAGCGCGACCACGCTGGGCGCGGAAGCGCGCAACCCGCTGCGCACCATTCCGCGCGCGGTGATCCAGAGCGCGCTGCTGGCCGGTGCGATTTTCATTGTTTGCGCGTACACCGAAGTGCTGGGCTTGCGCACGGTGGGGCAAGACTTAGGCGCGAGCCAAGCGCCGATGCGCGTGTTGGCGGGAGTGGGCGGCGTGCCGGCTCTGGGATTGCTTATCGATATCGGCGTGCTGGTGAGCATGTTTGCGGGGACGCTGGCATGCATTACGGCAGCGGCGCGCGTGCTTCTGCTGATGGCGCACAACGGCCTCACGCACGGCTCGCTGCGGACGACGCATGCTCGGCATGAGACGCCGGGGCGCGCTATCGTCGTGACGGGAATTGCGGCGGTTGCTCCGGTGGCGGTTTTGGCGGCGCGTGGGGCAAGCGGGCTGGACGTATACGGCTGGATGGGTTCGCTGGCCACCTACGGATTCATCGTCGCCTATGCGCTTGTTTGCATTGCACTTCCGCGTTACTTGCGGAGGCACGGCGCGTATCGTCCCGGGGCGCAGATCATTCCGTGGCTTGCGTTCAGCGCGATGCTGCTGGCGCTGATCGGCAATCTGTATCCGGTTCCTGAAGGGCCTTACGGCAAGCTGCCTTACATTTACCTCGCTTACTTGAGCGCGGGCTTGCTCTGGTTTGCACTGAAATGGCGCGGGAAGGAAGCGGAGGGAGCCAAGACTTAGGGGTATTGGTTCGTTGGCAGGAGCGCAACAAGAGGTCCGCGTCGAATCAACTTGAACGGGCGGAACGCCGGTTGGAGACGCCCGCGTTTTCCACAGGAAGTGGAAAACAAATCAGCAGAAATCAAAAAATTCATCGCTACCCGAGGAGAATTGGAATAGCTTATCCCCAACATTTTGCGTTCTGTCCAGGGGCATTGCAAGGCCGTGAGCTTCGCTTTAAAAACGCAGTTCCGAGAAAGTCCTGGCAGGATTTTATCGGCCGGGTGTATCTCAGCAAGCTTAGGAGGCCGTTTCGAATGATGAAAAGCAAGAGAACCGCAATCTGCGTTATCCTCGCTTCCTTCCTCTGCAGTTTCGTCCAGTTCTTCCTCGCCTTCCCTGTACAAGCGCAGCAAACCCTCGGCGGCATCACTGGCACGGTTAGCGATGCTTCCGGCGGCATTCTGCCGAACACAAACGTAAGCATCGTGAGCGACCAGACCAAGCTGAGCCGAACGCAGACCACCAACGCCAGCGGCATCTACGATTTCGTGAACTTGGCGATCGGGAGCTACACGCTGACTTTCACGCACGACGGATTTGAGACGCAGAAAATTCCCTCGATCGTGGTCCAGGCGGATCGCACGGCGACGGTCAACGCGACGCTGAAAGTCGGCCAGGTGGGCACGACCGTGACGGTGGAAGCCAGCCCGCTGATGAACGCGGTGGACACCACGAACGGTTACATTCTGGAAAAAGATCAGATTGAGTCGGTTCCCTTGCCTACGGGCAGCTTTACCGGGATTGCCATTCTCTCTCCTGGCGTGAACGCGGAACTCTCCGGCGGAGAGGGCGTAAACAATGGATTGGGTAACCAGCCAATTTGGGCCAACGGGCAGCGCGACACCAGCAACACCTTCATGATGAACGGGGTCGACGCGAGCAATCTTTTCAACGGGAAGAGCACCAGCTCGGTGGCTTCCGCGCGCATCGTGAATAACACCGGCATCGGGGGCGCGGCCAGCCTTTCCAGCACGACTGCGGAACCAATCCAGAGCACGGCATCGCCCTATCTGGCAATCGGGCAGGCGCTGCCCACTCCGGCTCCGGAAACCATCCAGGAATTTCGCGTAAACACCTCGATGTACGACGCGCAGCAAGGCTCGACGAGCGGAGCACACATTGACATCAGCACCGCTTCGGGAACGAACGATTTGCATGGCAGCGCCTATGTCCACCGCGGAACCGACGCCCTCAACGCCGCGCCCTTTTTCTACAACGCCGACCCTAACATCCCCGCAAGCGGCAAAGTTCCAGAACTGCATCGCTACACCGCGGGGGGCACGCTGGGAGCACCTATCATCAAAGACAAACTATTTGGCTTCCTCAGCTTCCAGTACACCCACGATTCCGATCAGGAGATCGGAAGTTCGCGCGTGGCAGTGCCGCCGGGGCTGACCAACGACCGCAGCGCCACTGCTCTGGCCGCGCTGGTTAACGGCACTACCTCAGCGGCATGCCCGGCCCTTCCTTGCAATTTTCCTTCGTCTGCGCAGGTCAATCCGACTGTGGGGACCAACACAGGTGACATCAATCCGATCGCCTTCGGCCTGCTCAACTACAAACTTCCCAACGGCCAGTATTTGATCCCTTCCGCCAGCACTAATCCCGCAGTCAATCCCATCAGCATCAACTTTCCGGAAAACGCTTTCACCGTCGGCACCTCTTATTTCCTGGCCAACCAGGGCGTGGGCAATTTGGACTGGAATGCAAGTTCCAAAGACACATTGGCGCTGAAATACTATTACCAACACGACCCGAGCATCGCCCCATACGCATATTCCGGTTCTCCCGGATTCACCCAGCATCTGGATGCCGGCAGCCAGGTGGCATCTATCACCAATACGCAAACTCTTACGCCGAGATTGAGCGTCGCGGAGGTTTTTGGCTTCATTCGCGAAAAGGTGTACAGCACCATCGACCAGCCATTTACACCACAGCAATTCAGTTCCTATGTTCAGACTCTTGTCCCTGGCCTGGCCGCGGCGGACTACACGTTCAATACATTCGGCTCCACGTTCTTCCCTGGCTTATCCATTGTCGATAATTATGGAAACGTCGCGCCTTACAACGCGAGCTTTGTTCCGAACGCTGGCATGAATATCGGCGGCGGCGCCAATTCTCAAGGAGCTTTTACCGGCGTCTTCCAAAACCGATTCATGCCCTCAGCAAACGCCATTTGGGTCCACGGGAAGCACACCGTAACTTTTGGCGGGAGTTTTTCTTATACGCAACTGAACACACGGGATCAGCGAACCAACAAAGGCATGATCGCTTTCGCTGACTTCTCGCAATTCTTGCAGGGTTTGGAGACTTCTTACAGTCCCAATGGCTTCGTCACCAGCGCGTTTCTCCAGGGCGACGCCAATCGTTATTGGCGCTCCAAAGATACGGCCGCTTATCTTCAAGATAAGTTCCAGCTTCGACCGAATCTAAGCATTACTGCCGGTCTTCGCTTTGATGACCATGGCGGCCTCACCGAGAAAAATGGGCGAATCTATAATTTCGAACCGTCGCTCTACAACTACAATGCCTCCACTGACACTATCGTCTCCAACGGCTTGATCATCGGGGGCAACAATAAACTATTTCCCACGAAAGGAGTAAGCGACTCCACGCTGACCGGCAGGCAATGGGGCCTTGCGCCACGATTCGGATTGGCTTGGAGCCCCAATAAGTTCCACAACAAAATTGTGGTTCGCGCCGGGTGGGGCATGTACTACGATCGCGGGGAGCTCTTCACCTATCTTTCCCCGGGCGTCGCCGCTGGGGTCATTCCGGGAGGACCGTTCGGGGTCAACCAGTCTCCGCCGTTCGTGAATTCCCAGGTCTGCTCTGCGCTACTCCCAAGCTTTTACGAGGGATTCATCCCGACGTGCGATCCCGGTCAGCCGAGCGGGGGCTCCTTCAACAATCCCTGGGGCGCAAAGCTGCAGCCGCCTCCCACTAGCAATCCCGCTACCATCACCTTGCCCAACGCGGGGGCTATTGCCGGCGGCTCACAACTTTTCGCCTTTGCGGATTACAATCGGAAAAATAAACTCCCTTACACTTTCAATCAGATCCTGGATATCCAATGGCAGCCGCGAAATGACCTGTTGATCGAGGTTGGTTATGTTGGCAATCTTGGCCGTCATGAAGTGATTCCCATACCGTTCAATCAGGCTGGGATCGCTTCACCGAGCCACCCGATCCACGGCCAGAATTACACGTATGGCTACAACATTCTCGCACCAGCTGGCTGTAATCCTTCAGGAGCCGCCGGCCCCGCTGCAGTGGCTGCGTGCACCAACTACGGTCCAGGCTGCGATTTGAGCGGTGCTACGGGCTCTACGAGCAATTGCCAATTCATGGGGCTACCCGATAAGACTTCCATGGTTGCCACGTACGAGGGCGGCAACGTGGACCTGCGCGTTCCTTATATCGGCTACTCGTCGGAATCCGAGTCGTATACGGCGGCGGGCATCTCGGCTTACAACGCGCTGCAGGCGCACGTTGAAAAACGCCTGAGCCACGGGCTGCAGGTGGGCTTCTCCTATACCTTCTCGCACGCCACCGACGAGCAAAGCGGCATGGGCCTGTTCTACAACGGAAACAACCCTCTCAATCTTCGCAGTGGTTATGGCTTATCGGACTTCGACCGCAAGCACGTTCTCAATTTCACCTATCTCTACCAGCTCCCCCGGTTTTTTGAAAAAACATCGCTCAAGGGCCGCTTCGCGGATGGCTGGGCCATTGAGGGTCTGGCCATCATTCAAAGTGGCCAGCCCTACAGCGTCGTTGACTACTCCGGCGCGGTAGGCAGCATTTTCTACGGCACGTCGGACGGGATCACCAATCCGGTCGTCCCGCTCGGTTCCTGCACCGCCGCGAAGGCCCTGACAGGGGCTAGTGGGGCAACACCTGGCGCGCCGGCTCTGAATGCTGCTTGTTTCACCCTGCCGCTCCTGAGTCCGGGCGATCTGGGCGGGGCGATTCCTGCCGGCGACACCTATGAAACCAACTTCACCAACGGTCAGCGCAACATTTTCCGCCAGGCTTGGCAAAAGCGGACTGACATATCAGTGGTGAAACTGACGCAGCTCACCGAGAGGGCTTCCCTCAAGTTCAGCTTCGACGTCTTCAACCTCACCAACACGCCGAGCTTCGACATTCCAGTCGACAACGTGTCGCAAAACCTGTTTTTCAACGATTTCCCGGTCTTCGGTTCGAACCTGTACTCCTCGCCTACGGCGAGTGGCTTGGGGATCGTGAACAAAACGATTGGGAGTCCGCGGCAGATTCAGATGTCGCTGCGCCTCAACTTTTAACGGGCGCTGCGTTCCGGTGATTAGGCAGGTCGCGGCAACAGTTGTTCAGGCTTCGCAACTTCACGAGTGATGGAAATTGGCGGGGAATGGTGCGCCTGGGGGGACTCGAACTCCCGACCTTCTGGTTCGTAGCCAGACGCTCTATCCAACTGAGCTACAGGCGCACAATGAACAAATATTACCACAGGCTTGCGGCTGGCATCCAGCCGCCGCGAAAGCTGACTTTTTGCACGCCAATTGCATTCAAATGCCGCTCGGCCATAGCCAGGAACCAAGCAAGCTAAATCATGCTTAGGATTCGCCTGCCGGCGGCTGGGCGCTGCGCATGAAACTCCGGCTATGTGCTTCGGAGCCGCGCCAAAGCAGGGCCGCGAGCGTGAGAATCGTCACTACTTCAAAGCCTGCGAGGGCCCACTGGTAGCCGAAACGCGTCCGCAGCGCGTACTGAGCGTAATTTGTAGGCGCGGCGAGCAGAATTCCCAGCTGATACGCCAGCCCGGGCATCACGCCACGCGCTGCGTCCGCAGAAAGCTCATTCAAGTGCACGGGGATCACGCCCCAGGCGCCTTGCACGCCCGCCTGCATCAAAAAGGAAGCGGCAATGATGACCACAAGGCCCCCGCCAAACGCCCACAGGGGAATCATCAAGAGCGACAGTCCCAAGGCGGCGATCATGCCTTTGCGGCGTCCCGCTGTCTGCGAAATATGTCCAAAGATAATCGCCCCCGCCACGGCGCCGACGTTATAAATCATCGCGATATTGGCGGCCATCGCCGCAGAAATCTTGTGTACTTCTTTCAGGAAGTCCGGATAAAGATCCTGCGTTCCGTGCGAGAGAAACATCATGAAGGTCATGAGCACCACAAGATAGGCGAAGCGCTTCCACTCTCCGGCAACGATGCGCAGGACCTGTCCCGTGCTCGCAACGCGATGCTGCTTCCAGGCTTCCGATTCCGGCACTTTGGTCCGGATATAAAGCGCGAGCAGCGCGGGCAGCGCGCCGATCCAAAACATCGGGCGCCATCCCCACACGGGCAGGAGAAATCTTGCCGCAATCGCCGCCAGCAGATATCCGATCGAATAGCCGCTTTGCAAGATTCCGCTCAGGACGCCGCGCCAGCGCACTGGCGCCGCTTCCATTGCAAGCGACGCGCCTACGCCCCATTCGCCGCCCATGCCGATTCCGAAGAGCGCGCGCAGGATAATAAACACCGTGAAGTTGGGCGAAAATCCGCACAACAGCTCGATGGCCGAAAAATAGATGACGTTGGCCATCAGCGGGATGCGCCGCCCGTAGCGGTCGGCAAGCAAACCAAAGAGCATCGCGCCCAAGGGACGCATAGCCAGCGTGGCAGTGGTGGTGAGAACGATTTCTTTCTTGGTTACGCCAAACTGGTGCGCGAGAGTATCGAAAAGAAAAACGACGATGAAGAAATCGAAAGCGTCGAGGGTCCAGCCAAGGAACCCGGCCAGCACGGCGTGATGCGTACCGGACCGCACCGGCTGCGCGGTGACCGCCATTTCAGTTGGCTTGCCACTCCGCCGGCTTGGGCATCAACCGCGAAATGGCGATCGCGCAGGCAATTGCCAGGAGAGCAAGCAGGAAACCGGCCTGGTAGCGGCCAAAGCACAACTCACCGATCGAGAAGAGCGCCGAATAAATGAGGACGCAGCCCAGCAGCCAGTTCATAAGGTTCCTGCCCAAATCGCGCGTGACAGGCACATCGCCAGCTAATTTGGCGACCGGTTGCCAACCGGTGATTTGCGGACGCACCTTTGCGTAAAACTTGATGAGCGTGTCGTTGGGCTCCGCGGCGGTGAAAAGGGTGACGGAGATCCACACCAACGTGGTGATTCCCGTCGTGCAGAGTGTCGTCTTCGCGAAAATGATAGGGTCGGAACCGCTGAATGGTTGCGGCCTTCCGGCAATGGCCGTCCACAGGGCGCTGGAATGCAGCGCGAGCGTCGTCACCAGCGCCGCGACCATGGCGGAGATTTCGCTCCACGCATTCACGCGCCACCAGTACCAGCGCAGCAAGTAGACGCCGCCCGTTCCTGCTCCCAATTCGAGCACAATCTTCCAACCGGCGGAGACGGATGTCAGTTGCCATGCGACCGCAGCGGCCGCCAGGACGAGAAACGCCGTCGCCAGCCGCGAAACGTTCACATAATGGGCTTCGCTTCCTTCTTTCTTTAAGAACCGCCGGTAAAAGTCCTCGATCAAATAGGAACTGCCCCAGTTGAGCTGAGTGGCCACGGTGGACATGAAGGCGGCCATGAATCCAGCGAGCAAAATTCCCAGGACTGCGTGGGGAGTCTGGCGAGTCGCCACCAGCATGAAGCCCCGTTCGGGCTGCGCAAGACCCGGGTAAAGAACCACCGCGGCGAGCGCGGTCAAAATCCATGGCCACGGGCGCAGCGCATAGTGCGCAAGGTTGAACCACAGTACCGATAGCAGTCCGTTCCGCTCGTCCTTAGCGCTGAAAATCCGCTGCGCGATATATCCGCCGCCGCCCGGTTCCGCGCCGGGATACCAGAAGGCCCACCATTGCACCGCCAGGTGCACGACGAACGTGATTACCGGCAAGGTCCAAAGTGCTTCGCTTGTGAAGCCGCGGGAAAAATCAGGGAGCAGCGCGGTGATGTCGCTCGCGCCTGGTCCGGCAGTGGCGCGCCTCGCGGCGAGTGTGGCGAGCATCTGTTGCATGCCACCGGCAGCGTGCACGCCGTACCAAGCCACTCCAATCACGATGGCCATCTTGAGCACGAATTGGAACAGGTCCGTCCAAAGCACGCCCCACAATCCGCCGAGCGAAACATAAATCCCGGTGAACGGCATCAGAAAGAAAACGCAGATTCCCAGCGCCCTGGCATCGCTCACTCCCAGCGATGTGCTGATGATGTTGACCATGGCCTTGGTCACCCAGCCGAGGATCAAACAGTTCATCAGCAGCCCGAGGTACACGGCGCGGAAACCGCGGAGGAACGCGGCCGGCTTGCCGGCGTAGCGCATCTCCGCGAATTGCACGTCGGTAATGAGCCCTGAACGGCGCCACAACCGCGCAAACAAAAATACCGTCATCATTCCCGACGGCAAAAAACTCCACCACAGCCAATTCCCCGCGACTCCGTTCGCATAGACCAGTCCCGTCACCGCCAGCGGCGTATCGGCGGCGAACGTCGTCGCAACCATCGAAGTTCCCGCGAGCCACCAGGATACGTTGCGGCCCGACACGAAATAGTCTTCGGTGCTCTTGCCGGAGCGGCCGCGGAAGTACAAGCCCAGAAATAAAGTGATCAGCAGATAACCAGCGATGGCGGCCCAATCCGAGGCAGCAAGTGTCAAAGGGCGTCCTTTCTACACATGAAGGTAGCGCCGTACTATATAGCACTTCCAGACGGTTGGCATCATGGTCTTTTCTGCTTCCTTCGCGGCGTCATGGGAGTGCGGAGCTTCATTCGGGCAGGTGGTTACTGCGAGACCGGCGCCCGGGCGCCTCTACCGGGAAAAACTCCCTCAACAAGCCGCCCATCCTTGACCACTGCAATACCGTTGACAAATACAAATTGAATCCCCTCGGAGTGCTGCAACGGTTTTTCATACGTGGCTTTGTCAATGACGCGATTCGCGTCGAACACTGTGATGTCGGCGTCCGCCCCCACGCGAATTCGCCCTTTGTCCTTGAAAATCGGCGCGCGCTTTTCGAGCCGCTGCGCTGGCATTAGCGTCATCTTCCGCAGCGCGGTCATCAAATCCAGCGCTTTCTCTTCCCGCACATAGCGCCCCAGCACCAGCGCGTAGGTGCCCGAGGTTCGCGGATGCCCATGTCCATTCGCCACATAGCCATCGCTAGCGATCATCGTCAGCGGGCTGACCGTGGCTGCATGGACGTTTTCCAGCGAATTCCCGGGAACGATCACCATTCCGCCTTCTTTGCGGTAGCGCATAAAAGATTCCTTCGTCAGATACTCGCCGGTCGCAGGCCACAAGAGCGAAGCAAAGTAACTATCGGGCTCGTCTTCGCGGTGATCGAACATGGCGGATTGGATGCTGGTCATGCCCTTGTTGTACGGATAGCTTTCCGTGGTCACGTCCATGCCGTGGGACCGCGCCTCCGCGATCATCTGAAGTTCCTGAATCACATTCGGTCCACCGGTGCTTTGGATGTGCACGATGTGCAGTGGAGCGCCGGTGATTGCCGCAGCCGCCATTACTTCTTCGAACCCGCTGAAATTCCCTTCAAGCGGTGTCCCTGACCCGCGGATGTGCACGTGGCACGAAGCCTGATACTTTGCGGCCACGCGAAAGACACCCAGGATTTCCTGATTTGTCGCCGCCTCGGTGTAGGCGGGCCCAAGCCCGACGGCAAGCGCGCCGCGCTTCAATCCCTTGTCCAGCATCGCGCTGATCTCTTCCAGCTCTGCGGCAGTTGCGACTCGGTGAGCCGCGTCCCCACGCGGCAGGAGGTCACCCGGGTCATGCATCACCGCCATTCTCACCGCGATGTGCCCAGCGCTCGCGCCGAAGTTGATGCGCGCCTTCCCTTCCCGTTCGCCGTACCATCGATCGACATCAGCTACTCCGACTTCGAGTTCCAGCGCCGTGGTAACTCCGTCCGCGGCTTTGAGGGCGTAGTTCTCCGCGTCCTGCCCATGCTGATGCAGGTCGATGAATCCTGGCGCGACAATCAGGCCCCGCGCATCAATCGTCTGCTTCCCCTCGAGAGAACCGCCCGAAATCGCCGCGACTTTTCCACTGCGAATCCCGACATTGCGCACTGCATCGAGCCCTGATTCGGGATCCATCACACGCCCATTGGCGATGACCAGGTCATATGGTTCCGCGGCGTTGCTGGCACCGTTCCTTGGAGACATCCCCACGACGACGCCAAGTAGCACCACCGCCGCCGACTTCCACCCTCTACGAACGACTGAACGCGACATTTGACTGGCGTCCTCCCGTGCGGCGCTAAGTCTCTTCGCGCAGACTCCGTCTGTCAAAGGTTTTCTAAACCGGTTCAACGAACGCCAAATCGCCCGCGTGGGATCCCCAACCAAAAAAAACCCCGGGTCGCTGGGGGGAGCGACCCGGGGTGGGGGTGTTGCTGAGGGGGGCCGGAGGAAACTCGTTTGTTTAGTGCACTTGCTGCACGGCCAGCACGCAGATCTGCCGCAGCTCTTCGTAAGTGAAATACGTCTCTTCCTGTTCGCCTGCGATTTCTTTGTGTCCGAATCCCGATTCGCTCGAGATGCGGCTTAATTCCATTTCCGACAAGCCCAGCAGCACTGCCGCGCGGCGCCGCGTTACGTATTTCAGCTCTTGTGCTTTCATGTCAGCTCCCTCAAGCCGGAAGATGCGCCATCAAGTCTTCTTCAACCGCCAGGATCATGGCCTTGTAGATGTCCACGTCCCAGCCCTCGCCAATCCGCATTCGGACGGTTTCGCCGCCAACTTTCAGCAGTTTCCCGCGCAGCGGCACTTTGATATCTCCCACCGCCACCTGCAGAACTACCGGATGACCGACCCAAGCTTTGAAGGCATTCTCCATCCGTCGGTCCCCTCCGTGATTCAGCCTGACGCAGAGGAGAATCGCGCAGCGCGCGGCAGCGCACAATGGTACAGAGAGGGCAGCGGACTAGTAAGAAGGTACTGTCAGGCCTTCGGGCACTGCTTCACATGTAATTTCCATCGCAGTACAGAAGTACTGTCATTTCAGAACGCTCGCACCATAGGACGATGTTGCTCTGCCGGTCATCCTACGGGTATGACGAGGTACGGGCTCACTCCTCGCAAGGACCTGCACGAAAGTGCAGCCGCTATGCCCAGCCGGGCAGGCATCGGCCTCGCCCTTGGCGGAGGTTTCGCGCGCGGGTTTGCTCATCTTGGCGTCTTGCAAGTCCTCGAGCAGAATCACATCCCCATCTCTCATATTGCGGGAACCAGTGTGGGTAGCATCCTCGGCGCGGCCTACGCGAGTGGCGCGCCGCTTGCGCGCATCATTGAGACTTGCCGCACGCTTCGTTTCCGCGACATCGCCCGTTGGCGCGTATCGCGCCTCGGCTTGGCAAGCAATCAGCGCCTTGAGAATTTAATCGAACGCGTGTTTGATTCGCGCCGGTTTGAAGACCTCCGCATACCTCTTGCGGTGGTGGCCACGGATCTCACCTCCGGCGAACCCGTGGTATTCACGCAAGGCAACCTTGTGGACGCCATCCGCGCGAGTTGCGCCTTTCCGGGATTGTTCGAACCGGTCGAGATTGGCACGCGTTGTCTTGTCGACGGCGGCCTCGTCGCTCCCGTTCCAACGCGCGCCGCTCGCGACCTCGGTGCCGCCGTGGTCATCGGCGTCTCCGTCGGCATGCAGGACGGTCACCGCGGCGCCCCCACCAACATTTTTCAGGTGGTCAGCCGCGCCGTAAGCGCCGCGCAAAAGCACCAGCTTGAAATCTGGGAACGCCACGCCGACCTCGTCCTCCGGCCCGATGTGCAGTCTCTGGCCTGGGACGACTTCCACCGCGCCGAGGAAGCTATCGCCGCGGGCGCCGCAGCCGCGCGCCGTGCTCTCCCGCGCATTGAAAAACTGCTGGTGCAAAAGCAGGACGCCGCCCTCGGTCTCCAGCTCCGTCTCGAGTCTGAAGACAAGGGTCACTTGTGGCTCGCGGAGGCCCTCCGATGATTCGCCTGTGGATCTGGCTTGCGGCTCTTACCGTCCCGCTGCTTCTCTGGCATGAATGTGGAGAGGATATCGGCGTTTTCTGCTACCGTATAGGCTTGGGTGCTTTTACGAACTTGCGCTCGCGCGCGCTCGTTCCCGTGCCCGTTCGAGTTTCGCAACCTCCGCCCGCCGCGAGGAACAACACCGAGTGCTCGACGCCATCCTTCACTTTTTCCACGCGCTCTACAACCCAGAGGGACTCAAGGAGCTAATCCGCTCCGGCGGCGCTCCCCTCATCTGCACCATCGTCTTCATTGAAACTGGATTTTTCGTGGGATTTTTTCTTCCTGGCGATTCCCTGCTAGTGACCGCCGGCGTTTTTGCCGCTTTGCCAAACGGCATTCCCCTCAAATGGCTTCTGCTGCCCGTCATGTTCTGCGCCATCATAGGCGATCAGATTGGCTACTGGATTGGCCGCTCGGCGGGCGCGGCTCTCTACCGCCGCGAAGAGTCTTTCTTTTTCCGGAGAAGCCATCTTCAACGCGCCCACGACTTCTATGAAAAATACGGCGGCCGCGCCGTCATTCTCGCGCGCTTCGTTCCCATCGTTCGAACGTTCTGCCCGCCTGTCGCCGGCGCCGCGAAGATGCCCTATCTCAACTATCTAGCCTTCGACATTTGTGGCGGGACATTTTGGGTTGGCGCCATGATTCTCGGCGGCTACTCGTTAGGCCGCTCGGTCCCAAACATTGCCGCCCGCATCCATTACGTCATCGCCGTCGTGATTGTGGTTTCCGTGCTTCCCGCGGTCATCAGTATCTATCGCTCCCGGCATAAGCTCAGTTCCACCGGTGCCAGCGACTCCAGCGTCACTTCCCGTCCTGAAGGCCAATAGCCCGTGACAGTCCGCAAGTTCCGCGCCATTATCTTCGATATCGGCCGCGTCCTGATCAGAGTGGACGTCTCCCGCGCCATGGACGGCCTCTCTTCCGGCCTCTCTTTGACGCCGCAAGATGTCTGGTCCGCCATCGAAAAGGATCCTCGCTTGATGGACTGGCAGGAAGGGCGCATCTCTCCCCGCGACTGGCATCTTCATCTCACCAAACGCCTCGGCGCATCGCTTACTTTCGAGCAGTTCACCGAAATCTGGAATCGCGCCCTCGATCCCCATCCCATCCATTCGGAATCCTTCTTCGAGAAGCTTTCCAAGAACTACCGCCTCGCCTTGCTCTCCAATACCGACGCTATCCACATGTCAAACGAGGACGCCCGCTTCCCCTTTTTCCGCTTCTTCCCCATCCGCATCTACTCCTACCGCGTCGGCACCAGCAAGCCCAACCCGCTCATCTACCGATCCGCCCTCCAGGCTTGCAAGGTGCAAGCCGAGCAAGCCGTTTACATCGATGATGTTGCCGCCTACGCGGAGGCGGCTCAACGCCTCGGCATGACCGCCATCACCTTCCAGTCCCCCGAGCAGCTCCAATCCGACCTCCGAAATCTCGGCATCCAGTTCGACTGACCCCTCGTCAAGCAAAAAATCCGCTGTTCGTTCGCTCTTCGCGTAAAGTTTGCTAGGACTAGTACCGCCTCCCGATTCCCCGTCCTTCTCAACTGGCTCTTTTTTCATCTACTTACGGTCGCCCCCACACCCTGTCCTTTGGTGCAGTGCATGCAGAACGTTTGTCACGGGTTTGTTACACAGGTTTTGCCCCACTCGGGGCGAGGAGAAAGATTAACTATGTCGGACGAAAGAATTGTGGAAACGCGTACGGAATCGCCAGCTTGGACACTGCCGGCGATCGTTGTTCTGGGCTTGATCGCCATTGGTGGACTTGCCTTCGGTTGGAGCGCCTCTTCGAAGCTCGATTCCACTCAACAGGCGGTTGCCACGCAGTTGAAGACCGCGCAGTCGGCCTTTCAGCAGGACATGTCCTCCATGAAGGACCGCCTTGCTCAGGACGAAAAGGCCAGCACGGATCTGCAGGGCGACCTGAAGGTGGTCACCGGCAAATTGAAGATCACTCAGGGCCAGCTCAAGAAAGCGCGTGAGGAATCCGCGAAGCTTAACAACGCGACCACCGAAAAGCTGACCGCGCTGGATACCTCCGTTCATTCCGAACTCGCCACCAAGGCCACCAGCGATGACGTCAAGGTCGTGGACACCAAGGTTGTCGGCGTGAAGACCGATCTGGATGCCACCCGCGAAGACTTGAAGATGGCTCGCAGCGAGATGGGCACGCTCATCGCGCGCAACCATGACGAAATCGACCAGCTCCGCCGCCTCGGCGAACGCGACTACGTTGAATTCACCATCACCGGCAAAAATAAGCCGCAGAAGGTGGGCAACGTCACCGTCGAACTGAAGGGCGTCAATGAAAAGCGCAACCAATTCAGCGTCGCCATGACCGTCGAAGACAAGCGCTTCGAAAAGAAGAACCGTGCTCTGAACGAGCCCATTTTCTTCTACACCTCGGGCACGCACATTCCCGAAGAGGTCGTCATAAACAAGGCTGGCAAGGACACCATCAGCGGCTACGTCAGCATCCCCAAGGCTAACTCGCAGACAGCCGCCAGCAACACCGCCAAGTCTGGCAACTAAGTACGTCGAGAAGAGGCAGGACCCGGTTGCGTTGGCCGGGGGACAGCAAGAGGCGGGCAGAGCGATCTGTCCGCCTTTTTTCTTGTCGCCCGCGCGCAGCGCTGCTCCATATTCCGCTAGAATAGGCTTCGCCACCTTGGAGCCTTGCTTGCGCCAGACGTCCAGCGTCCTTTACATCGCCGTTGATGAACTGATCCCCCTCAAAGGAAAAAGCCACCCTGGCCTCGACGAATTCACCGCCACCCTCGATCACCAAGCCACTCCTGCCGTCTGGCTCACCAGCCGCTCGCGTCTACAGTTCGACGAGGCCCGCCGCAAACACGCCCACACGCACCCCTTCATCGCGGAAGACGGCTGCGCGGTCTTCCTGCCTGAGGACTATTTCCACCTGCGCCCGGCGTCCGACGCCACTTCGGCCAAGAAGGCCGCCACCGTGCGCCTCGGCCGTTTTACCTGCCTTCCTATCGCGCAAGCCCTCCCGGCCGCCGCTGAGGCCCTGCAAACGCTTTCCCAGGACACGGGCGTGCCAATTGTGACCCTGCGCTCCCTCTCTCCACGCGAACTCACCCAAAACACTGGCCTGCCGCAAAAGGAGGCCGAGCTCGCACGCCAGCGCGATTTTGACGACATCTTTTTTTTCGTCGGCGCCGCCGATGAAGAAATCGAGAGGTTCCTCGCGGCAGGGCGAAATCTTGGCCTGCAATTCCGCCGACACGGCGTCCTCTGGTCCGCCGCCATCGGCCCCAGCGTGCAGCGTTGCATCCGGGAGCTTGCCAAGCTCTACGACCGCGCGCTCCGTTACCACGCGCACACTCTCGGCATCGCCACTCCCGGCCTAGCTGCTGGTCTCTTCCCCTTCTGCGAGCGCACTATTTTGTTAACCGACGGCGAGTCCGAAGTAGCCTCCCAGGATGAGCCTCATTCTCATCACCCGCGGAGTCTGCCACTTCTCGCACCAGACGTTTGGCCGCGCTTGCTGGCAGTCATCTCTACAAAGAATTAAGCTGTCTGGGAAATATGTTGCACAAATGTACGTCGGTTTGGACATCACCTCGTCGAATCACACTGCCTCTCACCTTCTTTGGGATTGCAAAGCATCTATTTTCCGAGGAATACGTGTACTCGCCATTTGCCCGTGCCTTGGCCCCTCGATTGCCTTATGTCCTTTGGGCAACTGCTGCTCCTTCGGCGGTGTCCGCTCGGATTCGCGTCGACAGTCGCCATTGGATCGAACCGAGTACTAGGAGACCCCTAACCATGGCCTGGCTTCGCAGCGTCCTACGCCTTCCCGCTCACGAGTCCACCATCAGTCTCGTTCTCGTCTTCTGCGTCATTACCATGAGCTTTATGTCCATTGCCTTGCTCTGGCAGGCGCAGATCATCGCCAATCAGCGCGAAGCCATCCAGTGGCTCGAGCGCCTCAAGTTCGGCGGTTAGTCTCCCGCACTAGCCAGACCCACGGCCTGCCTCGGGTGCCTCCAGCATCTGCAGTTGGACCTTCCTGCGTTGATCTCGCAATCACCAGTTGATTCGGGGCGCACCTTCCCACAGCAATTCCCGGAGACTTTCTTCGCAACCTGTGCTTCAATATCCCGACAGGGGATTCCTCTTGGGAGAATTGCCAATGAAACGTAGTCTTCGATTCCTCTTGCTGGCCTCTGCGCCGGCGCTTTTTGTATCCATAATTCCAGCATTCGCCGCGCAGTCGGCTCAGCCAGAGAGTGCGCCTTCTGCGCAGGCACAGGCCTCCAATCAAGCGTCCTCGCATGACCGTCACCATCGCCGGCACAGCAACGTCAAGCGTCACCACCGTCATCACAAGCCTTCGGCCTAGCGCTAACTTGCGCACACTAGCGTGCAAAACAAAAGAGGGAGCCTGGCGGCTCCCCCTTTGCTTTTTTACTGTGTCGTCTCGGAAGCGCGCTAAAAGCACGTATGTTTCGCGAGCGACGCGCACCGCAAAAGCGGTGTGATCAGCTTTGGTGCAGCTCTAAGCCCGGTGGAGTCATGGTCCCTCCGGAGCTCCTTGAGCTCACG
>Ga0210405_10002510_pt1 | contig 18965 bp, 21 predicted proteins | sample IncBWH11MmetaG_FD_155492 | JGI IMG/M metagenome (GOLD analysis project Ga0210405, IMG submission 155492) | Forest soil microbial communities from Barre Woods Harvard Forest LTER site, Petersham, Massachusetts, United States - Inc-BW-H-11-M | ecosystem: Environmental > Terrestrial > Soil >... | reverse complement strand
GCTAAGAAGTTGAAAAGCTGCACGAAATGATAGGGCGTGACAGAATACAGGCGATGGAATCATGGATGATTGAGGCGCCTGGGGCAATCGGGGCGGGGCTTGTCGGATTGACCGCGTATGGAGCGGCGTATCCGCGCGCGCATCTTTTTGGGCCTATCGTTTGCCGTACCAATTGGCCGGACAAACTGGCGATTACGTTTGATGATGGGCCGAATCCTGCGATTACGCCGAAGCTTTTGGACCTGCTGGCGAAGCACAAAGCCCGGGCGACGTTTTTTCTGGTGGGGAAGTTTGTGCACGAGTGCCCCGGCTTGACCAAAGAAATTCTGGCCCGTGGGCATGCTCTCGGCAATCACACCGATACGCATCCCAATCTTTTTTTGTGCGGCTCGCGGAAAACCGAGGAAGAGTTGAGGCGTTGCACAGATGTGATTCATCGGGCCGCCGGAGTTGAGCCGCGATGGTTCCGGCCACCGTTTGGCTTTCGCAGCCCGTGGCTTGGCGAGATTGTTAAGCGCCACGGAATGGGGACCGTGATGTGGACTTTGATCCCCGGCGATTGGCGGGCGAAGCCGGCCGGATGGCTGATCAACCGCATGAATCCGATTGCCGAGAACGCTCGCAAGAAGCTGCCGCCGGGCACGGGCTATGGCGGCGGGTTGACCGGCGACATTCTTTGCCTGCATGACGGCTATCATCGCCACCTGAACGGCGACCGCGCGCACACCCTAGCGGCGCTCGAGTATTGGCTGCCGCGCTGGGGCGATTTGGGGCTCGAATTTGTTACAATGGACGAAACGGTGAGCAAGACCGTCGAGGCCTAATGGACGAACGAAGCTTTTATACGGAAAAGGAAGAGATACGCAAGGTCAAGCTGGTGTGCCCCAGCTGCCGCGGCGAATTTGAAGCCCCGGTGCGCTGGAAGGTCTGCCGCAAGAGGAAGGAACTCCCTCGCGGCGCAGGCGAAGAAGACCGCCGCAAGTTTGCTAAAGCAACCTCTTACATGGTGCGGCTGGAAGATCTGGTGGCCTGCTACAAGTGCCGCAAGCGCTTCGAACTTACCGGGCAGTCGACGGTGCTCATCAACGATAATCTTGGCGATCCCAACGAAGACCCTGAAAATTTTGGAAATCGCTGAGACTGCTGATAACAGCGACCAGATAACAGCGATCAGGAACCTGATTCCCGCTCAATCGGCGCGGACGCAGCTCCCCTAAATCTCCGGATACATCTCGAAGAACGCATCAATCGACTGGCGGAAGGTGTCTTCGATCTCTTCCTTGCTGCCTTCGATCAGGTGCATCGCCACGCGCGCGGTACGCCCGCTCTTCAACACCACGGTGGCTTCTTTCACTTCCCCCAGGTCGTCCACCGGCAGCAGCCTCATGCCGTAAATCAGCGCCAATTTCGCCATCCACTTCCTCCTTACCTCGTTCCCAGACTAAGCGGGTCTCGCTGGTTGGTCAAAGGGTCGCCTTAGGATTTCGTCTCTGCACCAAGTTGCACCCCCGACGCTGCCTTCGGCTGAATGGTTATTTCGCCATCATATCCACAAAAATTCACTAAGCCCCGCAAGCATCTCTGTGTCAGAATCTCGCATCGCAGGAAGTACACGGAGGTAGCCAATGACGCACCGCTTTTTCACAACAGGTTTGCTAGTCGTCCTCTCAAGCGGCGCGCACGCGTTTGCGCAGGCCCCGGATGGGCCGCAGACCGATCCGCCGGCTCCGGCCACGCGGCCCGCACCCGCGCCTGCAGCGAGAGCGGCGGGCAATGGGCAGACCATCACCGTGCCCTCCGGCACGCGACTCGGCGTGACTCTGGAGAATGGCATTTCGACCAACTCCGCGAAGCCGGGCGACTCAGTTTATTTCCGCAGCTCGTTTCCGGTCACCATAAATAACAAAGTGGTGATTCCCGTTGGTTCGTATCTGCGCGGAGAGATTACTGAATCCAAGCGTCCGGGGCACGTGAAGGGTAAGGGCGAACTCCGCCTCCGTCTGAACACATTGATTTTACCGAATGGCTACACAGTTGATTTGAACGCCGAGCCGCGCAGCGCAGACGGCGGCGGAACGAAAACGGATTCCGAAGGCAAAATTACCGGCCCCGGCGGCAAAGGCAAAGACGCCGAAACCATTGCAACCACAACGGTGGCCGGTGCGGGTATCGGCGCCATTGCTGGCGGAGGCAAGGGCGCAGGGATTGGCGCGGGCATCGGCGGACTCGCGGGTCTGGCGGCGGTGCTGCTCACGCGCGGTCCGGATGCACAATTGCCGCGCGGGTCTTCGATGGATCTGGTTCTAGAGCGAGACCTACAATTGGAAGCCGAGCAGGTGCACTACACCAACGTGGGGCAGCCGAACACCGTAATCGTTCAGCCAATCCAACAGTAATCGAAAAGCCTGATTATGCGCCGCGGCTGTGGCGGGCTTGCTGAAAACGCATTGGGCTGAAGGGTGCCCAGTCCTCGCCTACTTTTTGCGTTGTCACCCATTCGCGGATCAGCCGTGCCGTAACCGGAGTCAGCAAAATCCCGCTGCGGAAGTGCCCGGTGGCAATCAGCAGACCATCAAGATCTGTCGGCCCGAGAATCGGAAGATGATCCGGCGAGTCCGGCCGCAAACCCGCCCAGGTTTCTTCGATGCGAGCGGATTCGAGCGCCGGCACCATCGAAATAGCGCCGCTCAGAATTTTCTTCATTCCCGCTACGGTCACGCTGCGGTCGAAGCCTTCATATTCCACGGTTGAGCCGGCGATGATCCTGCCGTCATTCCGCGGCACCAGGTACATGTGGCCGGACCACAAGTCTTTCTTGAGCTTCACAGAGTCGCAACGCAACGCCATCATCTGCCCTTTGGCGGGGGTCACTGGCGCATAGACCTCCACGCCCTCAATGCGTGCACTGAAGCATCCAGCCGCAATCACAGTCCAGCGCGCTTCCACGCGGCCGTTTTGCAGGTGCAGCCCCTTGCATTTGGCGCCCTCGGTCCACAACGCTTTTGCGCCATTACCGGGAAATATCTCCACGCCTTTGCCGTGCGCCGCTTCCAGCGTGGCTTCGGTGAAGAGCCGGTTGTCGAGCGAAGCTTCATCCGGCCGGTGGATGGCCGCGCGGAGTTCGCGGGTGAGTGCCGGCTCGATTTTCTGCGCCTCGGGGCTGCTCAGCGGCTCGGCGCGCAGACCCGCCGCTTGATGCAACGCCAGGGTTTCGTCTATCTCGTTCTGACCAGTTCCGTTCAGCACAAGGTCCAGCGCTCCGTCCTTGCGATAGCCAACGGTTTTCCCAGAAAGTTCTTCAACGCGCTGGATGAATTCCGGGTAGAGGCGCACGCTAGCCATGCTGATCGGCAGCAGGGAAGCCATCTCTGAACTTTCCGGCGCAGGGGAAATCATGCCCGCGCTGGCCCAGGAAGCCTCGCGGCCGGGGTCCTGCGCGTCAAAGACCGCAACGCTCAGTCCTTCGGCGGCCAACTCAAACGCAATCGACGCGCCGATGATGCCTCCGCCGGCCACAACTGCATCGTAGTGCTTCATGGACTTATTCTATCGCAATGCACGCCCGGAACAGGGGATTGGAGAATTCGATCAGGGGTTGGGGGCAAATTCTTTCGAAAGCACTTCCGCTTTTTTGGCCTGGCTGCGTGCGCGCTGCCAGTCATTTTCCTTCATTGCTTCGCGGGCGCTGTCCACGAAGCCGCGAATTTTGGAGACTAGGTCCTGCTGCGTCGCATTCAGCCTTTTGCCCTGGACGAGGCTCAGATTTCTTTCCGCAACAATCAAGCTCTGCTGCGTATCCGATTTCGCCGCGGACAACTGCTCATCGCTGAGTTCAGGCGCAATGATGGGCTCGCTGGGTTTTTCGGCTGCGGCCGGGCCGGGCACCGGCGCAGCGGCAACGCGCGGCCTGGGCGGCGTCGTGTGTGGAACGACCAAACGCGGCACAAGTTCCAGTTCATAAGGGATATCCGGTGGATCCGTCAGGCTGACTTCGAGCGGTGGCGGCACAATCGGGCGGCTCATCGCAAGACGGTTCACGGGAAATGCCGGGCGTTTCTTCGTGACACATCCGCCGCAAACCAGCGAGAATGCGCACGCCAGCAGCAGGAAATGTTTCGACGAACGCTCGTTCGTGTAAATCAGGGCGGGGATGATCTGCATGCTTAAGCGGCGAGCGGCAACTCGATCCGAAAAGTGGTTCCGCGGCCAACCTCCGAAGTAAAGTTTATCGAACCGTTGTGAAGCTGCACAATTCGGAAGGTGCTGGCAAGTCCGATGCCGCTTCCGCCCGGCCGCGTTGTAAAGAAAAGTTGAAACACTTTTTGCTTGTCCTCCGTTGGAATTCCTTTTCCGGTGTCGCCCACGGTGATCTCCGCCATTTCGCCGCGCCGGCTGAGCGTCAACTGGAGCTGTCCGCCGTTGGGCATGGCTTCGACCGCGTTCAGGACTAGGTTCAACACCGCTTGTTTCAACAAATCGCGGTCCACGAAGACTTCGGGAATACCAATCGGCAGCAACCTGGCCACCTGCACACTGGCTTTCTGAAGTTGCGGTTGTGCCACTTCTAGAACTTCCCGAAGCAAATCGGCGAGCTGCGTCGGTTCCAGGCGCACGTCCATCGGGCGCGAGAAATCCAGGAATCGCTTCACAACCGCGTCGAGCCGGTCAATCTCCACATCGAGCACGTGGACTGCCTGCAGCGCTGCGCCATCGGCATCGGCGGGCAGCAATTCTTTCAGATTCTCCAGCCAGAGCCGCATCGAGTTCAGCGGATTCTTCACTTCATGCGCGACGCCCGCGGTGATGCGCCCCACCGCGGCCAGGCGTTCGCTCACCTGCAATTGGGTGTTGATGCTTTCAATCGAGTCGAGATCACGCAAAGTTACCAGCGCGCCCATCCGGTCTCCCGCTCCCTGAATTTCCTGAACACTCACGCCGACGCGCCTGCGGCCCTCCGCTGTGTCCACTTCAGTCTCTGATGCCACCTGGGTCAGTTGGTCACCATCTAGGTGGAGCGCCTCAAATAGCGGATGCCCCGGCGGAAAAATATCCGTAACCCGGCGGCCGAGGAAGTCCGCAGCGGGCGCGCCCAGGAATTTTTCTGCGGCGGGGCTCACCATCACCGCGCGTGCATCTTTCGTGAAAAGCAGCAGCCCGTCTTCGAGGCCGGCCATCACGGAATTCATGTTTTCGCGCAAGGAACTGAAAATTTCGTGCACGCCGCGCAGTTGCTGTCCGACCTGCTGAATTTTCTGACGCACCTGGCCGAGTTCATCGGTGGTCTCACCCGGCTCCTTCACCGAACTTGCGGGGGCATCGTAAACACCGACCGAGATGCGCTCGAGTTGCGCCAGGATGTCGCGGATGGGCGCGAGCGCCGCGCCGCTTACCACTGCGGCTAGAAAAGTCGAAAGCACCAGCGCAAGCAGCGCGATGGTGCCCCAGCGCTGTAAGCGTGGCTTGATGTCGTTGAACAGCAGAGCGGTCGAGACGGCGATGCGCACTTCGCCAAATGGGTTTCCGCGCAGCTTGAACGGGTAATCCACCTCATAGATACGCGTCTTTTCGGCAAGGGCCCGCACTTGGCGCACAAAGGAGCTTTGGACAAGCTGGGAGAACAGAGGCTTGCGCAACGCGGTTTTACCCGCCAGGGCGGCATCGCTGGAAACAAGCACAACGTCATCCTTGTCCACGATGGTTATTTCGTAGATGGATGGCGACTCGGCGGCCGATTGCAGCTTTGCCGTCAGTCCCTCGCTGATTTCGAAGGCGTGGGCCACATAGTCCTGGATTTCCTGGGGATCTTCAGAAGCTGGGCGCAATCCTTGGGCCTTGGCGTCTTCGAGAGCGCGGCGGGCCGAGTCAAACACCTCGCGCGCCAGTTCATTCGCGCGCTTGTCGGTATCGTGCAGAACCTGTTGCAGGAGCAGTTCCGAAAAAACCAGCGACAACACCGCAGTAGACAGGAGCACCAGCCCCGTCATGATCATCGTCAGTTTTGCGCGCAGCCCAAGCTGCATACGGTGCTAGGACTCCGTTTCTGTTTTCTCGCTGCCGTATTCCTTCAACTTGTTGTGCAGGGTCTTCAGGCTGACGCCGAGCAGTTCCGCCGCGCGTGTCTTGTTGTTGCCCGTGGCCTGCAGCGTTTGCAGGATCAGCTCGCGCTCCATCGCGTCCACCGTGGTGCCCACCGGAAATTTGATGGAAGACAAATCGCTCGGGCCCTTGGTTGCAACCTTGCCGAACTCGCCGGGCAGGGAGCTTCGCGAAATCAAATCCTTTTCCGACATGATCGCGGCGCGCTCCAGCACGTTGCGCAATTCGCGGATATTTCCCGGCCACGTGTGGCTCATGAAAATGTCCAGCACTTCGGCGCCGATGCCGCGGACGCTCTTGCCATGCTTGACGTTGATGTCGCGCAAGATGTGCTCGGAAAGCAGCGGGATGTCGTCCTTGTGATCGCGCAGCGGCGGAAGGTGGATGTGAAATACGTTCAGCCGGAAATAGAGGTCCTGGCGCATTCCTCCGTTCGCGACGGACTGTTCGGGATCTTTGTTGGTTGCCGCGAGGACGCGAACATCCACCGGCGTTTCCGTTTTGCTGCCCAGCCGCCGGACCTTGCGGTCTTCCAGCACGCGCAGCAGTTTCGCCTGCGTCGGCGCGGGCATTTCGCCAATTTCGTCGAGCAGCAGCGTGCCCCCGTCGGCCAGTTCGAAGCAGCCAATGCGGCGTTCCGCAGCGCCGGTGAACGCGCCGCGTTCGTGCCCGAAAATCTCGCTTTCCATCAGCGTTTCGGGAATTGCGGAACAATTGATGGCGACAAACGGCCCGCCCGCCCGTGGCGAAAGCTTGTGAATCGTGCGCGCCACGATTTCCTTGCCGGAGCCAGTTTCTCCTGTGATCAGCACGGACGCCGAGCTTGGCGCGGCCATTTCGATGATGCGCATCACTTCCTGCATTGGCTTCGAGCCGCCAACGATGTCGCCTAGCCGCCCGGCTTCCCGCAACTGGCGCTGCAACACCACGAGGTTTCGCGCGTCGTGCGCCTTGCTCAAGGCGCGGTCCAACAGCGCGCGCAGCACCGGCCCCTTCAGCGGTTTTTCGATGTACCAGAACGCGCCTGACTCGATCGCGGCTACCGCCCGTTCTTCGCTTCCTTTGCCGGTGATGATGATCGCCGGAACATCGTGGATCTCCTCGCCCAGTTGTTTTAGCAGATCCAGGCCGTTCATGCCCGGAAGTTCCACGTCCGCGATCAGCGTGTCCGGTTGAAAATTGGAAAATTTTGCGAGCGCGTCCTCGGCCGTGCTCACCCCGAGAACTTCGTAGCCCCACCGCTGCAAGAGTTGTTCGTAGCCCTTGCGCGCGTTGTCCTCATCCTCGACGATCAGGACGCGGTCTTTGTGCTCGCCGGTTTCGACCGTGCGTACCGCTTTGCTTTCGTCGGCCATGCGCCTGTGCCTCGTCTCCTCACACCACGATTCTATTGTCGCACCTTGGGTGGGTGAAACGACTGTAACAAGCGCCTTTCGGAATGCCAAGCGCCTAGCGGCGCGTGTGCATCCCGCAGATTTCCGGTGTGGGCGAATTTGCGGTTCGAGAAGGTTTCTACTCGCGGACGAGGTACAGCGCGCGTTCCAACTCCAGTTCGAGTTTTGCGCCCTTGGGCAATTCGATCTCCTGGCCGCGCCCGGCTTCCATCAGGTAGGCTTCCAGGGCTCCCAGCGCCGCGCCTTCTGCGGCTTCTTTCTTGTTCTTGTCTTTAACGCCGTGCATTGCCCCCATGGCGGCGCCGGCGGCGGCGGCTTGTGTGGCATCTTTTTGCGTGCTGCTGCGGCCCTCGATGACGCCTTCCTGCAGCGGACCGGACTTGATGCTGTGATCGCCCGGCACGGAAGCAACCTCGGCCACGATCGGCAGCTTGCCGAAGCGCGTCTGAATCTCATCGAAGGTCAGCCAGATTTTTGCGCGGCCTGTCGTTCCCGCGGGATCGACGCGGCTGACGTGTCCAACAATCACCGCTCCGGGAGGCAGATAGTTGCCCTGGCCGGCCTCGAGAGGTTCCAGCGTCCGCACGTGAATCGCCTGATTTTTGTGAAGTTCTTTCGTATTCAGATCGCTTTCGAGCCGTACGAGGAAACGCGTGCCTGGCACGACGGCAAATGTCTCCGCAGGCAAACCGTGCCGCTCCCCATCGGCGGCATGCGTGACGGCGCGCGAACTGGGCGCCTCAGTCTGCAATTCGTCCCGGCTGATTACCGGAGCCTCTTGCGCCGGCGTGCTTGGCGCGAATCCAAAGGCGGAAACAGCACCGAACGCTGAAACTGCTACAAATCCCATAGGATGAAGTTTCATTGGCAACCTCCCGGATCGAGTTCGAGCAAGAAGGTGCATGCCGAAGGCCATACGACCGCACGCTGTTCACGTCCATAGTACTGATAATACAGAAGATACATTCTGGGTGACCGGGCGGCGCAAGGGGTGTGCCTGTAATGGCCTCCAACGGCGTCGGCGCAACCTTGCAGGCCCGCTCTTGTCCTGACGCCGATATGGCGTTTGCCATCACCAAGGGGTGTAACTAGGGGCCGGATTGCTACTCTTATCTGGTAGGAGACGCTCAAGAAATGCTGCTCAATGAAAAACCGGAGTTGACCAACGCGGATGTGACCCCGAGAGTGGTCTATCAGAACCGCCGTACGTTTCTTCGAAATGCCGGACTGGCGGCTGCGGCCTCGATTGCTGGCCGCGAAATTTGGGAGCTTGCCTCACCGACCTCCCACGTCGTTGCAGGAACAAAGCTCGCCGGAGTCTCCAAAAGCCCGTTCAGCACCACGGAAAAACAGAACACCTATGATGACGTCACGCACTACAACAATTATTACGAGTTCGGAGTGGACAAGACCGAGCCCGCGAAAAACGCACAAAGCCTGAAAACGTATCCCTGGACAGTCTCCATCGAAGGAGAAGTGAAGAAACCTCGCCTGATCACCCTGGACGAAATTCTAAAGCTGGCTCCCCTCGAAGAGCGCATCTATCGCCACCGTTGCGTGGAGGCTTGGTCCATCGTTGTGCCTTGGATCGGTTATTCCTTCAGCGCGATTGCCAAGCTGGTTGAGCCCACAGAGCAGGCAAAGTACGTGGCGTTCGAGTCCTTCTACGACCGCAAACAGATGCCCCAGGCGATGTATGCGGGGATCGATTTTCCGTACGTGGAGGGCCTGCGCCTGGATGAAGCGATGAGCCCGCTTACTCTTCTTTGCGTCGGGATGTATGGAGAAACACTGCCGAATCAGGACGGCGCGCCGGTGCGCATGGTGATCCCCTGGAAATACGGATTCAAGAGCGCCAAGTCGCTGGTGAAGATCCGTTTTCAGAAAGAGCAGCCGCCCTCGACTTGGAATCGCCTTGCCCCGGATGAATATGGCTTCTATGCCAACGTGAACCCCACCGTGGATCACCCGCGATGGAGCCAGGCCAAGGAGCGGCGCCTCGGAGACTTTTTCAAGCGCGACACCCTGATGTTTAATGGCTACTCGGACCAGGTGGCCAGTCTTTACACCGGGATGGACCTGAAGAAATACCACTAACTTCTCAAGCATTCATGCACAAACTGCTGATCAGCAAGTGGACCAAAGCCTGCGTTTTCCTTATTTGCCTGTCGCCGCTCGCGGCACTCGGCTGGCGCGCGCTGCACAACGGGTTGACCGCTAACCCGATTGAGTACATCACCCACGCCACGGGCGATTCGACGCTGCGGTTTATTCTATTCACGCTCTGTGTCACGCCGTTTCGGAAACTCCTGGGTTTGCCGGAATTGATCCGCTTTCGCCGTATGCTGGGGCTCTTTGCTTTTTTCTACGGCTGCCTGCACTTCACCACGTACATCTGGCTCGATAAGTTCTTCGACTTGAAGGAAGTATGGAAGGACATTGCCAAGCGGCCGTATATCACGGTGGGATTTCTAGCATTCGTCCTGTTGATTCCACTCGCGATCACTTCCACGGCCGGTTGGATCCAGCGTCTCGGTGGCCGCCGCTGGCAGTTGCTCCACCGCGCGATTTACATCAGCGCGGTTGCGGGCGTGATCCACTATTACTGGCTGGTGAAATCGGCGGTGCTGCGGCCGCTGGCGTATGGCGCGATTGTTGCGGCGCTTCTGCTTTGGAGATTGGCCGCCAAATTCCGGTCACAGCCGGATGCGGAGGGGGCGAACCCGGTAAAACCGCAGCCACAAAACTCTCAAGCTTGAGACAGAAATCCGCGAATGCGCTTTAGCACGCGGGAGTACATGGCTTCCGTGACCCGTCCGGTCTGGGTGTTTTGCTGGCTGGGATGATAAACGCCGAAGAGGCGAGGTAAATCGTCCGCGAAAACGCATTCGGCGCCATGAGAAAAACGGTACGCAGCGCGCGAGACGATTTGCCCTCGTTGTTTCAAGGTTTCCAGGTAGGCGTCCCAGGCAATTTTCCCCAGCGCCAGCAGGGCGCAGGGCCGCAGAATTTCCAATTCGCGTTCGAGATACCCACGGCAATGGAGAATTTCGCTGGGCAAAGGCTTGTTCGCGGGAGGGGCGCAGCGCACGGCCGCCGCGATGTACGCACCCTGCAGGCGCAGGCCGTCGTCCCGGTTCAGGGAAGTGGGCTGATTCGCGAATCCTGCTTTGTGCAGCGCCTTGTAGAGAAAATCGGCCGAGCGGTCGCCGGTGAAAACGCGGCCCGTGCGATTTCCGCCGTGAGCGGCGGGAGCAAGCCCGAGGATAAAAAGCTTCGCGTGCGGATCGCCGAAACCCGGCACGCCGCGCCCCCAATAGGTCCATTCGCGAAACGCACGCCGCTTCTCCTTCGCCACCTTTTCGCGATATTTCACCAGCCGCGGGCACTTGCGGCAGGCGCATACTTCCTCGCCGACAATTCGGAGAGCAGCCTCTGCGTTCAACGTTTCCTCTTCAACACATCCGCCAGTACGACGGCCTGGTTCTGTTTTTCGTCGTTTCTTCCGTAGAGAAGCGTCACGATCTTGTGTTCGGATTCCAACTTTCGGATTTCCTTGAACAAGTCTTTCTTCTCCGCCAACTCCTTCCGGTAGCGCTTTTCAAACTCCGGCCATTTCTCCGGCTCATGGCCGAACCACTTCCGCAGCGCGTCGCTGGGCGCGATTTCCTTCATCCACAAATCCACCGCAGCGCGCTCTTTCGTCAGGCCGCGAGGCCACAGTCGATCCACAAGCAAGCGGAATCCATCTTCCTTGGCGCGCTTTTCGTAGACACGCTTCACCCGGATCATCGTCCACCTCACCCCAAAAACTTCAGCACCTCTTCATGCAGCAGCCCGTTGGTGCTCACGAACCGGCCTTTGTAGATCGTTCGCTCGCCGTCGGCGGTGGTGGATTTGCCGCCCGCCTCTTCCACGATGATGCCGAGCGGTGACAGATCCCATGGCTTTGAAATCCAATCTACGGCGCACTCAACCGCGCCTTCCGCTACGAGCATGTGCTGCCAGAATCCGCCCATCGAACGGCTGTTGCGCGCCGCGTCGGCCAACCGGCGCATGCGTTCCCGCGCCTGGGCATCCTTGCTCGGCCCTGTGCCGGTGGTGAAAATCATGGACTCGGATAGGCTTTTTACCTGGGACACGTGAAGCCTCTGGCCCCCGCGCCACGCACCTTCGCCGCGGAACGCCCACCAGCGCGCGCCTTTTTCAAGGGCCGGTGCGCTTACCATGCCAGCTACGATTTCAGCGTTTTCCTCGATGCCAACCAGAGTGCCAAAGGTGGGAATGCCACGCGTAAATTCTTCTGTGCCGTCGATTGGATCAATAATCATCCGCGCGCGTCCATTGGTTGCGGGGCCCTTCGGTGCTTCGGCGCTCGTCTCTTCACCGACGACGTCGATCGGCAAACCGCTCGCTTGCACCTTGGCAATTGCCATCTGCTCGATGCGCTTGTCGGCCTGCGTCACCACGGTTCCGTCGCGCTTGCGCTCCGCGCCCATTGCTCCCCCGCGGAAATAGCTCATCGCCATTGCGTCCGCTTCATTCGCAATCTCGTCCAGCAACGCCCCGTATTTGGCCTTGAAGCTCATCCGTTCTCCCACTAACTTAACTGCACCTTCCTGCAGCCGGCGGCCTGATTTGACACGCTTGCCCGCACTCCCTAGCATACAAGTTCACCCCCATGAACGCCCACGCCAACACGGGAACTGTCCTCGACCGCATCATGGAGGCGCGCCGCGCTGAGGTGGATCACCGGAAACGGGTGCTGCCGGAGACGGCCCTTAAGTACGGCGTAAAGGCCGCACCGCCGGTCCGCGATTTTGCCGCGGCGCTTTCCCGCGACGCCATTAACGTTCTAGCCGAGCTGAAACCAGCTTCGCCCTCGCGGGGAATCATCCGCGATCCATTTGATGCGCCAGCGCTCGGAAAGGCTCTGGAAGCCGCAGGCGCTGCAGCGCTTTCCGTGCTTACGGAAGGCGAGTTTTTCCGCGGTTCGCTGAAGAACCTGCGCGATGCCCGCAAGGAGATTGCACTCCCGGTTTTGCGCAAGGATTTTATTTTTGATCCCTGGCAGGTCTGGGAATCGCGCGCGAACGACGCTGACAGTTTTTTGCTGATTGTCGCCGCGCTTTCGGATGAACTGCTCCGCGATCTGATTGCCCTCGGCCGCGAATTGGGGATGGAGCCGCTCGTCGAAGTGCACACGCGCGAAGAACTCGATCGCGCCTTGGCGGCCGGCTCCCGCATCGTCGGCGTGAACAACCGCGACCTTAAGACGCTTACCGTGCGATTGGAAACTTCCTATGAGCTAATCGGGCAAATCCCCGAAGAGTGTCTCGCCGTCGCTGAATCCGGGCTACGATCGCATGACGACTTGAAAGAACTCCACGCTGCCGGGTTTGACGCGTTTCTGATCGGCGAGCATCTCATGCTTTCGCCCGACCCTGGCGCCGCGTTGCGCGCTCTTCTTCCGCCCGCTTCGGGGGGATAATTCCTCATGGTTCGCGTAAAAATCTGTGGCATCACGAATGTCGAAGACGCGCTGCTCGCCTGCGAACTCGGCGCCGACGCCATCGGCCTGAATTTTTACGACAAGAGCCCCCGCTGCATTTCTCCGTTTACGGCGAGCAAAATTATCAGCAAGCTGCCGCCATTCGTCGCTCCCATTGGCATTTTCGTGAACTGGCAGGCCGCGCCGGTTACCACCCTGGTGAAAGCGCTGGGCCTCGCTGCCGCCCAGTTGCATGGCGACGAACCTCCGAAGCTCGTCAATGAAATCGCGAAGAAAGTCTCCGTGATCAAGGCGCTGCATGTCGGGAGGGGGAGCGCGTTGCAGCCGTTTGCCAGATATCGTGGGGCCACTGCCTTCCTGCTCGACGCCCCGCACTCCGGCCAATATGGCGGCACCGGCCACACGACCGACTGGGGCCTGGCGAGCACGGCGGCGAAATCTCACCGCATCCTCCTCGCGGGAGGCCTCACGCCCGAAAATGTGGCCGAGGCGATTCTTACCGTCCGTCCGTACGCCGTGGATGTGACCAGCGGCGTTGAATCAAAGCCCGGCAAAAAAGATGCTGCCAAGCTTCGCGCCTTCTTTGACGCAGTAAATCGAGCCAATCAAACTCTCGACCTGGCAAATCGTTCAGTCCAGGTAGGAAGTTTCGATGACGATGCATTCCCTGGCACTTGGGAACTCGATCCCGAAACTTTGGACTATCAGGCTGGGCGTCCCGCCCGACGGGCTCTTTACGTCATTGAGCGTTCACCCGAGGGATTACGATTTCATCTCGATGGCGACGACGCGGATGGAAAGCGGATGACGTTCAGCTATGGCGGGGTGCTGGACGGCAGGGAACAACTGATCCCTTCGAGTGATGCGGTGCTGGTCCTCACGCGCCATAGCAAGATCCTGATTGAAAGCGTTCTCAAGCGCGGAGGCAAAGTTGTGGACCGCTGGACCCGCGAAATCCTTCCGGGCCGCGACAGCATGCGCATTACCCAGCATGTCGTGCGGCCAGACGGCAGCGAAGCTCGCAACGTCAGCATCTACCGGCGCAGGAAATAAATCCACTCCCAAGGCGGCCACCCCGGGTGATGTCGCCTTTTTGCCTCGATATGCGACAATAATAGTTTCCATGAGTACCCGATTGACTATTCCTGCATCTGTGCCGGGCCGCTTCGGGCCCTACGGCGGCCGCTACGTTCCTGAAACGTTGATGGTGCCGCTCTACGAACTGGAGCGCGCTTACGAGCTTGCGAAAACCGACCCTGTGTTTCAGGCCGAGTTCCAGTCGCTGCTCAAGAATTTTGCCGGGCGCCCAACGCCGCTGCAATTTGCTGCTCGGCTCACCGCCAAGCTCGGTGGCCCGCGCATCTATCTGAAGCGGGAAGACCTTCTGCACACCGGCGCGCACAAAATCAACAACGCCATCGGCCAGGGATTGCTCGCGGTGAAGATGGGCAAGCCACGCATCATCGCGGAAACCGGCGCGGGCCAGCACGGCGTTGCTTCCGCCACGGTCGGCGCGCATCTCGGCCTGCAGTGTACCGTCTACATGGGCACGGAAGACATGGCTCGCCAGGCGCTCAACGTTGCGCGTATGCGCATGCTCGGCGCAGAAGTCGTCGGCGTGGAGTCCGGCAGCAAGACGCTGAAAGATGCCATCAACGAAGCCATGCGCGATTGGGTCACCAACGTGCGCAACTCGCATTACTTGCTTGGCTCGGTACTTGGTGCGCATCCTTATCCGACGATGGTGCGCGATTTTCAGGTGGTCATCGGCCGAGAGGCCCGGCAGCAGATTCTCGCTGCGGAAAAGCGCCTGCCCACGCATCTCTACGCCTGTGTTGGCGGCGGCTCCAACTCGATTGGATTGTTTTTTGAATTTCTGAAAGACACCGACGTGAAAATGGTCGGCATCGAAGCCGGCGGCCGAGGCAATTGCTTGGGCGAACACGCGGCACGGCTCGCCGCGCATCAGGGTTTCACCGGCGCGCGGCCCGGAGTTCTCCAGGGGACGTACACTTACGTTCTGCAGAACGAAGACGGACAGATTGCCGCGACGCATTCCATCTCCGCGGGCCTCGATTATCCAGCCATCGGCCCTGAGCACGCGTGGCTCGCCGATCAGCATCGCGCCGAGTATGCCGCGGTTGACGATCAGGCGGCGCTCGACGCGGCCAAGCTGCTTTCGCGCACCGAAGGTATTATTCCCGCACTCGAATCCGCGCACGCCATCGCGGGCCTCATCGAGCGATTGCCGCAATTCAAGTCCAGCGACCTGGTCATCCTTAACGTCTCCGGCCGCGGCGACAAGGACATGGATACTTATAAGCGGCTGCTTTAGTCTGCCTACACCAATGACCATCGCGGACCAAAACTCGACCCGCATCTCGAAGCGCTTTGCCGAACTGCGCGCCGCGGGCGAGCTTGGCATCGTTGCGTACATCACCGCGGGCGATCCGTCGCTCGATGCAACACACAAATTTGTCCTCGCGCTGGCTGATGCAGGTGCGGACGTGATTGAACTCGGCGTTCCGTTCAGCGATCCGCTTGCCGATGGCCCCACGATACAACGGGCTTCGGAGCGCGCTTTGAAAGCGGGCACCTCACTCGCGGGAGTTCTCGAACTGGTGCGCAGGATTCGCCAGACCAGCCAAGTGCCCCTCGTTCTCTTCACGTACTTCAATCCAATCTTGCAGATGGGTCTCGAGAAATTTGCCGCTGCGGCAGCTCAAGCCGGAGCCGACGGCGTGCTGGTCACCGATCTGACGCCGGAAGAGTCCGAAGACTACCGCCGCATCATCCGCGCGCAAAATCTTGACACCATTTTTCTCGCGGCGCCGACGTCGGACGACGAGCGCCTCCGGAAAATCTCGGCATGCTCCTCCGGCTTTCTCTATCTCATTTCGCGCACGGGCGTAACCGGCGCGAAAGACTCGCTGCCTGACGATCTTCCCGGACTGTTGCGCCGCGTCCGTCACTTCACGGAATTGCCGGTCGCCTTTGGCTTCGGCATTTCGTTGCCCGGCCACGTTTCGGTGCTAGGCGGCCTTGCGGATGCCGCCGTGGTGGGCTCCGCCCTGGTGGCTGAAATTGAAAAGGCTTCGTCAATCGAAGCCGCTTCGGCAGCGCTCCGCGATCGCGTCATGGTGCTCAAAGAAGCGGGCCGCCGCGGACTGTCCCGGCGAGAGGCCACCATATGAACATTTTCGACTGGCGTCAGCGCATGGACGAGATTGACAAGAAGTTGGTTGAACTTCTCAATGAGCGTTCGCAGTGTGCGCTGGAGGTTGGCCGCCTAAAGCAGGCGGCGGGCATGCCGATCTATCAACCGGCACGGGAGAATGAAGTCCTTTCGAACGCGGCGCGCAATAACCGCGGCCCGCTGACAAATGCCGCCATCCGCCGTTTGTTCGAACGCATCATCGACGAAGCACGTTCCGCCGAACGCGTGGCCATGCACGGCGATTCACCAGATGAGAAAGATGCGAAGTGACTTTTCGAATTTTGTAGCGGCCGCTTTCTGAAGCGGGCGCTGTGTCCCGCGCAAAAATATTTTGAGAGTTGAGGACGAATCATGGTCATCGTAATGCAAGAAGGCGCAACCGAAGAGCAGATCCAGCACGTCATCGACCGCGTGGTCGCCAGCGGCTTCGACGTTCACCGTTCCACCGGCGCATCGCACACGGTTCTTGGCGCCGTCGGCGTGCACCGCGATTTCGACCACCGCGATTTTGAGCTGCTGCAAGGCGTCCGCGAAGTCGTGCGCATCACGCAACCGTTCAAGCTGGCCAGCCGCCAATTCAAGCCGCAGGGCACGGTGATCGATCTGGGGCGTGGCGTGAAAATCGGCGGCCCGGAAGTGGTCGTCGCCGCTGGCCCATGTTCCGTCGAATCGCGCGAACAGATTCTTGCCGTAGCCGAAGCCGTCGCCAAAGCGGGAGCCAAAATCATGCGCGCCGGGGCGTTCAAGCCGCGCACCTCGCCCTATGCGTTTCAGGGCATGGGAGAGAAAGGCTTGCAGTTGATGCGCGAAGCGGCCGACAAATTCGGCCTCTTCGTCGTCAGCGAAGTGATGGATGCCTCGCAAATCCAGATGATGGGCAGTTACGTGGATATCTTTCAGGTTGGCGCGCGCAACATGCAAAACTATTTTCTCCTGCGGGCTCTCGGCGAAGTGCAAAAGCCCGTGCTCCTGAAGCGTGGCATGTCCGCCACCATCGAAGAGCTGTTGCTCAGCTCCGAATACATCCTGGCCGGCGGAAATTACAACGTCATCCTTTGCGAGCGTGGCATCCGTACCTTTGACACCTATCTGCGCAACACACTGGATATCGCCGCCATCCCGGTTATCCAGAAACTTTCGCATCTGCCGATTTTTGCCGATCCATCGCATGGCACCGGACGCCGCGACAAAGTGGGCGCCATGGCTCGCGCGTCGGTGGCCGCCGGCGCCGATGGCCTGCTCATCGAAGTCCACAACGACCCCGACCACGCCCTCTCCGACGGCGCGCAATCCCTGGAGCCCACGCAGTTCGCGCAGCTCATGAGCGAAATTCGCATCATCGCGCCCGCCGTGGGACGCCGCGTCGCGTAACGATGCCCCATCTGATTCAACGCGCGGCCATTCTCGGCACCGGCCTCATTGGCGGCTCGTTCGCCAAGGCTCTGCGCAAATACACTCCAGACATGCACATCGTTGGCTGGGATCGTGAAGAAGTCGCGCACCAGCTGAAAAGTTCCGGCGTGACCAACGCAACGTTCTCTGGCGCTGTCGAGCCAGCCATTCGCGGCGCGGACCTGATTTACGTCGCGTTGCCCATTGGCGTGACCCTGGACATTCTTCCCGAAATCGCGCAAAACGCCGCGCCGCATGCCCTGGTCACCGATGCGTGCAGCACCAAGCTACGCATCTGCACCGCCGCGGTGGAGCTTTTCGAAGAGGAGGAATCGAGCCCAATTTTCTTAGGTGGCCATCCGATGACCGGGCGCGAACTTTCCGGCTTCGCTCAATCGGACGCCGACCTGTTTCAAAAAAGCACGTATGCGCTCGTGGGGGCGTCGCAGGAAGATCGCGACCCGCGCATCACCGCGTTTACGAAAATTCTGGAGAAATTAGGCGCGCGTCCCTTGTGGCTCGGCGCGCAGCAGCACGACTACGCCGTCGGTCTCGCTTCGCATCTTCCACAACTCACCGCCGTTGCGCTCGGCTCATTTCTGTACGACCGGCTGGACGAGAACGGTCTCCCGATCACCCTCGCGGGGCCTGGATTGCGCGACACGCTCCGCCTCGCCGGAAGCTCCTACGCCACCTGGCGCGACATCGTCCTCACCAACAAGGAAGTGCTCTCCGCTGCGCTGGATCTATTCGCCCGCCGCCTCGACGATCTCCGCGAGCGCCTCGGCTCCCGCGAACTCGAAGCCGACTTCGACGCTGCCAACGAACTCTACAAGCTCCTCCGCTCTTTGTAGGGACTGCCTTCTGAGGCGGTCCGCTTTTTATTTCGCAGCCGAAGGCTCTTCCTTCAAATACGATGGGCTCAGCGTCCCCTTCCTCTTCGCTATCCCAATCAGCGTCGGATAGAACTGCACGAACGTCGTATCCACGGCTGTGTGCTGCGCGTGGCACGAATAGCAATCCATCTCCCTCGGGAACATCTTGGCCGTCGGCGCATTGTCAAAGCCAAAGAACGCCCACTTTCCGGGGAAACGGCTTTCATCCTTCACGTGCACCTCGCGGCCCATGACCTGCGTGCCCTGGTAATGGCCCGCTTTGTTGATCGCGGACTTGCTCTCCGCGCCGCGCACTTCTAGCACCAGCATGGTCTTGTCCGGCCAGGTTCCATTGGCCAGGAAATACTTGTACGCCTCCGGGTTCACAAACACGTTATCGAACATGGAGTGATCCATCCCGGCACCCGGGCCGTAGCTCATATCAATCCCGCTGCTCAGGTACACCCATTCGCGGTAAT
>Ga0210405_10002509_pt1 | contig 18966 bp, 18 predicted proteins | sample IncBWH11MmetaG_FD_155492 | JGI IMG/M metagenome (GOLD analysis project Ga0210405, IMG submission 155492) | Forest soil microbial communities from Barre Woods Harvard Forest LTER site, Petersham, Massachusetts, United States - Inc-BW-H-11-M | ecosystem: Environmental > Terrestrial > Soil >... | reverse complement strand
GTGGCTGATTTTCCGACGGGGATGAGCAACATCACGGGCGATTTGGTGTTTGACGCGACGCGGCTGTTCTTTGAGAACGTGACCGCGGAATCGGGTGGAGGTACGCTGCACATGACCGGCAGCGTCAACTACATTGAAACTCCCCTGCGCTATGACGTAACTGTGCGCACCGATCGCGTGCGCATTCGCTACCCCGAAGGAATGAGCTGGCTGGCGGGCGGCTCGTTGCGACTGACCGGAACACCGACTGCCGGCGTTCTTTCGGGAAGAGTGGTGATCGAACGCGTGACGCTGACTCAGGGACTCGATGTTGCCAGCGTGCTCGTTTCGTCGAAGGGAAACATTTCGGGGCCATCGACGAGTTCGCCATTCTTGCGCAACTTGCAATTCGACATTTCGGCGCTTTCCGCGCCCGACGCACGAATGGAGTGGCCGGGCGCGGAACTGGAAGCGGAAGCCAATCTTCGCGTGCGCGGGACGTGGGAGCATCCTATTCTACTCGGGAACATCCATATCCTCGCCGGCGAGATGACGTTCCACGGGGACAGGTATCGGGTAACGCGCGGCGACATGAATTTTGCGAATCCGTTCCGGCTCGACCCGGTGCTAAACGTGGAAGCGACAACTACGATTCAGCAGTACGAAATCACGCTCAACTTTAACGGACCCGCAAGCAAGTTAACCCTATCCTATCGCTCCGATCCGCCGCTGCCGGCGGATGACATCATCACGCTACTCGCGCTCGGCCAGACTAGCTCGGAAGCCACCATCCGAAGCGGCGGCACGGGTGCGCAACAAAGCGCCTCCTCGGGCGCTTCGGCGATTCTCACTGAGGCTGTCTCGAGCAAATTGGGCGGGCCGCTCGAACGATTGTTTGGGGTTACGCGGTTTCGGGTTGATCCCGGCCTAGCGGAAGTGGGCTCAACTGGTTCCTCGCAGAACGCGGCGGCGCGAGTCACGGTGCAACAACAGGTTACAAGGGATCTCACAATAACTTATGTTTCCAATGTGGGTTCGACACAGCAGCAAGTCATTCAGGTGGAATACAATCTGAGTCGCAATGTATCGATTGTGGTGCTGCGGGATTACAACGGCACATTCGGCATCGACGTCAAATTCAAAAAGCACTTTCAGTAGTCATGAAAGCCCACGCCGTAGCTTCAGGGTTGCTGAGGATCAGGCTGCTGCGTGGCTTGCTGAGGCTGGCCTTGTTGTACGCCTTGCTGTCCTCGGGCGCCGGGCTGCCAGCGCCGCGGGCCGTTGCCCAGGTGCGCGGATTGGCCAATTTCAGGATTCTGTGCTTTTAATGCCTGAAGAGCATCTTTTGCGGCCTTAGCCCCGGTTGTGCGGCTGGCGGCCTGAATTTCGCGCCCGATCTTTGGCGACTCGGCGGCGACCTTCTGACCAACGGGCGAGCCGTAGAACTGCAGCAAGGCCTTGATCTCGTCATCAGTGTAATGCTTGTCGTAGATTGTGACCAGTTGCTCGGTCAGCTGGCCGACGTCGAATTTCTTTTGGTAGCTTTCGATGAACGAAGTCAAAAAGGCCTGGCCTTTGTCATTATTGGGGACAGTCGCAAGAAGCTTTTCGCGGTACTGCTCACTGGAATTGTTGACGGCGTCCTGCACCTGATCGCGCGCGTCGATGAGTTCCATTAAAGAACGAATGTCCGCATCCTTGACGGGATCGATGAGCTTGGCTTGCGCCGGGCTGGCCTGGTCCTGTGCGGCTGCGCCTTGCGGCGAGGCGCTGACCGGGTTTTGCGATGCGCCCTGGATGGCCAGGAAAAATGTTCCAACGTAAATGATGACAAGAGCTAGGACCGCTTTCATGACTTCCTCCGCGGCGGAGCTTTCAGAGCCTTTCCGCCACTCATGAAATTGTAGGAAATGAAGCGCGAAGGGGCGCGATTGGTGCGGTACAGGCGTGCTTCTGGTTTAACTGTCCGCCAGTTCAGGTGGGATTGGTAACAGTAGATGGGGCTTTCTGCTACCATGCCGCGGCATGGCGGAGACAACTACGGTGGCGGCGAAGGCGCCGAAGGCCGCGAGCCACACTGAAATCATCGATCGTGAAGCAGGCCTACATCGCAATCTGACGCCGCGGCAACTTTCCATGATCGCGATGGGCGGAGCGATCGGAACGGGACTCTTCCTCGGCAGCGCGATTTCCGTAAAGCTTGCGGGGCCGGGGGTAATTTTCAGTTTCGTAGCGGCGGGGGCGATTGCGCTGTGCTTGATGTGGGCTTTAGGCGAGATGACCGTGGCGCATCCTGTGGCGGGTTCGTTCGGCGTGTATGCGGAAATGTATGTGCATCCATGGGCGGGCTTTGCGATGCGTTATTCGTATTGGCTGGCGCAGGTGATCGCGACCGGTAGCGAAGTCGTGGCGGCTTCGATTTATTGCAAACATTGGTTCCCGAATGTGCCGTCGTGGATGTGGATTGCGGGATTTTCAGCGGCGCTCGTTTATGTGAACGCGCGAAGCGTGGCGAGTTTTGGGGCGTTCGAATATTGGTTCGCGATGATCAAGGTGTTGACCATCGCTGCGTTTCTGATTCTCGGAGCTGCCTTACTGCTGGGGATCGGATTTCCTCGGATTGGGGTTGCGAACTATACGGGGCATGGAGGATTTCTTCCGAACGGCTGGCAAGGAGTGGGCCTTGGCGTGGCGATGGCGATCTTCAGTTTCCTGGGAGTAGAGATCGTGGCCGTCACTTCGGGTGAAGCCAAAGATCCGACTACAGCATTGCCGAGGGCGTTGCGTTGGACGCTTGGGCGGCTTGGACTTTTTTATGTGGGTGGCCTTGCCGTAGTTGTCGGAATCGTGCCATGGAACGAAGTCGGCCTGGGCGAAAGCCCGTTCGTGCGTGTTTTCGAAACCGTGGGCATTCCCGCAGCGGCAGGGGTGATGAATTTCGTGGTGCTTACGGCGGCGCTCTCAAGCGTCAATTGTAATTTGTATCTGATGGCTCGGATGCTTTTTTCCTTGTCGCGCGGCGGGTATGCTCCGGCGGCGCTTGGTCGGTTGAGCAAACGCGGAACTCCGGTGGCGGCGTTGCTTGTGTCAAGTGCGGGAATGTTCGCGGCGCTCTTCGTGGATCATTGGTTTCACGCGAAAGCGTATGTGTACATGCTGGGGTCCGCGTTCCTTGGGGGCATTTTTGTCTGGCAAATGATTTTTGTCACGCACCTCGCGTTTCGTCGCCGAACCGCGAAGCGGGAAAGACCGTCAATGCGGCTTGCTCCGCGAGGGCCCTGGAGCTCAATTTTCGGACTTGCTGGGCTTACCGCCGTGCTGATTTCGACATGGTGGGTACCCGGCCTGCGCATCACCCTAATCGCAGGAGTTCCCTGGCTTGTGTTCATTTCGCTGTGCTACCTTGTGTGGAGAAAGGTCCGTTCCCCGAAGATTGCTGATGGAGCTTTGCAAGATGGATGAACTGCTGAAGTGGCGCGGCGAGTTTCCCATACTTGAGCACACGACCTATATGATCAGCAATTCGCTGGGGGCCATGCCGCGCGGCGTGTACGACGAAATGCGGGCTTATGCCGATTCCTGGGGGGAGCGCGGAGTGCGCGCGTGGGAAGAAGGCTGGTGGGAGATGGCCGTCAACGTGGGCGACAAGATCGCTCCCTTGATCGGCGCGGAAAAGGGTGAAATTTCTCTGCACCAAAACGTCACGCTCATTCAGGCGGTGATCAGCTCCTGTTTCGACTTCCGCGGCCCGCGGAATAAAGTGGTGATGACGGACCTGGAATTTCCGTCGGTTCAGTACTTCTATCATGAGCAGCGGCGCAACGGCGCGCGGATCGAACTCGTTCCCAGCAACGATTCAGTGCGGTTCGATCTGGACAAATTTCTGGCCGCTATCGATGAGACCACGCTACTCGTGCCGATCTCGCAAGTGCTGTTTCGAAGCGCCTACATCGTGGATGCGCGAGCGATTATTGAGAAAGCGCATCGCGTTGGAGCGCACGTTATCCTCGATCTTTTCCAGGCTACTGGGACTCTTCCAATTGATGTCCGCCGCCTAGGCTCGGATTTTGCTTGTGGCGGCGTCCTGAAGTGGCTGTGTGGCGGACCCGGCGTCGGCTATCTCTACGTGCGGGAAGATTTGCGCGCGAAGCTGAAGCCGGCGATCGCGGGCTGGATTGCGCACCGTCGGCCTTTTGCGTTTGAGACGGGTGCCATCGATGCCCGCGAGGATTCCTTCCGCTACTTGAACGGCACGCCGCATATTCCCGCGCTGTATGCGTGCCAGCCGGGCCTGGACATACTGAACAAAGCTGGAATTGCCGCAATTCGGGCAAAATCTATGCGCATGACCGCGCGACTGTTTGAAAGCGCGAAGGCGCATGGATGGCGCGTAAATACGCCGGAAAACCCGGCGGAGCGTGCTGGAACGGTTTCCGTGGATTGCCCGCATCCCGCTGAGGTATGCCGCGAGCTGCTGGCGCGAGAGATTCTCGTGGATTACCGTCCGAAGGCCGGCGTAAGGCTCTCGCCGCATTTCTACAATCGCGAAGAGGAGTGCGATCTGGCGATTGCACAAATCGCGAACATTCTCGAAACACGGGCTTGGGAAAAACATGCGGCTGCTCTCTCGCACGCTTGACCAGCGAGAAGCTTTATTCGTGCGTCTGGGAAAGTTGAGGGCACGGCGAGATCAAAATGAAACTCTTTCGCGATAGCGCAGCTGGTGGGCCCCTCCGAGGCGGCTCGGGCGAGGACGAGTTCGCCGTGCAGCGCGCTGAAATGATCGAAAGACAATTGCGGCGGCGCGGCGTTCATGATCCTGGTGTGCTGGCGGCGATGGCTTCAGTGCGGCGCGAAGAGTTTGTGCCGAAGGAGTTCCGGCCCCGAGCATACGAAGACGCGCCGTTGCCCATCGGTGAAGGCCAGACAATCTCGCAGCCTTATATTGTTGCCGCCATGACCGCTGAGTTGCACCTAACCGGCAACGAGCGCGTATTGGAAATCGGGACGGGCTGCGGGTACCAAGCGGCTGTTCTTTCACGCCTCGCGAAAATTGTGTTCGCCATCGAGTCGCGTTCGGAGCTCGCTTCCTCAGCGGCCGCCCGGCTGGAGCATTTGGGATATGAGAATGTTCATGTTCACTGCGGCGATGGCACACTGGGCCTGCCGGAACTTGCTCCGTTTGATGCCATCCTCGTTGCTGCGGCGGCCCCCGCGGTGCCAGAGCCGCTTCGTTCTCAACTCGCCGAAGGCGGCCGACTGATCCTGCCAGTGGGCGATGCGGAGAATCAGGAACTGCTCCGTATTGAACGGCGCGGGAATTCCTTCGAAACGCGCACTCTGGAACCGTGCCGCTTCGTCCCCCTCGTTGGCCATTACGGATGGAAGGAACCGCCGGCGCGATGAGTTCCGCGGCTCCCGACCTTTCCATCGTTATTCCCTCCTACAACGAAGAGCTCCGCCTTCCCGCAACTCTCGAGCAAATCGCAGCCTTTCTCCCAAGTTTGGGAGGTGAGACGGAAATTCTCGTCATCGACGACGGATCAAAAGACCGCACAGCGGAAGTGGCTGAATCCTTCCTGAACAGGCTTCCGCTCCTACGGATCATTCCTAACGATACGAATCGCGGAAAAGGATTCAGTGTGCGCCACGGGATGACTGAAGCGCGGGGCCGGAATGTGCTCTTCACGGATGCCGACTTATCTGCACCGATTGAGGAAGCCCCGAAGCTTCTTGATGCCTTGAAGACCTACGATGTGGCTATCGGCTCCCGCGCTCTCGATCGTAGCCTCATCACCGTCCACGAGTCGCGTTTCCGCGAGTTCGCGGGCATCATCTTCAACGCCATCGTGCGCGTGATCCTCCGTCTGCCGTTTGTGGACACGCAGTGCGGCTTCAAAGCGTTCCGGCGCGAACGCTGCCAAATCCTTTTCGAGCAGCAGCGCATCGAGCGGTTCGGCTTCGATCCCGAACTGCTCTACCTGGCGCGGCATCACGGCCTTCGCGCGATCGAAATCCCCGTGCGGTGGGGGCACTCGCCAGCGACGAAAGTAAATATGTTTCGGGACAGTATTCACATGTTTCTGGACGTGTTCACGATTCGCTGGAATGCGATCCGGGGCCGCTACCCGAGGCCCTCATGACTCGAATCCGCTGTGCTACTTTATATGATAAAGTACTTGACAGAATCCCATTTTTGAAGTAGGCTTTTCTCCATGCTAGCCGCCGGTCCTCTTCGCTCGAACAAGCGCGAACCTATACCGATAGACGCTCGCGCCGCCGACCATCTCAAATACATTCGCGAAACCATGGAGAGCGCGGCCGAATTCACAGCCGTCCCCGGATGGGGTGGGGTCGCGATGGGTATTACGGCTCTTGCGGCGGCTTTCGTCGCGGCACGCCAGTCCTCCCTTCGCGCGTGGCTCGCGGTATGGCTCGTTGAAGCTTTTGTCGCGGTAGCAATCGCTGCGCCGGCAGCTGCCACGAAAGCGCACCGCGCAAATTCGGCTCTTTTCTCCGGTCCAGGTCGCAAGTTTCTGTTCAGCTTTGCTCCGCCGATCATCGTCGGCGGGTTGCTAACGTTCGCTCTGTACGCCGCGGGAGCTACAGCCGCGCTTCCAGGCGTTTGGCTGCTTCTCTACGGGACTGCTATCGTCACAGGCGGCGCATTTTCCGTGCGCATCGTTCCGGTCATGGGCTTTTGCCTCATGAGTCTCGGAGCCGCCGCGCTGTTTGCGCCGGCGCGTTGGGGCGATGCGTTTATGGCGGCGGGATTCGGCGTTCTGCAGATTGGTTTCGGTAGTTGGATTGCTCGGCACCACGGAGGATAAGCGAGAATTACATGGCAAAGTCTTCAACAGCACATCAGGAACGGCTGCAGCGCACGCGCGAGCGGGACGCGTCGCTGGCCACCATGCGCGGATCCGCGCACGAAGCCGTTTCGCCAAACCTGGACCGGCTGATTCACGAGCGAATTCGCTTGGGGATTGTGAGCGCGCTTGCGGTGAACCGCTCGCTGACTTTCAACGAGCTGAAAGCTCTACTGAAGACCACGGACGGCAATCTAAGCGTTCACGCTCGCAAGCTCGAAGAAGCGGATTACATCGTGTGCACGAAGTCTTTTGATGGGCGGCTGCCCAAGACGGAATACCGGCTCACGGCCGCCGGCCGGCGCGCGCTGGAGCGCTACCTGAATCACATGGAAGCGCTGATTCGCGCGACTCGCGAGGGCTAGAAGATCATATTTTTTTTTGGTTTGTATGCTTTATGGCGCAGAGTGGTTTGTGGCGCCTTCCGGCGGCGGAGAAAGCGGCAAAAGACAATGCAGCATCTGACCACGCAGCACCTCATGACGACTAAGACCCAATTGGCGTTAGCCCCCGGCTTGCACGTCGCCATCATCTCGGACGGAAACGGGCGCTGGGCGACCTCGCGCGGCCTGCCTCGCTCCGCAGGCCACCGAGCCGGCGCCGAATCGGCGCGGCGTATCATCGAAGCAGCACCCCGCATGGGAATCCACACGCTTACTCTTTTCGCTCTCTCTTCCGCAAATTGGAAGCGGCCAATGGCGGAAGTCAACGCGATTCTTCGCCTTCTCCACGAGTACCTTCTGGTTGAGACATCGCATTGCGTCGAAGAGGGGGTACGGTTGAGCGTCATCGGGCGCCGCGACCGCATACCCCCCACCTTGCGGCAGGCCATCACGGATTCCGAAGCCGCCACTGCAAATGGCACAAGGCTTCATCTTCGGCTCGCGATCGATTACTCCGCCCGCGAAGCCATCTACCACGCAGCCTGCCGCTTCTATAAGGTCACCGAGCTCTCGCCGGAGTCCTTCTCGAATGTCCTCGCCGAAGTCCTGCGCGGCGGTTCCACGGAAGTGGATCTCCTCATCCGCACCGGCGGCGAGCAGCGGCTTTCGGATTTTCTCTTGTGGGAGTGCGCGTTCGCCGAGTTCGTCTTCTTGCCAAAACGGTGGCCTGATTTTACGGTCGCTGACCTAGAAAGCGCTGTGCAGGAATTCGGCAAGCGCGATCGAACGCGCGGTGCTTTGCCAGACGCGATTGCAGGATAACTTCGCTTGAGGGGAGCAGAAAAATGGCCGAAACTACGCCTCATTTGGCACCCATCGTCGTGCTGGCATTTCTCGGCGCCGTCTTCGTCACTGGCCTAAGTCTCCTGACATTGCTGTATGGCGCGGCGCGGCGTTCCAAGCTGTACGCACGCATTGGCGGAGGCGCCGCGCTTGTGATTGTTACTTGCTATGTGCTTCTGCTCTGCGGCGTCTCGCTGGCAAGCAGTGAAAAGGTCTTGCCGGCGGGAGGCTGGAAATACTTTTGTGAAATCGATTGCCATATCGGCTATTCCGTTTCAAGCGTACGGACCGCTGCCTCGATCGGCCCGGGGCTTCGGCCAACTGCCGCTCATGGGCAATTTGTCATTGTTCGCCTGAAGGCTTGGTTCGACGAGCACACTATCTCCCCGAACCGTGGCGAGGGGCCGCTGACACCGAATGCCCGCCGGGTCGTTCTCGTCGACAGCAACGGGCGGACCTACGAGCAATCTCCCGAGGGAGAAAGTGTGCTTCCACGGACAAGTGGGGAGCCAACGTCTTTGCGCCAAGCACTGCGTCCGGGCCAATCTTTCACAAAGGAACTTGTATTCGATGTGCCCCGCGACGCAGCCGGACTGCGTTTGCTGATCACCGAGGATGACCCTGAGACGCGTCTGATCATCGGCCACGAAAACAGCCTTTTGCACAAGAAGATTTACCTCAGCCTCGACTCTGCCCAAAATATCGCCATTGCAATCAGTCCCTTAGCTCCGAACAACTAGGCTCACTACAGCAATTCCCCAGCTCGCACCCCTGACATTTCGTGCACCTGTGGCGTCTATATCCCAGGAGCGAGGAATGGGAACTATGGGACTTGCGCTGCCCTGGAAGACTAGAATCTCTTCCGTGCCGCGCGAACGGGAGATGCGAGTGGAACCTTCCGAAGACCTTACAGGACGCCCCAGCCAGACTGCGGCCCCTGCTGTTACGACTGCGGCGACTTCCGAGGATGCCGAATTGGCGGAGCGCTGCCGGGCGGGCGATCTGAGCGGGTACGAGCGTCTCTACGCGCTGCATGGTGCGCGCATGAAGAGCGTGGCGCGCAATCTTCTAGGCAGCCCCGTCGACGCCGAAGACGCGGTTCAGGAAACGTTCTTGAAAGTGCAGCGAAGCATTGCTGGCTTTCGTGGGCAATCCAGCTTTGTTACATGGACGTATCGGATTCTCATCAACACGTGCTACGACGCACGGCGCAGCCGGGTACGCAAAAAAGAAGTGGCCAACGACGACAGCGAAGATTCACTGCGGCCGGAGCCCCGCGCACCAGGGGCGCACCCTACCCTGCGGATGGCGCTGGAAAGGGCGCTAGCCAGTTTGACAAAGCACCAGCGCGACGTTTTTTTGCTGTACGAAGTCGAAGGCTTTCATCATGCGGAAATTGCCGGAATGCTGGAGATCACGGAGACCGCTTCGAAGAACACGCTCTTTCAAGCGAAGAGAAATCTTCGCCAGGTGCTTGAGCCTCCGCGCGGCAACAGCGCCGCGGGAGCACGGTAAACGACAATGAACATCAAATGTGAAGATCGCGACAGGATTTTTGAAGACGGCACACCCGCCGAATGGGCTGCTCTCGAAGCGCACAGCGCGAGTTGCGCTCCTTGTGCAGAAGAACTCCGTAGCTGGAAAGCTCTTAGCGTTGCAGCGAAGGAACTGCGCGACTATTCCGATACGCCATCACTATGGCCACGCATCGAGCGCGCCCTCACCACAGCAGCCGCTGCCAATAAAAACCGCGCAGAACGGTGGGGCTGGCTGTCTCTCGGGTTTGGCCTCTCGCTCGGATGGCAAACCGCCGCGGCTGCTGCTCTGGTGTTGGTCTTGACAGTTTCTGCTGGCTGGGTTTATTTCCATCGCACGCCGCCGGTGGGGCCTGGTGACCAGTCTCTTCTGAAGAGTCCGGCGCTGGCCGAAGTAGATCGCGCCCAGGCTGCCTATGAGCAGGCAATCGATAAGCTGGCTGTGGAAGCAAAATCGGAGCTTGAGAGTCCCGCGACGCCTTTGCAAGCGAGCTATCGCGAGAAGCTTCTCGTGCTGGACAGTGCCATCAACGATCTTCGCGCGCAAGCCGGAATGAATCCGTCCAATGCGCATCTTCGCCAACAACTGCTGGCGATGTATCAGGAAAAACAGCAAACGCTGCAAGAAATTTTGGAGGAAAAGCGATGAAGTTGTTTCGGTCGAATAGGAACAGAGGGCGTTTGCGCGGCGCGCGCCTCGCGGTCGGCATTGCGGCCGTCCTTCTGCTCGCTGCATCTCCTGCGTTGGCGGCGGGGAGCCGCGCACAGGATGAGGTCACACGCAATTTTGACAAGACATTGACTCTAGGCGCGGGCCAGTCCGTTCGCGTCGAGCACAAATTCGGCGAAGTCAAAGTTCACGGTGAATCCGGACGCGAGGTCAAGATTTCCGCCGTCATCCGCGCTCAGGCCAGCTCGCATGAGGAAGCCGAGTCCTTCGCGCAAAAAATTCAAATTGAAGTGCAACAAACCGGTGAAGGCATCAGTATCCGCACGATTTATCCCCCCGAAGAAAACAAATGGTTTCACATCAGCAAACATTCCTCCTGGTCGGTGAGCTACGACATCGCAGTACCGACGGATACCCAGCTGAATATCCGCAACAGTTTCGGAAGCGTGAGCGTCGCTCGTGTCCATGGTGCGGTGGGGGTCGAAAACGGCTACGGCTCACTCACCGTACAGGAAGCCGGCCCGGTGCATCTGACTAATTCCTTCGGCAGCATTGAGCTAACCGGCGCTGCGGGCAATGCTGTCGTCAACAACAAGAACAGCTCCGTGCAGATTTCTGATGTGAAGGGCACTCTCGACGTGCAAGACCGCTTTGGCAGCATCACGGTGCACAACATTCAAGGCAGCGCGACCATCACGGGAGGCAATGGAGCGATCACCATCGACGGCGCCGCTTCGGCTAGTGTCACAACTTCGTTCGGCAACGTGGACACTCGAAACATCCGCGGTGATTTGTCCGTCCACGACAACAACGGAAACGTGGATATTTCGGCCATCGCCGGCTCGCTGGATGTCAGCGACAGCTTCGGAAACGTAACGTTCACCGACGTGAAGGGCCGCGTGAACTGCACGACCAACAATGGCAGGGTCAAGGCAAGCTCGCTCACAGGAACCTCCGTGACCATCCGCGATTCCTTCGGGAACCTCGAAATGGAGAATATAAACGGGGCTCTCGACGCGGATACGTCCAATGGAAAAATCACGGTTCGCGACATCCGCGGGGCCGTCACGCTCAAGTCTTCCTTTGGCGCCATCGAAGCGACAAGCATCCCGAAGGGCATTCGCGCCGTCACTGGAAATGGAGCGATCACGCTGACGGATATCGGAGCGGACGCTTACGCAAAAACCAGCTTTGGCAGTATCCTGGCCGAACGCATCAACGGCAATTTGACTGCGGAAGACAGCAACGGCTCGGTAACCGCAAGAAATGTGAAAGGCGACGCCACCGTGACTACTTCTTTTTCCGGTGTGACACTGGAATCCGTAGGAGGCCGCATCCGGGTGGACAATCAGAACGGAGCGATTTCCGTGACTGCCGTGCGCCCTGCCAGCGGCTGCCGCGATATCTCTCTCAAGACGTCCTTCTCGTCCATCCACGTTCGCATCCCGGAGGGCGTGGGCTACAACGTTCTAGCGCGTACTTCCTTTGGCAGGGTTACCTCCGAGTTGCCAATCACTGCGACGGGAAATATTGGGGGAGACTCGCTGAACGGCACGATCGGCGCCGGAGGTTGCCAGTTGCAGTTGACCGATTCAAACGGAAGCATTGAAATCGCCAAGGCGCCTTGAAGAAGAGCGGGAACGGCCGCGGGCCTATAGAGCGTGCCTCTATATAGCTTGCGCGAGGATCAGCGCGGCGCACCCCGCGCCAGAGCCATGGCAAAAGCCTTCTTCAGTACGCGGGTCGCGGTTTCAGTCAGGTGAAACTTCGCTAGCTCCTCCTCAGTGGCAAATGCCACGTCGGTGACATCGCTTCCCGCGCGTGGTTCCCCGCCGATGCGCTCGCAAAGATAATCGACAATAACGAAATGAAAGCGGGGCGGGTGATTCTGCTCTGAAGGCTGCAAACTCTCGCCCGGAAATATCCGGTCAAAGACTTCGATGAGCTCAAGTACGCGAACCTCGAGGCCCGTTTCTTCATGCAGCTCGCGCGCGACTCCTTCTTTCAGAGATTCCCCTAGCTCCAGTGTCCCTCCCGGAATGGACCATTCCCCGCGGAGAGGCTCGCTGCCGCGGCGAATAAGCAGAGCGCGGCCGTTGTCGATGATCACCCCGCCAACGCCGACCACTGGACGCTCGGGATATTCGCGGGAGGAGGTCACTTTAGGAGTTCTGGCCTGGAGCGGTTTACAATCGAAGCAGCCGCGCCGCTCATTAGAGTTGACTTAGGACAGCGCGGTATATAATACGCCATGGTGGCGGCGGTACAATCTCTGGGGCGCCGCCCTGCGAACATTTCTACGGAGGATGGAGCCGTGATCCGCTGCCCTGAATGTTCCACCGAAATCGACGTGGATGAAGACGAAGTCGAAGAAGGCGAAATCCTGAGCTGTCCCGAGTGTGAATCCGAGCTCGAGGTCTCTCAGACGCATCCCGTGCATCTGAACCTCATCTCCGACGACCTCGATGAAGAAGAAGAGGATGAAGAAGACGAAGCCGCGGAAAACGGCGACCTCCTCGAAGAGGATGAAGAAGACGACGAAGAAGAAGAGGATGAGGAGTAACCCGCTTCGCCCGTCCAGTAGCCCCTTTCCTCAGCGCAGGCATCTAACAAGATAGGAGCGGACTTATGCAGAGTCCCGGGTGGATCATCCTCGCCGGAATGGCCGCGATGTTTATCTGGTTTGACCCGGCTATTGGCAGAGCCCAGGAGCCAGCGCCTCCAGCTCCCCAAGCGCCCCCTGCCTCTCAACCTCCGGCACCAGAAAAGCCCCAGAAACAGAGCTACAGCCACGCCAACGATTTTCTCATTATCGGGACGGTGTTCGATCCCAAGGGGTATGCGTTTCCAGGCGCAGAGCTCCGCGTTCGACGCAGCAATGAGAAGAAATATCGCTGGGAGAGCTATACAGATTCACGGGGCGAGTTTGCCGTGCGCGTGCCGCAGGGCACGGACTACGAAATGGTGATTCGCGCAAAAGGATTCGCCGTTCAAACGCGAGCGCTCGACGCCAAGACAGGCGTGAGCGAAGCACGTATAGTGTTTCATATGAAATCCGCAGAGGGAGCGAAGAAATGAAGGCGCCAAAGCGATTTCTTTTGATGGCGGCAATTCTGGCATTGGTAAGCGTAACGGGCGTTGCGCAAGATGCCAAGCGTGAAGCCCAGCTCCGCACGGTCCACGGAATAGTGCAAGACAAATCCGAAAACCTCGTCTCGGAAGGCGTCGTTTTCTTGAAGAACACACGCACAAATGTCGTGCGCAGCTCCTATACCGACGACACGGGCAAGTACCGCTTTAGCGGTCTCGATCCAAACGCTGACTACGAAATCCATGCGGAAAAAGACAGCTTCCAATCAGCAACTCACACCGTCACGAGCTTTGACAGCCGTAAAGACATCACACTAAATTTGAAAATCGATAAGAAGAAGGGTTGAGCAAACCGAATCGCGCTCTTCTTGTCTGGAAGACCCTGGCGCCGCCGGGTGCTTATCTGCAAGAACGCGTTCCACAAAGCGTTATAAAACCGCAAGACGGGTGAAAATCAGTTTTCTGTGGGTGCCAGAACTCGAATAGCCTTAGGCACCACTTCGATCTCCACTGGCGTTGGACCGAGAATCTCGCCATCGCCGTGAAAGATGCAGGGACGGTCGGTGGTGAACCTCACAGTCTGAACCCGCAGCCGTTTAAGATGCGGAGTCCGCAACTCGCCGCTTTTCAACAACCGTGGCAATAACTTCAAGACTTGGAAAACTCTCAGGTCTTCCACGATCACAGCATCGAGCCAGCCGTCGTCCAAGCATGCATCCGGCGCGAGCCTTATTCCAGAACCGTAGGTCGGTGTATTCAGAACGGCAGACAGAAGAGCTCTCGTTTCTATTGGCGGCAACTCACTCTGGGGGAATTCCGCTCTCACATCGATGGCGCGGTGCCCGGAGAAAGCCCATAGCGCGGACGCAACGTAGCGGGCTCTGCCGGGCAAGCGGCGGAACGCCCCGCTCGCGAGTCGCGCCGCTTCTGCATCGATCCCCAGCCCACCTCCACCCAAATACAGGCGGACCCCGCCATCGGCGGTGCGCGCCCGAACGAGGTCCACATGCTTCGGTTGACCCCGCAGAACCGCCTCGGTGGCGGCAACCGGGTTCTCCGGCAACTTCAGACCCGCGGCAAAATCATTCCCGCCACCTGCTCGCAGAACTCCCAAAATAACGTCAGCTCCATACGCGGCGTTCGCCAATCCTTGAAACGTACCGTCGCCGCCTAGTGCAAACAAGAGCCGCATCCCGCTATTTATCGCGGCAAGTGCGTTCGATTCCAGGTCTTTAGCACTCCCAACGCAAATAAACTCTGCGGGAACGGATGCCGCCTGGAAAACCTTTCGAATTCGCGGGAGATAAGAGAGGGAACGCCCGCCGCCTGCGGCGGGGTTCACGTAAACAACTGCTGGCAAAAGAGATGAAATGGGGCTGGAGTCGGCCACTGGGTTTGCAATCCTGCCCAACCGTCGTACGCCTGTCAATCAAACGCAACGTGCAGGCGGGCGCATGGCCACGCGGGCCGGGTGGCACGGAGAAATCGTCCGGCCTTTACTTCTGAGCCTCACTTTGAGCCGTTGCTGCCGGCGGTTATGGCCGCCAGGTTATTTTCTGCAAGAGCGTGGTTGAACGCGGGAAGATCTTTTTCGATGAGCTTCTGGTAGTCCGCGACCGCTCCCGTAAGTTCCGTTTCTATTGTCTGAAGCAAGTCTAAAGCTGTGTCCGTCGGCGCAAAGTCTGCTCCACCGGCAACGTCTCCGCCGCCGGGACCAACCTCCGCGTTGAGCCAAATCAAGTTGAGATAAACCTTGTCGGCCTCTACGAAGTACTTGTCGTCGCTGTTGATCTGCGACGGCGTAACGAGCTTGAGCTCCACGGATTGCAGTTTCTTGTCCATCTCCTCGACGATCTTCAGCAGCTCGGCCTTGCGTTTTGATTGTGCTTCATCCTCCGCTGGAGCGGGCTCAGGCTCCTCGAAGTCGTCAGGTTCGGCGAATGGCGGCTTTTCCTTTTCCTTTTTCTTGGGCGGACGAAGCATCGTTTCAAGGACTTCGATTTGCTTCCGTAGCCACTCGATCTGGTTGATCGTATCGGAGGTCCGAGTGATGTCGTCGCGGATTCGTAGTTGCGTTTTCACGGATGATTCGATGTCCGCCTCCGAAGCCGATATGCGTGGATCGGGCAAGATGGTCAGCGGCTGAGTGAAACTTTGGCCTGCCACCGTCAGACGAACGGAATACTTGCCGGGCGCGGCCATCGGACCGACTTCGGCTGGGCTAATTCCCCAATGTGTGATGGGCCGAGAGTCGGCGTCGCGGAAGCGCGGCTCCTGCCAAATATGCGGGTTATCGGAAGTCGCGGTACGCAACGAAATCAATCGCGGCGACTCGTAGTGCATATCCCACTTCACGCGATTGATTCCCACATGCGCCTTCGCTTTGAGTTTTCGAATCGTTTTGCCATCTGGACCCAGAATTTCGATTTCCACCTGATCTTTCGGCGCTGCTTTCAGCGAAAAATTGACCATGGCCGCGCCGCCACGGACAAATCGACGTGCGGGACGCGGCTCGAAAAGAACCGTCGGAGCATCAACGTGATTCTTGGCCAGCTGTTCCAGCGGAGTAATGTCGTCGAAAATGTAGAGACCTCGGCCATAAGTGGAAATCACCAAGTCGTGGAAATCTTTCTGCACTACCGCCCAGGTTACTGGAGCGTGAGGCAGACCGGTCTGCAGCGCTGTCCAATGCCCTCCGTCGTCCAGCGAGTAATACAGACCGTTCCCCGTGCCGGCAAACAACAAACCCGCGCAATTCGGATCTTCGGTGATGGCTCGCACGTACGCCAGCGGATGCTTCGGCAAATTGCCGCTGATCGATTTCCACGTTTTGCCAAAATCCGTTGTCTTGTAAAGGAAAGGATCCCGGTTATCCATCAAGTGAAAATCGACGGCGATATAGGCAGTGCCGGGATCAAACGTCGAAGGAGCAATGCTGGTGATAGTTCCCCAGGGAGGCAATCCAGAAATGTTTTTGGTGACGTTTGTCCAGTTCGCCGCGCCGTCCTTCGTGTACCACAGCTGACCGTCGTTCGTGCCCGCCCAGATTAGTCCTTTTTGTATTTTGGAAGGCGCAATAGCGAAAACAACTTCTCCGTAGAATTGTCCCAGGTTGTCGCCGACGATTCCGCCCGACGAAACAATACGGTTCGTGTCCTGCGTCGAGAGATCAGGACTAGTGACCGTCCAACTTTGGCCGCCGTTCGTCGTCTTAAAAATAACTTGGCAGCCGTAGTAGACGACATTGTGGTCGAAAGGATCGACGGCCAGCGGCGAAGTCCAGTGGCACCTATATTTAATGTCGGTTGGCGGTGAATCGAGAGTATGAAGATAGGGGCTGACGGAACGCGCCGTCTTGGTTCGCGCATCCCAGCGCGTCACTTCATCTCCATAGCAAGTCGCCCAGACAATGTTGGGATCTGCGGGATCGGGAATCGTAAAGCCGGATTCACAGCCGCCCATGCGACGATCCCATCCGGTTTCCTGTGAATCGATGGGCACGCTGGGGCCGCGCATGTTCCCGTCATCTTGCATGTTGCTATAAAAGTAGTAGGGCGTCTGGTTGTCGACGTCCACATGATACATCTGCCCGATCGGCAGAGTGACGCGGTGAAATCCGCGGCCGTGCACGGTGGTAATATTCATCCCGGCGTCATCCGTGATCACAAATCGGTCGGGATTTGCAGGATCAATCCAAATATCGTGAGTATCTCCGCCCCAGCGAACCTCCTGAAAATTTTGCCCGCCATCCAGCGATTGATGGAACGAACTGTTCGCAATCAGGACTTCGTTGTCATTTCCGGTTGAGACCGCAATTCGAATGTAATAGCCGGCCCTGCCAATCAAAGACCTCTGGTAATTCACGGCTTTCCAATGCGTGCCCGCGTCGTCCGATCTCCACACCGATCCTTGGTCCTTCGTCTGAATCAAGGCAAAAACACGGTTTGAGTTTGTCGGTGCAACGGCCACATCTATTTTGCCGAGTGGCGAATGCGGCAAGCCATGCTCTTCGATGCGCGTCCACTTCGTGCCCCCGTCGCGCGAGACGTACACTCCGCTGCCCGGCCCGCCGCTGAGTTCCGCCCAAGTATGCATTTCCAATTGCCACATTCCGGCGAAGAGCACCCTCGGATTGTGCGGATCCATGGAAAGACCTGAGCATCCGATGTTGTCTCCCGCGAAAAGCACGCGTTCCCAGTGCTGGCCGCCGTCCACCGTGCGGAAGACTCCGCGTTCCTGCTGCGGTCCAGTCGCGCGTCCAAGCGCGCAAGCAAAAACAATGTCCGGATTCGATGGGTGCACAATAATCCGTCCAATGCGGCCGGTTTCTGGCAATCCCATATTCGTCCAGGTCTTCCCCGCGTCGGTGGACTTATAAATTCCATTTCCTATCACGTCGCTGTCGCGAATCACCCAAGCCTCGCCGGTTCCCGCCCACACGACACTCGGGTCTGTTGGGGCAACGGCAAGAGCGCCAATGGCAGCGGCGGGCTGCTTGTCAAAAATAGGCGCCCAACGATTGCCGCCGTCCGTCGATTTCCATACACCGCCGGAAGCCGCTCCAGCGTAGTAGGTGCTCGGATCTCCCGGCACGCCTGCAACCGACGCAATGCGGTTTCCCACCCGCGGACCAACGAAGCGAAATCGAAATTGGCCGTCCTCGTCTGCCTCCGGTTGCTGCGCGTGTGCCGCAGATACACAACAAAAGACCATCAACAGTGCAAGGTTGACCTTTCCGCTTCGCATGAGCGCCACTAGAACCTCCGCCAAAAAAAAAAACGATTTTGGGCTTCGATACCCAGGTCAGACTGGATCACACCGGACGCGCAGAGTATACATTATCTGCCCTGCCCTTCGTGGGACAAGCGCTAGGCCTTTCCGATTCGCGGGCAAAGCCTCGCATTTCGTTTCGGCCGATTTTTCCGGATTTTTGCCGCATCGCAAGGAAACTGCGACACAACATGCTCTAGGTGTGGCGGAAAGATTGGTGCCGGCGGAGGGAATCGAACCCACGGCCTAGGGATTATGAGACCCTCGCTCTACCACTGAGCTACGCCGGCACAAAGACAATTCTCAATGCTACGGAGTCTGTCGCAAATGTGTCAAGCATTCCGGCGAAAGCGTCTGCCCTGGTTTCAGATACTTCAGCGATAACGGACCCAGAATGGAACGCCAGATCTGCCAAATCTTGCTTCCGCTTTTTTTCCTTCCGTTTTTTCTTGACAAAAGCTTACCCTGCGTGTATTATAGTTCTTGGATAACACTGTGCCTTGCCCCTGTAGCGCCAGCACCTCGCTGGCGTTTTCGGTTTCTGAAGGCGTCAGTAGCGCTAAGTCCCTTTGTTTTCCACACTTGTAAATAGCGCCGCTGCTTTTGCACAATTTTAGTGCAATTTAGAGCTAACAAGTTACCTAGAATCAACACTTGCAAAAGTGTATCAAAACAAATGACTTTAACTGTCTTTAGAATGAACACTTATGCAAAACCGGGGGAGGGGGCCGAGTCTGTGTGGCAACTGTTTGCTGTGGGGAATTTTGGTGAGTTTCATGGTTCATTTGTTTATCCGAAGAAGTTATGGGCCCACTCTGTGTGGCTTT